>MDTB01218294.1_pt1 | contig 17559 bp, 11 predicted proteins | sample 811161 | NCBI WGS metagenome assembly MDTB01 (sample SAMN05326650, study PRJNA326480) | marine metagenome | isolation source: seawater | place: Mediterranean Sea | collected 2009
AATAAGCAAGATGTAAATGATTTATATCAGCAAGCAGCCACCGAGTTCATGGAAAGACAGGCCGAGTTCATGGCGCATAGCAGCCGCGCTATGCAGGAGTTAACAGAGCTCCAAAAAAAGCTCAGCACAACCATCAAGCTTAATATGTCGATTTTAGAAAAAGTCACACGCGCAAGTGACGGTGCGCATAGAGCTAAATAAAAAACAAAATAAAACCGCCACATAAAAAAGGATAGCACCACATCAGGCGCTATCCCCCTCATCTTAAAATCAATAGGCCTTCTATTCCTCAACCGGCAAAGCCTCATCAGGGCGCAACTTGCGCACTAAAGGCTGCAATTGTTTCTCATAAATCTTCCATTTATCGACAGAAGATTTATATACAGGCTGCGTGACTTGCATTTTACTGGCGGTAAGGACTGTGCGCTTTTGTTTGTGCGGCATGAGGCAAGCATCATCCCATTCAAGCCCAATATAATCAATCAGTTTACGTGCCTGTGTTTCAAGGTCATTTACTGTGTCTTCATAGTTAATATCAAAAATGCGTCCAGGCATAACATCGTGCCAATATTCCATGATGTCTTGATATCTTAAATGTTCATCGGCGAGTTCATCAAGGTTGAATGACCAGAACTGCCCCATCAAGAAGCTTTGTTTATAGTTTGATAAACATGTATCCATTGGGTCGCGGCGACAGTGAATGATTTTCGCATTGGGTAATATGCTTGAAATTAACCCGACTTGCGCGAAGTTTCCGGGCATTTTATCGGTGACGTGTTTAAATTCCCCGCCTTTTATGCGTGAACGCGAATACTCAACATATAATTCACCCATTTCAGAGGCTGTTCCGTCGTTAATTTCACCAAATTTACGACGGACGCGCGTAATGTCAGGCAACTCCCCTGCGCCATAAACCTCAGGGTGCGATGATATGATTTGTTCAGTAAGTGTCGTGCCAGAACGCGGCATACCAATAATGAAAATCGGTGAATCGGAAGGATGGCCAATTTTCTTTTTAATATTTTCTTGCAAAAGCTGCTTTGGATAGCTGGTTTTTAAACTGCTATAATGTAAAAGCGACATTTCTGGAACATAAGGCGATATTTCATAGCGTATATCATTGGCTAATTTGTAATGATCAAAGGCTTTTTCGTAATTTTTAAGGCTTTCATACACATCAGCAATGGCAAAATGCACACTTGCTTCACATGAGCGCCCCATTTTACGCGCGACTTCTAATTGGTCAAAGAAAGCTTGGAATTTAGGATCATCTTCTGATTCAAATTTTTCAAGTGATGCGATGGTGAAAAATAAATGCGGGTTGTCTGCTTCGATTTCCTGCGCGGCTGCAATGGATGCGCGTGCTTCATCAAGGCGGTTGACGGTAATCAGCGCCTCTGCCTTGCAGACATATGCAACAATTAAGGTCGGGTCGAGCTCTATCGCCTTGTCGGTGTGAACCAAACAATCATCAATTTCATTACAGACATGAAGGACAAATGCTTTATTGGCATAGTACATCGCACTCCTTGGGTTAAGCTCTATCGCTTTATCAAAAGCTTCGATGGCCAGTTCACGTTCATCAAGGCGGCCATATATATTACCAAGCTTGGCATAGCAACGGTCATCTTCTGGGGCGAGCTTAATGGCTTTTTGAAGCGCCGCAAACCCGTCATCAAAACGGTCGGAGAGATATAATACGTCAGCAAGGTTAAGGTAAGATTCCGCGCTGTCAGGGTTGAGCTGCACCGCTTTTTGCGCCGCAAAATGCGCTTTATGTACATCCCCCAGCTCAAGAAGAGAAGAAGCAAGTGCGTTATAAGCATCTAAATAATCTTCCTTAAATGCAACGGCATAACGCGAAGCGACAGCGGCATAATAATAATCGAATAAATGTGCATAGGATAATGCCTTGTTATAATGCGCCTGCGGGTAATTGGGCTGTATGTCGGTGGCCTTATTGAAACATTCTAATGCTTCTTGGTGGCGTTCAAGGTCGCGTAAAATGCAGGCTTTATTATTAAGCGCCTCTGCATTTTGCGCGTTCGTTTTTAAAGCGTTTTCTACGGCAACTAATGCTTTTTGTTTTTGTCCTAACTCGCGCAGCATATTGGCATAATTGCTCCATATATTGGAATCTCTGGGATAGATATCTGTGGCTTGCTTCCAGATTTCAGCAGATTCCTTGAATTTTTCCTGCTGCGCAAGGCTTATGCCAAGGTTTTGCAGGGTTTCAATGTTATGGGGGTCGAGCTTATATGCATCCTCAGCGGCTTTCTGTGCATCTTCAAATTGCTCTGAGCGCCAAAGTGCCTGCGCCTTTCTGTTTAGCACCTCAATATCGTTGGGGCGCTCTGTAATTACTTGGTTAATATATTCAAGCGCTTCTGCATAGCGCGCAGCCGCTATGAGAACGCCTGCATAGTTGCTGCGATATTGCGGCTCATCTGGTGAAAGGCGAATCGATTCTTCCATATAATGCAACGCCTTGTCTTGCTGGTTCATCTGGAAATATAATGCGCCGAGTAAATGATGTACGGTCGGGTGTTCGGGGGCGCTTGCCAATACATCTAAATATGTGCGTTCTGCTAAGACATAATTTTCTGCAATGTGGTGCTGCCGCGCAAGGGCGATGGCCTCGTCTAATGGCATTTCATAGTTTTCTGATTTGTAATCTGGAACAACTTTTGCAGCACTCATTTAAATATCCTTTTGCTATTTATCAAATTATGATAGGATTTAAACATTACTTATATATATGATTCGAGTAAAGGATCTTTACCTTGTTAACCAAAGCTTAATTATTAGCATGTTATAGTAATAGTTATATAAGTATAAAATAATTTATTAACCCGCTGAATGGATGGATGGATTCCTGAATATCGGCAATTTTATAATAGGGCTTTTTTGAAAAGAAGTTTTGTGGTAGTCTTATTGGTATGTTGCCAATTCTTCCTCGGCAAATTCTAATTAAACAGTCCCTAATTATATCCCTAAAGACCATAAACCAAGGAGTGAGATATGGATATTAAGAAACTCGACATTAAGAAAACACTTATTGCAGGTTCTGCACTTGCGGTAGTCAGCGGCTTTGTGCCGCATACTTCAACAACAGCACTAGCTGGTACAGCAACACTTGGTGTTACGGTACAAGTCGTGACTGCGATTACACTGGCAACGCCAGTTGACCTTGATTTTGGTCGTATCGCGATTACAGGTGGTGGCCCGCTTTCTGGTGTTCATGTTTTGACACCATCGAATACGGTTGCTACTACAGCAACATCAGGTAATGTGGTTGTTGCAGGCTCAAACGGTAGCTTCCAAATTACAGGCGGCCAAGGCGCAGGTAACGTACAGATTACAGCGGGCGCCGCAGTATCTTATGATGGTGGTGACATTGTGTTGAACCAAATTACACTTGGTGGCGCAGGTATGTCAGCCCCGATTATTGTTGCAGCTGGCGGCACGAATACTGGTTCATTCTCGGGCGGTAGCGCGAACGTCAATGTTGGTGGTCGTCTCGCATTTTCTGGTACGCCAGCAAATGGTGATTATAACACCGGCACGATCTCAATTACGATTACTGACCTTCCATAAAGTTTGGTAAATTAAGATTTTTCGAAAAGCCCACCGAAAGGTGGGTTTTTTATTGGGAAGATGTTTGACATGCATGGCGCGCGTTATATAGTAAAATTGATTTTCATTTAAGGATGTGGCTTTGGATACAAAACAAGTTTTGATGGTCTGTGTTTCTGTGGGCGCGGTTTTGGCGTCGCCAAAACCAATGGCCTTGGCTGCGCCAACCATTAGCTGTTCACGCAATATATCCTTTGGCCGTATTGCGCCAAATTGTAGTGGTACCCTTACCGTGCGTGGCACAGCAGGCAGCGGGACAGTAAATAATGGCTGCCATAGCTTAATTTCTGGCGTTATTCAGCCCGCAATATGTACGGTTGCAACGACGATTGGCGTTGCGACGCAGGATGTGCGGGTGACGTTTACCCGCGGCAATTTGCCATTTAGTAATACGGGCGGTTTTGGACAGGTGACGTATGATCAATACCGTATTCAAACAGCAGGTGGTTCGCAGGTTAATACCCACACATTTTCAGCGGCGCTTTTAAACCCATCGCATGTTTTTCGCGTTGGTGGGCGGCTACGTTTTAATGATAATGAGCCTTCAGGCACATATAATGGTTCAATTCAAGTGATTGTGGTATCGATACCATAAATTTAAGGGAGTATGGAATGTTTAATGTTAAAAATATATTTGGCTTTATGGCGGTGGCAATTTTTGTCCTCACCATTTCCTTGCCGGCTTATGCGGTGCGTATTGTGCCGCCGCGCGTGGTGATGCAGCCGGGCGATAAGGTTGCTTATGTTTATGTTAACAATGATGGTGTCAAGACGGAGACGTATCGTTTTAGCTGGATGGATATTGCAATGGCCAAAGATGGCGAAGTTATTAATTTGAGTAAGTTCACAGATAAATCTGTCCCTGCTTACCGCCCAGTTAGTCCGCATATCCGTTTTTCACCGCGCCAAACGACTGTTTTGCCAGGGCAAACGCAGCGTATAACGCTTTTTATGCGCCGCGCGCCTGATTTGCCAGATGGCGAGTATCGCAGTCATTTTTTAGTGCAGCGTATGCCTGATACTGTGAAAGATTCAGAAAATAAGCAGGGGGATGCGGATGGTACAAAAGTTGGGGCGCAGCTTTTGGTGTCGCGCTCATTTCCTGTATATGTGATGAATGGGAATGTGCAGGGTGCGCTGTCTGTTGATGATGCACGCTTTGTTTATGGTGATAAAGCTGGCGGCCCTGACAATAAAAAGCCTTATTTTGCGGAGGTTTCGCTTTCAAAGACAGGTAACCGCAGTATGCTTGGTAATATCGCTGTGTTGTGTGGTGAGGAACCTATTCATGTTTCCCCTAAAATTATTTCTTTATATGCGGAGGTTGACGCGAATAAAGAGCGTGTTCTGCTTGATGAGCGCAAAGCCAAGTCTTGTAGTGCGCCTCACGCAGTGGTTACAGCACATCCTGATGATTTGGCGGCTGGTACCGTTTGGGGCGACGTCCCTGTAAGGCCTTAACGAGCCTGTAAATCTCAACCTTCTAAGCCTCTGTATCCACAGGGGCTTTTTAGTATGGGGATAAGTTTAACTTTTTCTTAATGGTTTCCATTTGTTGTTGCGAATCATTGTATAGTTGTAGTGGGTTATTCTGCTAATTTTCTAAGGCTCTGTTCTGAGCAATGAATCATAATGGCAATTTTTTAAAGCGGACGCTGTGCGCAACTCTTGCGTGTGTCGTTTTTCTGGGGTGTTTTGTGCCCTCTATTCGCGCCGAGGTAATTGGCGCGGAGGATGCTTTTGATCTTATTCTTGAGGTTAAGCATAACAGAAAGACGTTGTCCAAAGCGGTGATTGGTCTGGAGAAAGACGGTAAGTACTTTCTTCCTGTGCTTGATCTTGCGCGCTTGTTTGATTTTGCGGCTGAGTATGATGCAGCGGCAGGCTCTGTCTCTGGGTTCTTCCTGACAGAGGATAATACTTATGTTCTGAATATAAAAGAACGCACATATAGCTTAAAAGGTGAGACGCAGAGTTTTTCCGAAGGGCAGGCTTATGTCCTTGAACAGAAATATGGGGTTAGCGAGGTGTATATATCACCTCAGCTCATGAATGAGCTTTGGCCAGTTTCTATTGATTTTGATAATCTTCTCCAAATTATAAATGTAACATCTGTCGGTAAATTGCCATACCAAGTTCAGGCAGACCGTGAACGTAAACGAGATTTGCGCTTAGGCGCTTTGGCTGCTGCAGAATCTGTTGAAAATGAATATCAAGAAACAAACCTTGTTGTTAAAAATAAGCCGAAAATGTTTTCGCTGCCGGCTTTAAGCGTAAGTACATCGGCGCAATGGAGCCAGAAGGACGGGACTCATCGGGAAAGCGCTTCAGTTCTTGGTCGCAACGATTTGCTCAACGGTGAAGTTGATTACAATGTGCGTGCGCAAATGACCAATGACGAAGCAGGTGATAAAGGTCTACAAGATGTGCGTTTTCGCTACACAAAGCGTGCTTATGAAGACGATGACCTGCCTTTTAATTTAAAGCTATTACAATTAGGCGATATTAGCACCAAAACTGCGCGGCTGGCGCAGGGTAGTGTGCAAGGACGGGGCGTTCTTGTTACGAATGCATCACATAAAAATAAAATTAATTTTGATTCGTTAACAGTTGAGGGCGTGGCTGAAGCAGGATGGGAAGCCGAGCTGTACCGTAACAACCAGTTAATAGGCTATCAAGTTGTTAGTGATACAGGCGAATATCGTTTTGATGATGTGCAGCTAAATTATAACAGAACAGCGATTAAAGTTGTTTTATATGGTCCGCAAGGGCAAGTCGAAGAGCGTGAGGAAATATATAATATTTCTCGCGATATGTTGCGTCCTGGAGAGGTTGTGTATGAAGTCGGTTTGCTTGATTCTGAACATGATCTGATTCCTGTTGGGGAAGAAGAAATTGCCCGTGAATCTGGTTTTGCCAAAAATGCCAGTATGGAATATGGCATTAATTCTAACCTCACGGCTTTTGGTACATTGTCTGACTTGCCTACAGAGTCTGGCGGACAGCGTTTCGGCTCTTTGGGCTTGAAGTTCTCCTTATTTGATACGTTGGGGGCGGTTGAGGCTTATCGCAGTCTTGATGGCGGGAGTGCGGTTGACTTTAATTTTTCACGTGCATTGCTTGGCACAAATCTTAACTTCCGAGCATCTTTATTAAACGATTTTGAAAGTAATATCGTTGGTTATGGTGACAATGCCGATGAGTTGAGGTTACGTGCGAATGCAAACCGTTCATTCCGGTTACCATTTGGTTCTTTGGGACTCCAGTTAGGGCTTAACTATGACCGCCAAACAGATGGTGGGACACAGACGGATTTTGACACGGGTCAAAATTTAGCCATTAATAAATTAAGGTTCTCGCATAACACTTCATCTAGCTTTAACCAAAACGGCCATCAATCAACGCGTGGACGTTTTAATATGAATTATAACCATAGTTTGGATTGGCGCTTCAGAACGACGTTTGATTATAAGTTATATCCATTTACTGAATTAGAGAAAATGCGTGCTGAGCTGCGTTATAAAAATGAAAGTGGCCTTACCGCAGCTTTGGATACAGAATATCAGCTACAGACGAAAGGTAAGAGACTTGGTGCGCAGCTTGGCTATGATTTTGGTACATTTGACAGTTCAATTGACCTTGATTGGCAAAGTGAAACGGGTGTCCGCGCGTTATTGAGAACGCGTTTCTCTTTGGCTCCATATGGGGTTGATGGCAAATATATTCACGACAGTCGAAGCCTTGTAAATAATTCTGCCCTGCATGGACGGGTTTTTTACGATAATGATGATAATGGTATTTTTACTCAGGGTGATGAACTTGCGCCTGATGCTTTTGTCAAAATTGATCGCTCCCGTGGTAAGCCTTCCAATGCTAATGATGGTGTTACAACGTATATTGGGCCACAAAAGCTTGAATACGAAACTGTAGAGATCGACTTGGCGAGTGTCGAAAATCCGTATGTGATAGCAAATCAACAAGAGTTTAAAACGATCCTGCGTCCAGGCACAGCGCAGCAATTTGACTTCCCAATTATTCAGACAGGTATTGTTGAGGGCGTGGTTTATGACCATGAAGGCTCTATACCATCTATTGGTATCCAACTCGTCAATAAAAACAACGAGATTGTTGAGACCACCAAAACAGCATTTGACGGATATTACAGTTTTGAATATATCCGCCCAGGGGACTATATCGTTCAAGTCGACCCTGCAATCACACAAATTTCCATCCCACCGAGATCCGTTTCGGTGACTTCCGAAGACCTATTCCAATTTGGGATAGACCTATCAACTCTAGAGCAGGCTGCGGAAGCAGCATGTGTTGAATCTGCAAATGAAGGCAGAGTAACCCAAAATTGCCAGAATGCGGGTTCAACATTATTAGCTGGGATTGAAAAGCCAGCTCTAGGTCCAACTGGCGAGGATACATCCGGTATCCGAGCTGTCCTAAATAGCGGAGGCACATCCGGTGCCCGAGTTAGCCAAGTTCGGATCGGGGAGTATACAGACAAAATACGTATTGTTCTGGATCTCTCCGCTCCGACGGCTATCCGCGTGTGGGAACAGTCTGACCGTAAGCAGGTTAGCATTGATATTCAAGACGTTGCATGGGATGCAATGCGGAGCTGGGTAAGCAAAAACCCACATCTTCTTAAAGACTTTAAAGTGTCGCCTTTGGGTCAAAATGGCGCAACGATCACCATTAATGCGCTGCATAAAATTGAAGTCGCAGAAAAAATGATGCTGACACCAAATGGTAAAAACTTCTACCGTTTCTATATTGATTTCAAACAATGCGCGAATGGCTGTAAATAAGGGCCATACGCTTGATATTCTCCAAAATCTAGGCATGAATTTTTAACCGAAACGCACTGTTCGGAAAAATTTTTCTTGCACCATTATGTGTTAGCGTGTTAATACAGTGATACAAATTTACAGAGAGGTGCATATGAGCGCGGTAAGAGTTTTAAAGACAGAAAATGACAGCCTATATGATGCGGTCATAGCATTACAAAGCGTAGAAGAATGTCAGGCTTTTTTGAGCGATTTATGCACTCCCGCTGAACTTGAAGCGTTTCAAGAACGTTGGAACATTGTGAAAATGCTTGATCAGGGCGACAAATCATACCGCCAAATCAGCGCCATGACAGGGGCGAGCACCACGACGATAGGCCGCGTGGCGCGTTTTCTGCAGCAGGAAAGCAATAAAGGTTATAAACTCATATTAAACCGGATCAGAGGATAATTGAACGCCATGTCTGTATCAAATCAAGCCAATGATAACCGCCTGTTTCAGGTTATTTTGCCGAAACAAACACGCTTGCGTGATGCATTTGCACCGATATTACAAAATGCTGGCTTTGCTTTTGATAAAGAGAAATCACGCCACGCCTATGGTGCATGTCGTGATCTGCGCGGTAATGGCGCTGATTTTGATGCATCGCTGCGTAAGCCAGAAGATGCGCTGCGGAAGCTCAGCGACAACAAAGCAGATATGGCGATACTCGGCGCGGATAAGTTTATCGAAGCGCGCGCGAAAGCCGAGATCGAGGGTAATGGTGCGTCGTTCAAACTTGACGCTGTGATGGATTTTAATTGCGCTGCATGTTCCATGTATATCGCTGCCGCGCAAGTGAGCGCGATAACCTGCGCTGCGGACCTTGAAAACAAACGCATCGCGACATCATTTCCTTATAGCCTGCAGGCATGGCTTGCAGAGCAAGGCGTGAGCAATGTTGAAATCATTAAATGTGATGGTGATACCGAAGATGAAATCCGTGATGGCAGTGCCGATGCGATTTTTGAAATTGTTGATAGTGGGCAGTCTTTAATTGATAATGGCCTAGAGAAGAAAATTTGGGCTTATGATATTACCGCCGTCCTCGTCGCCCGCCGTGATTTAAACCTCTCCCCAAACGCTGAAGCCGCCAAAACATTCATGAACCGTTTACAGACACCTAAAGTTAGTGTCGTCCCAGAATGCACGCCTTTACGTATTGGTGTGGCGGAGCCTTGTTATGCCTGAACACGCAGATAAATAAAAAACCGCATAACAAAGGTTACGCGGTTTTTTGTATTTATGGTTTATGGGCGGGCTATATTAGGCCGAGTTTTTTCAAACCCCACATTGTGCGCTGGCTGAGTTTTGACATGCTTTTTAGGCGTGTTTCTTCTTCGCCTGAAAGCGGGTTGCCATCGGGGCTACGCTGTTTTGCGGTTTTGCGTTCAATTTCATCGCGGATTTGCGCAGGGCTTGGGCGGTCTTCGGGGTATGCTTCACGCAAGGGCTTGTTTTTTGCCACCATGTAGGCCATGCGATCACGCGTTGACTTGCGGTTAAACAAGGTCATGAAATTATCACGTTCAAGCTGTAAAATGCGCGCTTCTGTAAGCGGCAAGGCGTTATTGACTTCAATGCGGCCATCGGCACGTTCATCAATGAGTGCTTTATACGCGGCGCTGTCGCCTGCAATATGGCTATCCACTTGGTCGCGCGTCACATAATCACCGCCGCTTAAGGCATTGCCAAGGCAGCTCATCACACCGACATCAACATGGTTTACCGCCGCAACTTTGGGGTCGCCGCCATAAAGATACATCGCATCAACTTGCATGTTGATACTGGCCTGACCCGATAGGCCAGGGAGGTGATATACAGGCTCTATAGGTGGTTGGTATCCGTCAACCATGCTAAGCGCTCGCGCCTTAGCATCTGCCAGAACGCGATCCTTATTCATTGATACGCCTGCATCTTTATTAAACCATAGCTTACTGCGGGCATTTTGGCCTGATGTCGACATGGCTTGCATGGGCTGCGCAATGGCCAAAACAGAGTTTGACAATGCCTGCATTGGGCCATTCATTTTGGCAGCATCTTGCGAACGTTCCAAGTGACGCGCACAGCCACCCCAGCCAGGGATAATACCCACGCCAGCCTCGACTAGGCCGGTGTAAACTTCTGGGCCAGATTGAATGCTGTCGCAGTGGAGCAAGACTTCGCAGCCACCGCCAAGCGCCATGCCGTTCGGGGCGCCGATCACAGGGAAGGGCGCTTCGCGCAATGCTTTGTAAACAGCCTGACCTGTGTAGACCAAATCATCAACAAAATTGGCAAGCTTGGCCTGTGCTTTGTTGCGTAGGAAGCCAAATGGTACAATATCCGCTGCTTTAGAAAATACGTCAATTAAACCAAGGTTTGCACCAACGGAAAAATGATTACCTTCATTATAGATCACCATAGCTTTATATTTGCCGCCGCTTTCATTAATCAGCTTGATGCTGTCATTAAGGACTTCAAACACTGCAGGGTCTATGGCGTTCGCGCCTTTGACGGTGTGGAATTCTACGCCGACAACGCCGTCACCAAGATCCCACAGGCTTGCGGAATCGTTGCCAATAATACGTTTTTTGCTGCGTTTAATATCTTCTAGCTTCATTACGCCATCTTCGCGTTTAAATGCGCTGTACTCGCCTGCAAAATCAAGCACTTGTTTTGTGCCTTCATGTTCACGGTAAAATGAACGCCCATTGGCTTTTTGTAGAAGATCAGGCACGACAATGCCGTCTTTTTTCAGGCGCTCGGTAAACCATTCAACGCCAAACTCGTCGACCAACTGGAATGGGCCCCATTTCCAGTTATAACCTGCCTGCATTGCTTCGTCGATTGACTGAACATCATAGGCCATTTGTTCGGCGTTATTCATTACATAGACGATAACATCGCGTAAAACAGGCCATGCAAAATCAGACGCCTCGCTTGGCTTGTCAAAGAATTTAGCATAGCTGCCAGCGTCTTTTCTGAAGTTCTTTTTAAAGTATTTGCTGTTACCTGCATCGCGATATTCGCCTGTGCTGAGGTCAATCACTTCTTTAAGTGGGCGGCCATTATCGCCTTTGACTTTATTGCCATCATCATCAAGCTTAGGACGATAAAACCCGCCGCCTGTTTTGTTGCCAAGCTGTTTGTTATCAACCAGCTGTTTTACTAATGCGGGTTCATAAATGGCGTGGAAATGGTCATCAGCCGCAAGGCCGTTTTCAAGGTTTGTACCAACATGCGCCATAATGTCTATACCGACAAAGTCAGAAAGCTTCATTAAGCCCATATTTGTAAAGCCAAAAGCAGGGCTCATAATGGAATCAATATCTTCGATTTTCATGTTCTGCTTTGTGCCTTCGGTAATCGCACGGAAAATCGCATAGCCGCCAATACGGTTAGCAATGAAACCCGGTGTGTCTTTACAGCGAATGACTTTTTTACCAAAACCGACATCGGCGATGTCTTGCATTAATTTGAATTGCGCAGGGTCAGTCTGCGGCCCGTCAATCAGTTCAAGCAAGCTCATGAAGCGCGGCGGGTTGAAAAAATGCGTATTCATAAAGCGTGCCTTGAAATCATCTGGCATACCATCGGTTAATTGTTCGATTTGTATGGTTGATGTGTTTGACGCGATAATCGCATCAGCCTTGGCATGTTTGTAAATATTTTTAAACGTTGTTTGTTTGACGTCCAAATCTTCAAATACGGCTTCGATAATTAAATCCGCATCGGCGATTTTTTCCATGTCATGTTCTGTGCCGCCTGTTGTGATGCGTTTGGCATTCTTGGCATCCATAAAACCTGCATCTGGGCCAGGCTTTGCTTTGAGCATTTTATCAATCGCTTTTTGTGGGCTGTCTGGGTAAAGATCGAGTAGAACAACCTCATATCCTGCATTGGCGGCTTGCGCCGCTATACCTGAACCCATTGCACCTGCGCCGATAACGGCAACCTTTTTGATATTTTTCGTCATGTTTAATCTCCCTTAAAATATAGCTATTATTCCGTTTGATTAAACAGATGGTTTTGGTGCGGCTGCTGGGTTTTCAATGACCATTGCTACGCCTTGACCACCGCCAATACACATGGTTGCAAGGCCATAACGCTTATTCTCGCGCTGTAAGACTTCCGATAAATGACCGACAATGCGCGCGCCAGATGCGCCAAGCGGGTGACCCATAGCAATCGCGCCGCCATCAAGGTTAACTTTTGCAGGGTCAATTTTGTGACCTTGCTTTTCAAATTCTTTCATTACAGCGATTGATTGCGCGGCGAACGCTTCGTTGAGTTCAACAATGTCAATATCAGCCATAGTGAGGCCAGCGCGTTTTAAGGCTTCTTTCGATGCGTCAACAGGGCCAAGACCCATAATTTCTGGGGCAAGCGATGCTTCGCCATAACCAAGGATGATGGCTTTAACAGGCAAGTTATTTGCAGCTGCAAAAGATTCTGATGTCACCATCACAGCAGAAGCGCCATCTGTGACCTGTGATGCATTACCCGCCGTGACTGTGCCGCCATCATCAACTGATTTAAACGCAGTGCGAAGTTTTGCGAGCGTTTCAACGCTGCTATCTGCGCGCGCGCCATCATCATAATCAACGCCTTTTATCGGCACGATTTCGTTTTTGAAATGGCCCTTTTCATGGGCGGCGGTTGTTTTTTTGTTTGATTCAACGGCGAATGTATCTTGCTCTAGGCGCGTGATTTCGTATTTTTCAGCAAGGTTTTCTGCCGTTACGCCCATATTCATAAAGCCTGCGGCATTTCCGCCTTGCACATGTGCGTTGATAAGTGGGTTAAGGCCACTCATCGGGACGATGCTCATGCTCTGCACGCCGGCGCAGATATACACATCATCAGGGTCGCGGGCAAGAAACGCATCTGCCATGGCAATGGCTTCTAAGGATGAGCCGCAAAAACGGTCAATGCTTGTGCCGCCAGTGACGTTATTATCTAGCTTGCATTCTTCATGTAATACAGCCATGCGCGCAATGTTAAGGCCTTGTTGCGCTTCTTGGTGGACGTTGCCCATCAGGATCTTTTTAACGTCTTTGACGTCAATATTTGTGCGTTCAACCAAAGTGTTGATCACAGGCACGATAAGGTCAAGCGGATCAACATCAGATAAGCGCCCAGGCTTTTTCGGGGTTGATGCTTTGGCGAATGCGCTGCGTGCGTAATCAATAATAACGGCTCTATTTGTCATGTTTTGGTCTCCAATTGAAATAAGTCTTTGTTAAATAATATTGTTCATATTCTGTTATGGGGAAGGGGCGGCTGGATTATTTCCATTTTGCGTGGCATTTTCACGCTTTATACGCTCCTCTTCCTCAAGGGCCTTAAAGTCAGGCTTGCCGATAGATGTCTTAGGCAGCTCGTCTTCTCTAACCTCAAAGGTCTTTGGAATGTCGAGTTTGTTAAGTGATTTGGCGAGGAAGTCACGGATATAGGCCTCATCAGGGCGCTCATCTTTCGGCAGCTCAGGGCGGAAACGTATGAAAGCTTTGGCCGCTTCGCCAGAACGCGCATCAGGTACGCCAATGACAACCGCCTCGGCAATGCTTGGAAGTTTGTTTAATTCTTCTTCAATCTGGCTTGGATAAGCGTTATGCCCATTGACGATAATCATGCGTTTTTTACGGTCGACGATCTTGAGATACATGGTTTCATCTAAAAAGCCGAGATCACCCGTTAAATACCACCCATCCTCGGTCAAAACATCTGCTGTTTCTTCTGGCTTGTTATGATAGCCAAGCATGACCTGCGGACCGCGAATACAAATTTCGCCGACATCACCAATATTAAGTGTTTTGCTGTGATCATCAGGATTGACGATTTTAATTTCAGTTTTGGGGTAAGGCATACCAACAGTTTCGCTGCGGTTGGGCTTACCTTCGGGTGGGTTACTTGCCGCTACGGGTGACGTTTCAGATAAGCCGTAGCCTTGAATGATAATATCAGATTTACCGACTGCTTTTTCAAAGCTTTCTTTCACATTCACCGGCAATGCTGCACCACCTGAAATGACATTCTCGAGGCTAGTAAGGTCATAGTAATTGACCAATGGATGTTCAGTGATGGATTGTAACAAACGCGGCACAGCAGGGAATAATGTCGGCTGCTTTTTATCAATGGTTTTGAGTATTTCTTTCGTATCACGTGGATTAGGCATAATAATAAGTTCGCCGCCCATTTTAAGGCTGCCAACCATGGCAACCATCATGCCAAAAACATGAAAATAAGGAATAGCGGCCAAAACTTTTTCCCGCCCATCTTGCAAGGCCTTATATGGGTTTTCGCGCTGTGCATTGCTGCCGAAATATTGCTGAATTTGGTAAGTATTGGCGACCAAGTTAAAATGCGAAAGCATCGCGCCTTTCGGCACGCCTGTTGTGCCGCCAGTATACTGAAAAACGGCAGGGGCATCAGGCGTGATATTAACGGGGGCGTAATCACCATTATTTTTTGTTAACTCCGAAAACGTCACGAAATTACGTGTTGGGTCAACGGCCTTGCTGTGGTCAGACTTAACAGCGCTCGACATTTCATTGCGCTTTACAAAACGGTAACCATAGCTTTTGAATGTGGGTAGCATGTCATATATTGGACATTGCACGACTTGCTGAACATGACCATCTTTTTGTAGCTTCACGGTCTTGTCGTAAAATTCAGAAAGCTCGGTTGTGACCATTACATCGGTGGCGCTATCTTTGCTTTGTGCCTCAAGTTCCGCCTGTGTGTATAGTGGGCTGAAATTAACAACGCTTGCGCCAGTGCGTAGCGCGGCAAAGAACATGATGGGGTAATAAGGCGTGTTGGGCATATATAAGCCAACTTTGTCGCCTTTTTTAACGCCCATATCTTGCAGGCCTTTGGCGGCATGATTAATAAGGTTTCCCATTTCTTCATAGCTGATTTTTTTATCCATGAAGTCAATGGCAGGGCGGCGAGAGAAACGCACAATGGTTTCATCTAACAGCGTGAGTAAATTAACGCTAGGGATGTCAATATCCCATTTTACGCCTGATGGATAAGCTTGTGATAAGTTATGTTTGCCCGCATGTGCGAGATGCTCTTCTTTTTTCGGCATCTTTACTCTCCCTAGAAACTAATGTTTCAACGATGTCCCAAGTCTTGCTTTTTTTAGCGGCTCTTAGCGGCAGCATTTCATAATTATTTTTTTATGTTTATCTGTGTTAGCAAAGTTTTTATCCTGAGTAAAGGCTCTGCCGTTTAATGCTGTGTAAAACTTTTTACAAAATTATACGTTTTTTTGCGCGGCGATCCTTGCGGTATAAGGGTTACTCTGATATGACAGCTTTGTAACAAAAAACGTGCCGAGGTGTAGCCATGTTGTCGACGATTTATTCTGTTTCTGCGCTGCTGTTTAGCTTCGCTGTACTCAGCCTAGGGCACGGTCTGCATAACACTTTGTTGACAGTGCGCGCGACGATTGAAAACTACCCTGATTGGGTGACGGGCGTTATGGCATCGGGCTATTTCTTGGGCTCTATTCTTGGCGCATTATATTGCACAAAAATCATCCCTAAAATCGGTCAAATTCGCGCTTTTGCGGCATTCGCCTCCATTGCCTCAGCGATTTCTTTGTTTCATGTTTTATATGTGAACGAATTCTCTTGGGTAATATTGCGGGTGGCCTATGGTTTTTGTGTTGCGGCGCTTTATATGGTGATTGAAAGCTGGCTCAATGCGCTATCAACCAAACAAAATCGAGGACGCATTTTATCAACCTATTATACCATCAACTTTTTATGCTTATCTGCGGGGCAAATGTTCATCTTTATTGCAGAGCCCAGTGAGTATGTTTTGTTTGCGGTAGTATCAGTGTTGATTTCAGTTTCTTTGGTGCCCTTAACGTTAAGTAAAACCCAGCAGCCAGATAGCATGAATTCTGAGCATCTCAGCTTTAAGGAACTGTTTAAAACATCGCCATTGGCGACAGTGGGCTGTATTTCAGTGGGGCTTACATCGGGAGCGTTTTGGGGGCTCGGCGCTGTGTATTTCACCAAAATTGGTTTGAACGCTAAAGACGTTGCGACCCTTATTTCTTTGACCTTTTTGGGCGGTCTGATATTCCAGTGGCCGATTGGTCTTTGTTCTGATTATTTTGACCGCCGTAAGGTTATTGCTGTGGTCACGCTAGGCTTTACGCTGATTACAGGGGCATTCGCATTCTTTGTTGATGAACATGTCTATTTGCTGAATAAATATATTATGGTGCTTTCCTTCTTTTTGGGCGGCTGTGCTTATACGCTATACTCATTGTTTATCTCGCTCGCCAATGATTTTTTGCAACCCAAACATGTGGTCAAAGCCAGTGCAGGTTTGATCATCTTCCACGCCATTGGCGCGATTATCGGGCCGTTTTTAGCATCGCTAATGATGGTGGGCGTGGGCGCGTATGGCCTGTTTCTTTATATGATGGCGATAAATGCAGTTGTGTTCCTGTTCAGCATTATGCGGATTATTCATGGACGTGAAATTCCTGAATCGACCAGTGAAAATTTCGTTTCGATGCCAAAGACAAGTATGGGCGTTATTGACCTTGATCCGCGTCAAGAATATCGCGCGGAAAACCTAGATCAAGAAAAGCCTTAAAGGCTCTATATTCTCAGGATAAGCGCGGCGGCAGCATATATTTGTGTTGAACTGCCCGTAATATCGCATACAATGCCCGCATAATAATAAAAATATTTTATGACAGGGAATTTTTGAGCATGAGCACCACAAATGCGGCAACCGTCGCCTATGCAGATTTAGAAGATACAACTTCACAGCTAAATACAAAGAATCAGCCCCATGATGTGGCGGCCTTTTTTACGGATGATAATCCAGAAGCGATAGGCAAAAGACTCTCCGCTGCGGGCATTGAATATATTAAGGTCGGTGTGTTTGATGTTGATGGCATTTTGCGCGGTAAATATTTAAAACGCGATAAATTCATCAGCGCGCTGCGCGGCGGTTTCGCTTTCTGTGATGTTGTCCTTGGCTGGGATTCTAACGATCAGCTCTATGATAAATCTGAATTTACCGGCTGGCACACGGCCTATCCTGATGCGAATGCACGGCTGCTGCCTG
>MDTB01219489.1_pt1 | contig 17559 bp, 15 predicted proteins | sample 811161 | NCBI WGS metagenome assembly MDTB01 (sample SAMN05326650, study PRJNA326480) | marine metagenome | isolation source: seawater | place: Mediterranean Sea | collected 2009
CCGTGAGGTCGTAGTCACTGAAATGCTGGGTGGTCTGGGCCTGTTTGCGGCAATCACGTACTTCAAGAAGTGGACCTACCTGTGGACCGAGTGGCTGACGTCTGTCGACCACAAGAAAATCGGTGTCATGTACGTCATCGTTGCCATGGTCATGCTGCTGCGTGGTTTTGCCGACGCCATCATGATGCGTACCCAGTTGGCCATGGCCACCGAGGGTTCGCCTGGCTACCTGCCGCCTGAACACTATGACCAGATCTTCACCGCCCACGGTGTGATCATGATCATCTTCATGGCGATGCCTTTCTTCACCGGCCTGATGAACCTTGCCTTGCCGCTGCAGATTGGTGCCCGTGACGTTGCCTACCCGTTCCTGAACTCCCTGAGCTTCTGGCTGCTGGTCTCCGGCGTGGTGCTGATCAACGTTTCCCTGGGCGTCGGCGAATTCGCCAAGACCGGTTGGGTTGCGTATCCGCCGTTGTCGGGCATTCAGTACAGCCCTGGCGTGGGTGTGGACTACTACATCTGGGCGCTACAGTTATCAGGACTAGGGACGACGCTGACGGGGGTCAACTTCCTGGCCACCGTCCTGAAAATGCGCGCCCCTGGCATGAAACTGATGGACATGCCGATCTTCACCTGGACCTGCACCTGGGCAAACGTCCTGATCGTGGCTTCGTTCCCGATCCTGGCCGCTACCATGGCGCTGCTGTCGCTTGACCGTTACCTGGATTTCCACATTTTCACCAACGAGCTTGGTGGCAATCCAATGATGTACGTGAACCTGTTCTGGGCATGGGGTCACCCTGAGGTGTACATCCTGATCCTGCCAGCGTTCGGTATCTTCTCTGAAGTGATCTCGACCTTTACCGGCAAGCGCCTGTTCGGTCACCACTCGATGGTCTACGCATCGGGCGCGATCTCTGTACTGGGCTTCATGGTTTGGCTGCACCACTTCTTCACCATGGGTTCGGGGGCCAGCGTCAACGCCTTCTTCGGCCTGGCGACGATGCTGATTTCCATCCCGACGGGGGTGAAGCTATTCAACTGGCTATTCACCATCTACCACGGCCGTCTGCGTATCACCAGCCAGGTTCTGTGGACCCTGGGCTTCATGGTGACCTTCGCCATCGGCGGCATGACCGGCGTACTGCTGGCCATTCCGGGTGCTGACTTCGTACTGCACAACAGCCTGTTCGTGATCGCTCACTTCCACAACGTGATCATCGGTGGTGCTGTATTCGGTTACATCGCTGGTTTCAGCTTCTACTTCCCTAAAGCGTTCGGCTTCAAGCTGCACGAAGGTTGGGGCAAGGCTGCATTCTGGTTCTGGATCTCGGGCTTCTTCGTCGCGTTCATGCCGCTCTATGCACTGGGCTTCATGGGCATGACTCGTCGTCTGAACGCTACTACCAACCCTGAGTGGGTGCCTTACCTGTACGTTGCCATGTTCGGTGCGGTAATGATCGCTGTGGGTATCGCCTGCCAGTTGATCCAGCTGTACGTGAGTATCCGTGACCGTAAGCAGAACGCTTGCGACTCCGGCGACCCATGGAATGGCCACACCCTGGAATGGTCGACTTCGTCGCCACCTCCGTTCTACAACTTCGCCGTGATCCCTACTGCGAACACCATTGATGCGTTCACCGAAGCCAAGGAAGACGGTACTGCGTACCAGAAGCCGGTTAAATATGAACCGATCCACATGCCGAACAACACCGCCACTGGCGTGGTGATGGGCGCGCTGTTGACCGTGTTCGGTTTCGCGATGATCTGGCACATCTGGTGGCTGGCAATCGTTAGCCTGGTGGGCACCATCGGCTACTTCATTGTCCACGCAGCACGTGATGATCAAGGCTATATGGTCCCGGTCGAAACGATCGAGCGCATCGAAGCCGAGCAGCACGCTCGCCTGGTCGCCGAGAAGAAAATCCCGGCCAACCGTGTAGAAACCTCGTTGGAACAGGCTTAAACCATGTCGAACTTAGTGACCAATGCTGGACACGCCCATGTCGATGACCATGGGCACGATGACCATCACCACGACTCGGGGCCGATGACCGTTTTCGGTTTCTGGCTCTACCTGATGACCGACTGCATCTTGTTTGCGTCGATCTTCGCGGTGTACGCGGTACTGGTAAACAACGTAGCGGGTGGCCCGTCGGGCCACGACATCTTCGAACTGCCTTACGTGCTCGGCGAAACCGCCTTGCTGTTGTTCAGTTCGATCACCTACGGCTTCGCCATGTTGGCCTTCTACAAGGGCAACAAGAAGGGCGTACTGAGCTGGTTGGCACTGACCTTCCTGTTCGGCCTGGGCTTCATCGGCATGGAGATCAACGAGTTCCACCTGCTGATCTCCGAAGGCTACGGCCCGCACCGTTCCGGCTTCCTGTCTGCGTTCTTCACGCTGGTAGGCACCCACGGTCTGCACGTAACTGCCGGCCTGCTGTGGATGGCGGTGATGATGTATCAGGTCAATAAACACGGCCTGACCAACACCAACAAGACTCGCCTGAGCTGCCTGAGCCTGTTCTGGCACTTCCTGGACGTGGTCTGGATCTGCGTCTTCACCGTTGTTTACCTGATGGGGACTCTGTAATGGCTAATGCACACTCCCATGACCATGACAGCCATGATGCGAGCCACGGCAGCGTTAAGTCGTACGCCATCGGCTTCATCCTGTCGGTAATCCTGACGCTCATCCCGTTTGGTCTGGTGATGTACCCGACCCTGCCAAAGTCGATCACCTTGATGATCGTGCTGGCATTCGCGGTGATTCAGGTTCTGGTTCACCTGGTGTACTTCCTGCACCTGGATCGCTCGAAAGAGCAGCGCGATAACGTGATTGCGTTTGTGTTCGCAGGCCTCGTAATCCTGCTGCTGGTTGGCCTGTCGATATGGATCATGTTCAGCATCCATACGTTCATGATGGCGAAGTGAGGTAAGACCCGATGTCGCTTAAGCACTTTATCCAAATCACCAAACCGGGGATCATTTTCGGTAACGTGCTTTCTGTGGCAGGCGGCTTCTTCCTGGCCTCCAAGGGGCATGTCGATCTGGCCATCTTCCTGGCTGCGATGATCGGCACGTCCCTGGTGGTAGCTTCCGGATGTGTGTTCAACAACTGCATCGACCGTGACATCGATATCAAGATGGAGCGCACCAAGAACCGCGTGCTGGTCCAGGGCCTTATCTCCCTGAAACTGGCACTGGTCTACGCGACCGTCCTCGGTGTTGCCGGTGTGGCGTTGTTGTACAAGGTGGCCAACCCGCTGGCGGCGCTGTTTGCCGTGATCGGGTTTGTCATCTACGTCGGTCTCTACAGCCTGTACCTCAAGCGCAAGTCGGTTCACGGCACGCTGGTGGGCAGTCTGTCGGGGGCGATGCCACCGGTGATTGGTTATGTGGCTGTAACCAATAGCTTCGACATGGCCGCGCTGACGCTACTGGTGATGTTCAGCCTGTGGCAGATGCCGCATTCCTACGCCATTGCGATCTTTCGCTTCAATGACTACCTGGCTGCGTCGATTCCGGTTCTGCCGGTCAAGCGTGGCATCCAGGTGGCCAAGAAACACATCCTGCTGTACATCCTGGCCTTCCTCGTGGCGACCTTGATGTTGACCTTCAGTGGCTACGCCGGCATGAGCTATCTCGCCGTCGCCGCCGCCATGGGCATGTACTGGTTGTACATGGCCTGGACGGGCTACAAGGCGGTGGATGACACCGTCTGGGCGCGCAAGCTGTTCGTGTTCTCGATCTTCACCATCACCGCGCTCAGCGTGATGATGTCCCTGGATTTCCAAGTGCCGAAAGAGCTGTTGCTGACCTACGCTCACTGAGTGTCACCGCTGTGAAAAAGCCCCGCCTTCGAGAGAAGAGCGGGGCTTTTTCTTGGGCGGGATCCAGGTTACTGCTGAACGATGCTGTACCCCTCAAACGCGCTCTGCTGCTGCAGTGCAGTGATCACACTCTTGCGGCTCAACGGCTGTTCGGTGCCCGAGTTATCCACAAAGCTTTCCACTTCCAGCTCGGCCTCATCGCCTTCACCCACAAAGGCGAAACCGAGGAACTCAAATGCCTCGCGGTCAACGTTCAGCTTGGAACGCGGCGTGCGCAGCGGCAGGGTGACACTGATGCCGTCCTTGCTGATCACAAACACTTCGGCTTCTTTCTTGGGGCGTGCGGCCTTGCTCTTGCCCGAGCTTGGGTTGCTGATGGCCTGGTGGCTTTGGTTCAGCACCTTCAGGGCCAGGCCGTAGACCAGTTCCTGGAACTCAGGGTCGTCCTTGAAGCTGGACAGGATGCGGCTGATGGAAAACTGGCTGCTCAGGTTTTCCAGGGCGGCGTTGTCAGCCGCCTCGGCGTCTTTGAGTTGCTTGAGCTGGCCCATCAGGTCGTACGCCTTGTCGTCGTCGAAGGCGTCGTGGGCCTGGCGAATGGCGACGCGCAGTTCGCGGATCTGGTCGCTTTCCTTGGAGGTGTGGAAGGCGTCCAGCACCATCTCGCTGATGATCTTGGCCGCTGGCAGATGCTGTGAAAGATTGATGGCGTTTTCGTATTCAGCTTTGGAGTGCAAGGCGACTACGGATTCTTCGTGGTGGGAATCGGACATTGAAATTTCACTTCAGTAAACGGGGACAAAAAAGCGTCGGGCATTTTCAGGGGGGAGGGGGATCAGGTCAAGGCAGCACAATGCCCTTATCGCGACGCAAGGCATTCAGCGCGCGCTGCAGCCGGACTGCGCGCCCGCAAAACAGACCTACGGTAAACCCCGAGATGCCACCCATAGCCAACGAGCGCCCATCTGTTTGTCCATCGATTTGCCCCTGACCCACATCAAAACCGCTCGCCGAAAAATCCGTTACAACACCCAGACCTGATGAACACATAAGAACAACCACTGACCTGCGCCGAGGGGACCACCCCACGCCAGGTGATTAAAGGATTAATGCGATGGCGCTTTCTCTTGCACGCCTGGCCTTGCTGGGGGCGACGCTGTGTCTGGCGCTACCCCTGCACGCCAACTCCCCCGACACCTCACTGATTGAACAAGGCAAGTACGTCGCGCAGCTGGGCGACTGCATCGCCTGTCACACCGCCAAGCAAGGACAAGTGATGGCCGGCGGGCTGGAACTGAGCACGCCGATGGGCACGATTTTTTCGAGCAACATCACACCGGACCGTGACACCGGCATCGGCAACTACAGCTTTGAACAATTCGACCGGGTCATGCGCGAAGGGGTGACGCCGAGCGGCATGAACCTGTACCCGGCGATGCCGTACCCGTCCTACGCCAAGATGAGCGAAGCGGACATGCGCGCGTTGTATGCCTACCTGATGCAAGGCGTAGAGCCGGTGCAAAAGGCTAACCTCGACGCCGACATGGGCTTCCCCTTCAACCAGCGTTGGGGCCTGGCGTTGTGGAACTTTGCCTTCCTCGATAAGCAACCCTTCAAACCAGACCCGGCCCGTGACGAACAACTTAACCGTGGCGCCTACTTGGTCCAGGGCCTCGGCCATTGCGGTTCCTGCCATACACCACGGGGCCTCGCGTTCCAGGAAAAAGCCATGAGTGATGAAGGCCGCAGCGGCCGGCATTACCTGGCCGGCGAAACCGTCGAACACTGGCGTGCCCTGAGCCTGCGCAACTTGTGGACGGTGGAAGACACTGTGCAACTGCTCAAGACCGGGCAAAACCGCTTTGCCACGGTCGCCGGCAACATGGCCGATGTGATTCACCACAGCACCCAGCATTTCAGTGACTACGACCTCACGGCCGTCGCCAGTTACCTCAAGTCCCTGCCGCCGGGTAAAGACGATTTGCCGATGCCCTCCGTGGCCCATGCCCCCGCCGAGCCGCCTGCCGATTTGTTCACCAGCCGTGGCGGCCTGGGTTACATGCAGTTTTGCAGCGACTGTCACCGCAGTGACGGCGCAGGCGTAAAGGGTCTGTTTCCGCCGCTGGCCGGGAACCCGGGCATTGTTTCCAGCAACCCGACGTCGCTGCTGCACATCACCCTTACCGGCTGGGAAACCGCACAAACGGCCGCTCACCCACGGGTCTACACCATGCCCGGTTTCGCCAGGCTACAAGATCAGGAAATCGCTGAAATCCTCAGCTTCGTGCGCACACGCTGGGGCAATGAAGGCACGCCCATCAGCGCAGCCCAGGTAAAAAAGCTGCGCGACCAGCTCAACCCGGTCACCACCGATTCGTCAGCCTTTGAAACCCCGCGCCTGGCCGATCTGCTCGCCGCACCGAATGCCGAGCAAGTGGTTCGCGGTATGCGCCTTCACTTGCAGACCAAGGCACTGCTGCCCAACAACGTCGGCAACGCGCTTAACTGCACCAGTTGCCATCTCAACGCTGGCACTGTGGCGGACGGCTCGCCGTTCGTGGGCGTCTCGGCGTTTTTCCCCATCTATGCGCCGCGTGCGGGCAAGGTGGTGACATTGGAAGAGCGCATCAACGGCTGCTTCCGTCGCTCGATGAATGGAACGCCGCTGCCACCGCAGTCAGTGGACATGCAGGCGATGGTCGCGTACTTCGAATGGATGAAAAACAACACCCGCCCCGAAGATAAGGTCGCCGGGCGTGGCGTGGGCAAGGTCGACCCGGCGATCAAGCCGGACCTGGTCAATGGCAAGCAGGTCTACGCCAAGCAATGCGCGGTGTGCCATGGCGACAATGGCCAGGGCCTGGCGCGGGCAGACGGCGAACTGATCTACCCGCCGCTGTGGGGCGAGCAGTCGTTCAATATTGGCGCTGGCATGGCCCGCACGTATACGGCGGCGGCGTTCGTCAAACGCAACATGCCGATTGGCTTTCACGAGAAATTCCCGTTGGGCCAGGGCGGTTTGTCCGACCAGGAAGCGGTGGACGTGGCGGCGTATTTCTCGGGCCAACCGCGCCCGGACTTCCCCGACAAGGTCAAGGACTGGCCGAACGGCGGTAAACCCGTGGATGCGCGTTACTAGCTCAGCTGCTTGAGGCAGGTTTCGAGAATATCGAGGCCTTCCTCCAGCACCGCCGGCTCGATGGTCAGCGGTGCCAGCAGGCGAATGATATGGCGCGACTTGCCGCTGGGCATCAGCAGCAAGCCGGCGTCCCTCGCCAGGCTTAGCAGTTGGGTCAGTTGCTTGGCGGCCGGTGTGCCGTCGGCATTCGCCAACTCGATGCCGCGCATGGCTCCGACACCCGTAAGACGGCCGAGGTAGGGTGAAAGCCCTTGGGTGCGCCAAGCCTGATACCGGCTGACGATGGCTTCTTCCTGCTGCGAACCCCAGGTTTTCAGGTGTTCATCGGTCATCGCGTCCAGCGTGGCCAATGCCGCCGCGCAGGCGATGGGATTGCCGGAGTACGTGCCGCCCAAGCCGCCTTTGGGCAGGTTGTCGAGCAGTGCCTTACGCCCGACCACCGCACCCAGCGGCACGCCACCGGCGATGCTTTTGCCCAACAGGATCAAGTCCGGCTCAATGCCCAGGCGTGAGAAGGCAAAGCGTTGGCCGGTACGGCCGAAGCCTGATTGAATTTCGTCGGCAATCAACAGGATGTTTTTTTCGTCGCACAAACGCCGCAGTGCCTTTGCGAACTCGATATCCAGGGCCAGGAAACCACCTTCGCCCTGCACCGGCTCGATGATGAAACAGGCCACGTCCTCAACGTCGATTTCCACGCTGAACAGGCGGTCCATGGCTTTCAACGCTTCGGCACAGGTCACGCCGTTATCGGCGCTGGGGTAGGGCAGGTGATACACCGGCCCCGGCAGTACACCAACCTTTTGCTTGTAGGGCGCAACCTTGCCGTTGAGGTTCAGGGTGGCCAGGGTACGGCCGTGAAACGCGCCGTCGAAGGCGATCACGGCCGTGCGGCCCGTGGCGCCGCGTACGATCTTCAAGGCGTTTTCCGCCGCTTCCGCGCCGCTGTTGGTGAGCATGCCGCTGACCGGGTAGGTCACCGGGATGAACGCGCTCAGGCGCCCCATCAATTCGATGTACGGCGCGTGGGGGGCGGCGTTGAAGGCGTAGTGAGTGAGTTTGGTGGCTTGATCGCGAATCGCCTCGACCACACCTGGGTGGCAATGCCCAAGGTTGAGCACGCCGATGCCGCCGACAAAATCGATGTAGCGTTTGCCCGTGGTGTCCCAGACCTCGGCGTTTTTACCGTGGCTGAGGCTGATGGGGTGAACGATGGAAATCGATTGGCTGATGGTTTCGTGGCTCATGAATCCTGGACTCGGCAGTGACGGGCGTCTTTTTATCTAAGCCGTGTGCCGGGCCCTGTCGCAAACGAAATAAAGTCGCCGGGTCATTATTAAAAGTCGGGATGTGCGCCCAGATAGTCAGTCATCCAGTTCAGGAAGGCCTTCACTTTGGGTATCTCGCCGGCATGCTCGGCATGGGCGATAAAGTGCGCGCCGTCGCTGGGCATCGTGTACTCCCATGGGATCATCAAGCTGCCGTTGGCCAGCTCCTCAGCCACCAAATACTATGGGACCAACGCCACGCCATAACCCGATTGCGCCGCGCGGATACACATGTAGAACGTGTCGAAACGCGGCCCGTGGTAGCTGTTCTGCGAGTGCAGGCCCTGTTCCAGGAACCATTCGTGCCAGGCCTCAGGGCGCGAGGTGCATTGCAGCAACGTGTGGCGGGACGAGGCATCGCTGCCCTCGGCGACAAAGCCTGGTGCACATACCGGCACCACGGCCTCGCGAAACAGCTCGATACACGTCGCCCCCGGCCATGAGCCCTGGCCAAAGAAAAACGCGATGTCGGCCTTGGCCTGCAGCACATCGAACGGTTCCAGTTCGTTGCGCACATCCAAGTGGATGTTCGGGTGCAGGGCCGCAAAATCCTTGAGCTTGGGCACCAGCCAGCGATCACCGAAGGTCGGCTGGGTGGCGATGCGCAGCACTTCGGTTTCGCCACCGTAAGTGAGGATGTAGCGGCTGGAGATGTCCACTTGGGTGAGGATCTTGTGCACCTCCGTGAGGTACAGCGAGCCCGCCGGCGACAGGTACAAGCGCTGGCGCACCCGTTCGAACAGGTTGTGGCACAGCATCTCTTCCAATTGCGCCACCTGTTTGCTCACCGCGCTTTGGGTCAGGTGCAGCTCTTCGGCGGCGCGGGTGAAACTCAAGTGGCGGGCGGCGGCTTCGAAGCATTGCAGGGCGGTCATCGAAGGGGTCAAGCGTTTTGAAATCATGCAGTTCATTCCAAATCGGAAGGAGCCATTGCCTAAAGGTCGTTTGTGGCAGTGCGGTAAAGCCGTGGATACTGCCCGGCAGCACTATAAACCGGCGCGGGCTGTGCAGCGCCGAATAATAAGGAATGACAGGGAGCGCCTTGCATGAACCGATTGAAAACCACCTTGGCCGCACTCAGCGCCACCGCCGTCTTGGGCTTGGCCGGCACCGCGCACGCGGGCGCGACGCTGGATGCGATTCAGAAAAAGGGTTTTATCCAGTGTGGCGTCAGCGATGGGTTGCCAGGCTTTGGTGTACCGGACAGCAAAGGCAAGATGACCGGCATCGATGTGGATGTGTGCCATGCGGTGGCCGCCGCCGTGTTCGGCGACGCGTCGAAAGTGAAGTTCAGCCAGTTGACTGCCAAGGAGCGTTTCACTGCTTTGCAGTCGGGTGAGGTTGACGTGATCTCACGCAACACCACCTGGACCAGTTCCCGTGACTCGGGCATGGGCCTGGTGTTCACCGGTGTGACCTATTACGACGGCATTGGCTTCCTGGTGAACAACAAGCTGGGAGTGACCGGCGCCAAGCAACTGGACGGTGCGACCGTGTGCATACAGGCCGGCACCACCACTGAACTCAACGTTTCCGATTACTTTCGTACCAACGGCATGAAGTACACGCCGATTACCTTCGACACTGCCGATGAAAGCGCCAAAGGCTTGGAGTCCGGGCGCTGCGATGTGCTGACCACCGACCAGTCGGGACTGTACGCACAGCGCATCAAAATGGCCCACCCGGACGAATTCGTGGTGTTGCCGGAAGTGATCTCCAAGGAACCCTTGGGACCGCTGGTGCGCAAAGGCGATGACGAGTGGTTCAGCATCGTTAAATGGACCCTGTTCGCCATGCTTAACGCCGAGGAAATGGGCATCACCTCACAGAACGTCGAAGAGCAGGCCAAGACCACCACCAACCCTGACGTTGCGCGACTGCTGGGCGCCGACGGCGAGTACGGCAAGGACCTGAAACTGCGCAAGGACTGGGTGGTGCAGATCGTCAAGCAGGTGGGCAACTATGGCGAAGTGTTCGAGCGCAATATCGGCCAAGGCAGCGTGCTGAAGATCAAGCGCGGGCTCAATGCGCTGTGGAACAACGGCGGTATCCAGTACGCGCCACCGGTGCGGTAACCCTGCACTTATTCTGAAACCCCATCCTTCCCCGCCGCCTTGGCGCGATACAACGCTTGATCGGCGCGCGCCATCAAGGCAGCGGGGGATTCACCCAATTGGCGCTCGGCCACGCCCAGGCTCAGGGTCACGTTCAAAGCCCCTCCCAGTGGCATGTCCTTGAGTTTCTGGCGCACACTCTCGGCCACGGCCTTCGCCGTTTCCAGTGAGCTTTCCGGCAGGATCACCATGAACTCATCCCCGCCCCAGCGAGCCAGCAGATCGCTTTCGCGCACGCAGTTTTCCAGGCACTCCACCACTCGCACCAGGGTCTGGTCGCCCACGCTGTGACCGTGAAGGTCGTTGATCGGCTTAAAGTCATCGATATCCACCGCGATCAGTGCCAGCGGCAGGCGGAAACGCTGTGCGCGGTCGGATTCTTCCAGCAACACCTTTTCCAGGCGATAACGGTTGGCGACCAGGGTCAGGGCGTCTCGTTCCGCCAGGGAGCGGTTTTCATCCAACTGCAATTGCAGTTGTTGGTTGACCCGTGACAACTCGCGCGTGCGCTCGGTGACCAAAGCCTCCAGAGATTGATTACGCCGCTCTAGTTGCTCAATGGAGTTTTTGCGCAGGTCGATATCGCGGTGCGCACCGACCATTCGCGCTACCGAGCCGTCGGCATTGCGCGAAATCACATAACCACGGTCTTCGATCCACAGGTAACTGCCATCTTGTTTGCGGCAGCGGTATTCGATTTGGTAGTGGGGCGTGCGACGGGTGATGTAGTCATCAAACACCGTCATCACTTGGGGGTAGTCGTCTGGGTGGATCACGTTCTCCCAGGTAAACACGCTGTTTTCCAGGGAGTGGCGCAGATAGCCCAGCATCTCGTACCACCCCGGGCTGCGGTAGACGAACCCCGTGTTGGCGTTCCAATCCCAGATCCCGTCGCTGACCAACTCCAGAATGGTGTGCAACATGTCCGCGTTGAGGTGAGAAAAATCATCCATCAACGGGCTATTGCCGGAAATATCGTCCATTTGCCTGCTCCTTGCCGGTGGCAGGCGCTTAAGGCCTGCTCATATTTGACGCCGATACTCCGTGGCTGGCGCTACTGTACAACGTGGCTTGGGTGCTTTGAATAGGACGGTAGTGCTGCTTTAGGTGGGTGGCAATGAGCTATCGCTTTGCGAAGTGCAGCTATTTTCCGATCGTGCGCCTGATACGCAAGGCTTCAGTTTATCTCTGGCCATGCATTCGAATCGGGTACCAGACGAACCTCCACCCGTTGGCCCAGTGCTCTTGCTGCACTTGCCAGGGTAGCCAATGTCATGCCTGAGTCATTTTGATCCAGTGCTCGGTCTACTGCGGTGCGACTGGTATGCATGCGCTCAGCCAATGCCTTCTTGCTGACCTTCTGAGTTTTCATCGCTTCTGCTAATTGCCAGGCGATTACTCGTTTTAGCGCCCCGGCGGATACCTCCTCACTGAGTCCGTCATCGTTGAGAAAATCATCAAAATTGGAGCCAATATGTTTGTTCATGTGATGTTCCTCATAACTTGTTCTTGCGACGCCTGGCGGTGTCCAGTTCAGCAGTGGGCGTTTTCTGGCTCTTTTTTATGAAACCGTGCAGTAACACCATCTCAGACTCAACCAGCGTGAAAATGACCCGCGCAATGTGGTTGCCAAGGTCTGTTCTGACCTCCCAAAGTCGATGCTCCAGCTTTCGAACCAGAGGCATCCCCAGCGGCCACCCGAGTTGGACGCACTTTATGTCGATACCTATGTGTTTCCGATCTTCCCTGTGCAACTCCATCAGCCATTCACGTACCGGCTCATTGCCTGCCTCGGTGCGGTAAAAAACTACGTTCAAAACGAGATGTATGTCGTTCACCGCTGAGTGTACCAAAATAGGTTCATGTGACCATCGGCGATTAATAAGGCTTTTCGCGAAGAGTGGTCAGAGCCTGGCACTTTTTTTCAGAACAAAAGGCAGTGAAGGATTTCAATAAATTACATTAGAAACAGACTGTTATGAGCTTTCTGAAAGATTGGTGTGATATAGATTTTGAGTGCGTAAGAAAGATTACTTCGGCGCCAACATCCTCGTCCGCGCCTTCCCATCTGCGTTGTGTTGGTAAATCGCCACCGGTTGACCCTGCTCGTTGAAAAACACCTGGCCAATCCCCGCCGAGTTCCATAACCGCTCACCAGCCTCGGCGTGTTCAGGAATATGCGGCACCACCTGCATGGTGCGGCGACGGGTGAACCAGTTGAGGGGCGAACGAGGGGAATAGAGCCAGCGGTTTAGGCGGTCGAACCACTCCAGCAGGCGTGGCGGAAATTCGTTCTTGATGCCGCTGCTGGTGATCTGCCAGATCCGGGGGCCGGCGTTGCGATGGCGGATCAGCACTTCGTAGACGAACGAATAATGCACGTCACCGGAGAGAATCACGTAGTTACCCGGCGTGCGTGAATGGCGGAAGATATTCAGGATCACCTGGGCGGCACCGCGATGGGCCATCCAGTTTTCGGCATCCACCAGCAACGGGTGGCCACACCAACTGAACACCTTCTGCACCGTCTCGATCAGCTTGACGCCAAAGACCGGCGCGGGCGAGACGATGATGGCGCAAGGGTGGTCGAGCAACTCCTGTTGCAGTTCGCTCAAGGCTTCCCAGTCCAGCAGGCCCGAGGGTTGCGCGAGGGTGAACTCGCTGCGCCAGCGCCGGGTACGCGTGTCGAGTACCACCAGGGCCGGGGTGGTTGGCAATATGTAATGCCATTGCTGGAATTTCAGCAGCGCGTCGACCAGTTCATCCTGTGCGGCTGCGTCCAGGTGATTGGCCTTGACCTGGCTGGCAAGCGCTTGGGTTTGGCTCACCAGTTCACCAAACACCGCCGGCTGGTTACCCCAACCTTGGCATAGCAGGTAAGCGAGCAAGGCGTTGCCGATGATGCGCTTGGAGAACGGATGACCGTAGGCGGTTTCTTCCCATTGGGCGCTGAGGTTCCAATCGTCGGTGATGTCGTGATCGTCGAAGATCATCAAGGTAGACAGGTGGGCAAACACCCGTGCGACGCCTGGCAGGCCGTCGCGGAACCGGTCGATCTGCACCTGCTCTCGGGCATATCGTGCCTGTTCTTCGACGCTCAGTTGCGGCGGGTGCGGGGTGATCAGCGTCCAAGGTGTGGGCGACCAGGCCAGCAAGTACATTGCCAGTACCTCGGCGAAGGTCACCAGGTGGTTGTCGGCCGTGCTGCTGGTGAAGATTGGTTTTTTCACCCCGCCAAAGAAGCGTTCGCGCAGGGTTTCGTTGCTGTCCAGCGCCGGCAACAGGTCAGCGCGATGGTAGTAGCTGGCCCGATGGCCATAGAGGCTGGCGCTGTCGCCTACCACGGCGCCTTGCAGGTATTCGTCGAACAGGCCCAAGCGTGCGATCAGTGCGTGGATCGCCCGCAGCATCGGCCCGGCGACATCATCGGCGTACACCTGGTCGCCGCTCATCATGAGCAAGGCTGGACGGTCGGCCGCGGTGTGGGCATCAGCCAACAGGCGGTCGACACACAGCAGGCCTTCGTCGGCACTGTGATGGGGTTTTCGGCAAGAGCCATGCACCAGTTGATGGAGACGGCTGTGAAGAATGAAGTTTGGGATCTGTGCGTTGGCGTACAGCAGGTGGGGCGCCCACTCAGCGACGCCAGCATTATCGATCAGCAGGTCATAGCCGATGACCACGTCCTGAGGCAGGGCGTCGTCCAGTTTCACATCGATCAAATGGATAAAGGCTTGGCGGCCTACCGGCACGATCTGGCAGTGGTGTTGGTCCAGCGTGATGTCCCGGGTCTGTCCAGCGACCTGCAGCCTTAACGTTATCGCCAGTTCGCGGCTGCCCACCAGCCACAGCACCAGGCGCTGGGGTTCCAGGCGACGCAGCAGTGGGCCGGCGAGTACGGTGGGCAGAGTGTCGGAATGGGGCATGCGGGCACAGGTTCCAAGCAAGATTCAGCCGGGGAGGTTAACGCAATGAATGTCGGCGTTTTGTTAAGCAGAACAGGCAAGGGCAGGGCGAACGCTGCCCCCGAGATGCAAGGTTAAAGAAGGTTTCCGCGACCTAGGCTGTCTAGGCCACCGCCTTTGCGCTGACGACTGTGCTCATTGCTGACGGCATTCTCCGGCTGGATGCTTGGATCGGCATCCGGGCTGCGTTTTTTTCGAGTGGGTGCGGGCTCTTCGGTCGTGGTGTGGACGGGAAGTGGATAGACGTGGTTGTTGTTAAGCGGACCCATCATGGAGATTTTCCTCTGATACTAGGTTGGCGTCGTTGATAACGGGCAATGACTTGCTCCGTTATCAAGACGAGCGCGCAACTTACAGAGGGCCTGGTCGTAGCGCTTTAAACGCTTGGCATCAAAGTATGACGCCCGATCAAGTGTGCGAGTCCCCAATCACCTTGGGCACCGTAAAGCGGAACTCACTGCCACGGCCCACCTCACTTTCGGCAACAATCTTGCCGCCATGCGCCTGGATAATGCCTTGGGTGATGTACAGCCCTAACCCACTGCCGGTCGGGTTGTTTTCCGTCTGTGTCCAATAGCGATCAAACACATGTGGCAATTGCTCCGGCGCAATTCCCTCGCCGGAGTCGCGTACCGAGAACACAATCTCCTCGCCATTGCTCATGGCGCTGATGCCGATATTGCCTTGGCGCGGCGTGAACTTGATGGCGTTGCCGATCAGGTTCGACAGCACTTGGAACAGGCGCTCCGGGTCGGCATTGATCTGCAGGCCAGGCTCGGTGTTGAACGACAAATCGATGCCTTTCTCCATCGCCAGTGGTGCGAGCAGGGAATAGGCTTCTTCGAATATCTGGCTCACGTCCAAAGAAACCGGCTTGACCACATAACGTCCGGCCTCGATTTTTGAGGTGTCGAGCAGGTCCTCCAGCAAGACATTCATACGGCCAGCGGCCTGCTGCATGGTATCGATGGCCGAGGAAATCCGCCGCGAGGTGTGTGGGCCATCGGAGCTGAAGGCTTTTTGCATCATGCCGCACAGCATGGAAATCACGGTCATTGGGTTACGCAAGTCGTGGGACACCACCGCCACCAGTTCATCACGCGCACGTACCGCTTGCTGCTCACGCAGCACCTGGCGCGCCAAGTCGTTTTCCAGCGCTGAGCGGCGCAGGTCATTGGCGGCGAAGCGGTCACCATGACTCCATTTGGTGGAGATGCCGGCCATTTCCACCTTCCAGATTTCAAATGAGGTGCGTGGGCGAAGGCGCAGGCCGGCGTCGGAGGTTTCCAGGTCTAACGGCTTCTTCGGGTCGCCGCTCCAGTTGATGTTTTCTTTCACTTCCGGGCGAAACCACAGCACGCCGTTATCCACAGGCTTGGGCAAGCTCATGGCCAACACGCCACTGGCCACCTGCTGGAAGTCGACGGCAGGTGGGTACACCGAGGCCAGGTTGTGACTGGAAAAGACCGGCTCGCCGTTTTCCTGCAGCCACTTGTGCAAGGCACGGATTTGCGCCGGCTCCGGGCAGTTGCCGTAGCGGTGCAGTTGTTTGTCTTCGATGATTGCCACGCCGCCGGACAGGGTCAGGTCCATCAGCAATTGACCTTGCTGGGCCAGGCCGTCGAACACGTTTTGCTCGCAGGTTTGCATGGCCTCGGCGAGCAGTGCCAGGGCTTCGACTTTTTCTTCGCGCTGGCGGTTCAGCTCCAAGGCTTCCATGGCGCTGATCTGCAGCGACAGCACCTGGCCGACGGTTTGGCAGGCGGTGCGCAGGTCATTGGGTACCAGCAACGGCTCGCGGTTACCGCAGCTGATCAGGCCCCAGAGTTTGTCGCCCTTCATCAGCGAAATGCTCATGGACGACAACACACCCATGTTCTGCATGTACTGGCAGTGAATCGGCGACACGCTGCGCAGGGTGGCAAAGCTCAAATCCAGCGGTTGACCGGTGTCGGGGCGCAGTTTGGGCAGCAGTGGCACTGGCTCGTAGGCCGCATTCGGGATGATGCGTAGCCAGTTGGTGCGATACAGCTCGCGGGCCTGCTCGGGGATGTCGGACGCCGGGAAGAACAACCCGTTGAACAGTTCCATGGACGGCGCCGACGCTTCGGCGATCACCTGGCCGTGGCCTTCGTCTTCGAAGCGGTAGATCAGCACGCGGTCGTAGCCGGTCATCGCCTGGATTTCATTCACGCTGATTTCGTACAGCGCTTGCAGGGTTTTCGCCGACTGCAAGCGCTGCAGCATCTTGCCCAGGTCACTGGTGCGACCGTTCAGCGCGCGTGGTCGGAAGTCTTTGAGCAGCGGTTCGAATTCCAGCACCAGCACGTTTTGATGGCGATGCAGCAAGCCTTCAAATTGTGCACCGTTGAAGGTGACGTGCAGCGGCGGTGCATCGATGAACGTGTTGCTCTGCGCCATCTCCAGCACGGCTTTGGCGGGCTCGGCGCCCAACAGTGTGTGCAAGGGCTGGCCCAGCAATGCTTCGGCCGCGTGGCCGAACAAGGTGCCGACGTTGGCGCTGGCCTGGATGATCGTAAGGTCGGGCTCCGACAAGGTCAGCAGCACGCCGTGGGGCTGAATCGCTCCCGGAAAACGGATGGGCTCGTCGGCGCAGTTGGCAAGCAGCTCTTCAAAATCTTCGGGTTTCATAGCAGTACCTCCTGGCTGTCGAGCCATTGCTCAAAGCAGCTGAATGTCGAACGGGCTGCGTCCACCGCGCGCTGTTTGGCGGGGGTGTCCAGCGGCAGACTGCCCAGGTAATCGAGAAAGTCTTTCCAGCGTCGACCGGTTTCGGCGCCGTATACATCAAGGAACGCTCCACCGTTATCGGCATTCACACCCAGGCGTTGGGCCATTTCCCGGCGCAAAACCTGGCCACCGAGCGTCGCACCTTCCAGCACATACAAGGCACCGAGGCAGGCGTCGGGTGTATCGAACGTTGGCAGTTCGGTGCATCGCGGCAGGGCGTGGGCAGTGCGCTCATCCACACCCAAGGCGTTGAGGTCGTGCAGAAGGGTTGGCGTTTTCACACGCAGTACCTGGTCGAAGCCTTCAGGAATCAAACCACTGTCGTACAGCGCCACTTCCATTGGCGCATAAAACCCGTAGATTTTGAAGAGCTGCTTGCCAACTGCGCCGACGAGCCCATCCGTTTTCCGGGAGCGATTCAGC
>MDTB01022261.1_pt1 | contig 17557 bp, 17 predicted proteins | sample 811161 | NCBI WGS metagenome assembly MDTB01 (sample SAMN05326650, study PRJNA326480) | marine metagenome | isolation source: seawater | place: Mediterranean Sea | collected 2009
AGCAGCAAAATCTATCTATCGGCGATGCCGAGCGCTTGTTCGGATATTTAGAGGGTGGCGGACGAATCATTTTGCCCGAGCCCCAGGCGCAGTTAACCGCCCAGGCAAAAATGCCTGGCTTGGATGGCGAGAAGATGTCCAAGTCGTACAATAACTACATATCGCTGCGCGAGTCGGAAGAGTCGGTTACGCAAAAAATTCGCACCATGCAAACCGATCCTGCGCGAGTGCGATTGACCGATCCTGGCGACCCAGGCAATTGCCCGGCTTTCGCCTTACACCAAGTGTATAGCGATGCGGATGTTCGGGAGTGGGCCACCAACGGGTGTCGCACCGCAGGCATCGGCTGTATTGATTGCAAACAGCCGCTGATCGAAAGCGTCAACAAAGAACAAGAAATAATGCGTCAGCGCGCGCAGCAGTTTGAAGAAGATCCGGACTTGGTGCACACCGTGATACAGGAAGGGTCGGAAAAAGCGCGTAATGTGGCACGAGAGACCCTCGACGATGTCAAAGAGGCCATTGGCCTGAGCGGCCGGTAAGTTGCCGATAATGATTCGAAAATGTAGATGTTGGAACGCAAGCAATAGCAGCCAAGCAAATACTGCAAAGGCTCGCGCAAGAGATCGTCTAGCCAGCAGCGGCGGCAGGGAGTGAGTTTGGATCAGACAACGCGACTGACCCAGGCGCGCGCCAGTAGAGCAGCGACCATCGCCATTGTAGCTGGCGAAGAAGTCAGCGAGCTGCCCAAGGATCTTTATATCCCGCCCGAAGCCTTAGAGGTGTTTTTAGAAACCTTTGAAGGCCCCTTAGATTTGTTGTTGTACCTGATTCGACGGCAGAATCTTAACATTCTCGATGTTCAGGTGGCCGTTATTACCGCCCAATACATGAGCTATATCGAACTCATGCATGCTTTGGAATTGGAGCTGGCGGGCGAGTATCTGCTGATGGCAGCGATGCTGGCGGAAATCAAATCGCGCATGTTGCTGCCGCGTGCAGATGATATTGAGGACGAGGATGACCCGCGCTCTGAGTTGGTTCGTCGGCTGCAAGAATATGAACAAATTAAGTCTGCGGCGGAAGGGCTGGATGCCGCGCCGCGCGTGGACCGAGATATATTTGCGGTGGCTGCGACGAAACCAGAATTGGTTCGGCATCAGGTAGAGCCCGAGGTCGACATGCGTGATGTGCTGTTGGCTTTGGCCCATGTGCTGCGGCGTGCCGAGCTTTATACCCAGCACGAAGTTCAGTTTGAGCCGCTTTCGGTGCGTGAACGCATGGGGGATATTCTCTCAAGAGTGAGTTCAGGTAAGGGCTTTGTTGCCTTTCATGAGTTTTTCGTGGCCGCCGAAGGTCGGCTGGGAGTGGTGGTGAGTTTTCTCGCCATAATGGAATTGGTCAGGGAATCGCTGTTGGAATTTGTGCAGGCCGAACCGTTTGCGCCCATTCATTTGCGCGTGGGCGCGAGAGCGAGCAGCGCCGAGGCGCTGGATGATGACAGCATCAACCTGACCTATGCAGGAGACGACGGCCGTGCCGCAACGCCCGGTTTGGAGGAAAGCTAAACATGCTCGGTAGTCCGTTGCTGGAAGATAAAAAAATTGCGCAGATCATTGAGGCCGCTTTGCTCAGTGCCGATGTACCGCTAAGCGTAGATAGGCTGATGACATTGTTTGCTGATGGCGAATTGGTCGCAGAGGGACCACGCAAGCAGGTTCAGACCGCGTTGTCCCAACTTGAGGAAGACTGCGCTCAGCGCGGCATAGCCTTAGAAAAAGTGGCCAGCGGTTATCGTTTTCAAACGCGCCAAGAATTGGCGCCATGGGTGAGCCGACTTTGGGAAGAAAAGCCACCACGCTACACCCGAGCGCTGCTCGAAACCTTGGCGCTAATCGCTTACAAACAACCGGTCACTCGAGGCGATATCGAACAGGTGCGTGGCGTGGCAGTCAGTCAGAACATCATGCGCACCCTGGTCGAGCGCGATTGGATTAGAGTGGTGGGGCAGCGTGAGACCCCAGGCAAGCCGTCTATGTACGGAACCACGAAAGCGTTTTTGGACTACTTTAACTTGGCCAAGCTGGATCAGTTGCCGCCGCTCGAGGAGATCAAAGCACTGATTGAGCCTACGCTGGTCGAGGAAGAGGTCCAAGTGCCTGAACAGTTAGAGGCGCCTGATCAATTGGAGGTGTCTGATCATTTAGAGGTGTCTGATGAATCAGAGGTGTCTGATCATTTAGAGGTGCCCGAGCAAGCGGTGGCTTCGACCGAGAATCAAGGGTCCCCACCATCTGAGGCTTTAGAGCCCGACAGCGACGCCTCGGTACATAACGGCGCTAGCCAAGCAGATACCCAATGAAGCAAATTGCAAGTGAGCCTGCAGGCGCGGAAGACACCCAGAAGCTGCAAAAAATTATTGCCACCAGTGGGCGCGGCTCGCGCAGGCAGATCGAACAGTGGATCGCGGCGGGGCGTGTAGAGGTCAATGGCAAGGTAGCTCATCTTGGCCAGCGCGCTGGAGCCGAAGACAAAATCACTATCGACGGCGTGCCAATTGTCTCTTCGTCGGGCCAGACTGCTCAGGTGTTGGTGCTTAACAAAGCCGGCGGCCTCGTTTGCTCACGCAAAGACCCGGAAGGCCGCCCTAGCGTATTTGATCAATTACCCAAGCTTGGCGATGGGCGTTGGATCAGCGTTGGCAGACTAGACATACAGACCACAGGATTGCTGTTGTTAACCAACGACGGCACTCTGGCGCACCGCATGATGCATCCCTCTACCGGGCTTGATCGCGAATACGCGGTGCGTATCGACATGAAGCTAGAGGACGATGTGGTCCGTCGGCTAACCACGGGCATAGACGTAGATGGCGAGACCATGAAGTTTTCTGATGTTCGCTATTACAACGGCAGCGAATCGAATTTCTGGTATCACGTTGTTTTGCTAGAGGGGCGTAATCGCGAGGTGCGCCGCTTATTCGAGGCGGTTGGAGCAAGGGTTAGTCGCCTTAAGCGTGTGCGCTATGGGCCTGTGGTGCTGCCCTCGTGGCTAACCGTCGGTCACTGGGCGTCGCTGCAAGGTCAGGATCTCAAGGACTTGTACAAGATGTTAAGGATGCCGCGTCCTAACATGAGCACCCAGCGTCTGCGCCGCTCTAAGGTTGCGAAAACAACCTGCCTAATCCCTTACCCTAAACTGCAGGGGCTTGCTGAACAAAAACCATCCGGTGACAGTGCCACCACTAGATCATCCCGTTCAGAATCCCGTTCGGGATCTAGGTCAGAACCGCGTTCGGGATCTAGGTCAGAATCTCGGTCAGGGTCCAGAGCAGAATCGCGCTCGTCGAAAGATCGTGGGCGTTCCGGTTCAGCATTAGCGAAGAGAGGCGGCGACCGCCGCAAGCGTGGCTCTAATCCGAAACGATAGTCTGCTGCCAATCACGCGCATCTAGCTGTTGCCCGGTAGTAAAACTACGCAACCCTGCGGCCGCTGCGTTGTCGGCGATTTGGGCCAGCAAACTCATAAATAATTCCATATGGGCTTCGGGGATCGGCAGCGTTGCTGGATCCTCAAGTGGATAGGCCGCTTTGCGCATGGGCGTGCGGGTGCCTCCAGGATTGACGCTATACACGCGAATGTTGCCCGCAGTTTCCGTTTCGTCGGCAAAGATCTGGCTCAGACCTTCCAAGGCAAATTTCGATGCGCTGTAGGCGCCCCAATAGGCGCGGCCCACCCGACCCACAGTAGACGATGTATGAATAACGCACGCGCCGGTGCTGTTATCCATTAACTCAAACAAGCCTTGATTGAGCATGAAGACCGCGTTGACGTTGGTGGCCATGACCTTTTGCCACTCGTCAGCGGGGTAGTGCGCCAGTGGGGTGCGCGGGCCCAGACGAGACGCGTGATGCACAATGCCGTGCAACGCGCCGTAGTTGTCGGCAATTGAGGCGCTCAGGGCGGCTACCGTATCCATGTCGAGGCGCTCAAGGTCACAGGGCACGATCACCGAGCTACCGTGGCAATTCGCTTCGATCCAATCGAATACCTGCTCAAGTTTCGAGCGCGTTTTCCCTAACAATATAATGTTGGCGCCAAAAGCTGCGCAGGTTTTGGCGGTGGCGGTGCCTAGCCCGGAACCAGCCCCTGTTATTAGCACTGTCTTATTCGCTAGCAATTGTTGCGGCAGCGGTTGCTGCCACTCAGTGTACAGTTCAGCCAGCTCTGGATAGAAGGCCAGCTCATCAGCGGTGGTTAAAGTCATGCTCATAACGGCTTCTTTGCGTGGACCAAGTAATTCGTTGAGGTATCGCCGGTGAGTTTGGCTTGACGACTGAACGGGCTATAGCTCATCCCTTTGATTTCTTGCAGTTCCAGTCCGGCGGCTCGAATAGCCTCGGCTAACTCCGACGGTTTGATAAACTTTGCGTACTCATGGGTGCCTCGGGGCAGGATGTTCATGACGTACTCGGCGCCTAAGATCAGCAGGAAATAAGCTTTAGGGGTGCGCGAAATAGTAGAAAAGAACAAGTCTGCACCGGGCTGCGCAAGCTGCGCACAGGCTGCAACGGTATCTGGGTAGTGCGTGACATGCTCAAGCATCTCCAGGCAAGTAACGGTGCGGAAGCGCTCGGGGTGTGCTTCGGCAAAGGCCTCGGCGGTACTCAACTGATAGTCTACCACGACACCGTATTCGGCAGCATGCAGCTTCGCCACGCTTAGCGCTTTGTTTGCCATGTCGATGCCTGTGGTTTGTGCGCCCTTGCGCGCCAATGCCTCAGCCAGAATGCCGCCACCACAGCCAATGTCTATGACCGGGCCTGCAAGCAACTCCGTTCGCTCTTGGATGTAGCCGAGTCGCCCGTTGTTAATGTCGTGCAGGGGTTTGAAGTCGCCATCGGGGTCCCACCAGCGATGGGCTAGGGCGTTGAATTTTTCAATTTCAGGTTGGTCAACGTTGTCGTTGCTGGGCATGCATAGGGTCTCGACTGATAATCGGGGAGCGGAGCAGTAGCGCCACCGCGGTTATTGTCTGCGCAACGCGCTCACGATGCCAGTAGCGGTGAAATAAGGGTCAAGGCTTGTTGGCCAGAGCAAATTCAAGTGATGATGAGTGGGATGTTTGCAGCAGCGTTGCGCGGGCAACAGAAGCGCGTTTTGCGGTGGATGCTGAGCCCAGTTTGGATTCGTTTCTAAAGGCTAAAAAAGCCCAAATTAGACGGCCTTTATGCTAAAATTTCGGGCTAAATCGAAGTCAGAAGCTCATTGCATTTATGTCCGAAACTACGCCCCAAGATCCGCGCGATATCCAACCCGTAAACATCGAAGACGAATTACGTCAGTCCTATCTTGATTACGCCATGAGCGTAATCGTTGGGCGTGCCTTACCTGATGTGCGTGATGGTTTAAAACCCGTGCACAAGCGTGTTCTGTTCGCCATGAACGAGCTAAACAATGTACACAATCGCCCCTATGTGAAATCGGCTAGAGTGGTCGGCGATGTGATCGGTAAGTACCACCCACACGGCGATTCGGCTGTTTACGAGACTGTGGTGCGTATGGCTCAGGACTTCTCCATGCGCTATGTGATCGTCGATGGCCAAGGCAACTTCGGCTCCATTGATGCCGATCCGCCGGCTGCCATGCGGTATACCGAAGTGCGCATGGCCAAGATCGCCTCAGAGCTGCTGGCCGATCTTGACAAAGACACCGTCGACTTCGTTACCAATTACGATGATTCTCTGACCATGCCCGATGTGCTGCCCACACGGGTGCCGAATCTGCTGGTGAATGGCAGTTCGGGCATCGCCGTCGGCATGGCCACCAATATTCCGCCGCACAACCTAACCGAAGTGATCAATGGCTGTTTGGCCGTGCTCGATAACGCTGAGATATCAGTGGACGAGCTGATGGAATTTATCTCAGGGCCAGACTTTCCCACTGGCGGCATCATTAACGGTCGCGCCGGCATTGTGCAGGCCTACCGAACCGGTCGTGGCCGCATCTACGTGCGTGGCAAAGCGCATGTTGAAGAAGAAGCAAACGGTCGCGAGCGCATCGTGATCACGGAAATCCCTTATCAGTTAAACAAAGCCCGCTTGGTTGAAAAGATCGCGGAATTGGTCAAAGAAAAGCGCTTAGAAGGCATTACCGAGTTACGCGACGAATCAGATAAAGATGGTCTGCGCGTGGTGATCGAAGTGCGTCGTGGCGATTCCGGCGAGGTTATTTTGAATAACCTCTACTCCCAGACTCAATTGCAATCGGTGTTTGGTATCAACTGTGTGGCTTTGGTCGAGGGCCAGCCGCGGGTGCTGAACTTGAAGATGATGCTTGAAGCGTTTTTGCAGCATCGCCGAGAAGTGGTGACACGGCGTACCCTTTATCTGTTGCGCCGAGCTCGCCAGCGCGGCCATATCTTAGAAGGCCAAGCGGTTGCTTTAGCAAACATCGATGCGGTCATCGAACTAATCAAGAATTCTCCGTCTGCTGCTGAAGCGCGAGTTGCACTGATGCAGCGGCGGTGGGGCGCTGAGGCCTTGTTCGAGCTGCTGCAGCGGGTTGGCAGCGATGCTTGTCGGCCTGAAGGGCTGTCAGAAGACTTTGGGTTTACCGAAGATCTCTATCGTTTAACTGAAGAACAAGCTCAGGCGATACTAGAAATTCGCCTGCATCGCTTGACCGCGATGGAACAAAGCAAGCTGATGGAAGACTATCAAGGCGTGCTCGACGAGATAGCCGACCTGTTAGATATCCTCGGATCTCACGAACGCTTAGTTTCAGTGATTCGTGATGAGCTGGAAGAAATCCGCAATACCTATGGCGATGAGCGTCGTACTGAGATCGTTACCAGTCATCAAGATCTGTCCATGGAAGACCTAATTAACGAGGAAGATCTGGTCGTTACTATCTCCCATCAGGGGTATGGCAAGACGCAGCCGCTGGATTCTTATCAGGCGCAGCGGCGCGGTGGTCGCGGCAAAGCGGCCGCGGCGGTGAAAGACGAAGACTTTATTGAGCATCTGCTGGTTGCTCATTCGCATGACACGTTGCTGTGTTTTACCAACATGGGCAAAGTTTATTGGCTCAGAGTGTTCCAAATACCTCAGGGCAGTCGCGGCGCAAAGGGCCGTCCCATGGTCAACTTGTTATCGTTAGACGCTGATGAACGCATCACAGCGGTATTGCCTATCCAAAATTATTCCAGCGATCACTTTGTCTTTATGGCAACCGCCAACGGCACAGTGAAAAAGACACCGCTGGAACAGTTTTCGCGTCAGCGGCCTAGCGGCTTAATCGCCTTGGATCTTGAAGAGAATAACACTCTAGTAGGCGCCGCCATCACCGACGGCAGCAGCGACATCTTGCTGTGTTCCAGCGCCGGCAAGGCCACTCGATTTAAAGAGTCTGAAGTTCGCGCGATGGGTCGCACGGCCAAGGGCGTGCGCGGCATTAAGCTGCAGGCCGGGCAGTCGCTTATTTCTCTGATCATCCCCATTGAGGGTGGATACCTGCTTACCGCCAGCGAAAAAGGCTATGGCAAGCGCACGGACATTACCGAATTTCCGCTGCGTGGCCGCGGCGCACAGGGCGTGATTGCCATGCAAGCCAGCGATCGCAATGGTGCGCTGGTTGCTGCGGTGCAAATCCTCAGTGGCGACGAACTAATGCTGATCTCAGATCAAGGCACCTTAGTACGCACTAAAGGCAATGAAGTGTCGGTGTTGGGTCGCAACACCCAAGGGGTGCGCTTGATCAATTTGAAAGGCGACGAATTGCTCAACAGCGTCAGCCGCATCGAAGACCCAGACGAGGACAGCGATGCAGACCGTGATGCTGAAGGTGATGCCCAAGGCGACGATAGCTAGAGATTTCACGCCACCGAGTACAAAGATATAGCAAAATCGTCACGGCTGGCCGTTTATGGTGCCGGCAACCATGCCAAAGGAGTGTTAACAACGATGCAACGATCCCATAACTTCTCAGCGGGCCCAGCGTCGCTGCCAACCTCTGTTTTGGCCCAGGCCGCTGAAGAGATGCTCGACTACCAAGGCAGCGGTATGTCGGTGATGGAAATGAGCCACCGCAGCAAAACCTTTGTAGGGATTGCAGCAGACGCCGAAGCAGATGTGCGAGAGTTATTCGCTGTGTCTGATGATTATCATGTGCTGTTTTTGCAGGGAGGGGCGACTGGTCAGTTCGCTGGCATTCCGCTGAACCTAACAGCCCCTGGCGATACTATGGACTTTGTGGATACTGGCGCATGGTCGAAGAAGGCCATCAAAGAAGCGGGTAAGTATTGCAACGTCAACGTTGCCGCATCTAGCAGCGATACCAATTACGATCATATTCCAGCAACTGACGCCTGGCAGCTCAGCACCAACGCGCGCCTGCTGCATATATGCTCGAACGAGACTATTGGTGGCGTGCAGTTTCAAGATTTTCCGAGCAGCGAAACCACTTTGGTCGCGGACATGTCATCAGACATCTTGTCGCGTCCCGTAGACATAGATCAATTCGGTTTGATTTATGCAGGCGCGCAGAAAAATATTGGTCCGGCTGGGCTGACCCTGATCATTGTGCGCAAAGATCTGTGCGGCTCGGCGCGAGTTGAGACGCCAACCTTTTTAGATTATGCCATTCAGGCCGACGCCGACTCTATGTCGAATACGCCACCTACCTACTCCTGGTATCTGGCCGGTCTGGTTTTTAAGTGGGTCAAAGCTCAAGGCGGTTTAGAGGCCATGGCAAAACTGAACCAAGCCAAGGCAGATTTGCTCTACAGCGCGATCGACAATAGCAACTTCTTTTCAGCCCCGGTGGCGCCAGAGGCGCGATCAATTATGAACGTGCCGTTCACCCTCGCCGACGCCGCGCAAGATGCCGAGTTTTTGCGGCGGGCGGAAGAGCGTGGCATGTTTAACTTGAAAGGGCATCGCAGCGTTGGTGGAATGCGCGCTAGTATCTACAACGCGGTGTCGATCGAGAGCGTGCAAGCGCTGGTCAGCTTTATGAGCGAATTTGAAAATGAGCACGGATGAAGATCTTTTAAAACCCCTGCGGGAGCGCATTGACAGTATTGATCTGCAGCTATTGGCGCTGTTAAACGAACGCGCCGAATGCGCGCTAGAAGTAGGCATCATTAAAGAGCAGCAGCCTTCGGATCTCTCGCAAAGTCAGGAGACGGTATTTTACCGACCCGAGCGAGTTGCACAGATTCTTGCGCGCTTAAAGGAAAATAATCCCGGGCCACTGTCTGATTCAGACGTTGATGGGTTATTTCGCGAAATTACCTCTTGCTGCCTCAGCTTAGAACAACCCATGTCAGTGGCCTATTTTGGCCCTGAAGGCACTTATACCGAAGCCGCCACAATCAAGCAGTTTGGTCATTTTGTGGGAACCACACCCCTCGCTTCTATCGACGAGGTGTTTCGCGAAGTGGAGTCTGAAGCGGCCAACTATGGCGTGGTGCCGGTAGAAAATTCTACTGAGGGCATGGTTAATCACACGCTGGATTGCTTCTTGAGCAGCAAGGTGAAGATTTGCGCAGAGGTAGAGCTGCCTATTCATCACGCCTTTATGCGCTCGTCAGAAGCAGATGTATCTGCGCCCATTGAAAAAATTGTTTCTCATGCTCAAAGCCTGGCTCAATGTCGAGGCTGGCTAGACCAGCACTACGGTCAGATTCCGCGCGTCGCAGTGGCCAGCAATGCCGAAGCCGCTAAACAAGCTCAGGCAGATTCAGCAGTGGTGGCCATAGCCGGTGAGATGGCCGCAGAGCGTTATGGTTTGCGCATGCTGTCCACACGCATTGAAGATAACCCAGACAACAAGACGCGCTTTCTGGTCATTGGCCAACAGGCGGTAGGCCCCAGCGGCGAAGATAAAACGTCGATCTTGGTATCTGTCCGCAACGAACCTGGCGCACTGCTGCGCGTGCTTGAACCCTTCCAGCGTTTTAGCATCAGTTTGACCAGAATAGAAACCCGGCCGGCGCGCTCAGGTGACTGGTCGTATGTATTTTTCATTGACTTCGATGGGCATCAGTCCCAGCCGAATGCTCAGGCCGTGCTTAAGGCGATTGGTGAAGTAGCCCTGCAAGTACGTGCTCTGGGTTCTTATCCAAAGGCCGTGGTGTCCTCATGAATGCAAATGTAAATGCGCGTATTGCCGCGCTAAATCCTTATCAGCCAGGCAAGCCCATCGATGAAGTAGCTCGAGAGCTGGGCATTAACGACATTGTTAAGCTCGCGAGCAACGAAAATCCTCGCGGCCCTGGTGATCATGTTCGCGAGGCGATTGCCGAAGCCGCCAAGGAGCTATCGCGTTACCCTGATGGCAGTGGCTATACCCTTAAGGCCTGCTTAGCAGAAAAGTTGGCCGTAGAAGCAACGCAAATAACCTTAGGCAACGGCTCTAACGATGTGCTCGATCTGATTGCCCGCGTCGCGCTGGATCCCGGCTCAGAAGCAATAGTTTCTGATCACAGTTTTGTCGTTTACCGCTTGGCGGTAGCCTGCTGCGGCGGTGAATTGGTCAGCGTGCCAGCCAAAGACTATGGCGCCGATCTGGTAGCGATGTTGGATGCGGTCACCGAGCGCACACGAGTAGTTTTTATCGCGAATCCCAACAACCCGACGGGTACCTGGGTAGGTGAAACAGAGTTGCGTAGTTTCTTGCAGGCGCTGCCTGAAAACATTTGGGTGGTGCTTGATGAAGCCTACTTCGAGTATGTATCTAAGCCAGATTATCCAAACGGATTAGCCCTGCTGAAGGAATTCCCCAATCTTATTGTAACGCGTACATTTTCTAAAATTTACGGTTTGGCAGCGGTGCGCCTGGGCTTTGGCGTTTCTTCTGCCAGCTTTGCGGATCTTTTGAATCGCGCGCGCCAGCCGTTCAACGTGAATTCTATGGCCATGAGCGCAGCCCTTGCAGCGTTGTCTGACGATGACTATGTGGCGAAGAGCATTGCCATGAACCATGCCGGCATGGAGCAGTTGTCTAGTGGGTTGACCGCGCTGGGCTATGAGTTAATTCCTTCAGCGGGCAATTTCATCAGCTTTGATGCCAAGGAACCTGGCGCAGACCTGTTCCAACGCTTGTTACATGAAGGCGTAATTGTGCGCCCCATCGCCGAGTATGGCCTGGCGCAGCATGTGCGAGTTAGCATCGGCCTGCCGTCTGAGAACGAACGCTTTCTCACAGCTCTTGCCAAGGTGCGCGATGCTGGCACCGGCGAAGCTGCTGATTAGGCGTGGGCCCATTGCAAGCTGCCTTATGCCGACCAACAGCCCCCTTAACAGCTCTGCTAACCGCCCTGGTTGGTCGGTGGCATCCAGGTGATTGATACGCTAGCCATCGTGGGCGTAGGGCTGATAGGCGGTTCTATAGCCAAAGGTACGCGCGCGCGCGCCTTAGCTCGTCACATTGTTGGCCTCGATTCCAACCCGGAGGTCTCTCGTTGGGCGTTAGATAACGGCTTAATCGATCAGGTTGTAGATACAGTGCCGGATACCGCTAACGTTGTGGCGTTATGCGTTCCCAGTGACCAGATAGCCGACTGGGCGAGCAGATTAGCCGATCATTCAGCCACGGTATTTGATGTGGGCAGTGTCAAAGGGGAGATCGTTGATAGTTTGCGTCGCCTGGATCAGGTGCCGGAGAATTTTGTTCCAACACATCCAATTAGTGGCTCAGAGAAAAGCGGACCAGCGGCTGCAGACAGCGATTTGTTTCAAGGTTGCACTGTGGTGTGCACGCCTTTGAGCCATTCTGCACAGAGAGCTGCCGGTGACAACGTCAGTGCGCGCTCCCTATCAGCCTTGGCAACCTGCGAGGAGTTTTGGGCCGGGCTTGGCGCTAAAACTGTGCGCATGGACGCCGAGCAGCATGATCAAGCGCTGGCAGTAACCAGCCATTTGCCGCATCTGTTGGCGTTTGCCTATATGCATCAAGTAACCCCAGACCAACTGCCGTTAACTGGCGGGGGCTTTCGTGACTTTTCGCGCATCGCTGCGGCACATCCAGAGCTGTGGTGGAATATTTTCCGGCTCAACGAACAGGCGCTGCTCGACTCTCTCGCGCAATTTACCGAACAAGCTCAGGCACTGGCCGAGGCGATTCGTGCGAATGATAAAGAGACAGGGCTTAAGCAAATCGCCGCTGCGGCGGCAAAGCGGGCGCAAGCCGATTCTCTCGGCTAGCTCGCCTTCACATCCATTATTTTTAGAAGGAGAGGGCGGTGACGTCTGCACTGTCGATTCCTGTTGTTACCATTGACGGGCCTAGCGGCGTGGGCAAAGGCACGCTAGCTGACGCGGTCGCGAAAACCATGGGCTGGCACTTACTTGACTCCGGTGCGCTTTATCGAATCGTCGCGGTGATGGCTGGGCAGCAGCAGATTTCTGCAGCGGATCAACCGGCCTTGGTTGCCCTCTGCGCGGACTTGGATATTCGTTTTAGTAGCGACCAGGTAGTGGTGAACGGACAAGACCTTACTTATGCCATTCGTACAGAAGACGCAGGGGTTGCAGCGTCGAAAGTTGCTGCTTTAAGCGAGGTTCGTAACAGCATTTTGGCGCTGCAACACAGTTTTCGACGTGCTCCAGGCTTAGTTGCCGACGGGCGCGATATGGGCACGGTGGTTTTTCCGGATGCGCCGCTGAAAATTTTCCTCGATGCCGCAGCCGAAGCTCGCGCCGATCGACGCTATAAGCAGTTGAAAAACAAAGGGTTGAGTGTTAGTTTGCGCGGCCTTCTCGAACAGATCCAAGAGCGTGATGCTCGAGATAGGGGACGTGCAGTTGCACCGCTCAAGCCTGCGACAGATGCGTTACTGATCGACAGCACCGACATGACTATCGATGCTGTGATAGATCGAGTAATGACAGAGATTAGTCTTCGTTTGTAGGCAAAGTCAGAAGACGCCCGAGGCTTCTGAATACGGTCTTCGCAATTTCGTTGGCGTGGCGTCAGCTTCCGGCAGACACACAGCAACAGGGTATAGCGATTCTAGCGAGTGGTAAGGCAATTAAGTGGTTGAGCCGACTATATAAATTTATGTAGTAGCTATGGCGCCCAATTGTTCGCAGCTGTGTAAACAACAACTTACTAACGGAGAGTTTTGCCTGGTCGCAAGCTGACGCATCCTAGTGTCGCTTCCCGAGCAAACAACATATATGAGCGAATCATTTGCCGACCTTTTTGAAGAAAGCTTACAAACCATCGAGATGGCGCCTGGCTCCATCGTAACCGGCACGGTGGTAGATATAGACGACGACTGGGTTGTCGTACACGCCGGACTCAAGTCCGAAGGCGTGATCCCAAAGAATCAATTCCTCAATGAAGAGGGCGTTTGCACCTTAACCATCGGCGACCAAGTAAAGGTTGCTATGGAAGTGGTAGACGATGGCTTTGGCGAGACACGGTTGTCTCGTGAAAAAGCACGCCGCGCTGAAAGCTGGGAAAAGCTCGAAGAAGCCAGCGAAAAGAGCGAAGTGGTTATTGGCATTATCAATGGCAAGGTCAAAGGTGGCTTTACGGTTGATGTGAACGATATTCGCGCCTTCTTACCCGGCTCCTTGGTAGACATTCGCCCACTGCGTGAAACCGCGCACCTCGAGGGCAAGCCTCTCGAATTTAAAGTGATCAAGCTGGATCAGAAGCGCAACAACGTTGTGGTATCGCGTCGTGCGGTGCTTGAAGAAGAAAACAGCCAAGAGCGCGAAGAACTGCTCGCCTCTATGCAGGAAGGCCAAGATATTAAGGGCGTGGTCAAGAATCTGACCGATTACGGCGCCTTTGTTGATCTCGGTGGCGTTGATGGACTGCTGCATATCACCGACATGGCATGGAAGCGAATTCGTCATCCAAGCGAAATGGTTAACGTAGGCGATGAAGTAAACGTTCGTATCCTCAAGTTTGATCGTGAAAAGAACCGCGTCAGCCTTGGTATGAAGCAATTGGGTGATGATCCATGGAGCAACATCATTCGTCGTTACCCAGAGGGTGCTCGCGTTATGGCGACCATCACCAACCTCACCGATTACGGCTGTTTCGCTGAGATCGAAGAAGGGGTTGAAGGTCTGGTGCACGTCTCTGAGATGGATTGGACCAATAAGAATATCCATCCATCGAAAGTTGTGTCTGTAGGCGACGAAACCGAAGTAATGGTTTTGGATATCGACGAAGAACGCCGGCGTATCTCGCTGGGCATTAAGCAGTGCCGGCCCAATCCTTGGGAAGAATTCAGCGTTGCTCACGGTAAGAACGAAACCATTACCGGCAACATCAAGTCGATCACCGATTTCGGTATCTTCATTGGCCTAGACGGTGGCATCGACGGATTGGTTCACCTATCCGACATTTCGTGGAACGAGCCAGGCGAAACCGCTGTGCGCCGTTACTCTAAAGGCGAGCAGATCGAAACCGTGATCTTGTCAGTTGATCCAGAGCGTGAGCGCATCTCGCTGGGCATTAAGCAGATGGAGAAAGACCCATTCTCAGATTACATCGCCGAGCATGACCGTGGCGCCATCGTGATGGGAACCATCATTGAAGTGCAGCCGAAAGAGGCAAGCATCGAGCTGGCTGAAGAAGTCATTGGTGTCCTCAAAGCCGCTGAGATCAGCATTGAACGAGTAGAAGATGCTCGCAATGTTCTGAAAGAAGGCGAAGAGGTTGAAGTGAAGATCATCAGCATCGATCGCAAAAATCGCGGGCTGGGTCTTTCCATCAAAGCCAAGGACATCGACGAAGAGCGTCAGGCGGTTAAAGACCATCAGAAGCAGGAAACAGATCGATCTGCTGGGCCTGCGACATTGGGCGATTTGATCAAGGCGCAAATGAACCAAAACGAAGGGGACGAATAACCCCCTTGCAAAAGGTTGATTAACCTGGAGACAGCGAATTTGGCTGATAGCGAGTCAACAGACGTAAGCGTAACTAAGTCGGATCTGATCGAGCGCATGGCGGTTGCCCAGGCTCGAAGCAGTGGCTTACAGCTGACGATTAAAGATGTAGAGCTTGCGGTGAAGACACTGCTGGAGCAAATGTCCAGCACTCTCGCCGCGGGCGAACGCATTGAGATTCGCGGTTTTGGCAGTTTTTCGCTGCACTATCGTGCCCCTCGAGTTGGCCGAAATCCAAAAACAGGGGAATCTGTGGGGCTTGCTGGCAAGCATGTCCCCCACTTTAAGCCTGGCAAAGAGTTGCGTGATCGGGTTAACGATGCACTGTTAGTGGGCTTGCAAGAGGCTCGCAACGATGATGAATTTAGCCAAACCAGCTAAGTTCTTAGTCAGCTTCATAATGAATCTGACCAGCCCTATCTTAGCGACCATCTGTAACCAGGAGGCCTGATGGGTGTATTGAAAACGCTCGCTTTCTTGTCCTTTCTGCTAATTTGTTTTGTGTTTGCGGCGCTTGCCGTGAATCAACAACAAGTGGGCCTGACATTCTTGGGCTATAGCACTCCGTTCACTTTAAGTATTTTTTGGTGGCTGCTGGCGGCTTTGTTGTTGGGCATTTTAGTGGGCTGGTTGTACACGATCTTTGCCCATCTGCCGCTGCGATTACGACATCGCAAAGCGAACAAGCAGCTGGCTGCCGCTGAGGCAAAAGTCGTTGAACTGCAAAAGCAAATCAGTGCGTCTGCTGGGCACGAATCTGAGCCAAAGCCCTAATCCGAAAGGCTCACATCGATAGCGTTAAACTGCGGTAAGGTCAGCCGCAGCCTTATAGCATCACGCACAACAAAAGCATTCCATCCCTTACAGGCCTGCCAGCTAAACCCTCTATTGACTGGCCTTGGCGCAGCCTAGGGTGTGTCTCCCATAAATTAGGAGACGTATATGTACCTTTCTCAAATCCTTGCGGCGCTGACGGGTCGATCCGCGGCGATAAGTTTGTTATTTAGCCTCTTTGCGCTGACCGTTGGCTTGAGCATTTCCGGGACAGTTAACGCCAACTCACAGGGGCTGTACGCCCTTACGGCTAAGTCCTCAAGCGTCAACGTAGCCAGTTCAAAGTCCTCCGCTGCAAAGGCGAAAGCATCCAAAGTCAGCGCTGTTGGCCCGGTTAATCTCAACACCGCATCTGCAGATCAAATTGCAGAAAGACTTGTGGGAGTTGGCCCGTCAAAGGCTCAAGCCATTGTGAAGTATCGCGAAGAAGTAGGGCACTTCCGTAGTCTGGACGAAGTGTTAGAAGTCAAAGGGATAGGGCCAAGCATTCTTAAACGCAACGAGGCGCGGATCGTGTTAAGTAAGCCTAGGTCCTGACGCACACCCAGGAGCGTCGGTTCTATGTCGGTAATGACGCCACTAACACAGCCAATAGCCGCAGGTGAAAATTCCCTGCGGCTATTAGTGGGTGTTTCATACAAGTGATTAAAGCAATTGCGGCGATACAGCGGCTTTTTCTGGTGAATGTGCGTTAGGCTATAGATCGTTGCTGGCCTGCTAAACAGTGCAGTGTCCAGCGAACAAACGGCAATAAATATCTCAGCAGAGAAAGGAAGCACACTATGCTGGCGCTGATCTGCAATCGCACAAGCGAAGGTCGAACAACCTTATCTAGGATAAGCGCTGCGTTTGCTTTAGTGCTACTTCTAGGGTGTGGAGGCATTGATCTGGCTCCAGTGCCAACCACCCTCACGCAACTCGGTGGGGTGTGGCAGTTAGATGTTTCAGCGTCCGATGATGCAGCACCAAGCATGCGCCCAGATTCCACTCGGCGCTCTCGCTCTGGCCGTATGTCGACTGATGCAGAAATACGCCGTATCAGAATGGGCTCAGGGTTAGATTTCGTAGCCCATGACTTTCATATCCTCGATGCAACGATGCTTGAAATCGAACAAGGCAAGCTGTCTATGGGTATAGCCCATCGCCCGGGTGTTTATCGAGACATAACCTTTGGTGAGCGCGACCGAGGTCTTTGGACTGTGCGAGCTGGGTGGCAAGAGCGTGATCTAGTGATCCAATCTAAAACCAAAGGCATAGAGGTGTTAGAGCGCTATCGTCTGCTCGGAGACGACTATCTGAGCGTAGAGGTGAGAATCCAGGCAGATGGAAATGACCGCTCATTGGTTCGGGCTTATAGGCGCATTCAGTTGCGGAAAGAACCATAGGAAAGAGCAGTAACGCTGTTGCATTTGAGTCCCTAAACATTAGAATAGCGACCCTCTCAGAGCCTTGGCTGACAAGGTGATGACTACTCCGCCTTAGCTCAGTTGGTAGAGCAGCTGACTGTTAATCAGCGGGTCGCTGGTTCGAGCCCAGCAGGCGGAGCCATCTTTCTCTATTCAATTCAAAGCCTTGTACGCACCTAGTGCAATTCCACGCTCTTGTTAAAAGCGTGTGGAAACACAATGGAAACAAGCGCTCTTAAATAATCTTAGAACAGTGTCAGAACTCCCAACGTAGGATAGTGCTACGAGGCTAATCTTTTAACCTCAGCCTCAAATTCATCTGACATGGCTACCTTAAGCGCGAGGAACGCTGGAGCAAAAGTGGCCAGATTTTTAGCAGGGGAACCTTCGTAGAATTCTTTG
>MDTB01114507.1_pt1 | contig 17555 bp, 22 predicted proteins | sample 811161 | NCBI WGS metagenome assembly MDTB01 (sample SAMN05326650, study PRJNA326480) | marine metagenome | isolation source: seawater | place: Mediterranean Sea | collected 2009
CGATCCGAAAGTTGTAATGGGAGAGGATTTCTCAACAATAAGCGGGTGGAGTAAAAATGTTGCAAAAGAGGTTACGCGACTGGGTCTTATGCCGAAACCGCAAGGTGGTGTAGGATGTGGAATATAATTATGGGTGCAAGTGTTACATCGTAAAGAAAGAAACGATTTGAAATGCATATCAACCTATAATCTAATTTTTGTCCTCCCCGCCGAAAAGCAAAAGGATAAAAAGGAGGGTTTTGGGGCAAGGAATTTTTCCCTTTCGGCTCAAGAAGTTTCAATTTGCGGAGAGGGAGGGATTCGAACCCTCGGTACCTTGCGGCACTCTGGTTTTCAAGACCAGTGCATTCAACCTCTCTGCCACCTCTCCGTGGGAGTATCCTAACAGATTACGTTCCTAAAATATAGATACACAACGTACGTATGGACGTACGTACGTTATACGAGATCATGATTACTATGCAAAGGAGTAAATTGATGGTGGCGTGGTTATGACGGTTGCATCAATACTTGGAAGTAACAATGCAAGATGGTGAGCGCCTAAACGTTGATGTGTGGAGCGCTAAATATGGTTTAAAACTTGGAGAGTATGCGAGAAGTTTTAATCAAAGTTGTTTCAAAGCAGTATTTCTGTGATTGACGCCAGTTAGTTTAGATGATACGTATGGGAGTATGATTCATACAAGGAGTACCTTAGGATGACAGATCGCATAAATAAAATAGGTGTCGTGATACCTCTTAAAATCCGACTTTTTCTTTTTGATACTAAGTAGAGAGTGCGTATGATAATATAGTGTGTACATGATAGATATTTTTGGAGGGAATACATTATTAGTCGTCACATTATCTTTGTTGTGGACACTTCCATGGACTGCGTGGGCACTGTGGCTTGCAGCACGTCGTGGTGAGAAGGTGTGGTTTGTTGTGTTGCTTGTATTAAACACTCTTGCGCTCCTTGAGATATTTTATATTTTCGCTATTGCGAAGAGAAGCGACACAAAAGAATTGGAGAACGAAGACGCATTCACATAGTAGTGCTATTGTAGAAGGTATGAAATACCTCGGCGTAGATTACGGAACAAAAAAAGTTGGTTTGGCGTTTTCAGATGACGACGGGTCTTTAGCGTTCCCACACTCTGTAGTACCTAACGACAATGCACTGTTTGATACGATACGAGAGCTCATTCAAACCAATGGCGTAGATGTTTTAGTTATTGGGCATTCGCTAGCAATGGATGGACGTGAAAACCCTGTTATGGAACAGGCGCATGCATTTAAAGAGGTATTCGAACGCAGCGGACTGCACGTTTATCTTGAGCAAGAATTTTTAACAACGTTTCAAGCGAAGCGAAACACAGAAGATGCCATGGCTGATGCGGCAGCGGCAGCCCTCATTTTACAAAGCTTTCTTGATAAACAAGAAAACAAAAATATATCAAGTTAACTGATATATTTTTTGTTTTTTGACGCATGTGCGCCTAGATAGGTTATGGAGAATATCGTATACTTCCAAGATGAAAGAAACTATAACCATTGATGACTTTGCAAAGCTGGATATTCGCCTGGGAACAATACTAGAAGCGGAACGAGTTCCTGAAACCGATAGGCTTATAAAATGTTCTGTAGATGTTGGTGAAGGAGAGCCGCGAACTATCGTTTCAGGTATTGCACACATACGTGATCCAGAAAATTTAGTCGGGAAGCAAGTGCCATATATTTTGAATCTTGAGCCGAGAACAATTAAAGGGGTAGAGAGTAATGGCATGCTTCTTGCATTAGGGGAAGGGGAAGCGTTTGCGCTATTACACCCGGACAAGGCAGTTCCCGCAGGCACGGCAGGAAAATAATATGGAAAAGTATCTCCGCAGCAGTCGTGATTGGTTTTCAAAAAAAGCAGATACTGTGCACGCACGCGTATGGCTTGGAGTGCTTTCTTTTACCGAAAGCTGCGTGTTTGTTATTCCACCAGAACCACTGTTGGCTGCTATGGTGTTTGTACACAAGGATCGATGGATTCGTTATGCAGCTATAACATCACTTGCGTCTATTGCTGGTGCGTTTATTGGATATATATTAGGGTGGCTTTTGTTCGATACTATTGGTGTACGAGTCATAGATTTCTATGGGCTGCAGGATTACATGGCCCAAGCTACGACCATGATCAATGAAAGTGTTTTTGTGTTCACCCTAACTGCAGCGTTTACACCGATACCGTTTAAAGTGGCGGTGCTAGCAGCTGGATTTACTAAAGCAAACATAATTGCATTTCTTGTCGCAACAATCATTGGTCGTAGTGCTCGCTATTTCCTAATTGCCTACGTCGCCCGAGTATTTGGACATCATGCAGAGCACATCATGAAAAAGTTTTGGTTCTACACAACAGTAGTGGGTATTGTCGTCTTGGTGCTGCTCTTTGGCTTCGTGCTTTTAACTGGCTAACATGGAAAAATGTAATTCTTTTAAGAAAGAAGAAATGCGTACAAGGTATGAGTGGGAGGAGAGGTGTTTAAGTATAGAGTTTAATCAAGCATCTTCTTTAGATTCTGACCTTGAACTTCTAGAGATGCGAGATATTTTTTCAGACAGCATCCTAAACTATCAGGTCGCACAGTTAAAATAACGAAGCGGCCAGAGAAACTTGCTACCATGAGCAAAAAAGAACTTATAAAATTATACGGTAAGGCACGAAAGAAGAGTTTCTATAATCCGTTCTAGCAGTTCGTGCATAACAATCACCAACGTTCGTGCTTGATGGTATACTTATGCAATATGCAAGGTCTGCACACAAACAGGATTGCAGCGCTCTTTCCACCACCAGAGTTTTTAGCAATGCCTGCTGCTGGTATAGATATTTCTGATACATCAATAAAATATCTTGATGCGACGTACTCACCGGCGGGTCTTGTGCCACGTGTTTTTGATGTCATTCGTTTACCAAGTGGTGTTGTTGTTGAGGGTGTAGTACAAGATCGCTCAAAACTAAGCGATGCTTTGCGAGAATTAAAAGAGCATCACGGACGAACCTTTGCAAATGTATCTCTACCTGAAGAACATGCGTATTTGTATACTATTGAAGTACCAACAGCGCATAAACAAAAAGATATTTTACAGGTTGTTGAATTTTCGCTCAGTGAACACGCGCCAATTCCATCTGACAATGCGGTGTTTAATTATGACGTGATTAGACAGCAGGGAAATGTGACAGAAATTAGCGTGACTGTTTTCCCGAAGGATATTGTCGAAACATATAAACAAGCACTTGAAGACAGCGGCTTTCAAGTTAAAAGTTTTGAGTTGGAAGATCAGTCGATTGCACGTTCTATTATTCCTATAGGTTCAAAGAGTGTCTCCATGGTTATTGATTTTGGTCGTACACGAACAGGTATTACCATTGCCCTCGGGCAGATACCTATTTTTAGCACGACAGTGAAAATTGGTGGAAATGTTCTGACTGAAGCAATCATTTCACAGTTTGATGTTACTGAAGAAGAAGCGGATGAAATAAAAAGAACGCAAGGTATTGAAGATTGTCAAGACGAAACCCTCAAGAAAATCCTCACGGATACAACGAATGCACTCATTGATGAAATCAGAAGACACTACAGGTATTGGGATACTCGACGAGATGAAGAAGGCAATCGTATTGCAGGAATTGAGCGCATTTTTCTCTGTGGTGGAGCGGTGGGCTTGAAAGGGCTTCCTGAGCAAGTGTCATCAGTACTACAGGTTCCTGTACAGTTGGGAAATGTGTGGGGAAACATGTTCGATTTGAATACGCATATACCAAAAATATCCAGAACTATCTCATGGCAAGCTGCGGCTTCAGCTGGGCTCCTATTGCGTGATGTAATGTAGCTATGGCAAATGTATTACCACAAAAAGAACGAGAAACACTCCGCAGAAATTACTGGCTGCGTGTCATCATAACACTTACTTTTATGCTCACCGCTGCTGCAGTTATTGGAACGGTTTCACTCATTCCGGCATATCTTTCAGCACGAACAGATTTGAATGAGATTATACGATACCAAGAACTTCAAAGTGAGACACGTGAAGTGGCAAAAAAAGACACTGCACTTGCCACAACTCGAATTGTTAATGTGCAAATAGATGAATTGCTTGCGAACAAAGGTGTGAGTCCAACTCGAGCCATTGAATATGTTATGCGAGATTGGGAAGTGCATGCGCAAGACATAATCATTAGTAATTTCACGTACAGCATGCCTCGTGCCAAAGATTCACTAGTTGAACTGCGGGTATCAGGAGAAGCAAAAGACAGGGCATCGCTTAACGAATTTGTTCAGACACTTCGTGCAGACTCAGCATTTTATAATGTTTCGTTTCCCGTTTCTGACTTAGCAGGCGGTGATACTATTGTATTTTCTGTAACACTTGAAATCGAAAGATAATATGAAAAACGAACGACCAAATACACTTCTTATTATTCTCGTCAGTGCCGGCATCTTCGCAGTGCTGGCATCTAGTTCCATATACACATGGCTTTTCTTTGAAGTGCGCGCAACACTGACGCAAGTTTCGGTGTTGGCTGAGGAGGCACAGATACTCGCTACACAAAATGCAAATACACAAACTGTACGGAGAATTGTTCGTGATATGCAAGAACAAATAACTGAACTTAATACCTATTTTCTTGTTGAGAAAGAAATTGTAGCGTTTCTTGAGGATGTTGAGAGTCTTGGTGAACACGCAGGCACACTGATTGATGTCCGCACGGTACGCGTTAAAGAGGCGATTGATAAAGATGAAAGTATAATTCCGCTTGAGCTAACGCTCAGTAGTACCGGCACGCTTCAACAAGTTTTTTACGCACTTTCGTTACTTGAAGTCTACCCTAAGGCCCTTACATTTGAACGGGTCGCCATCACACAACATCCGACAGACTTTTCATGGAGTGGCGTGTTTAATATAACTGTATTACAAGCTGCTGCTATTGACACTATATAAGTATGACCACTTCAACTTTCACAAACGTGTATAAGAGACTGAAGCGATATAAAGCTATTGAAAATCTAGCTGGCATGTTCCGCAAGACACCAGAGCCTGCAGTGCATTGGTATATCATCATGTTCATTGGTCTTATTGTGACAATACTTAATGTGAGTATTGCGTGGATTGTATTTCGAGGTGTATCTGCGCCGGAGGATAACATCTTTAATCAGATGACAAAAGCGTCTACAATAAACCGAACAGACTTACAAGAATCATTGGATACCTATCGAATGAAGGTTGTAGAACTGGAGAATTTAAAGCAAAAGCCAACGTACATTATTGACCCAGGGAGGTAAATTCTTTGAGGGACTTTAATGATTAATAGAAAGGTGGTATTTTACAGCTTGTAAATGTCCCCATAGTTTAATGGATAAAACAAGAGGCTTCTATCCTCTCGATCTGGGTTCGACTCCTAGTGGGGACACCGATGTAAACGAAAACACTTTGTGCTACTAGCGCAAAGTGTTTTCGTTTAGCAAGTACATTGCTTTACTTGGGCGCATCGTGGTCATGCGGAAACATGTCTGAGTGGAACGGAGACAGCTGAGCCCAGATCAAAGACACTTAGTGAATACAAGTCCGAAGGACGAAATGTGAGTTTAGTGATCGGTGGTCACAAACAAAAACTGCTTTTTTTGTGATGTTGTGTCGGGCGGAGCCATGTTCGACTAACCAGGAGAGCGGGCGAGCCGAGGTTACTACAAGAGTACTTCCATTATTTCTAAATATTACGTATTAAGAAAAATTGGTCACGGCGCACTTAGTAGAATTACGAACGCAGGACGGCAATTCTAGTTAGTGACGGGTGACCACATGATAAAACTAATCAATAACCTATACCGCCAAGGTCTTGCTACAATAACAGCATGAAAGATTACTCTATATACGAAATAAAAAATTATCCGTACTGGGGTATTTTTATACATGAAAACCAAAGTTACCTGGGCCGCTGTGTTGTGTGGTGCAAGAGGAAAGACGTTTTAGATTTAGCTGATGCAACGAGTGAAGAGCAGTTGGAGCTATTTGTAATTCTAAAAGAGCTACGAAGTGCGAGTACAAAAGCTTTTGCGCCAGATTGGTTTAACTATGCTTTTTTAGGCAACGAAACGAGGCACTTGCATGGACACTTCATTCCCAGATACAAAGAAGCAAAAGAATTTGAAGGAATTATTTTTACTGACGAACGTTGGGGTCATAATTATAAAACAGATTATGAGTTTGTAACTCCTGAACCTGTACTGCAGAAAATAAAGAAAGCTATCCAAGAAAATCTATAAGTACGGAATTCTTCTTTAAAAAGTAGCATACTAATAAAGTCGAAAATTTTGGAAGGAATGATTCGATGAGATATTATTGTGAATGCGGACGGGAGATTCGGGTAAGTATTCGTGGTAACTGGGGGCCTCCTCCAGATGATGAACACGATTTATGCCAGCGGTGCTGGCAGGCACAGCTCGACGCAAGTCGCCGCGTCTAAATAGTCAGCACACCCCGGATGTACGCGCATCTGGGGTGATTTTTAAACGCCTTAGTCAATTGAGGCGTTTAAGCAAAGCAGCTCCAAGCATAGCCATATAATCATGCTATAGTGATGCGTATGGAATTAATACTATGGAGCACTGTTTTCGTTGCCTCACTGTTTTTAGTGGTGAAAGGTGCGGACTGGTTTCTTGATAGTGCAGAGAAAATAGGACTTCGAATAGGACTTTCTTCATTCGTAGTAGGTGTTGTTATTGTGGGGTTGGGAACATCCCTCCCAGAACTTGTATCTGCCTTTGCCGCAATCATACAAGGTGCCAACGAGATTGTTGCAGCGAACGTAGTAGGTTCAAACATTGCCAACATACTTCTTATCGTGGGAATCTCAGCTATGGTTGGAGGCAAATTAGCTGTGAGCAAGAATCTGGTTGATCTCGATATTCCACTTCTCACACTTGCAACAGCTTTTAGTGTACTCACTATGATTGATGGTGCAGTCACTCCTATTGAGTCAGGCTTCTTGCTCCTGTCATTTATTGTATTTCTTGCATACTCAATTCGAAACGGTGGTATTTCAGAGAATGGGGATGTGAAGCAGCTGTTTTCATTTAGAAGACGGCATGGCGGTGTTGAAATTATGAATTTTAGAGATGACCCAAAAACAGAGGCTACTGACAAACTTACCGTACGAGATTTTGTATGGCTTGCAGTTGGTCTTCTAGCCTTGGTGTTAGGCGGGCGATATTTAGTGCAATCAGTATTAAGTATCTCCTCAATTTTAGCTATTGGAGTCGGTGCAATTTCTCTGGTTGCTGTCGCTGTTGGTACATCGCTTCCTGAACTTGCTGTTTCGATAAAGGCAGCACGACAAGGTAAGCACGAGGTAGCACTTGGAAACATTTTTGGTTCAAACATTTTTAACCTCCTTTTAGTAGTCGGATTCCCGGGTTTATTTGCGACACTTACGGTAGATTCGGCAACACTCGCGCTTGGTATACCAATAATGGCTGTTGCAACAGTGTTCTTCGTTATTTCCGGCATGTCGAAACGGATTCACTCATACGAGGGTGCATTTTATGTACTCGTGTACGCATTCTTCATAGGGAAGTTGTTTGGATTGTTCTAATGAGATAAAAGAAAAGAGCCGATTTACATCGGCTCTTGTATACCGGCTCCGTCTTTCGAGTCCCACACGACCGTAAAACACTAAAACTGCACTACTGCATAGGGCGGTTCAAGTGATTTTATGTGGGCGATGAGGGATTCGAACCCCCGACACCTGCAGTGTAAATGCAGTGCTCTAACCAACTGAGCTAATCGCCCTCAGCCAAGCATTATAAACATGTTTTATAAGTTAGCAACAGAAAAGGCATAATTGGTCATATTACAATAGGCACGACATATGAGTGGTTAACAGGTTCGTATATGAAGAAAACAGAACAAGACAAAGCACGTAAATTACGTTTAGAGGGACATTCAATCAATGAGATTGTGAAAGCACTACATGTCTCTAAGAGTAGTGTAAGTATATGGGTAAGGGATATTGTCTTAACATCAGAACAAAAACAAAAGCTAACCAAAAAGGGTCACTCATTTGAAATTATAGAGAAGCGTCGAAAAACACGACTTCTCAATGCTTCTACCGAACGCAAAAAGGATATCGATAGAGCAATAAGAGATATTACACATATCTCAGATGAGAACCTAAAATACTTGGGAATCGGACTTTACTGGGGAGAAGGTGCAAAAACTAATAGAAGTAGAGTAGAATTTTATAATAGTGATCCAAGATTGATAAAGATAATGATGATTTTTTTCAAGAGAATCTGCAAGGTCCCTAAAGAAAAGTTCAGGGAACATACCTTCTTGCATCCACATTTGGATGCAAAGGCTGCCGAGAACTATTGGTCTAATATTTCCAAAATACCTCTATCGCAATTCCAAAAGACTACTCAGGTGCATAATGCAGTAAGTAAAAACAAGAAAGATTCTTTACCATACGGTACTTTTACTATCGGTGTGTATGATACTAAATTGTTTTTGAGAATTATGGGATGGATAGAGGGCGTACATCAGCAATACAAATAGGGATAATACGATTTTTTAGGTAAAATTATGCAACATAAAGACATGAATAAAAAAACACCGCAGTGCGTAGGAATAATAATGGATGGTAATCGTCGATGGGCAAAAGAAAAAAATTTACCAAGTCTCGAGGGTCATAAAAAAGGGTTAGGAAATTTTGATACGGTTGCGCACGCAGCGCGTGAGCTAGGAGTAAAGCATTTTGTTGTATACATGCTTTCAACCGAAAACTGGAACAGAGCTGAAACTGAAGTTTCGTATTTAATGGAATTGTTTCAAACTGCCATTAACGACGCGTTTAATCGGCTTAAACAAGAAGGTACACGCCTTCATTTTATTGGTGACCTCTCTCGTTTTCCTGTAGATATTCAAAAAAATCTAAAGAAACTCGAGGATGAAACAAAAGAATACGATGACTTCCATGTCTGGATATGCGCTTCATACGGAGGAAGGCTCGAGATAATAGAAGCAGTTAAAAAACTTACTGACAAGGGACAGGCTGTCACAGAGGAATCACTAAAAGAAAACATGTGGAGTGCTGGCATGCCAGACCCTGACATTATTATCCGCACAGGTGGCGAGAAGCGTCTGTCAAATTTTTTACTTTGGCAAAGTGCCTATGCTGAACTCTTCTTTACCGATACGTATTGGCCTGCATTTACAAAAGAGGAATTACAGGACATTCTAGAGCAGTACGCACAACGCGACCGCCGTTATGGAAAATAATCCCATTGTTATACACGAAGATGAAGATATGTTGGTTATAAACAAACCAGTAGGTGTAGTCGTGCACGGCGATGGGCGAACAAAAGAATCTACTGTTGCAGATTGGCTTGTTGCGGAGTATCCATATATACAAAACGTAGGAGAGCCGTGGGAAAATGAAAAAGGAGAAACTATTTTACGTCCTGGCATTGTGCACCGGCTCGATAGAGAAACGAGTGGCGTGATGGTTATCGCAAAAACACAAGAAAGTTTTGAGTTCTTGAAAGAACAATTTAAACAACGAACAATTAAAAAGACCTACCGTGCGTTTGCATACGACACATTTAAAGAAAATGAAGGAGAGATAGATAGGCCAATTGGGAAAAGTAAATCAGATTTTCGCAAATGGTCTGCACAGCCTGGAAGTCGAGGAGTGCAACGTGAAGCATATACTGCATGGGAGGTGCTCAAAACAGTTGAAAATAAGGGAGAAATATTTACCTATCTGAACTTAACACCCACCACAGGGCGCACACATCAACTGAGAGTGCATTTAAAAGCAATCCACCACCCAATAGTGTGTGACAAGCTCTATGCACCGAAACGAGCATGTGCGTTGGGTTTTGAACGCCTTGCGCTACACGCCTATTCTCTTGAAGTGCCAGATGAACAGGGTACTACCAGAACCTTTGAGGCACCACTACCGACCGATTTTGTAAAGGCACTAGGCGAATAGACGTTGCCTGAACCGTTTAGCTATGGTAAAGTTCCGCGCATTATGAAGAACAAAGTAGTTACCAGTCCAGTGGACATGAAAGAGCGTGCAGAGCTCGGCATTAAGGCTGGGGATACTGTTCGTGTATGGCTAAAAATCGAGGAAAAAGGGAAAACCCGCCTACAGGCGTTTGAAGGTTTAGTACTTGCACGAAAGCACGGAAACGAAGCTGGAGGCACATTTACTGTACGGAAAGTAACAAACGGCGTGGGTGTTGAAAAGATTTTTCCACTGTACATGCCATCAATCGATAAGATTGAAATCGTGAAGCGAGCAAAGGTTCGTCGAGCAAAACTATATTTCATTCGAGACAAGGTGGCTCGAGAACTGAAGCGTGTATTCCGCCGAACTACTATGTTAGGTATTTCCACAAAGGGCTCACTCGAATTAGAAGCTGAACGAAAAGCAGCGGAAGCTGAAGAAACAAAGCGACAAGAGGAAGAAGCTGCACGACAAGCAGAAGAAGAGGCGAAAGCTACAGCAGAAGCTTCAACCCAAGAGGGAGAAACTACAGACCTGTCTGCGCAGGCGGGAGAGGTAGTAGAGAAAACTTCAGAAGCAGAAGAAGAGACAGAAGAAGAGCAGTCAGAAGAAAAGAAAGAAGGATAAACAAAAAGAGCGCCATTGGCACTCTTTTCCATATGCTGTATAAAAAGTTTGCCAAAGCTCAAAAAATCTTTACACTTGGTGCAGCTAACGACAATAAGAGGTTAGCAAAATAAGCCCAGGTGATGAAATTGGTAAACATGCACGCTTGAGGGGCGTGTGCTTCACGGCTTGCTGGTTCAACTCCAGTCCTGGGCACAAAAATGACTTCTTGCGAAGTCAGAGCAGAAGACCGCCGCGGCCGCAAGCGTGGCTAAAAGCAGACGGGTGCATAATCCCAGCATACGCTTCAGTTCCGAGCCACCATGCTCCCTACGCGTGCGCAGTCCATCGCATCGCAATGATTAGCTTGTCAGCACCAGACAGGAAACTGCAAAAGAATCCGAAGAAAACCATCGGTGATTACTATTCAGAAGAGGTGTGCGCTTCGCACACACAACCCCTAGAGTACCAATGCATACAACAAATAAAATTCTATATACTGCATATTGTTTATATAGTGTTGTACCTACAGTACTTTTTTGTTATACGACAGCTTAATGAATTCCCCGGGCGTGAGTTCGCCAGCATTACTATTTATTTGTACAGATGGAAAGATATAGGTGGGAAGATTCAAGGTTGTATCACGCGCCGCTCTAAATGCAATATATTCATTCATAGATACCCCATCTTTTATTTGTACATTGTGTTTTCTTTGTTCCCCCACCGTTATCATGTGTATCACTTCACGATTTTTACCCTCTGGATAATCGTGACAGAGATAGATTGGAGTCTCATCTGGGAAGCTCTCCAGTAGTTTTCTTACTGATCTATATAACGTTTCTGCCGAACCTCCTGGGAAATCACACCTGGCAGTGCCGATATCTGGAGCAAGAAGCGTGTCTCCTGAAAAAATATTTCCTTCTATTACATACACCATGTCAGCCGGGGTGTGCCCTGGACCATGTATGGTTTTTACCTTCAGGTTTCCAATTCTGAACTCCTCTCCATCTGCGAACAAGTAGTCAAACTGAGAGCCGTCAGTCTTGAAATTATCATTTAATTCAAAAACCTCTTTCAGATACTTTTGTACGTTCGGTATTGCGTTACCGATTGCCTTTTTGCCACCAATTTTCTCTTTCAAATACGAAGAAGCGGATATATGGTCCGCGTGCATATGCGTTTCTAGTATCCACTCGTTAGATAACCCATTCTTTTTGACATATGCAATGACCTCATCGGCTAAAGATGTATCTGTTTTTACATTTTTATGATTATAGTCGAGCACGGAGTCAATCACAGCAGACTTTTTTGTTTCTGCATCCCACACCACATACGTAAACGTGTGAGAATCCTTGTCAAAAATCGGATGTATCCTAATGTTTTGATTATATGTCATATATAAGATTTATTTTGTGATAATACCTTGTTTGGCGAATAAATTGGAATCCTATTTGTTTGTGTGTGAACCCGTCTCAAACCCGGCTTCTTCCCACGCAAGCAACCCTCCTTCGACATTGATAAATTCTGCCTTAATTCCTAGCATGTTGAGTTTCTCAATCGCTTGTACGCCTCGACGACCAGAACGACAGTGCACATAAATCGTCTTCTTATTAGAGAATTCTGAAACATGCTGTTCTAGTTCATCCAGTGGGACACTGCGTACACCATGGATATGTTTCTCTTTGTATTCCGCTGGAGTACATACATTGATAAAATCAACAGAGGGATCATTCTGTTCCGCGCTAATAATCTCTTTAAACGCACCGATTGTTACATGCTTCATATTTTTATTGTGTTAAATTGATAATCGTTTTTGCCAGTTGCACATAAGCTCGAGAACATGTTTTGTACTGAACATATCTGCCGTTTCGATGTGCAGTAATCACTCCAGCATTTCGCAAGATTGCAAGATGTTGTGAAAGAGCGCTCTGGCTCAAGTGGCATTTCTCAAGCAGTTCACTTACAGTCGCCGTGCGCGAAAGACACACGACAAGCCTCACACGTTCGGCGTTTCCAAAAGCTCTACAAAAAGTATGAAGGGTCACAATATTATATTAGCGTATACTAATATAATATGCAAACAATTCCAATAACTAATGACGTACATCCAAAATTTTCTTTTCTTCCTGTTTTCCACCTTGTGGCGTCGGCGATCGGGGAAGTCGCAAAAAAGTGAGGAAATTTTTTATGTTTGCCCATGCGAGCCTACGGGCGCGGTTGAGCGCATAATCCCAGCATACGCTTCAGTTTCGAGCCACCATGCTCCCTACGCGTGCGCAGTCAATCGCTTTGCAATTGGAAATGGATTCGTGCAACGATTAGCGTGTCAGCACAAGCTGGTATTAGAAAGAAATAAAAAACATCCAATTAATCATTGGATGTTTTTAGAATACGGTTTCTTATTTTTTCATAGTCTTTCGCAAAAAAGTGAGCATAGTATACTCACGCTATGGCTTTCTATACAGGAAAGGGAGACGAGGGGACAACCAAGCTTTTTGATACAAAAGCAGGAGAGCGTATACTTAAGAGTGCAGCAGTTTTTGATGCGCTGGGTACGTTTGATGAGCTCAATACGGTTGTGGGGTGGTGTCGTGTTGCATGTGCTATTGATTGGCTAGTGGAAGAAAAAACAACCAGTACCATTTTGTTGGATGTTCAGGAACACCTGTTTACTATTCAGGCAGAGCTTGCAGGTGCGAAGAAAAAGATTCCCGCAAAAAATATAAAAGATATAGAAGCACTTATCGCAGTTATTGATGAACAGCTCCCAGAGATAACCACCTTCTTTGTTCCCGGTGGTAATGAACTGTCGGCTCGATTAGACGTTGCACGCACTGTTTCTCGAAGGGCAGAAAGGAGCTTGGTACGCGCTGTAGAAGAGGGAGCAAATATATCGGCACATACACTTACGTATGCAAATAGACTTTCATCTCTATTGTATGCGCTCGTACGTTTTGTGAATCATAAGTGTGATATACAAGATACACCACCTGAATACATCGGGTAGTTAGTAGGTTTGCAGACACCCACAGCCCCATATGTATACAGTAGCACATGGGGCTGTATACATATGGTCATAGGTTCGTGTAAATTGTGCGGCAATGATGTAAAGACAAAACCTTCGCATCTTGCACTTTGATTTGGTAAGTACTGCTCTAGGAAGTGTGGGCATGAAGCTGCCAAGAAAGGTAAAATAATTGCTTGTGAAATATGTGGAACAGAAGTGTATAAGCAACCAAAAGACATCAGGCGCTCAAAAAGTAAGAAATACTTTTGTAGCAAGAGTTGCCAAACTCAATGGCGCAATCAGATGTATACAGGAGAAAAGCATAGTAACTACAGTGGAGGAAAAGTTTCATATCGTTCGATACTCAAAAGGTCAGGTGCTCAAAAAATATGCAAACATTGCAAAGTAAGTGATGTACGGGTGTTGGCAGTACATCATATCGACAGGAATCGAAGTAACAATTCTGTTGAAAACCTAGTGTACTTGTGCCACAATTGCCACCACCTTATTCACCGATATAAGAATGAGGACAAAAAGTTGATGGCGACCATCGTATAACGGTTATTACTTCGGATTGTGGTTCCGAAAATTCGGGTTCGATTCCCGGTGGCCGCCCTAATTATGAAAAGACTCTACAAATTATGGAGTCTTTCATATTGCATGGAAGCATGAAATAGGGTATTTGAGTATCTTTCGTTCGGGCAAGAAAGCCGTAGCGTTGTGTGAGTTTGAACGGAGCGAAAGGCGAACATCGCGATGTGGGGTCGAGAAATTTTTTCGTCAGGAAAAATATTCGTGACCGAGTCCCATCGTTCGCCTTTAAAAAACATAAACCAAAACAGAGATCATTTTAGGAGTGAAGCAACTCATCGTCATGTCTCATTCTCCAACACAAAATAGTATAATAACGCTTACTAAATAGAGAATTGGTATGTCCAAGAAATTTGAAAAATTATTCAAGATTAGTCGTGAGACCGTAGGTCCTAAAGAAGGTGAGAAGATACCCTCAGGACTTAAAAGGAATGCGGTTGAGGCTATGTTTTTAGCTAATGTTGTTGAGCCGCAGGCTTTTCAGTTAGGTGCAGTGAAAATGGCAAATCTTATCTTACAATCAGAAAAAGAAGGGACATCACGTCATTGGATGAATTGGTTGGCTGAAGAAGATGTTGCGGAATTGGAAAAAGCTTTATTTGACTTGAAGAATAACACTCATGCTAAACACAATGTTAACCCAGACCCCAAGAGTGTGCGTTCTCAGGACGAGATGTATAAACTATTCAAAAACTACGTGTCTGAAGGCAATTATATATTACAGGTTATCGAACATAATGTAGGACATATAATAGACGTTGATGACATTCAGGATATATTGCAATGGGTTGACCATCGCCGATCACATATGACTGGAGAAAATTCTGAATATCGTACGTTATTACAAGCAGGGAATTCAAGCCTCGCGAATAGTAAACTAGTAGGTATATATAGAGGTTTGATTGAAGAATTTGTGCAGTCAGAGCTGTACAGAGAAAAAGTGTCACAGATGGATAGATCTACTCGCGATAAATTCAACTTCGCCATACACAGACTTTTTCTGGGAACTTTTTAAAATAGCTCGGTATATCATTATGAAAAAATCATCAGCCTTAAGTAGTGCAATAGTATTTGCTGGAGCTGTCTATTACTGTATTTTGTCACCCCTTAAAACAATGAATGGCCCAAAATAAACCTGTACTGAGCAAAAGATAGAGCGGGGAGAAAATTTATTGACCCACAGGACCCTTTAAAGGCATAGAAGGAAACATGAACTACGAATCACCTGCAGATGCGTTACGTGATGAACATCCATTCATAGTACACTGGTGCGTGATATTTAAAGTATTGTTTCACTACGCTGAAGTTCAAATAACACGATGACCAGACAGTTTCCCACAGTCGCCGGTTGCATAAAAATACCCCATGCTACACTTAAAGTACATTATTAGGTAAGTATTAATATTATGGAAATTTCACTACTACTTGCTCAGTTAATTGGCCTCTACCTTTTGTTGGAAGGGGTGATAATTCTGACAAGAAAGAAATTTATTGTGAACATCGTTGACGACTTGAGTAACAACAAAGCACTCATGTTCGTGACAGGGGCGATGGTATTCATCCTTGGTCTGCTTATCGTGCTTAACCACAACGTTTGGGAGGCATCATGGCAGGTCATCCCTACAATAGTTGGTTGGGGTATGGTAATAAAGGGAGTTTTGATCTTCTTTGTACCAAATATGATGATCAGTTGGGCAAAATCATTTGGTAGGAATCGCAATCTTGCAGTACTTGCGGGGGTGATTGCTGTCGTTGCAGGATTATACCTTGTATACGTTGGATTTGGACTCGGTGTCTAAGCACTGGAATTCATACGTACAAAAAACATCTCATCCACCAACTGGTGGATGAGATGTTTTTTTGCACACGGCTAGCGCTGCGCAATTCGTAGGGTGGGATATAAATATATGAGTATACTGAGAATGATAGGATCAGTTGTATAACGCAGTATCTTATTAACCGCAGTACTACTTATCTGTCTAACCTGAATAAAATCTATGGACATCCGATGTCCATAGATTTTATTGACGTACTTCATTATACAAAAGCGAAGATCGATAACGTTGGGATTGCAACGAGAGGCTTCGAGGCAGAGCGGAAGTATGGATCTGAGCGCATTGCAAATGCAGTGAGAACAGATGAAGAAGAAGTACCTGAAACGAATGCTACCAGCTGATGCGAGGCAGCAGAACCCCTGAACGAGTAACATCGTTTGGGGGTTCATTGTTAGTTGACTCAGCGCAAAATATCCGTATTATAGTCATATAACCGCCCGAAAGGGCGTTTTAATTTTGGTAAAATTTATTCTATGAGACTTATTCAATATGTTAAGGACACACATGCTGAAATGAAGCATGTTTCGTGGCCAACACAGAAACAAACAATTATTTTCACTATTTTGGTGATACTACTATCTATCGTTGTAGCACTCTATCTTGGAGCGTTCGACTATGTATTTAGCGGTCTTCTAAATCAGGTTATTTAATCTATGGCAAAACAACAAGCAACATTAGAACGTCGATGGTATGTTATTCATACGTATTCAGGGTACGAAGAGGCAGTTGCTCGCAACTTGCGGCAGCGTATTGAGTCAATGAACATGCAAGACCAAATTTTTGCAGTCGTGGTGCCAACTGAGAAGAAAATCAAGGTAAAGGCTGGCAAGCGAGTGGAGGAAGCAGAAAAAATCTACCCAGGGTACGTGCTCGTAGATATGCTCGTAAACGATGAGTCGTGGTACGTTGTTCGTAACACTCCTCGTGTAACTGGCTTTGTTGGTTCAGGTACACAGCCAGTACCGATGGAGCAAACAGAAGTAGACGCACTCTTTAAACGAATGGAGTCTGATACAGCAAAGCACAAGATTGAACTTGCGATTGACGACGCGGTGATAATTGCTGATGGGCCTTTCAAAGACCTTGAAGGTAAAGTTGGAGAGGTAGATGAAGAGCGTGGTAAGGTAAAGGTTATGGTGCCGATGTTTGGCCGCGAGACACCGGTAGAGCTCGACTTCTTGCAAGTACGGCGAATTTAGAAAAATAAGGAGTGTAACGACTAGTATTTTACTTAATCCAGCCCTACTTTTGTAAATTTACAAAAGTAGGGCTGGATGCCAGAACTTGTAATTCACTAATCTCATGGTACACTCGCATCGTTCATAACAATTTCTAACATGGCAAAGAAAATAGAAAAACAATTAAAGCTACAAGTGCCAGCAGGTAAAGCAACTCCCGCACCTCCACTTGGTCCTGCATTGGGGCAAGCTGGTATTAACATTGGTGAATTCGTAAATCAATTTAACGAAGCAACTCGTGA
>MDTB01171984.1_pt1 | contig 17554 bp, 11 predicted proteins | sample 811161 | NCBI WGS metagenome assembly MDTB01 (sample SAMN05326650, study PRJNA326480) | marine metagenome | isolation source: seawater | place: Mediterranean Sea | collected 2009
GATTTGAAATATCTGATTTATATTTATTGTTAATGGCAACTATGTTTTCCGGATCTATTAAATGTAAAGATTCTATTTCTTCGTTAGAGGAATTGACCCAATTAATTGAATCTACAAGCCACACATTACCAAAAGCATTTGTATTTTCCTGAACTATTGTTTGTCCTTGCGCATCATTAAGAATAATATATTTTGCATTCAGCATATTTATAACATTCATATTACCCTTTAAAAGATGTTGAGAAATAATATCTTGATATTTGCCTAGTTTGGCACCATGATATCCTCCTAAAGAATGATGAAAATAAGAAGTCCTTGCACCTTGATCAAGTCTTTCATTCAAATTATAAACCCTATATACACTAGTGTCTTGCTTAATCATATTATCAAAAAATTGTGACTGAAATGGAACTTCAACAATTGATTTGGCCACAAAATCATCCGAATTTAAATAGCGTTTATTGACAATCCACATATCTACAAGAATAAGTATAGCGAGTACATAAAGCCACATTTTTTTTGAATGGAGATTATGATGAAGAACATAATATAATAAACCAGCTGTACTACATACAAAAAATAATGAACGTAAAATATCAGCTTTAAACAATTCCTTTCTATCTTCAATCAAAGCATCTATAAACCAATTGTATGGTATTTGTGAATCTAAGTGTGACTGAAAATCAAATAATATATTCCCAAAAAGAAGAAAAAAACATGATATACCAATCAAAATAGACGAAGAGAAAAAAATTGCTCTCCTCTTAAAATTAAATGTAATATCTGAATTAATAAAAGCATATAAACCATAAAAAGCGAATGCAGGTACCGCAAATTGTGCAATCACCAAAATCATGGATACTGTTCTAAATTTATTATATAATGGGAAAAAATCTAAAAAGAAATTAGTAACAATAGGGAAATACTTTCCCCAAGCTAAAGTAAAAGAAAATAAGATTAGTGATACAAACACCCATTTAATAGGTTTTTTAATTATAAACAATGCTATTATAAATAACAACCAAACAATAGCACCTATATAAACTGGGCCAGAGGTGAAGTCCTGAGGTCCAAAATATGTGGGAACGTTTTTAATATATTCACGACTATCCTTTTTACTAACTCCATAATTTCTTAACGCTTTATATAAATAAGATTTTTCAGATAATGTGGAGTGTGATGACCCCCCCATAAAATTGGGAAAAAACAAGTTAAAAGTTTCCATCTTACCATAACTCCAAGCCGTTGCATATTCTTTTGACAGCCCAGTTCTATGTTCTCCAGAATCTTGGATTAATTCAGAATTGCCTCGAATTGTATACTGACTATATTCATAAGTAGACCAAATATTGCCAAGATTAATAGAAATAGACATTAAGCCTGCTACAAAAAAAACTAAAGTGGATTTTACAAAAAGCGAAAAATCATTTTTTTCCTTTAAATGTCTAATTAAATAATACAACCAAAAAGCGAAAAGAATAAATAGTAAATAATAGGTGATTTGAAGATGATTGGCTCTCAAATGTAAACCCAAAGCGAGAAACGCAAAAAAGAAACTAGATACTCTATACCAAAAATCACCATTGCCCTGTCTAAAACAATAAATCATACTAGCTACAGATGGAGCAAGATATGCTATCGCATGTGCTTTAGTATTATGTCCAGCTTCTAAAATAATAAAAAAGTAAGAAGACATCCCAAAAGCTAAAGCACCTAAAATCGAAATATGAGGATTTATTTTTAACGATAATAAAAAAATGTAAAATCCAATAAAATATAAAAACATAATCCCTATAGGTCTAGGCAGATATAGTTGAAAAAACTTATCAATATATGTTAGAATATTATTAGGATGATATACAGATATTTGATAGGCAGGCATTCCTCCAAACATTGAGTTTGTCCACAATGCTTCTTCTCCTGTTTTTGAACGGTAATCAAGAATTTCTTGTGACATACCTAAAAACTGCTTATAATCACCTTGATTAATTTTTTCTCCATTTGTGATAGGAAAACAATAGACTATTGTAATTATTGCAAATAATAAAATTGCAAAGAAATGAGCTAGGTTAAATTTTATGTTTTTTAAGATACTCATGAATCATCTTTTAAATCTTCAAAATCAACATATTCTCCACCATGGTCAACATTATCATCTTTTTTATATTGAACAACTGTATCACCGTGATGATGTTCTTCATAGTTTTTTTTATTTGTTTTTTGAGACATATCTTTTTTGAATTTACTTATACCCTTTTTAATTAAAAGAGTCAATAAAAATTTAGATATAAAACGAAAAAAATAATAAAAAACTATTACGGATAATAAAATCTTCAAAAACCCCATTCTATTTTATTATTTGCTTAAATATAAATTTCTTTCTGAATAAACTTTAACAAAAAATGGGTCTTCTAAATCTGAAATAAAATATATAATCTCACCTGTCGACTTCATCTCTGGACCCAATTCTTTATTTACATTAGGGAATTTATCAAAAGAAAATATAGGGACTTTGATTGCATAACCATCTTTAATAGGTTTGAAGTTAAAATCCTTAACCTTATTATGGCCAAGCATAACTTTAGTTGCAAAATTGATATATGGCTCCTTAAATGCTTTAGCAATAAATGGGACTGTTCGTGATGCTCTTGGATTAGCTTCAATAACATATGCTTCATTATTTTTAATAGCAAACTGAACATTAATCAAGCCTACGGTCTTTAATGCCAATGCAATATCTTTAGTGTATTTTGATATTTTTTGCAAAATTTCTTCTGTTAAGTTAAAAGGTGGCAATACAGCATTTGAATCACCGGAATGTATACCACAAGGCTCAATATGCTCCATAATACCAATAATATAGACATCTTTCCCGTCACTAATGGCATCTGCTTCTACTTCAATAGCTTTATCTAAATAATGATCTAGTAATATATGATTACCTGGAATACTTTTTAGCAAATTAACAACATGGTGCTCTAATTCAAATTCATTAATTACAATTTTCATTCCTTGCCCACCTAACACATAAGATGGCCGAACCAAAATAGGAAACGATAAAGATTTCGCTAAGGAAGCTGCTTCATCAGCAGTTGTAGCAACTCCAAATTCAGGATAAGGTATGCCGATTTCTTTTAAAGTTTCTGAAAACCGCCCACGATCTTCTGCTATATCTAAAGAATTAAAACTAGAACCCATAATCTTTATATTATATTTTTCTAATTTTTCTGCTAGTTTTAATGCTGTTTGACCTCCTAATTGAACAATAACACCTTCTGGTTTCTCATAATTGATAATATCATGAATATGTTCCCAAAATACAGGTTCAAAATATAATTTGTTGGCTGTGTCAAAATCTGTCGAAACCGTCTCTGGATTGCAATTAATCATAATTGTTTCATAACCAAGCTCCTTGGCTGCTAGAACACCATGTACACAACAATAATCAAATTCAATACCTTGTCCAATTCTATTTGGCCCAGAACCTAAAACAATGATTTTTTTCTTTTTGCTTACAACACTCTCATTCTCAGCATAAGATTTACCATTAGGATAGTGAATCTTTCTTTCAAAAGTAGAGTAATAATATGGGGTTTCTGCGTGAAATTCAGCAGCACAAGTATCCACTAGCTTATAAACTCTTTGGATATCATATTTTTGACGAAGGTTAAAAACCTGACTTTCTAAAGCTCCAAGCAAATGTGCAATTTGCCTATCTGCAAAACCCTTCATTTTAGCTTCTAATAAGAATTTTTCAGGTAATGATTGTATATTAAATTTGGATAGGTCTTTTTCTAACTTTATAAGGTCTGCAATTTGCCTTAAAAACCAATCATCAATACCAGTTATTTTTTTAATTCTTGTAATAGGTAGTCCTATTTTTAAAGCATCATAAATGCGAAAAACACGATCCCAAGAAGGATATTTTAAAGATTGTATGATATCATCTTGATTAGTCCAACTTTTACCATCAGCACCCAGTCCATTACGTTTAATTTCTAAAGACTGACAAGCTTTTTGTAGTGCTTCCTGAAAAGATCTACCAATGGCCATAACTTCTCCAACTGACTTCATCTGCAAACCTAACAAACTATCACAGCCTTTAAATTTATCAAAATTCCATCTTGGAATTTTTACTATTACATAATCTAAAGTGGGTTCAAAAAATGCAGAAGTTGTTTTCGTAATTTGGTTTTTCAATTCATCTAATGAATATCCCATTGATAGCTTAGCCGCTATTTTAGCAATAGGATAACCTGTAGCTTTTGAAGCAAGCGCAGAGGATCTAGAGACTCTAGGATTAATTTCAATAGCCACAATGTCTTCTTTTTCATCCGGACTAACCGCAAATTGAACATTACAACCTCCTGCAAAATCACCAATTGAGCGCATCATTTTAATTGCATAATCTCGCATTTTCTGATAACATGTATCTGAAAGTGTCATTGCGGGAGCAACTGTAATAGAGTCCCCAGTATGAATACCCATTGGATCCATGTTTTCTATAGAACATATAATAATAATATTATCATTGTTATCCCTTAATAATTCTAATTCGTATTCTTTCCAGCCTAATAAAGCTTTATCAATTAACACTTCATGTATCGGTGAAGCATGTAAACCCTTATTTAATGCCTTTTCAAAATCTTTCTTATGAAAAACAAATGTGGCTCCAGTACCACCTAAAGTAAAAGAAGGTCGAATAACTAAAGGAAATCCAAATTCTTGCGCAATCGACTTACCTTCCAAAAAAGACGTTGCAATTTTAGCAGGAGCAACTGGAATTTCTATGTCATTCATTAATTTTCTAAACTGTTCCCTATTTTCTGTGATATTGATTGCATCGATATCAACTCCTATAATTCTTACATTATACTTTTTCCACAAACCTTTCTCATCTGCTTCGATACATAGGTTCAATGCAGTTTGCCCACCCATAGTAGGTAGAACTGCATCAATATGTTTTTCTGATAAGATTTTTTCTATTGAAGCACATTCTAGTGGTAATAAATATATGTTATCAGCAACTACTGGGTCTGTCATAATAGTCGCTGGATTAGAATTGATTAAAGTAACTTCTACTCCCTCTTCACGTAATGATCTAGACGCTTGTGATCCAGAATAATCAAATTCACAAGCTTGGCCAATAACAATAGGGCCACTTCCAATAATTAGTACAGATTTTATTGATTTATCTTTTGCCATAGATTAGTATTGAAACCATAATAAGACAACGAACATGAATTTACAAAAAAAGGTGTCAAAAACACCTCTTTTAAAATTAAATTCTAAAAACATTTAAAAAAAAAAATTTATTTTTTAAACATTTGATCAGAAACAGACAAAGACTTTCTTCCTTTGGCTCTCCTTCTAGAAATCACTTTCCTTCCATCAGAAGTAGACATTCGTTCTCTAAATCCATGTTTATTCTTTCTTTTCGTATTAGATGGTTGGTATGTTCTTTTCATTAGCTATAACTTTATTGTCAATAATTTTTTTTCGAAAAGCAAATATAGTACTATTTTTTGAAACACTCACATCCTAAATAGACCTTTAAATTGATTTTATGTTGATTATAAAAAACAAAGATTTTTTATTATACTGCATCGCAGATATAAATATCTTGCATGATAATTTTGTATATTAGCTTTAATATTATACCTATAATTCATTGATTATGAAAAAACTAACTGCACTATACACATGCGTTATATCAACACTTATTATATTTAATATACAAAGTCAAGTAGATTATGACACACAAATTCAACCTATATTTGATGCAAACTGCATGAGTTGTCACTGGGGTGGTGGTGGCTACACTGGTAGTGGCTTAGGCTTAGCTAATTATGATGAATTAATGTTAGGTGGTATCTCTGGTGATGTTGTCAATAACGGAATGCTTGCATACTATATTACAAGCGGATATATGCCTTTTGATGAGTCTTTTCAAGCTAATCCAGAAGTAATGCTAAGCAACGATGAAATTGCATTAATAAATCAATGGATTAATGAGGGCGGAAATTCATCATCAGGTTGTGTTGCGGTGCCCATAGCTGACTGCATGGCTACAATGCAATATGATCCAGTATGTGGATGTGATGGCATTACTTACAGTAATTCATCAGTAGCAGCATGCAACAATATCTTTGAATACACTATGGGAGAATGCAGCTTAAATTGTGAAGTTGACATTGATAATGATGGTATATGTGACAATATAGATCAATGTGTTGGCACATGGATTGAGGATATTACAACTGGCTTGTGTAATAATTTTACTAACCAATCAACATGTATCTCTTATGGGTGCAGCTGGACAAATGAATATACAGGTGTGTGGTTATGGGAAGATGTGTGTGGTTGGGGTAACCAAACATATGAAATTGATAATAGTTATTGTAATGAAATTACAACTGGCTGTATTTCTGATATAGATGAAGATGGGATTTGTGAAGATAATTGCAGTGATTTAAATCCTGATTTAGTAGTTGATTGTGAATGTAGTTTCTTTAACCCATATCAATATACTAACTTTTTTTACACAGTTGATGAAAGTACCTGCATGGTTACTGAGGACTGTTCATGCGAATGCATAAATGACATTAATCAAAATGGGATTTGTGATGAAGAAGAAGAAGGGTGTTGGGAAGATGGAGAATTTTATGATGTATACAGTCAATTATTTGTAGATCAATGCAATTACTATGAATGCGTAGTGTCTTCTGGTTTTTTCTGGTCTGAATTAATGACTATAGATGGCTGTGAAACCAGTGGATGCACCTTATCAGATGGAAGCATAGTGTCGAATGGATGGTCAGGAAATGGAACCGGAAATAATTGGTGTAACTCATGTATTTGTGAAAATGATGTTTTATCATGTACAGAAATAGCCTGTGAAGAGAACGAAGACTGTGGCACTATATTAGATTTTATGAATTATGGGAATAATGAAAGTTTTTCCGAAACATATTTTTCTCCCGCTAACAGTGATTTAATTATTACTATTAATTTTAGTGGATCTACAGAGTCTTGTTGCGACCATATATATGTCAATGGTGTTGAGTATGACGGTGTACTTGATGGCATTAGTATTGGAGCTGACTCTCTAGAAATCCTATGGACATCAGATAGCAGCGTAAGTCCTGCGTCAGGTTCTAATTATGGATGGTCTGCAGAATTAATCTGTGAAGAAGCAATTGAAGGATGCACAAATCCATATGCTGAAAATTATAACCCTGAGGCAAACACTGACAATGGTTCATGTACATTAGATTGTGACTACCTAATAACTTATCAATCTTATGTTGATCTAAATTATGATAATTCTATATCAAATTACTACTGTAACTATTATGTTAATAATGGAACCTATACAATTCAAGAAGCAATAAATTATGGATATAATTGTGACTGTGTTCAAGCAGGATGCACAGACCCAACTGCTTGTAATTATGACCCAACAATGACTATAGATGATGGGAACTGTGAATACGGATGTTACATGGATGATTGTGAGACATATCCTTCAGATGTGTTTAATTGTGATGGAGATTGTTTAAGTAATTTCTTTATTAATAGCTGTAGTTATTATGAGTGTATTAATGGCGACATTTCTAATGAACTCACAATCATAGATGGATGTGTAGAAGGTGATATATTAGGATGCACAGAAGAAACAGCATGCAACTATATGCCATCAGCTACGTTCAATGATGGTTCTTGTGTATATGATGGAGATTCCGAATGCCAAGATTGTGGTACATTATTGGACTTTAACAACTATGGCAACAATGAAAATTTTTCAGAAACATATTATGCCCCTCCGGGTTTAATTATAACAATTAATTTTAGTGGATCCACAGAGTCGTGTTGCGACCATATATACGTTAACGGTATAGAATATGATGGTGTGCTAGATGGGATTAGTATCGGAGACGAGGTATTAAATATAGAATGGACAACTGACAGTAGTGTGGATTCTAATTCTGGATATGGTTGGTCAGCAGAATTAATCTGTGAAGAAGCTTTTGAAGGATGTACACAGCCCTATGCAGAAAACTATAACCCAAATGCTAATACAGATGACGGATCATGTATATTAGACTGTGGATATTTCCTTTCATATGATTCATACCTAGATGACTATAATACTTCTAATTATTATTGCGGACTATATGTAGGACAAGGAACATACACATTGGAACAAGCAATTAGTTATGGATACAATTGTGAATGTGTAGTTCTTGGATGCACAGATCAAGAAGCAACTAATTATAGTGAAGAGGCCACAATAGATGACTGTTCATGCACATATGATAATGATTGCCCATCAATATCATTTAATACAGCTGACACATATTTAGGCTGGTCAATTAGTGATATAGATGGTAATGTAATTCTAGATTATAGTGGAACAGGCGGTGGACAGATAGATTTTGGTGCCACGGGAGGTGGTAGTGGATACTGTGGTAATTACTGTTTTGATGATGGATGTTATATCATTACCATGACCTCTCAATGGGGAGGTGGATGGTCTCAAAATACCCTAAATATTGGAGATCAATCATTTACTCTACAAACAGGTTCTGAAGGAATAGCAGCATTTGCATATAACACAGATATAAGTTGTGAAACTGGATGCACAGATCCAGAAGCGTCTAATTATAATGAAGATGCTATACTCGATGATGGATCTTGTGTAGTTTTTGGCTGTACAATTACTTCAGCCTGCAACTATGATCCAAATGCCACAGCATTTGATGGAAGTTGCAACTACTGCTATATGGATAACTGTAATCTCTATCCTTCTGAGTTTTATGATTGTGATGGAAATTGCTATGACCTAGATCAAGACAATGTTTGTGATGGCGAAGAAATTACTGGATGCATGGACGAATCTGGCTGTAATTATAATTCTGAAGCAACTGATGAAGGTGATTGCACATACCCAGAAGAATACTATAATTGCAACGGCATGTGCTTAAATGATAATGATGGAGATTTAGTTTGTAATGAAATTGATAATTGCCCTCTAGTATACAATCCTAATCAAGAAGACTTAAATAATGATGGCATAGGAGATGACTGCGATGGAGTAAGCTTAAATGAAACAATTGACTTTGAATGGAATATATATCCTAATCCAGCTGAAAATTATGTGATTGTAGATTTTAAAAATCCAAAAAATAAAAATTTCAAATTAGAAATTAGAGATGTGTCAGGAAAAATTATTTATAGTAATAATACAATACTTACACAACATGTAATTTATAATAATTTAGCTTCAGGATATTATATTTTAAAGCTTCAATCTGATGACGTAAAAGTTCAGAATTCTTTAGTTATCAAATAAATAATGCTCTAATATTTTGAATAGCGAACTATTGTAGCTAAAATAAATGGATAATTTTTTTTTTCAAGAAGAATTCTTCGTCAAAAGAATTGCTAATTTCATACACTTTGCTGGCATGAGCATACTGTTTCATTTCATCTTTTAGATTTCCACCTTTTAAACATATTAATCCATTTTGAAATGAGTGATTAGATTGATCTGATATCTTATGTCTAGTCCATTTTTTCAATTTTTGCAAACTAGCAACTGCTCTACAAACAATAAAATCAAATGTATCATTTATATCTTCAACTCGATTATTCAATATAGTAACATTAGACAAACCCAATTCCTTAATAATCTCATTGAGAGCCAATGTTTTTTTACGTATAGAGTCAATTAAATAAAAATCAACATCTGGATAGATAATAGCTAAAGGAACACCTGGAAACCCACCACCTGTACCCACATCCATTATTTTAGTATTATGATGAAACTTAAAAAACATAGATATTGACAAAGAGTGTAATACATGTCGCTCATAAAAATTATCAAAATCTTTTCTTGAGATGAGATTGACTTTCTCATTCCAGACACGATATATCTCAAACATCGAATCTATCTTAGCTTTCTGATCTTTTGGAAGATTAAAATACTTGTATACTATATTGTTCATTCGATAATTATTATTGTCAATAATAACGAAATTCTATTATATTTATAAAAAGTACGGTCATGAAATTTAAAATCTTATCTAAAGACTCTAAATCTAAAGCAAGATCAGGAATCATAAAATTAGAAAGAGGCCAAATCCGAACTCCTATATTTATGCCTGTTGGTACACTAGGAACTGTAAAAGGTGTTCATCAATCTGAATTATTAGGTGATATAAAATCAGAAATTATTTTAAGTAACACATACCATTTATATCTAAGACCTGGATTACAAACCATAAAAAAAGCAGGTGGAATACATAAATTCATTAACTATCCTAAGCCGATGTTAACTGATAGTGGTGGATATCAAGTTTATTCCTTAGCTGAAAACAGAAAGATTACAGAAGAAGGGGTTAAATTTCAATCTCATATAGATGGTGATTATCACTTTTTTACGCCTGAAAATGTAATAGATACACAAAGAATCATAGGAGCTGATATTATCATGGCATTTGATGAATGTACTCCTTACCCGTGTGACTACAATTACGTTAAAAAATCCATGGCATTAACCCATAGGTGGCTTAAAAGATGTAAGAATCAATTTCAAAAGACAAAAAAACACTATAAACACGAACAAATTTTGCTTCCTATAGTACAAGGAGGCACCTATCAAGATTTACGAAAAATATCTGCACAAGAAATTGTTTCTCATGATTTTCCTGCAAATGCAATAGGAGGACTCTCTGTTGGAGAACCACATGAAGAAATGTATGAAATGACTGACATAGTAACAGACATACTACCTTCTGAAAAACCTCGTTATTTAATGGGAGTAGGAACACCAACAAACTTATTACAAAATATATCTCTTGGTATTGATATGTTTGACTGTGTCATGCCTACACGAAATGCAAGAAATGGCTTGCTATACACTATGAACGGTACTATTAATATAAAAAATAAAAAATGGGAACAAGACTACTCTGCAATTGATGAATATGGCACTGCAAGAGTTGATCATGAATATAGTAAAGCCTATTTAAGACACCTTATGATGTCTAAAGAAATCCTTGGAAAACAAATTGCAAGTATTCACAACTTAGCATTCTATATTAATCTTATGAAAATAGCACGTGAAAAAATTTCAAACGGAGACTTTTTTGAATGGAAAGAAAATATGATAAAAAAACTTGACAGAAGAATATAAATGAAGAAGTTTGACTATTACATTATAAAACAATTCCTGTTTACATTTGGACTCACTATCTCTTTAATTCTTGCTATCGCAGTAGTATTTGATTTTTCTGAAAAAATAGACAACTTTATAGATCATAAAGCTCCTAGCGATTTAATTATTAAAGACTACTATATCAATTTCATTATTCATTATGGAGTCGTTTTTAGCGGTCTAATAACATTCATTTCTGTAATATTTTTTACATCTAGATTAAGTGACCATAATGAAATTATAGCACTATATAATAATAAAATCAGTCCCATGCGTATTTTTTTACCCTATATGATAAGCGCATTTTTTATTTTTTTTCCAAATATCTATTTTCAAAATTTCTTTCTGCCAGCAAAAAATGAAAATCGATTGAATTTTGAAAATAAATATATAAGAAATAAAGATGTTTTTAGGGAAAAGCAATTACATAAACAAATTAATAAAACCACTTTTATTTTTATTGACAATTATGATGTCAAAAATAAAAAAGGATATTATTTTGATTTACAAGAATACTCTGACAATTCAATGATCAAAAAAATATCTGCACCAATAATAATTTGGGATAAAGAAAAGCAAAGTTGGTTAGTGAAAAAATACATTGAAAAAACATTTGCCAAAAACATGGTCAAAACACATGCCGGTGATGAGAAGTTTCTAAACATAAAACAAAAACCTGAGGAGATATATCAACAAAATAGATCTATAAAATCCATGAATTTCTATGAATTGAAAAAATTTATTAAACAAGAAAGTAAAAGGGGAAACGAATTTTTACCTATTTATCAAATTGAACAACATGAAAGATTTGCATCATCCTTTTCTATATTTATTTTTACCCTTCTAGGATTTTTAATATCCAACAAAAAAAATAGAGGTGGATTAGGATATAAACTGACAGCAGGTATTGCAATTTGTTTTTTTTATATTTTTTTAATGAAGTTTGCAATCACATTAACCCTAAATAGTGGAACTCCTGCTTTGCTAACAGTATGGTTCCCAAACATATTATGCCTTGGAACATGCACATTACTCTTTAAACGTCTAACTTAACCTCCCCCATCCAACTCCAGTAATTTGTATGCTTTTTTAAAATTGGAAAATTTTCAAAAAGACCATAGACTGAAGACCCTGAGCCACTCATACTAGCATATATAGCTCCTAAAGAATATAGATAATTCTTTATTTTTTTTAATTCAGGATGCAATTCAAAAACTACATCCTCTAAGTCATTAGCCATATTTATTGACCACATCTCTGAATTGAGACTAATACAGCTAAATGGTTGTGGTGAACCTGTGATTTTATATCTAGAAAAAACTTCTTTAGTTGAACAATAAATATTAGGCTTAATAATCACCATTTTTACAGGCTTTAACGAAAAGTTAATAGGATTCACCTTATCACCTGTTCCAGAAACATGACTAAACTTATTCAAGATAAAAAATGGACAATCACTCCCAATCTTCACAGCATATTCTAATAGTTGTGTGTTATCTAAATTAAGTCTAAATAATGTGTTTAATAATTTTAACATATACGCACCATCTGAAGAACCGCCACCTAAACCAGAACCAATGGGAATATTCTTGTGTAAATGAATTTTAATAGATGGTAACGCAAAATCTTGAGTAAGTAGACTATATGCCTTACGAATTAAATCACTCTTTGTATTTCCAAATTCAATACCAGAATAAGTAATACGACTAATTTCACCTACTCCTTCGCTCTCTTTAACCTCTAGAATATCAGATAAAGATATTGGAAGAAAAAAAGAATCAATATTATGAAAGGAATCAGACCGTTTAGATAATACTTTGAGCCCCAGATTTATTTTTGCATTTGGATATACAATCATACATATTAAATTAATAGTAGATTAATTTATGTAATATTTTTTAAGTAAAATATATATTTGTAACATATATATTCAAAATTATGGAATACTTAGACTTCGAAAAACCCATCAAAGAGTTAATGGATCAACTAGAAAAAACAATTGCAATTGGCAAAGACACAAAATCTAATGTCAGTGATTTAAAAAAAGAAATAGAAAAAAAAATCAAAACACAAAAAAAAGAAATATATAGCAATTTAACTCCTTGGCAAATAGTTCAATTATCTCGTCATCCTAATCGTCCATATACACTAGATTATATCAAAGCACTAACAAAAGACAATTTTATAGAACTTCATGGTGACAGAAATTTCAAAGATGATAAAGCTATGATTGGAGGATGGGGTACAATTAACAATAATACATTTATGCTCATTGGACAACAAAAAGGCCGTAATACTAAAACAAGAAAATATAGAAATTTTGGAATGGCAAATCCAGAAGGCTATAGAAAAGCATTGCGTTTAATGAAAATGGCTGAAAAATTTAATAAACCAATTATAACCTTTATTGACACTCCTGGAGCTTACCCAGGATTAGAAGCAGAATCAAGAGGACAAGGTGAAGCTATTGCTAGAAATATTTATGAAATGACCCAACTAAAAGTTCCTATATTATGTTTTATAATTGGAGAAGGGGCTTCTGGTGGCGCATTAGGCATAGGAGTAGGAGATAAAGTTTTTATGCTGGAAAACACATGGTACTCTGTTATTTCACCTGAAAGCTGTTCATCAATATTATGGAGAAACTGGGACAATAAAGAAACAGCAGCAGAAGCATTAAAATTAACACCAAAAGATATGTTAAAAAACAAATTAATTGATATCATTATAAAAGAACCGATAGGTGGTGCTCATCATAATCCACAAAAAGTATACGACAATATTTTGACAGAAATCAATCAACAATTACCACTTTTATTAAATATGGATCCTGAAAAAAGAATTAAAGAGAGAATTAATAAATTTTCAAAAATGGGAATATATAGTGGATAATCATCTATATATAAGTTATATTTGTTGTTGAAATTTCTATTCATCCAGAATAATAAAAAGCCAAAATTAAAAAAATAAAAAATCCTATAAACGTGTCAAGTAATAAATTAACTAGTAAAATGCCACCACAAGCTATCGATTTTGAAGAAGCTGTTTTAGGAGCAATTATGGTAGACACTAATGCAATGGCTGAAGTGGGAGACATCCTTTCTTCAAAAGTTTTTTACAAAGATTCTCATCAAGAAATTTTTAAAGTTTTAGAAACACTGTTTTCAAATGGAAAACCAATTGATATGATGTTAGTTTCCCAACAATTAGAGAAAAATAAAACACTGAAAAAATGTGGTGGGATTGCCTACTTGGCAGAATTAACTAACAAAGTTATATCATCAGCTAATATTGAATATCATGCTAGGATAATTGTGCAAAAACATATCCAGAGAGAACTAATTAGTACATGTAGTAGTATTATTCAAGATGCATTGGATCCGTCAACAGATGCCATAGAATTACTTGATCAAGTAGAAAGTAAAATATTTTCTATTAGTGAAATCAATATTAAACAAAAATATCTCACTGCGAGTAGATTAATTCATAATGCCATTAAGGAAATTGAAAGAATAGGTAATTTAAAAGAAGGACTAAGTGGAATTCCATCTGGTTTTGATGAGATCGATAAAGTAACTAGTGGTTGGCAAAAAGCAGAATTAATTATAATTGCAGCAAGACCGGGAATGGGAAAAACTGCTTTTGTTCTATCAATGGCACGTAATATTGCAGTCGACCACAAATGTCCTGTGGCAATATTTTCATTAGAAATGTCCTCTCTTCAATTAATTAATAGACTTATAACCGCTGAAACTGGATTGTCTCAAGATATACTAAGAACAGGAAAATTAGATAAATGGCAATGGGAGCAATTAAATCATAAAATTCCGAAAATTGAAAAAGCTGAGATGTTTATTGATGATACACCCGCAATATCTGTTTTTGACTTGCGCGCAAAATGTAGAAGATTACAAAGTGAACATGGAATAAAGATTATCATTATTGATTACCTTCAATTAATGACGACCCGGGATCAAAAAGGAAACCGAGAACAAGAAATATCTCACATTTCTAGATCATTAAAAGGTATTGCTAAAGAATTAGGCATTCCAGTCATTGCACTTTCTCAACTTAGCCGAGCTGTGGAAACAAGATCTGGACAAGACAAACGGCCTGTATTGTCTGATTTAAGAGAGTCCGGAGCAATAGAACAAGATGCCGATATTGTTTCTTTTATTTATAGACCCGAATATTATGGAATTAGTGATTGGGATCATGAACCTGCAGGCCCTACTGAAGGTGAAGCGGAGTTTATTATTGCGAAACATAGAAATGGCCCTACAAAAAAAACAAGATTACGATTCGAATCTAAACTAATTAAATTTAGCAATTTAGAAGAGCAAGCATACAATACAGAATATCACTCTAAAATTAATAACGAACATGATGAACAAACTCCATTTTCATCTTAAGATAATCTTATTGTTTTTTTTCCACTTGACAATTAGCCTATGTGTAAGTCAAAACATATTAATTCCCATGGACTCAAAAACACAAAAAAATCATTTAAAATCTTATGGTTTAGCATATTGGATATTAGAAAATAATCTAGAGGTAGATTGGTTGTTAAATTATAGAGGAGGAAGTTTTATGTTTAGCCATTTACCAGAAATAGAAAATGAATGTAATTATAGAGGAATAAGTTATGAGATTATATCTAAAGAAGAAACATTAGATATTTTAAATACACTTGCATCTCCTCAAAACAATTATGATATAATAAAATTAGAAAAAGCTCCTAAAATTGCAGTTTATTCACCCAAAAACAAACAACCATGGGACGATGCCGTAACATTAGTTCTAGAATATGCAGAAATACCATATGACATAATTTATGACAAAGAGATTATCAATAATCTGCTTCCATTATATGACTGGCTACATCTTCATCATGAAGATTTCACCGGACAATATGGGAAATTCTATAGGTCTTTTAAAAATGCACCATGGTATATAGAGCAAAAAAATATATTTGAAAAAGAAGCAAAAGAACAAGGTTTTGATAAAGTTTCAAAACAAAAACTACACATAATAAAAAAAATAAAAGAATATACTGCTGGAGGTGGATTTTTGTTTGCTATGTGTTCAGCAACAGACACGTATGATATTGCTTTGGCTGCACAAAACACTGACATATGTGAGTATATGTTTGATGGAGATCCAATTAATCAAAATGCACAAAATGAATTAATATTTTTAGAAACATTTGCATTTGAAAACTTTAATCTAATCACAGATCCTAATGTATATGAATACTCTAATATAGACGTTACGCAAAGTAGAGCTATAAATGAGGAAAATGATTTTTTTACATTATTTGAATTTTCAGCTAAATGGGACCCAATACCAACTATGCTATGTCAGAACCATACAAATATTATTAAAGGTTTTATTGGTCAAACAACTGCATTTAATAAAGATTTAATAAAATCTAATGTTTTAATTATGGGAGAAAATAAAGCTCTTAATGAAGCAAGATATATTCACGGGGAATTTGGAAAAGGAACTTGGAGTTTCTATGGGGGTCATGACCCCGAAGATTATAAACACAGAATAGGTGACCCAAAAACCGAATTAGCACTATATCCAAATTCACCAGGATACAGATTAATTTTAAACAATATTCTTTTTCCTGCTGCCAAAAAGAAAAAACGAAAAACCTAGTCTAAAAATTGCCATCTAATTGATAATCTTACATTAGTTGGTGAAAGAAAATAATTATCTATAAAACTATAATTATTTACCAACAGAGCAGTCAAATTATCAATCACCAAGCCAACAGAAAAGTTCTTTTTATCAATAAAAATATCTGTTGAAACAATAGGATAAAAACCCTTTTTATTATCTTCTTGAAGATAAAATACATCAGTTAGTGGAAAAAAAGACTGAATATAATATTTAGAAAAAATACTAAAATTTATAGAGCTTTTTAGATTCAAATTAGAGGATAAAGATGTATGGTATTGAATCTTTTGAACAAACAAAAGATCTGGAACAGATAATATGATATTATTAGATTTTTGAACACAAAAATCACTAGTAAGTACAATACTATTAAAATCCCAAACTTTATGAAATCTCAAATTAAAATACAACAAACTCTCTAGATGTTGTTCTGGAGATGCTAAATTATCAAAGTACACAAAATTCATATAACGCTTAAATTGACTAGAAATTAAAAAATTATATTTTAAAAATTTAGATTTCAAGAAAATTGAAAAAACTTTAATAGATTGAAATTCCTCCCATGACAAAGTATAACCAGTATCATAATGGTCTGTAAATAGATTAGGTTTTTTTGACACATAAGATAATTCCACATTATATTTTGAA
>MDTB01186705.1_pt1 | contig 17554 bp, 19 predicted proteins | sample 811161 | NCBI WGS metagenome assembly MDTB01 (sample SAMN05326650, study PRJNA326480) | marine metagenome | isolation source: seawater | place: Mediterranean Sea | collected 2009
CCTGAATTATTAATCACTCAATAATATTATCATAATCCTTAGTAGTTAAATCACTGAATTTTGTATAATTAGCATCAAAATGCATTTTAATTGAACCAATTGGACCATGTCTTTGTTTTGCAATGATAATTTCAGCTTTATTATAATTATCATTTGTTAATTGTTGCCATCTAGATACTCTTTCATTATATTTCATATCATCTTCTTCAGATTTTCTTATTGGTTCTAATCTTTCTAAGTAATAACTTTCTCTATATATGAACATAACTACATCAGAATCCTGTTCAATTGTTCCACTTTCTCTCAAATCAGATAATTGTGGTCTTTTATCCTCTCTTTGTTCAACTTGCCTTGAAAGTTGTGATAATGCTATAATTGGAATATTTAATTCTTTAGCAATAGATTTTAGGCCTCTTGTTATTTCTGATATTTCCTGAACTCTTCCATCATTTCTATTATTTGATGAGGATGACATTAGTTGTAAATAATCAATAATTATTAAATTAATATCATGAAGTCTTTTTAGTCTTCTAGCTCTTGCTCTTAAAATAGGAATTGTTAAAACTGGGTTGTCATCAATTATGAGATTCAAATTTTCTAACTTTGATGAAGTTTTAGCAATTTTATTAAAATCATCCTTATTTAATTCAGCCTTTCTCATTTTATCACCTGAAATTTTTGTTTGTTCAGCTAATATTCTTGTTGCCAGTTGTTCAGAAGACATTTCTAATGAAAAGAATGCAACTTTACCTCCATCAATAATTTTTTTATTTTCAAATTCATCCTTTTCTTCCTGATATTTGATAGCACAATTAAAAGCAATATTAGTACCCAAAGCTGTTTTTCCCATAGACGGCCTTCCTGCAATAATTATTAAATCTGATTTATGTAAACCGCCAAGTTTATTATCTAAATCTTTAAAGCCCGTTGGAACACCTGCTATTTTACCATCTCTTTTGTAAGCTTCGCTAATAATGTCTACAGCCCCTTTGAGAGCATTATTAAAATTAATAAAGGACCTATTAGTGTTACCTGATTGTGAAAGATTATATAAATCATTTTCAGCATTTTCTATTAAATTTTCTGCTAAAATATTATCTTCTGAACTAGTTTCTTGTATAATGTTGTGTGCTACACCAACTAAATTTCTCTTTATATATAAATCATAAATAATTTTAGCGTAGTTATAAGTATTTTGAGTTGATGGAGCACTGTCTTTAAGTTGATTTAAGTATGTTAATTTATTAAAATTATTTTCTTCTTCAGGTAAATAATTTTTTAGTGTTATTGGTGAAACAAGTATATTTTTGTCTAATAAATTTTTTATTGTTAAAAAAATTTTCTTATTTGTTTGATCTACAAAATGTTCCTCATTAAGAAAATCAGACACTTTTTCATAATTTCTGTTATCCCACAAAATGCAACCTATTAGTGCTATCTCAGCTTCTATATTAGAAAAATTATTTTCAATGGTAGAATTTTGTTGAGAATTGATTAATTCAACTGACATTAATACTTAGTAAACTATCTAAAGATACTCAACAAGTTCAAGAAATGAAATGTGGTTAATAAAATATTAATTGTGTGAATAAATTAGTTTTTATTTACTTGTATAGTAAATTTTTCGACAATATTTTCATAAGGATTGATTTCTATGATATGTTCACCAATACTTTTGATTTGATTTTTTATTAACAAATCATCAGATTTAACCTTCAATTTATTATCTAGCAAATAGTCTATGATTTCTTTTTTAGAAATAGATCCATAAAGTTGATCTTTTTCATCAGCTTCTTTATTAAAAGAAATTTTAATTTTTTTTATACCTTCTAATAGGTCTTTAGCTTCTCTTAATTTTACTTCTTCATTCTTTTTTATTTCATCTTTTATTTTATCATAATGTTCTTTATTTTTTTTATTTTCTCTTAATGCCATATTATTGATAAATAAAAAATTACGTGCATACCCAGGTTTTACAGATACAATGTCTCCAATTTTACCTAATTTTTTTATAGTTGTTGTAAGTATAACTTTCATTGTGTGAATGACTTATTGGTGTATGAAATTAATGATAAATATCGTGCTCTTTTAATCGCTTTAGCAAGTTCTTTTTGCTTCTTTTGTGATACACCTGTAATCCTACTTGGTATAATTTTTCCTTTTTCTGTGATATATCTTGATAAGAGTCTTGTATCTTTGTAATCAATAGAAGGTGAATTTGGTTGGCTGAAGGGGCAAAATTTTTTTCTATTCTCAAATGGAGAATTTGATTTTTCTTCTCTACGAGTTTTTGTTTTATTTTTTTTCATCGTTTAATTTAGTAGGTAGTTCTTGATGTTCTTTCACTTTTATGAAGATGTATCGAATTAAATTTTCTGATTGATTAAGTTCTTTATTAATTTTTTTAATTATTTGACCTGATGCTTCTATTTGAAAAAATTTATAAAAAGCTTTTTTAAATTTATTAATACTATAACTTAAATCTCTCAATCCCCAGTTTTCTTCATTAATAATTAATGCTGATTCAGAAGATAATTTGGATTTAAATAATTCAATTTCATCATTTAGTGTTTTTGTAGCCAAATCAGGGTTAAATATTAATACTACTTCAAACTTACTATTCATAAAACTCCACGGTTAATCTTATATCTAAAAAATACAAGAGAAGTTGATCTTGCATATATTAAAATTTTAAAATAAATCAAGTTAAAATGACAACAGTTATATTTCCAGGTCAAGGAAGCCAATTTGAAGGTATGGCAAAGGATTTTCACGATAATTTTAAAATCTCTAAATTAATATTTGAGGAAATTGAAGATTATACCAGTATGCCTTTAAGAGAAATTATATTTAATAATACTAAAAAACAATTAGATTTAACTGAATTTACACAAATTTGCATATTCGCTTCATCATACGTTATTTATAAAACATATGCTCAAGAAAAAGGTTTGGACATAAGCAATATAAATGTAATGATGGGACATTCTCTTGGTGAATATACAGCACTTGCTTGTAGTAATAAGATCAGTTTAAAAGATTGCAGTATAATTCTAAAAAAACGTGGTGAGTTAATGAATAATGCTGTCAAACCAAATATAACTGGTATGGCTGCATTAATAGGCAAGGACGCAAATTATCTGAGTAGCATAATTAAAAATAATAATTTAAAATTAGAAATTGCAAATGACAATTCTCCAATGCAGATTGTCATATCTGGTGAAATAGATGAAATAAATAAGAGCAAAGATTTATTTTTAAATCATGGCATAAAAAGATATATTTTGCTAAATGTTTCAGCAGGGTTTCATAGTAGGTTCATGCTTCAAGCGCAAGAGAAGTTGAGTAAAGAAATAGAAAAATTAAATTTTATTGAAAATAAATTAAAAATTATTTCAAATTATGATGCTAATATTTATTGTGATACTTTTTCAATTAAAAAAAATTTACAAAACCAAATGGCAAATAAAGTTAATTGGACTAACAGTATAAGAAAACTTGAACAAACAGGTGAAAGTAATATTATTGAGATAGGGCCAAATAAAGTTTTAAGTGGTTTAATTGGCAGAATCTCAAAAAATTTTGATATAACATCAATTAATAAAATTTCAGATTTAAAATAATATGAATACAAACAATAAAATTTTTATTACAGGGGCGTCAGGTGGTATAGGTGCTGCTATTTGTGAAAAATTTATTAATAAAAATTTTACACTAGTTTTGACTTCTTCTTCAGAAAAAAAAATTGAAAATCTGAAGAGTATATACGGTAATAAGAATTTCTATTATAAAGTTGACTTATCTGATTATGATAACCTACAGCAATCATTAGAAATTATATCTAAAGAACATAAAGATATTGCAGTTATTGTTAATAACGCTGGGTCTACCCAGGATAGTCTAATATTCAGAATGAAAAAAGATGAATGGTCAAGAATCATTCAAACAAATTTAAATTCTAATTATCAAATTATTAAATCTTTACTTCCAAATATGTTATCTAACAAATATGGAAAAATTATCGGTATTTCATCTATTGTTGGATCAACTGGTAATGCTGGCCAATCCAATTATGTTGCATCTAAATCAGGGATGGTTGGTCTTTATAAATCAATAGCTCTTGAGGTCGCAAAGAGAAATATAAATGTTAATACTATTTCACCTGGATTTATATCAACTGCTATGACTGAAAATCTTAATACAAACCAAAAAGAATTATATTTATCAAGAATTCCAATGTCGAGATTTGGTGAACCACAGGATGTTGCTAATTTAGTATATTTTTTATCAACAAAAGATTCATCATATATTACTGGTCAAAATTTTCATGTTAATGGTGGAATGTTAATGGTTTAATTAGTTGACATACATTCAATTAATAATTTAAATGTGTTTTTAAGGAGAAAAATATGAGTGATATTCAAGATCAGGTAAAAAAAATAGTTGTTGATCATCTAGGAATTGATGAATCCAAAGTTGTTCCAGAAGCCAAATTCATTGATGATTTGGGAGCGGATAGTTTAGATACTGTTGAATTGGTGATGGCTTTTGAAGAAAAATTTGGTATTGAAATACCTGATGACGCTGCTGAAACTATACAAACAGTCCAAAATGCAATAGACTATATTCAAAGTAAGAAATAAATCTTAATTAATTTATATATGAGAAGAGTTGTAGTCACTGGAATGGGTTTGCTTACAACTCTGGGAAATGACAAAGAGACCTCCTGGAAAAACTTAATTAATACAAAATCTGGTATAAAAAAAATAGAACATTTTGATGTTTCCAATTTACCTGCAAAAATAGCTGGATATATGGAAAATGATCAAAAATCAGAAAACTATTTTAATAAATCTTTATACTTGCATCCCAGAGACATAAAGAGAAATGATAGATTTATTCAATATGGTCTTTTGGCTGCTCAAATGGCAATTGAAGATGCAGGTTTAGATAATTTAACTGATGAAAATAAAATAAGAGTTGGCGTTTCAGTGGGTTCAGGTATTGGTGGACTAGAAACTATTTATGAGGGTTCATTAACTATTAATAGTCAAGAGCCTAAAAAATTATCCCCTTTCTTTATTCCATCCTCCCTAGTCAATTTACTCTCTGGTCAAATTTCAATTAAATATGGTTATAAAGGTCCAAATCATTCAGTCGTAACTGCTTGTGCCACTGGTGCGCATTCTATAGGTGATTCAGGTGAGATGATAAAAAGAGGAGCAGCAGATATTATGATTGCTGGAGGCTCTGAGGCAGCAGTTTGTAAATTAGGCATTGCAGGTTTTTGTGCGGCTAGAAGTTTAAGTACATCATTTAATGACAGGCCCAATGAGGCATCTAGACCTTGGGATAAAGATAGAGATGGTTTTGTGATGGGAGAGGGTTCTGGAATTCTTGTTCTAGAAGAAATGGAATATGCAAAAAAAAGAGGAGCTCATATTTACGCAGAATTATCAGGTTATGGAATGTCAGGAGATGCACACCACATAACTGCTCCCGCAGAAGACGGAGATGGAGGTTATAGAGCAATGTATGAAGCGCTTAGAATGGCAAATATAGATTCATCTGAAGTTGAATATATAAATGCTCATGGTACATCCACAAAAAAAGGAGATGAGATAGAGCTGAATGCAATTAGCAAACTATTTAGGCATAAAATATTTGTAAGTTCTACAAAATCATCCATTGGCCACCTTTTAGGAGCAGCAGGCAGTGTGGAGTCAATATTTTCAATATTGTCTCTAAATAACAATATTTTACCAGCTACATTAAATTTAGAAAATCCAATTGAAACTAAAAATATAAATTTAATTCCAAAAACACCATTGGATAAGAAGATTAAATATGCTTTAAGCAACTCGTTTGGATTTGGAGGAACTAATACTGCATTATTATTTAAGACTATTTAGTTTATTTATATTTATCTTTTCAGTTTTATTTTTTTTATATTTTTTTTATGTACTGAATAAAACCGTATCATCAAATAACAGAATAACTATCAACAAAGAAGATAGTTTAGAAAAAATATTAAAGAAAGATATTAAAAAATATTCTTATTTTGAAACTCTTTTAATTAAAAAATATTATTTAATAAATAAACTAATTTACAATAAATTTATCCACTTTGGTGATTTTTATATAGATGATAATTTATCTATTATAGGAATATTAAATATCATAACGAAACCAAGTAACGTACTAAATAAAATAACAATAATTGAAGGATGGTCTGAAAGTGATTTAAATTTAGAATTATCAAAATATTTTGTAGATATTAAAAATATTAAATACGAAGATATTATTGCTGATACTTATTTTTTTGATAAAAATACTAATTTTGAAACTTTTGTAGAAAAATTATATAAGTTTAAAAAAAATTATTTAAATAAATTTCAAAATAATGAATTATTAAAAATCTATTCAAAGAATGAAATTATGATCATCGGATCACTGATAGAAAAAGAAGCCTTAGACGATATAGATAAAAAAAATGTATCATCTGTAATATTGAATAGATTAAATAACAAAATGAAATTACAAATAGATGCAACAGTATTATACTCAATTACAAATGGCAAATATGATTTAAAAAGAAAATTATTATTAAAAGATTTAAAAATAAAGCATCCATATAATACCTATATAAATAATGGGCTTCCTCCAAAACCTATTTCATATGTTGGAAAAAAAACTATTGATATAATATTTGAAAATTACAAAACTGATTTTTTGTTTTATTTTTTCAATAATTCTTTAAATAGGCATATATTTTCAAAATCTTATAATGAACACAAAATTAAATTAGATGAATATAGAAAACAAAAATAAATTAATAATAATTTCCTCCCCTTCGGGCGCTGGTAAAACTACTTTATGTAAATTATTAATAAAAAAAATGCAAAATATTAATTTATCAATTTCATACACATCAAGGAACAAGAGATTAAATGAAGTAAATGGAAAGGATTATTTTTTTGTTACTAAAAAAAAATTTTTAGCACTTAAAAAGAAAAATTTTTTTGTTGAAACTGCAAAAAATTTCAATAATCTCTATGGATCACCTTTTGAAAATATTAACAAATCAAAAAAAAGAAAAAATCATATTTTGTTTGATATTGATTGGAAAGGTGCAAGAAAAATAAGAAACTATTATAAAAAAACTAATATTATAGATTTTTTTATATTACCCCCTTCTAAAACTGAACTTAAAAGAAGATTAATAAAAAGGGGCAGGGATAATGATCAGGAAATTAATTTAAGACTTTCATATGCAATTGATGAAATGGAACATTATAAAGAATATAAACATGTTTTAATTAACGAAAATGTACATAAAACTGTAAGTGATATAAAAAAAATTATTGAGTACAATGAACTTATATTTGATCAAAAAAGCTTATTAAAATCAAAATTAAAAAGAATTATAAACATTAAGTAAATCATTTATTGATAATTCATTAACTCTTTTATTTAATAAATCATAATTATTTTTGATTTGAACATTGTTGCTAATTTTTTTTCTAACATTTTTAAAAATTAATTTAGAAAACATATTGGCTTTATAAAAATTTATATTTTCATTTTTCATTTTAAATTTTACAACTGAAGAAATTACTTTTGGTTTTGGAAAAAAAACTTTTGGAGATACATCAAAAAAACGTGAATAAGATGATACAATTTTTGTCATAAATTTATATTTATTCATTTTAGTCAAATTATAATCAAATTTAAGAGCTACTTCTTTTTGGATCATAAATATCATCTCTAAAATATTTTTATTGAAACTAAAAAGGTGCAATATTATTTTTGAACTTACGTTATAAGGTAAATTAGAAATTATTATCAAGTTTTTATATTTATCAATTTTAAATTTTAAAATATCTTTTTCAATAATCAATATATTATTAATTTCCTTATATTTGTTTTTAAGATATTTTACTAAATGTACATCCTTCTCTATAAGAATTAATTTTTTTGGTCTTTGTTGTAAAATTAAATCGGTCATAAATCCATAACCAGGACCAATTTCTAAAACAATTTTATTATTTATTTTTGTAAGAGTTAAAATTTTTTTACAAATATTCCTATCAGTTATAAAATTTTGACTTAAAGACTTTTTAGGTTTTTGCATTAATTCTATTATTATAAATTTTCCTCACTAATTTAAAACAATTTAACAATGATAGATTAGAAATTTTATTTGACCCAATTAAATTATAAGCTGTTCCATGATCTGGAGATGTTCTTATTATACTTAAATTTCCAGTATAATTCACACCACTAAACTGACTTATATACTTAAAAGTAATTAATGCTTGATCATGAAACATAAATATAAAGCAATTATATTTTTTTAAATTATTCTTTAATAGCATCCCGTCTCCAGAAAAAGGTCCATCAATATAAATTCTTTTTGATTTAAGTTTATTGATTACTGGAATTATTGATTTTATTTCTTCTTTTCCTAATACACCATTTTCACCGGCATGAGGATTTAAACCTGAAATAATTAATTTTGGTTTTTTTATATTAAAATCATTTATGAGAACATAATATAAACTTAAGATTTTATCGTATAAATATTTTTTATTAGAAATAATTTTTGAAACTTTTTTTAATTCAACATGTGTAGTAATTGGTGTAACAATTATTTTTTTATGAAATAAAATCATATTTGAGTATTTTTTTTTATCTAGTTTTTGAAAATATTCTGTATGACCAATAAAATTATTATTTATATTCTTTATAATTAAATCTTTTCTAATTGGTAAAGTCACCATGCCAATACATAATTTTTTCTTACAAAGCTCATAAGAATATTCTAAAGATTTGTATGTATTTTCTTCTAATGATCTACTTTTAAAGGAATAAATATTTAGTTTATTTTTTTTGTAATTTAGTTTTAATTTTTCATTATTAACAATATTTACCTTGTCCTCAATTTTTTTTTCTTTCAAATATTTTCTTATTTTTTTTGGATCAGTAAAAATAATAAAATTTTCAATCTCATTACTTTTCCACGCATTCAGTAAAATATGTATACCAATTCCATTAACATCTCCAACACTTACCGCTATTATTTTATTCATTTATTTTAAGATTATACATTTTTGAGTATTTACTTATAAATTTTTGCTCAAATGCATTAACATTTAAATTTATCAATTTATTTAGATTTAGATCTTCTAATAATTTTTTATCAAATTTAATATCACATAGAACTATATAAATATTTTCTTCATTATTTTTTATTTTAATAAAGTCATTAATACTAATTAGATTCATTTTTAGTTCATTATTTAAATCAGAAAATTTATATTCTTTATTAACTAAATTAAGATTATTATTTTCATTATTTAAATTGTTACACTTTAATGTTTCTTCATCAACATTGGCTTTTGATCTAACGCTATAAATATTAGCTACAATACCTTCTAAAGACTCAAATTCTTTATCTATAAACAAAATTGATATTTTATTATTATTATTAATGATTAAATAATTTTTATCAGATAAAATAACATCTCTTATTCTTTTATCAATTTTGTAAATATTATTAATTTCTTTTTCTTTTATAAAATAATTAATTTCATTATCTTCAAGATATGAAATCAATTCTTTATCTGTTATGTTTGAGAAATTATTAAATTTAATGTTTATATTGTTATTAAAATTAATATACTTTACTTTAAATTTATAAAGTAAATCTATGTCTTGCTTTGCATCATTGATTTTACCAATGTTTGAATTTAATATTCTTTCTAAAATTATTTTACGAATTAGATCTAATTTAATATTAGAAATAATGTACTCTTTCTCAAGTTCATAATTAAATGTCTTTTTATTTTTTTTATTTACATCATCAATATTATTATAGATTTCTGATATTTTATCCTCATAATTATTTTTATCATTAGATTGTTTATAATATTCAAAAAAAATTGCTGCTGAAATAAAATCATCTAGAATTATTTTTTTACTTAAGTTTTCATTGTTTCCAACAAAATCTAAATATTGTAATCTTTTTTCAAAATCAAATGATGTATAGGCCTTATCATTCAGCTTAAATATTATTACATTCTCAGAAGCAAAAGTATTTTTTGTACTAAAAATAAATAACAATGAAAATAAAAATATTTTTATGGAAAAATTATTAATTGTTTGTAAATTTATCATTTTCAATATTATAACTTTCCCATCCTATATCTTCTTTATCATTTTCTGAAACTGCTAAGTTAGTTGATTTATAACTTCCAATATTTTTAAATGAAAACATTAAAGTTAATATATCTTGAGGTTTTAAACTATCTTCTTCATATGATTTTCTATTAAAATCAATTGAAATTCCAAAACATTCATCAAAATAACTATATCCTATACTATATTCTTTATTAACTTCTTTTTTAAGATCATAAAGACCATTAAAATTTAATTTAGAATACTTGGAAATTCTTTTACTTAAGTAAGAGTAATTCAAAGTTTCCACATCTTTAGAAACAATATTATTAATTTTAGAGTTTTGATCAAGATAGGAGATGTTGATTTTTCCATATTTTGTATCTGCATTATAAGTTATATTTTGTTTTTTTAAATATGCATCATTAAAATCATATCTAAAATTATATGCTAATTCAGACACACTTGAATACTCAATGGAGCCAAGTAAATCACTTAAATTATTATTGTTTCCTTGTTCTTTATGAAAATTGCTATTATCAGTAAATTCATAAGTTTGAACTAAGGTTGATTTTAGATTTTCTTTAAAGGCGCTTAATCCATAAGTTATTCTTTTTGAATTATCCATTTTGTCATTGCCACTGTATCTGTTTAATTGATATATATTTTCAATACTAAAATCATTATTTGTTGAATCTTCATTAGATAATTTATTACTATTAGATAAACCTGGAGAAATTGTTAAATTAAATTTAGGAACGAATGTTATTTCTGGAGCATAATTTAAAATTTTAAATGGTGTTTCACTTGTCATGCTAAAAATAGGAAAAAGTCTATAATAAGATCCTGTCTTATACTGACTATCATCAATTAATTTTTTTTCTGTATTAAAAGCCTGATTGTATATTTCAGTATTTAATAAAATTTTGGAATTAAAATTAAAAATTTCACTTTCAGTATTGTATTTGTGTGATATTTTTTGCTGTTTTTTAGAATGTACAGAACTGCTTTTTTCTCTAAAAATATTATAAAATTCTATTGTGGAAGAATCGACATAGCCTGATCTATTCGCATATCCATTAAAGTATTTTATTTTAGGGAATACAACTGGTAATGTTTTGTTGTCTTCATTTTCTTGATTTGTTTGATAAAAATTTAAATTTATTTTTAAATAATCATCAATTTTTTTAATATTAAACCCTTCTAGGACAAGATTACTTGAAAGTGAGTTTGTATAACTTAAATCATCGTTAGGTTTTGTTTTTTGGATATAATTTTTAGAGGTTTGTAAAGCTGAATCAATTTGCAATCTATAATTTTCGTTAATATTTTTATTAAATTTTGTAATCAAACTTGCATCATTTAACCATTTATTATTATTTTGATTTTCTAAATTTGAATCAAAAGTCAAATCAGATTTAAAATTACCTCCTGATATAACTTGATTGTAGTCAAATACAAATCGTTGTGAAGAATCGACTCCACCTCCATAATTAATAGTTGGTGTAAATAAAAGTTCCTTATCAATGGCTATATTAAAGTAATATGGAAATGACGTAGATTGAGAAGTTTTTGTATCAAAAAAATTTAGCGCAACAGATGGTGCTAAAAAACCAGATTTTCTATCTTTCCTCAAGGGAGAAGGAGTTACAATATATGGAATGTAAAATATTGGTGTATTTAAAACTCTCATTTTAGAATGTTTTTGATACAAAAAAAGATTTTCATTATCATGCAAAATTTTCTCCCCTTCTAATTGCCATGTAGGGCAAATAAAGTTTCCAATTTTTATTCTTGATTTACATGGAGAATAAACACCTTTAGAGATAATATCAATTTTTCCATCTCTTTTTATTTTTTTTCCAATTAACCTTGATCCATCATTAAGTTTAATTTTGGGATTTTCAAATTCTGCATACTCTAAATCATTTGAAAAAAAACCATTTTCACCTTCAATAAAATTATTACTTCCATCTTTTAGCGTAAATTTAGAAGGTAAAATAATTTTTTCTTCTAATTTATTAAATATTATCAAATCAGAAACGATTAATTTATTATCTTGAAAAATTTTTGCATTTCCTCGAGCAATAAGATTCTGATTTTTATCATATGAAATATCATCAGCATAAATTAATATCTCTTTTGCATTATTATAATTAGGTGTAATAAAAATAATACTAAACAAAAAGAAATTAATTATAAAAATTAAAAATTTTTTACTCATTTTCTATTTTTATCACTTGGTATAGACCAATAAAAAGAGGAATTATGAATATAATTATATATGCAGTAAAGAAGTTTAAATTTAAACTTATTGTCATCTTGCTTACAACTTCTTTTAATAAAAATATCATAAATCCAATAGTAATAGCTATAAATAATACTTTGAAAAAATTTTCATTTCTTTGAAATTTACTAGTATATCCAATTATTACGAAGGTTAAAACAACAATAAAAATAGGTTTTAATACTTCTGATAAATAATACAATCCAATTTCAGGTGAATAAAGGTTAAATTTAGATAAGTTTTTTGAATGATTCAAATAGTTGTAAAATGGTATAAGTTTATATTTTGAAATAGATTGTATAATGTTGTCCCTATTAAAATTAATTAATAGATTGAATTCCTCCAATTTTTTATATTCTTCATTATTAAAATCATAAATTTTTACATTATTTAACTTAAATAAATTTTCTTTGAATTCACCATTTTCTGCTAAAATAAATTTATTAGACTCATCATTAATTAAAAGTATCTTAATATTTTTTGCATACATTTCCTTGAGATTAATAATTTTAATATTAATAAAATTCGAATTAAATTCATCAATTTCATTTTTAATCCACATTTCATTGTTGGAGATTTTTATTGAATAAAGATTATTTTCATTATTATCTAATTCAATATCATATCTTGTTTCCATTAAAACTGATAAGGGATTAACAATTAATAAAAAAAATAAACCCATAACAAAAACTGCAATTGCAATTGGGGTAATGATGTCAAATATTGAATAACCTAAATTCCTCATTGATACAAATTCGTTATTATTGATTAAATTTCTCATTAAAAATGAGATACTTATTATGGTTACAAAAGGTATTATCTCATTTAATATTGAGGGATATTTTAAAATAGAAAGATATAAAAATTTAATTAAATCTTTTTCATTTTCTGATATTAATCTGGAAAGCTCTAATAAGTTTATAAATATTATAAATAATGATATTATTATAAAATTTATTATTAAGTATCTATTTGTAAGAATAAATAAATAAATATTAATTTTGTTCATAATTTTTTTTAATCAAAATACTTAAAAAAGAAAATAAAATTAAAATCGATATAATTATAGTGTAATTTAATACTAAAACTTCTGAATTTTTAAAAATTTGATTAATTATCAATACACTTATGCAATTTGCACAATAAAAAATATTATTTTTAGTATTTAAATTAACATTTTTTAAACTATTGCTATAGAAAAATCCTACAACATATAAGATTAGTATTAAATCTATTATTTTAAAAGAAATATTTAAATAGTTTTTTGAATTATAATCATCAATTATGGTAAATGTATTTTTGTCAACAATTTTTCTAGTATTAATATTTGTGTTATCAAATTTTAAAATATAATTTTGAAATTCTAATTTTTCTATTTGCTTATTTTTATCAATACTAATTTTAAATCCTTTAGTTAATTGAAATCTGTATTCATTATTTTTACTTATAATATTACCCTTTTTTGCATAAACAATATTTTCCTTTTCATCGTTAAAACTTAAAAAAATATCTTCGTATTGATTGTTATTTTTTTTAAAATCCAAGATTGTTGTTTTATTTAAATTTAAAAAATTTGAAAATACCATTTTATCAAAATCTAGCTTGTTCCTTAGCTCATGTTCATTAATTTTATATTGCTCATATATTTTAGGTGCTAAATAAAAATTTAAAATTATAAATAATGTAACTAATACCAAACTAAATAAAATTAATGCATTTTTAAAGGGTTTTAATCCAAGACCTAGCGATAAAATAGCAATCAATTCATTATCCCTATTTAGTTTTATAAAAGTTAATAGTAGGCCAAAAATTAATATGAAAGGTATAATTACTGTTATAATATTAGGTATTAAGTATAAAGATAAAACTATTATATCAGTAATTTTTATATGCATAAAATTTGTTACAGAAAATAATCTTGTTATTTGTAAAATCCATGCAACGGATAAAAAAATAAATAAAATTAATAAAAAATATTTACAAATTTGGGTAAATAGATAGGTATTAATTCTGTTATTTTTCATTTAATTTAAAACAATATTATATTTATTATTAATCATATTAAATAATTTAATTTTAAATGTTATATAAAGCTTTCTAAAATACCTTTAGAAAATATTATCAAATTATAGACAAATTAAAATTACTAAATTAAATAACCTTAAAATTAAGGAGTACAAGAAATGAGAAGAACATTTTCAATTATAAAACCTGATGCAACAAAGAGAAATATAACTGGCTCTATAAATAAAATTATTGAAGATAATGATTTTATTATTGTTGCGCAAAAAAGAATCAAATTATCAAAAGAAAAAGCTGAGGGCTTTTACGATATTCATAAAGAAAAACCTTTTTTTAATGATCTTATTGAGTATATGACTTCAGGTCCAGTAATTGTTCAAGTTCTAGAAGGTGAAAATGCTGTCGAAAATTATAGAAAAATAATGGGAGCCACTAATCCTGAAAATGCTGAAAATGGAACTATACGAAAAGAATATGCTCTTAATATTCAAGAAAATTCAGTACATGGTTCAGATTCAAATGAAAACGCTAAAATTGAAATAGACTTTTTTTTTAAAGAAAGTGAAATAATCAATAATTAAATAACGAAAAAATAATTATTAGAATAATTGCAACAAAAATTATAGTGTAAATTGTTAATTTATTGAACGTTTTCCATGTTTGTGCCTTATCTTTAGATATATTATCTTTATTATAATCCATCAATTATATAATAAATAATATCATACGTAATGCAATAGTATAATGAAAAAAATTATTTTACTACTACTTCTATTTTTATTGTGTAATAAAGTTTATTCTAATAATTTATTTGAATCATTATTTTATGAAATTGAATTTACTTCAAATAATATTGAAGATGAAAAAATTAAAGAAATAAAAAAAATCAAAATTAAAAGTATTTTAAATATTTTAAAAAAGACATTAGATGATAGATATTTTCAAAAAACCAGCTCTGATCTATCTGAAGATTTAATTAATACTTTTGTTAAAAACATAATTATTAATGATGAAAAAATAATAAATAATAAATATCAATCAAAAATAAAAATTAATTTTGATCAAAAGAAAATTATACAATTTTTTAGAGAAAAAAATATTCCCTATGTTGAATACCATCCTGATTATTTCTTATTAATAATTAATGAAAGAGATAAAATTGGTGATAATTTATTTACAAGAAATAATAATTTTTACAAATTCTACAATCAAAAAATGACTAATAATAAAATATTTAAAATACCTAATTTAGACATTAATGATAGATTTATATTAAATGTAGAAGATATATATAATAGGGACACAGAAAAAATTATTAATTTTTCAAATAAATATAATCTAAAAGAAACTGTCGTAGTTATAGTTAACAAAAGTGAAAATCAAGTAGATTATAATTTAATATTATATTCAGATGGTGAAATTTTAAATAAAAATTTGAATTATAATGAATACGAATTTGAAGAATTTTTCAAAATTTTAGAAAATGAAACTCTGAATCTATGGAAAAAAATTAACAAAATACAAAATAATTCTGTAAATTTTATAAATTGTCACGTTGATTATTATAATATGTTAGAGTTAAAAGAAATTAGAGCTAATTTAGATAATATTTCAGTCATTGCAGATTTAGATATAAAATCTATATCTTATAAAAATATTGAATATAATATTAGTTACTTTGGAAATTTAAAAATCTTATATAAATTATTTAATTTAAATAGTTTAAAAATAAATGATTATGAAAATTCATGTGTAATTAAATTGCAATGATATTACAAAGGAGTTTTAGTTATAAATTTAAAGTAAATAATGATGAGCATAATTTTTTTGTAAATAACACTAATTATTATGCATTTAATGCACTTATAAACAATGTATCTAATTTTTCATTTCTATATGGCCCTAATAAATCAGGAAAATCATATCTTGCTTATCTTTGGCTTCAAAAAAATAATGCTATAAATATAAAAAAAAATAATTTATTTTTAGATACAAAGCAAAATATACTAGTTGATAACTTATTGATGTATGATGAAGAAAATATTTTTCATCTTGTAAACAATTGTATTTTAAATAATTCAAAAATATTAATTACTTGTGATAAAAAGATTAATGATATTGCATTTAAATATAAAGATTTACGTTCGCGTCTAAAAACTTTTTCAAACTTGGAAATAAATCAACCTGATGATGAAATGCTTCTTTCAATTTTAACCAAATTACTCGTGGATAAGCAATTTATAATAAATTCTAATGATATATTTGAATATATTTTAAGAAGGGTAGACAGAAGTTATTTTGGAATTTATAATATTGTAAACAAGCTAGATATTCTTTCACTTGAAAAAAAAAGACAATTAACAATACCATTAATAAAAGAAATACTATAGATGAATTCAAAAATGAATAAATATAGATCACATTTATGTTCTGAACTATCAATTAGTAACTTAGGTGAAAAAGTCACTCTATCTGGTTGGGCTGATACAATTAGAGATCATGGTAATTTATTATTTATTGATTTAAGAGATAATTATGGAATAACACAGTGTGTTATTGATGTATCTCACTCTCTATTTGAAGAAATAAATAAGTTAAGTAACGAAAGCGTTTTAAGAATTAATGGTGAAGTTGTTAAAAGATCTGATGAGACGATTAACAAAAATCTTCAAACTGGCGAAATTGAAATACAGATACAAGATTACAAAATATTATCTAAATCTGAAATACTTCCTTTACCTGTTAATTCTGATATCGAATATGGAGAAGAAATTAGATTAAAATACAGATTTTTAGATTTACGAAGAAATAAATTACATAAAAATATTTTACTTAGAAATAAAATTATTTCAGATATCAGAAAAAAAATGATTGATAGAAAATTTGTAGAGTATCAAACTCCAATTTTAACTTCATCCTCTCCAGAAGGAGCAAGAGATTATTTAGTTCCTTCTAGGATGCACCAGGGTAAATTTTATGCTCTTCCTCAAGCTCCTCAACAATTTAAACAATTATTAATGATTGCCGGTTTTGATAAATATTTTCAAATTGCACCATGTTTTAGAG
>MDTB01188435.1_pt1 | contig 17554 bp, 11 predicted proteins | sample 811161 | NCBI WGS metagenome assembly MDTB01 (sample SAMN05326650, study PRJNA326480) | marine metagenome | isolation source: seawater | place: Mediterranean Sea | collected 2009
CGTCTCATATGATTGCCCATAACAGCGGACGGCTAGGAAAAACCCTTTGGACCGAGGCCGACAGCGGGGAGCCGCTGCATATCCGGGCTGTCTTTGACGGAGAATCCGAAGCACGTTTTATCTGTGATGAAATCGAGAGCTTGCAACGTGGTGGCGCATCACTCGATGGGATCGCTATTCTGGTGCGTGCCAGCTTCCAGATGCGTGAGTTTGAAGAACGCCTGATTACGCTCGGAGTGCCGTACCGCGTTGTTGGCGGCCCCCGTTTCTATGAACGCGCAGAAATCCGCGATGCTATCGCTTATTTACGTGTTGTTTCCCAGCCGAATGACGACCTGGCGCTTGAGAGGATTATCAATCTGCCGCGCCGAGGGCTTGGAGCGGCGACGCTTCAAACCCTTCATGGTTATGCTAGAGCACAGGGTATTTCTCTATACGAATCCGCCCGCCAAATCATTGGGACCGATGAAATCAAGCCGCAGGCACGATCATCGCTTCGGAAACTTCTGGAGGCCTTCGACCGCTGGAGAGCTATGGGGCAGGCCGTAGATCAGATGGAGCTGGCTGGTACCGTATTAGATGAGTCTGGTTACACCGAGATGTGGCAGAAGAATAAGGCACCGGACGCGCCGGGTCGGCTGGAAAACCTAAAGGAACTGATGTCGGCACTTGGCGAATTTGACTCGTTGGAGGGTTTTCTCGAGCATATCAGCCTTGTCATGGATCGGGACGATGGTGCTGCGGGAGAGATGGCAAGCCTTATGACATTGCATGCTGCCAAGGGCTTAGAGTTCGATTACGTTTTTCTTCCCGGCTGGGAGGAGGAGGTCTTTCCTAACCGCCGGTCGGTGGATGATGGCGGGTCTGCGGCGCTGGAAGAGGAGCGTCGGCTAGCCTATGTCGGCATTACACGGGCCAAACGCCGGGTATGGATCTGTCATGCATCCAGTCGGCGCGTTTACAATCAATGGCTGTCTTGCGCACCATCCAGGTTTATCGATGAGTTGCCGGAAGAATTTGTCGAGAATGTCATTGAGCCTGGTCTTTATGGTGGAATTGACGAGCCAAGCATTATGTCGCCAGACCCAGACTGGGGCGCGAGCCAGGCCGGCCGCGGGCCGGGCTATCAGCGCATGCGTTCGAGTGGAGGAAAGCAGGAGAGCGTATCGCACTCGTTTTCTCTTGAAAAACCGGCGCCTTCAAGAATGATCGCGGTGGGTATTCGCGTTTTTCACCAGAAGTTTGGCTATGGCACGGTCCAGTCAAACGAGGGCGGCAAGCTTGAGATAGAATTCGAGAAGGCTGGTAGCAAGAAGGTGATGGAAAGTTTCGTAGACCCAGCATGACCGACCCTGAAATGTGGGAGATTGTTTTTGAGCTGCCCAACGGAGATAACCGGGCAGTGTTTGAGGAATGTATCGAGGATTTTGTGACGGGATGCGCGATTTTCGAGGTCGAAGGGACGACTCGTTGGCGTCTGACCGGCTATTTGGAAGGTCTGCCTCAGCGAGAGGTTATTAAGGCGTGTATCAGGGAAGCTGCGGCTGCGGCGGGGGTCAGCAGTCCCGTCATCACTTTTGCCCCGATTGTGCAGACAGACTGGGTTGCCGAAGTCGAAAAAAGAATGACACCCATTAATGTGCCGCCTTATTATATTTTTGGCTCGCATGTTCTCGATATTCCGCCGGCGAACTCCGTCCCGATCCAGATTGATGCGGGGCTTGCGTTTGGCACCGGCAATCATGAGACGACACAAGGGTGTTTAATGGCCTTTGAAGAATTTCTCGCTGAGCAGCCGCCAAGATCGACGATAGATATCGGGACCGGCAGCGGGATTTTGGCGATTGCCCTGGCCAAGCGCTACGGCGTGGATGTCTTGGCCAGCGATATCGACCCTGTAGCTATCGATGTTGCCGAAAAAAATGCGAAGATTAACTTTGTCGAAGATCGGTTGAGACTCGTCGTCAGCGACGGGCTAGATAATGTCGACATTAACGCGTCGGCGCCCTTTGATCTGATCGTTGCCAACATAGTTGCAAATCCCCTGATTGCGCTAGCGCGCGGTCTTCTGCCGATTTCTGCCAGGGACGGGCATGTAATCCTGTCCGGCATTCTCCTTGAACAGGCGGATAAGGTCATTGCGGCTTACCGTGATGGTGGTCTGACGTTTAAAGATCGAATTGATCTTGGTAACTGGACAACATTGGTCCTAACGCGAAGCCCGGCCTGACGTACCTGTTAACTCTGGACCATTTATGCGGCCCTAACCCTCAATAATATTGTCGGTATCGTCCGAGATGGCTACCGTGAGGGCGAATGAGAAAGATAGAAGTTTTTCAATTGATAGGAGGCTAAAATAGATACGATCCTTCTGGAAGGAATCGCGGCCTCTGCGTTCCTGACCGATTTAGACGGCGCTGAAGATGTGCTTGCTGAACTATTCGAAAAAGAGAAGTCGGCTGATATCCGACGCCGGATTGATGTATTGCGGGAAGAGCAAGACTTCGGGCTGGGGCAGATCCCGGCACCGGCGGAGCGTCTGGCAAATTTGCGGACGAAGCTTGTAGCCCTTCAGTTGCACGGATTTTTGATCCCGCTGGCTGATGGACATCAAGGCGAATTTATTGCCAAAAGGTCTCAGCGCCTTGCCTGGCTTACCGGGTTTGGCGGGTCGGCTGGCATAGCGATTGTTCTGGCAGACAAGGCCGCAATCTTTGTCGATGGGCGATATACGCTTCAGGTTCGTAATCAGGTCGATGTGGACGCGTTTTCACCGGTATCACTGGCCGAGACTAAACCCGAGGCGTGGCTGCGCGATAATCTGCAAAAAGGCTCGCGACTTGGCTTCGACCCGTGGCTTCATACATCGGCGGGAACCGCGAGCTTCCGTTTAGCCTGCACCGACGCGGGTGCTGAGCTTGCCCCGGTCGATAGAAACCCTGTTGATCTTGTATGGGCCGAGCAACCGCCGGTGCCGTTGGGGCCTGTGATATCTCTATCCGAAACTCATACTGGCGCTATGTCGACCGAAAAACGGCGGCAATTCTCCGACGACTTGAAGGCTGCCAAATGTGTCGCATCGGTCCTTAGTGCACCTGACTCCATCGCCTGGCTACTCAATATTCGCGGGTCAGATGTACCCAACTCGCCACTGGCGCTCGGATATGCGATCGTGCACCTGTCTGGCGATATCGAGTGGTTCATCGATCCCCGCAAAATCCCCCCATCTACCCGCAATAATTTGGATTCTGGTATTTTGGTCTGCCCGCCTGACCGTTTTGCCGACGGTCTCACTGCGCTTGCGAATGCCGACGGGTCGGTCCGTGTTGATCCCGAGAGTGCTCCAGAATGGGTCCGGCTGACACTCGACGCGGCATACGTTTCGCTCTCTGCGGGAACGGATTTGTGCGTCCTACCCAAGGCGCAGAAGAATGAAACGGAAATTGCCGGAACACGTGAAGCGCATATTCGTGACGGTGCTGCCCTAGCGACGTTTCTTGCATGGCTAGCGGAATCAGCCCCAAAGGGTGGGGTCACTGAAATATCCGCAGCCGATCACCTTTATGCGTGCCGCCGGTCGGATCATCGTTTTCGGGGGCTGAGCTTCGATACGATCTCAGGTAGCGGGCCCAACGGCGCTATTGTGCATTACCGTGCCACTCCTGAAACGGATCGGCCCCTGAAACCCGGAGACGTTTATTTGGTAGATTCCGGCGCCCAGTATTTAGACGGGACCACGGACGTGACCCGGACGGTGTTTATCGATAACGGCAAAGGCGCCTCCAATGAAGTGAAGGATCGTAATACGCGAGTGTTGAAAGGCCATATTGCGGTGGCCACTGCACGTTTTCCCATCGGAACCCATGGCAGCCAAATAGATGCTCTGGCGCGCCTGTCATTGTGGGAGGCGGGCCTGGATTACGACCATGGCACGGGACACGGTGTCGGGAGTTACCTTGGCGTTCATGAAGGCCCGCAGCGTATTTCAAAGCAGGGCGGTGGCGTGGCCCTGGAGCCCGGTATGATCCTGTCAAACGAGCCCGGATATTATAAAGAGGCTGCCTATGGGATTCGCATCGAAAACCTGGTGGTTGTCGCTGAAGGACAGGACTTTGGCCATGCCGAGAGACGGATGTTGGAATTCGAGACGATCACGCTAGCGCCCATCGACCGGGATCTGATCGCCCTAGAATTATTGACGGAGATTGAACGTAACTGGCTGAATGCATATCATGCCCGCGTATGCAGAATGTTGTCGCCGGTCGTTGATGAAGGGGTTCGCCAGTGGCTTGAGCGCGTCACGGCGCCGATCTGACGGATATTAGGTGGTCATTAAACTATTAAGAAATCAATGCCTGCCATTCGTCTTCTGACAGAACGCTAACGCCTAGGTCGTGGGCTTTTTTTGCCTTCGAACCAGCATCGGCGCCGACGATTACGTAATCGGTATTTTTTGAGACCGAGCCGGAAACCTTTGCCCCTAGAGATTCTGCTTTGGCCTTTGCTTCGCCGCGCGTCATACTCACCAAGGTGCCGGTAAATACCAGGGTTTTTCCCGCGACAATGGTGTCGGCCGCTTGTGTTTCAAGGGCCTCGATCCGCAGCCGCCCTTTCAGTCCTTCCAGGATGCCCAGGTTATGGGGCTCCGAGAAAAACCTGGTAAGTTCGTCTGCGACGCTGATGCCGATTTGGTCGATATTACAAAGATCGGCGTAGTGCTCGCCCACCAGTTCGGGTTTTTTTAACTCGCCGGGGGTCGCGGCCCGTTCTGCCGCTGCCGCCGTCATCGCCTTGTGCCAGGTGGCAAGCCCGCCGTATTGGCGGGCCAGAAGACGGGCAGTAGCCTGCCCAATCTGGCGAATGCCAAGGGCATAAATCATACGGTCAAATCTGATGGTACGCCGTGCCTCAATTGCAGCGAAAAGTTTAGTGACCGATTTCTCACCCCACCCCTCCCAGCGGCGCATTGGATCTAGTGCCTGCCCATCATTCTGTTCCAGATCGAAAATATCTATGGGGGTGCGGATCAGTTCGCGGTCGAAAAGCGCTTTGACTTGTTTTTCACCGAGTCCGTCGATGTCGAATGCATCCCGGCTGACAAAATGGCGAATGCGTTCGACCTGCTGATATGGGCATGCCAATTCGCCTGAGCATCTGGCGACTGCTTCGCCTTCTTGGCGGATAACCGGTGTTTCCAATTGGCACGGACAGACAGTTGGGAAGCTAAAAGGGATCGAGGCTTGGTCGCGCTTTTCCTTTACCACACTTACAACCTGAGGAATGACGTCTCCTGCCCGTTGGATAACGACCGTATCGCCTTCGCGTACGTCTTTTCGACGGATTTCATCCTCATTATGTAGGGTGGCGCGGCTAACGACGACCCCGCCGACAGTTATCGGCTGTAGGTTTGAAACCGGGGTGATTGCGCCGGTACGGCCAACCTGAATGGTGATTTTTTCTAGGACTGTTTGTACCTGTTCTGCCGGGAATTTGTGGGCGATCGCCCATCGGGGTGCCCGGCTAACCATCCCAAGCCGTTGCTGCCAATCATGACGGTTCACTTTGTAGACAACACCGTCAATATCGTAAGGCAGTGACGCCCGGCTATTCTCAATCTCCTGGTAGGTTTCGAGGATCTCAGCCGTTGAATGGCAGCGTGCCGATTGCAGATTGACTGAGAACCCCCAGTCCGAAAGCTGTTCCAGCCATCCCCAGTGGCTGTCGCTGACCGGCGCGGACAGTTCGCCCGCCGCGTAGGCGAACATTTTGAGGTTTCGTGATGCGGTTACCGACACGTCAATCTGGCGGATCGAGCCTGCGGCCGCATTACGCGGATTCGCGAACGCTGACTGGTGGTTCTTTTCGCGTGAGCGGTTAAGAGCAGTAAAATCATCACGCCGCATATACACTTCGCCTCGGATTTCCACGACATCTGGGGCTCCCGGACCCAGGGTATACGGGATGTCTGAAATCGTTGTCACATTGGCGGTAACGTTCTCGCCCACCGCACCGTCTCCGCGGGTCGCGGCCTGAACATATTTTCCACCCTCATAGCGAAGCGAGATAGACAGACCGTCTATCTTGGGTTCGGCGATAATCTCGACGGTTTCGTCATCGTCAAGACCGAGAAACCGACGAACCCGGCCCATGAAATTGTCGACGTCCTCGTTGTCGAATGCATTATCGAGCGATAGCATTGGACGGCTGTGGGTTATTTTTCCAAAACCGGTGGCCGGCGCCGCCCCAACGTTCTGGCTCGGGCTGTCGCCGCGGATCAGGTTGGGAAACTTGGATTCGATAGCTATGTTGCGCCTGCGTAATCGGTCGTAAGCCGCATCGGAAATTTCGGGCGCGTCTTTCTGGTGATAGGCTGTGTCGTGCCGGTCGATTTCCGCGGCTAATTCTGCCAGTTGAGCGGCGGCTTCTTTAGAAGTCAGCGATTCAATATCGGGAAACTCGTCGATAGTCTTCATTGGGAAAATTCTTCAATCAGGCTGTCAGCTGCGGCGCGAGCTTCTGCTGTAACAGTGGCGCCCGCAAGCATTCGAGCTATCTCCTCTCGCCGTTCGTTCGGCGATAGCTCCATAACCGCCGTAAATGTTTTGTCGTCGCCTTCTTCGGTCTCTGTCGCCTTCGTTACATGAAGGTGGCGCTCGCCGCGAGCAGCGACCTGGGGGGAGTGTGTGACGACCAGCACTTGAACCTGACAGGACAGGCGCGATAGCCTTTCGGCGACAGAGGCCGCTGTCGCACCGCCCACACCAGCATCTACTTCATCGAAAACCAGTGTTGTGATCCGGTTCGACGTCGACAGGACTACTTTCAGGGCGAGGAGCAGACGCGCCAGCTCGCCTCCAGATGCGATTTGGTTAATTGGGCCAGCTGGCTGGCCCGGGTTCGTGATCACGTCGAAAGTCACATTATCGATACCGTGGCTCGACCAGCCGCTCTCACCTAGTTTATTTATCTGCGTCGAGAATGCCGCTTTCTCCAGACGTAAATGTGGCAGCTCGTTGTTGACGGCAGTGTCCAGCGAACTCGCCGCATTCGTTCTCGCTTCGTGAAGACAGCGTGAGACAGAGTTATAGGCGGCACGCGCGTCGCGTGCCTCTGTTTGTAGGCGTGTCAGATCCCGGTTGGCGTCATCCAAGCGCTCAAGCTTCCGTGCAAATTCATCGCGCAAGTCAGCGAGAGAATCGACATCTGTATTGTGTTTGCGGGCGAGAGCCCTGAGGCCGAACAGACGTTCATCGAGACGCTCGAGCTGTACCGGGTCCTGATCGAGTGAACGCAGGGCGTTGCCGAGTAGGTCGACTGTTGTGGCAGCCTCATTATTGGTTCGCTCCATTGATTCAAGAACCGCTTTGAGAGTGCCTGCTGCCTGTTCGCCGGTACGTTCGAGTGAACGAGCTGCTTTGGATAGGGCGGTCTGAAGGCCCTTGTGTCCGGAAAGCGTATCGAGTGCCTGATTTATAGCCTCGGCGATCTTTTCACTATTCATCATCAGAGATCGGGCTTCAGAAAGCCAAGCTTCTTCGCCTTCTTGCGGGTCGAAGGCGTCAATTTCCGCAAAAACATGACGTAGATAATCGCCTTCACTGGCGATTCGATCAATCTCTTCCCGCGCTATTTCGAGGGCTTTGTTGGCGGTGGTCATTGCCGCCCATGCTGTGCGGGTTGCAGTCACTTGGCCTTCGAGCCGTCCAAATGAATCCAGTGAGCCTCGGTGATTGGCAGGGTCGAGAAGCCCATGGCTGGCGAACTGACCTTCGATTTCGATCAGTGTTTCTCCAATCTTGCGGAGCGTCCTTACGCTTACGGCCTGGTCGTTTACGAAGGCACGGCTGCGGCCATCGCCAGTCAGGGTCCGCCTTAAGATTAAAAAATCTGCGGCGTCGGTCACTTCGATATCATTTTCTTCGAGGCGCGCTACGGCGGGGGGATCTTCCGTAATATTAAAGGCGGCTGTAATAGTGGCCTTTACCCGGGACCCTTGCCCGCCGCGCACAAACGACGCCTCTGCTCGTCCGCCAATGGCAAGACCCAACGCATCGAGCAAAATTGATTTACCCGCTCCAGTTTCGCCGGTTAAAACGCACAGACCTTTACTGAAATCGATATCCAGCCGTTCGATGAGGACGAAATTACGGATTGAGAGCGATGCGAGCATCGCTGATCAGAACAGCCAGTCCCATGTCCGCGTCAGAAAACCCTGTTCGTCGGGGCGCTCGCGCAGATCCGGTCCGGCAGCAACTACATAGCTATCAAGGTACCATTCGCTCCCGGGATAGTTATGTCCGAGAACGGCGGCGACCCGTCGTGCTTCGTCGATGACGCCGAGTGCCGTAAAGCACTCGACGAGGCGATGCAGGGCCTCGGGGACGTGGGTTGTAGTCTGATAGTCTTCGACGACCGCTTTGAAGCGGTTTATCGCTGCGAGATAATGTTCTCTGTTCTGGTAAAATCGACCAATTTCCATCTGTTTTCCGGCTAGATGATTACGGGTCAGATCAATCTTCAGCTTCGCATCGCGCGAATATTTGGAGTTGGGAAACCGCCGAACGATATCGTTTAAAGATGTCAGGGCCAGTTCAGTAACAAGCTGATCGCGTGACACGTCGGAAATACGTTCGTAATAAGAGAGCGCCTTTAAGTAGTATGCATAGGCGATATCACGATTGCCTGGGTGAAGGCGGATAAATCGGTCTAGGCCGATAACCGCGTCGTCGTATTCGTTCGCCTGATAGTGCGAAAATGCCGCCATAATCTGCGCCTTGGTCGCCCAAGTAGAATAGGGGTGCTGACGTTCTACCTCGTCAAACTGCTTGGCAGCGGTCGTGTAATTGCCAGCCTCCAAAGAGCTGACGGCGCCGTTGTATAGAATTTCGACTTTTTGCTCGACATATTTTTCCTCGTCGCCCCCGCTACAGGCGGTCAGCACAGCGCAGATGGATAAAACGGCGGCGATGTACCGGAAGCAACAGGTCTGCATCAGTATTCTCAACACGAATAAACATTCAATCAAAGTTTATTGTGTATAACATCTAACTGCAGCTTAAAGTAGGCCAGAACAAAAAAAGGCGGCCTATACAGCGCTTTTCATAAAATTTTGTCTGCGGCGTTAAGGAGACTGCAGATGCTATCTTTTCGATCTCATCATTCGGCGACTACGCTACATCGATGCGTTCCCAGGCGTCGTCGTCGGCGAATACTGCGCGCAGCAGCGCATTGTTGAGCTCATGACCTGATTTACTGGCAATGACTTCACCAATGATAGGGCCGCCGGCGAGGTACAAATCTCCAATGCAATCCAAAATCTTGTGACGTACAAACTCGTCGTCGAAGCGCAATCCACCTTCATTCAGAATTTTGTCGCCGCTAACGACGACCGCGTTGTCAAGCGATCCGCCACGCGCCAGTCCGGCATTGCGCAGGGCTTCTACTTCATGATCGAATCCAAAGGTACGGGCCTCTGCGATATCGGATTTGAAATCTGCACCGATGAGCTGGAATGTCCGTTCCTGACGGTCGATCGCCGAAGATTCGAAGTCGATTTCGAATGCTAAGCTGAATTCCTTGGCGGGCAGAATTGACAGAGAACGGGTTTCGTCACCCACCGTTACCGCTTTAAGAATTTTGATAGATGTACGTGCGGCCCTCTGTTCAACCGTGCCAACAAATTCAATCAGGGACACGAACGGCGCTGAACTACCGTCCATAATTGGAATTTCTGGCCCATCGACTTCAATCAGAACATTGTCAATCTCGCAACCGGCAAGGGCTGCTGCCAGATGTTCTACCGTGCTCACTGTCGAGCCGTGATCATTGCCGACCGTGGTCGCCATCCGCGTATTGACGACATTGTCCCAGCTTACGAAAATCTCCCGCGCGCCGTTCAAAAGATCGGTGCGGCAAATCCGTATGCCGGTATTTTCTGCGGCTGGTTTCAGGGTCAGTGCGGTCTCACGTCCTGAATGCAGGGCAACGCCGGTGCAACCGATTTCGGTTTTCAGCGTTTTTTGTTTGATCGTACCAGCGGCCATAATTCTGTACTACCTTTGGTTCTGTTCTGTTTATCCACGGTTGGGACAGGATTATGCAGGGTAAGAACCGAAGCTTTCCTGAAGCGTATCCAGAACCTCGGAGTAAGTTTACTAAACAAACTCCGAGGGATTCAAATCAACAAATGTTACAGAATGTTACGTGCTTAGGCAGTTTACAGCCTGTTAATTTGCCTGTCGGCGAAGAAAGGCCGGGATTTCTAGCAGGTCATCGTCCGACTGAGAGGCCTTTAGTTGGTCATCCGGATCGACGCCGGACAGGCGAGCCTGCTGTGGTGTAGGCGCAAGCGCAATTTCCTTTTGTTTTTCAGCCGCTAGTGTTGGCGTTGCCGCCGGTTGGTCCGCTGCGTGAGATGCCGCCTTCGTCGTCGTCTCGGAAGTCGGCATTGCCGGCTTCGTGTCACGGGCGGCACCGGTGATCCGCTGAAAAAGGTTTGGCCCCTTGCGACGGGAATCGTCGGCGCTGCCGCCATTGACGAGATCTGCCTCTTTGAAGGGGTCCAACACTGTAGTGGTGTCAGACGTCGCTTCGGGATCGATGGGTGGAGGCGGCATAAACGCGTCATTCTTGTTGGGTAGCCGCGGCTCTGGCTGCGCTGGAGCCTCCGCGGTCGTCATTGCCGCCGGAGCGGAAGCAGGCGTTTCGGTCACCACCTTTGCGCCTGGTGCCTCCACGGGGGCTTTAGGGATGCATTCCGCCGCCGCCATTGCCACCGGAGAAACTATTCCGACGGCGGGTGCTTGGACTGAAGGGTTAACCGGTGTCGAGTCCGCCATTGGCTCCATTGCCGCTATCGTCGGTGTAGGAGGTTGAGCAATCGGTGCCGCCGGAGGGGCCTCAGCTATTTTCGTGGCGGATGTCTTCGGAAAATTCGACATGTCCTCGAGGATGTCGACGGTTTCCTTGGCTCGGGTCAGTTTTTGCGGTGCCGAGTATACCTTGAGAACAGGTCGCGGCTGCGTCTCAGCAATCGCGTCAATGCCGGTAGCTACAACTGATACCCGCATCTTTCCGTCGAGGGACGAGTCCATTGTCGATCCGAAGATGATGTTCGCATCCGGGTCGACTTCCTCGCCTATACGGTTGGCCGCTTCGTCGACCTCAAATAAGGTCATGTCTGGTCCGCCGGTAATATTGATCAGCACGCCGCGAGCGCCTTTCATCGATACGTCGTCAAGCAACGGATTTGAAATCGCCGCCTCGGCGGCGAGCCTGGCGCGATCTTCGCCATCCCCTTCGCCGGTTCCCATCATTGCCTTGCCCATCTCGCTCATCACCGCGCGTATGTCAGCGAAGTCGAGGTTGATCAGGCCGGGAACTACCATAAGGTCGGTGACACCGCGAACGCCCGAGTGAAGAACTTCATCCGCCATTGTAAAGGCATCGGCGAAGGTTGTTTTTTCATTAGCAATTCTGAACAAGTTTTGGTTAGGGATGACAATCAGTGTATCGACATATTGCTGCATCTCCTCGATACCGGCTTCTGCGATACGCATCCGATTGACGCCTTCGAACTGAAACGGCTTGGTGACTACCCCGACGGTCAGGATACCGTGCTCTCGGGCAAGTCTGGCAATCACGGGAGCGGCTCCGGTGCCGGTGCCGCCACCCATGCCAGCGGTAATGAATACCATGTGCGCTGAGCCGATCGACTCCATCAGGTCTTCCATGGCTTCTTCGGCTGCAGCGCGACCGATATCTGGCCGGGAACCGGCGCCAAGACCATGGGTGATGCCTGGGCCAAGCTGAATCGGTTTTTCTGCCAGTGTCTGGGCAAGCGCCTGCGCGTCGGTATTTGCCACGGCGAACTCGACACCTTCGAGTTGGGACGTGATCATATTGTTAACGGCATTGCCGCCGGCGCCACCGACGCCGATTACGCTAATGCGAGGTTTAAGGTGGTCGTTAGCGGTGGGTACGGTCAGATTGATGCTCATATTAGCCTCCTAGTAATGGGAAGGGACGAAATGGATGGCACGGCTACATCCGTGCTGAGTGGTCTGCATAAAGGTTACGGGAGCAGGGTTGGTTTTGGGTCGGTTCTTCGCATGTTGTTGTGGTCTGTTCTTCATCAGCTAAAAGCTTTCTTTGAGCCACTGGCCGATCCGGGCAATCTTGCCGGCCGGGGATGACTCATTCGCGGGGGTGTCCTCGATAGTGCCAGCGTATTTTTCGACGCCGTAGCGAAGCAGACCCGCACAGGCAGAAAACGCGGGACCGCTGGTTGCTTCGGCAAGGCCGCTAATACGGAGCGGTCGGCCGATGCGAATTTGCTTTTCGAGAACCATGCTAGCCATTTCCGGAATACCATGAAGTTGGGCTCCGCCGCCTGTCAGCACCATGCGGCGGCCAGCGATCCGGTCGGCACCATTAATTTCAAGACGTTCACGTACAAGTTCGAAGGTCTCTTCCATGCGTGGTCGGATAATACCGGTCAGTATCGAGCGTGGTACATGATTGGCTTGATTGTGATCATCCTCACCGACCAGCGGTACATCGATTATTTCGTTGTCGTCTGACTGTGTCGGTACCGCGCTGCCATAGAGAATCTTCATACGTTCGGCGTGTACAACGGGGGTTGATAGTCCGCGCGCAATATCATTGGTGACGTGGCCGCCACCGACCGGGATCGAATCCGCGAAGACGACCTGCCCATCATAGAACACGGCGATCGTCGTAGTACCGCCGCCCATGTCGACCACGGTAACGCCGAGATCTTTTTCGTCCTCGACGAGACAGGATAGGCCTGCGGCATAGGGCGACACGACGATTTCCTCGATATCGAGGTGACACCGGGAGACGCAGTTTTTGAGATTTCGCACCGGGCCGACAGCCGCGTTGATCCGGTGGAAGCTAACACCAAGCTGTTCGCCGAACATACCGCGCGGGTCATGAATGCCGCGACTACCATCTATTGAATAGCCTACCGGCAGGCAGTGGATAAGATCTCGATCTTCTGGCTGTTCGATTTGGAAATTCCGCTCGCGTGCACGACGGAGGTCGCTTTCTGCGATCTCGTGACCGGCAATGGAAACTTCAATCTCCTGAACCTGGGAATGCATTTTCCCACCCGAAAGATTCACGAATATCCGGTCAATACGCTCGCCCGCCAATTCTTCAGCGGCGCTGACCGCCGTCAGTACGGCGTTCTGTGCCGCATCCATGTCGACGACACTTCCATTGCGGACACCAGCGGAAGCTTGATGGGCGACCCCGACCACGCGGATTCCGCCTTCGGTGTTTGCATGCGCTATGAAACAGCAGGTTTTGCAGCTGCCGACGTCGAGCGCCGCGATAATCCCAGTGCGAAGCTTGGCCACAGTCAGAAGGTCTCCCGGTTGGTTAAGCGGACAATGAGGCAGCGCATCAGGTGTTCTTTCCCTTTTGGCGATGTGCCTTGCTATCGATCGCGGGCCGGCCGGCCCGTGTCCGGACAATCAGCTGGTTGGGGATCCTAAGGTCAATCGATAGGAGGTCCTGTTTGAGCAGCTTGTGTTGCCGTTCGAGACGGGCAAAGCGCTGCCATGCCGACATTGCATCAGTTTCGGGCAGACGCACATAGACGCCGTTATCCATACGGATATTCCAGCGACGGCCGCCGACGCGGACGGCGGCGTTGACCCTTTGTTTCAACGCTGGCTCGAAGGCGAGTATCGACAATAACGAAACTGCATGCATCGGTGCATCCTTGCCTACGAGAACTAACAGGTCGGAAAACCGATCAAGTTTCTGCGACGTAATAATAATGCCTTTGTCATCAACCAGAACCAGTTCGTTTTTGCGCTGCCAAAGCGCAAGAGGGCGGCGCTCTGAGATACGGACCCGCACGGTATCGGGAAATTCCCGTTCGACACTCGCAACGCGAATCCAAGGAAGTTTTTCCAGCCGCGCACGCGCTGATTTCAGATCGATCGACAACAATGGAGCGCCACGTGAAATAGCAAGGGCCTGCAAGATCTTGGCAGATGATTGATTTTGGCGGCCTTCGAGCATCACCTCTTCGACACGCATACCGGCATCGGCGAGCGATTCAGCGGCCACCTTGAACACTGAGCTCGTGGCGTCCGAGACCCGCTCCGACTGCCATAACCAAGTCGGTACCGCTATTACGATGCTGAAGATCGTAACTGCGATACCACCACGGACACATCGTGTCGCCCAGGTGGGCAATGGCTTGCGCCGGCTGCTATTTAGTTTGCTCTTCGACTTGCTGGCTTTCTGTTCGGTCGCAGTTTTACCATTATTTATCAATCGCATGATGCGTTCTCCACCATCCAGCGAACGAGATCGCTGAAGTTGATTCCGACATGGGCTGCCTGTTCGGGAACGAGTGATAGAGGCGTCATGCCAGGTTGCGTATTGACCTCGAGAAGGATGAGTTTACCCGGTTCACCCTCGGAATCGTCATAACGGAAATCGGCGCGAGAAACTCCCCGGCAGCCTAGCACCTCGTGCGCACGCACCGCGTAGTCTGTCGCTGCGGCGTATATTTCGTCGCAAACCGGCGCAGGAATTAGGTGTTTGGCTTTTCCGTCGGTGTATTTGGCCGTGTAGTCGTAGAAACCGCTGGTCGGCTTTATCTCAGTGACACCCAGGGCGCGATCGCCCATTACGGCGACGGTTAGTTCGCGGCCGGGGATGTATTTTTCAACCATAACAGTATCGCCAAACATCCAAAAATCGTCGTCGAGCAACGGCAGGTTGTTTTCTTCCAATACCACTGTCACACCAAAGCTTGAACCTTCGTTCATCGGTTTGATGACGAAAGGTTTATCCATTACATTGCCCGCTTTGAAATCGGCACGTGCAGCGATTTTGTGGGGTGCGCAGGGAATATCCACAGACTCGAACAATCTCTTTGCCATAGGTTTGTCCATGGCGAGGGCCGAGGCCAAGACGCCGGAATGAGTATATTGCAGGCCGAGACATTCAAGAATTCCCTGGATGCACCCGTCTTCGCCGTAGCGGCCATGTAAGGCATTCAGCACAACGTCCGGCGCCGGGGTTAGTTCGGCAACTAGACTGGCGACGTCGCGCTGGACGTCGATCGCGCGGGCGTCGAATTGGGTTTCTGCCAGTGCATTGATGATCGCGCCGCCGCTTACCAGAGACACCTCACGCTCGCTGGACCACCCGCCCATTAAAACCGCTACGGACGTGTTCATGACACTCCGCCTTTCCGTTCGACGCCCATTCGCCGGATTTCCCATTCGAGGATAACGCCGGAATGGGCCTCAACACGCGCACGGACGTCCTCGCCTAGCGTTTCGAGGTCGTGAGCCGTCGCGTTGCCCTTGTTGATAAGAAAGTTGCAATGGTGTTCCGAGACCATTGCGTCACCGATTGTAAGGCCCCGGCATCCGGCGGCATCGATTAGCTCCCAGGCCTTGGCATCTTGCGGGTTCTTGAAGGTAGACCCGCCGGTACGCGACTGTATTGGTTGGGAGGATCTCCGGTCCTTCGCGATTTCGGCAAGGCGTCGGTCGATCTCTGCCTGGTCGCCGGCTTTGCCAGCTAGGCATGCCGACAGAAAAATCCACGTTTCATTGATGTCGCTATGCCTATAAGAAAAGTCGAATTTAGCTGGGGCTAGGGTGTGGACATGTCCGCTCGTGTCCAGCGCTTCAGCGGAGACAAGAATGTCGCTCATCTCGTAGCCATAAGCACCAGCATTCATTCTAAGGGCGCCGCCGATCGTACCTGGGATGCCGCTTAGAAATTCCAGCCCCGCAATAGACTGGTCGCGTCCTGCGCGGGCCACGGCGACATCAAGAGCGCCGGAGCCGGCATTCACTAAAGTGCCGTGGAAGGAAACCTGGCCAAGAGCTTTACCGAGATGGATCACCACACCCGGAAGACCGCCGTCGCGGATCAGCGCATTTGAGCCGAGCCCCAGAACGGTCCGTTCAATCCCGGGATCCAGTGCGGTGACGAATGTAATCAGATCTTGACGGTCCGCTGGGGTAAACAATACCTCGGCCGGGCCACCGGTTCGGAACCAGGTAATGCCCGATATTGGCGCGTTTTCCGTCAGTTTCCCGCGAACGGGTGGCAAACGGTCAATTAGACGGGGGAGAGCATGTGCCAGCATGGTCAGACACCCCCCGAAATCTTGGTTGCTGCCTCATCTGTGCAGCCCGCCCATGCGTCGGTGAGCGCGTTGGGCAGGTCATTCGCCCAAGACGTGATGTTGCCCGCACCGAGACACACGACGAAATCATCGGGTTGGGCGATTTCCGCAATCAGCAACGGCAGGGCGTCTGCATCCTCAAGCGTCAATACATGACGGTGTCCGCGTGCGCGGAGACCGTCTACTAGTACATCGCGGTCGATACCGGGTAGGGGAGCTTCGCCAGCCGCATATATTTCGGCTACGATGACAGTATCGGCATCGTTGAAACAGGTGCAGAATTCGTCGAACAGGTCTTCGACACGGGAATATCTGTGCGGTTGGACAACCGCGATCACGTTGCGTTGAGAGCTCGTACGTGCCGCCGCAAGTACCGCAGCGATTTCAACCGGATGGTGACCGTAATCGTCGATGATCGTGACATTATTCACCACACCGGTGCGAGTGAAGCGACGTTTGACCCCACTGAAACCCGTCAACGCCTGTTTTAAGACATCGGGTTGGATACCCATTTCCTGTGCAATGGAAATAGCAGCGAGGGCGTTGCGGATATTGTGGTCGCCAACCATTGGCATCGTAAAGCGGCCGAGATCCACCGCCTCGGAAGACACACGGTTCGAGACGACGACGTTGAAATGCGATCCGACCGGGTCGGACGAGATATCGGTTGCGCGAATGTCTGCTTGGGGGCTGAGACCGTAAGTGATGATACGTCGGTCGGATACTGCTGATATCAGTGCCTGCACTTCGGTGTCGTCAATACACATCGTGGCAAAGCCGTAAAACGGAATGTTCTGGACGAAGGTCACGAAAGCTGCTTTGAGACTAGCGAAGTCTCCGTAATGGTCGAGATGTTCTGGGTCGATATTTGTGACGACCGCAATCGTTGCCGGTAGTTTCATGAACGTGCCGTCGGACTCATCTGCTTCGACGACCACCCAATCCCCGTCGCCGAGCCGAGCGTTGGTACCATATGCATTTATGATTCCCCCATTGATCACAGTGGGGTCGAACTGCCCAGCATCCATGACTGCTGCGACAATAGAAGTCGTCGTAGTTTTGCCATGGGTGCCTGCCACCGCGATACCCCATTTGAGCCGCATGATTTCGGCCAGCATTTCGGCGCGCGGGACGACCGGAATTAGCCGGGCGCGAGATTCTATAACTTCGGGATTATCGGGTTTTACGGCTGATGATATAACGATGACCTCGGCCTTTTTGAGGTTGGCACCGTCATGACCGATCGAAATGTCGATGCCGAGGTCGCGAAGCCGCAGTACGTTGGCACTTTCGCTAATGTCGCTGCCTTGGATGGAATAGCCGAGATTATGCAGAATTTCTGCAATACCGCTCATACCGATC
>MDTB01196263.1_pt1 | contig 17553 bp, 14 predicted proteins | sample 811161 | NCBI WGS metagenome assembly MDTB01 (sample SAMN05326650, study PRJNA326480) | marine metagenome | isolation source: seawater | place: Mediterranean Sea | collected 2009
AAAATTACAGATTATTAAGTAACCTATTTTTTTAATTGCTTGTTAATAAGTTGTAGTCACAGTTTTTTCATAAATTTAAGATGAATCAATTTATTTTCATCATGAAAAAATTAATTACCCTTTTTCTTTTTCTAGGATTAAACAGTTTTTGTTATGCCCAATATTATTACCTACCAAGCTCTTCATTAGGGAATCCTAATGGTTTAAATAACGACAATGAATACCCTTTAGGTTCTGGTCTTGACCCTTCATGGGAAGTTCTAATGGCACCTGGTAATACCAATCCCATATGGTCATCAATTGACACTATTCCTTTTGTATTTAATTTTAATGGAAATCCTGTAACTGACTTTAAAGTATCCTCATCTGGAGTATTGACATTTTCTACAAGTGCAGTAACAGTACCTGGATTTGTTAACGCAAGTTTACCTGATCCAGCCATTCCCGATAACTCTATAATGGTTTGGGGAATAGAAGGTACAGGAAGTAATGATGCTATAGTAACCAAAACATTTGGTAATTTAGGAAGTCAACAGTACTGGATATTCTTTTCTTCTTACACTGCTGGTAGCTGGACTTATTGGTCTATAGTCTTAGAAGAAGGAAGTGATAAAATATACTTGGTTGACCAAAGACATAGTGGAAATGCAACTCCACAAATAACGGCTGGAATTCAAATTGATAACTCAAATACCATAATGGTAACTGGATCACCTCAGCTTGGTAATCTTGCTGGAACAAATGCTTCACCAGCAGATAATCATTATTATGAATTTACTTATGGTTCTCAAAATGCTACTGATATTAGTGGAATTGAAATTAGTTCTTACCCATATCAAGTTATAAGTGATGCTCCATATACTATTACTGGAATCTTCAGAAACCTAGGAATTGACACGGTAACTTCTATGGAAATTAATTATGCCATAAACGGAATCAATCTTAATACAGAAACAGTCAATAATCTTAACCTAAATACTTACGAAAATGACACTTTTGATTTCAATAATTTATGGACTCCTTCCACAATAGGAACGTATGATATTTCAATATGGGCTTCAAATATTAATGGGAATTTCGACTTAAACAACAGTAATGATACCATTCATAAGATGATGCATGTTTTTGATAATACGACAGCTAGAAAACCTATGCTTGAGGCCTTTGTAAGTTCTACAAGTACTTATTCAGTTTCTGGAAATACTGATTTAGGTTTTATTTTAAATGATAATATCGGAGATTATACATTAATCAAATACCCTATGAGCTGGCCAACACCGGGTGATCCATATTATACCTATGAAGGAGGTCAAAGAAAAAACTACTATAGTGTCAATACTGTTCCAAGACTTGTAATGAATGGGGTTTTACAAAACAATCCTATTGGTTTTACACAACAAGAATTTGACGAAGCCTATAACATGTATTCATTTTTAGAACTCTCTGCAAATTATTCTGTTGGTGGACAGGTTGTCGATATTAATGTTGACATCAACTCTCTTTGCAATACAGCTGGAATTTGGGATAATTTGGTATTACACGCTGCTATATTTGAATACACCACATATAACAATATAGGGACCAACAATGAAATAGAATTTTATAATATCATGAAGAAAATGGTTCCAGATCAAAATGGAACTATACTTCCAAATCTTTCAGGACCAAACACTCCATCTACAAACATCAATCTTTCTTATACTTTTAATGGTGGCTACACTATTCCTTCTGGATCTGATAATGCAGTTGATCACGGGATAGAAAATACTGTAGAAGATTTCCAAAATTTAGGCGTAGCAGTTTGGATACAAGACAATGATTCAAAATATATTCTTCAATCTGCAGAAGCAACATTAGTTACTGAAATTAAGAATCAATTATTAACTGATAAAGTTTATGTTTATCCTAATCCTGCTCAAGATTACATTAATTTAAAATTTAGTGAAATGATAAAAAATGAGTTCTGTGTAGAAACATATAACATGCTAGGGGAAAAAGTAAGTGCTAAAAATTTTAAAGACTTGTCAAATGATTACTTTACAATTGATACTAAAAGCTTGAAATCAGGTAATTATACAATTATAATTACTGAGCTGAATTCAAAACCAATAAGTAAAAAAATAAATATTCTTAAATAATTTTATTTTGAATACTTAACTAGCATAGCTACAGTTTTTTTTCCAAATGAAATTTCCTCTAAAACTTCAAAACCATTTTTTTTATGAAAATCTAATGATTGTTGATTTAATGGTACAGTGTTGACTTCACAACAAAAAGGTAATTTTTCTTTTTGAGCTAATTCATAAATAAAATTATAACTAATACTGCCTATTCCAAGCCTTTGAAAACCATCTGAAACAGCAATACGGTCTACATACAAAAATTTAGAAAATTTACTTTTAAAGAAAAGGTAATTTGGTGATTGATAATCACTATTCTCATCCATTACTAAAGTAAACGAAGTCAACTGATCTTCATTATAAGTACAAAGACAAAACAAGGAACTTTTATATAATTTTTTCAGGTGATCAAGATCATCTATCTGCCCTAAAGCAGGTTTGTTTAATTCATTTAAATTAAAAATACTGTTTAATAAACTGGTATTTAAAATTTCTTTTTCAGGATAAAAACAGTAAATTTTATTGTTCATTAGAAAAATTTAGTCAACAATTTAATTGTTTTGAAAGAAATAGATACTCAATAATTTCAAAATAAAATTAATTAGTGTAATATTTACAATAATTAAATAAATATCAACATATAATAACTATATTTAAATCTGCTAATAAATATTTTTTTTTACATGACTAATAAGATATTGTTTATTTCTGGTTTTTTAATGTTGTTTGTTCAATGTAGCAAAGAAGGATGCAGTGATGTAAATGCATTAAATTATGATTCCAAAGTATCTAAAGATGATGGCTCATGTGTTTATGTTGGCTGTAATGACCCTGATGCTTTTAACTACAACCCAATAGCTTCAAGTGATAGTATAGTTTGTATTTATGAAGGTTGTACAGATTCCGTAGCAGTAAATTACAATCCCAAGGCAACAATAAGTACTGAATGTATTTACAATAATGTTGGTTCATGGAATACAACCAAACAAGAATATATAGACAGCACTTACCTAACCTCCAATGGAGTAATTATTCCAAATACTAATACAACTACTACAACTACTACTCCAACTGATTCTCTTAGTCCAAATCAAATAGATTTTTATAATAATGGAACAATAATAAGTTATTATCCATCTGAACCAATTCATGTTGGAAATTGGTCTATTTTATCTGATAATTTATCCTTTGAACTCAACGATACTTCCCTAGTTATGAAAGTTGATACTGTAAATTCTGTTTTCTTAAGGCTAATTGGCGTTTCTACTGATACCATTATCATTAATTCTGTAAGTAATTCATTGACAACGCGTCATTCAATTTTTGAATTTTCTAGAAACTAAGGTTTTTTTGTCTATCATTTACCTTAGCTACTTTTATTAAATATTTAGTTTATTTAAATTATTTTTTATTCAAATTGATAGATTTCTTGTATTAAATAATATTTATAATAAGTTTGCACTCAAATTAAAAACAAAAACAATGAAAAAATTATTAATAATTGCTTTGTTAGGTATTACAGCTGTTTCTTGTAGTAAAGAAGGTTGTACTGACCCTGCTGCATACAACTATAATGCTGATGCAACATCAGATGACGGATCTTGTACTTTTGAAGGATGTACTGATCCAAACGCCGTCAATTATGATGCAAATGCAACAATGAGTTCAACATGTATATATGACCAAGTTGGTATTTGGACATCTACTGCTCAGGAAATTTCAGTTTCAGGAACTGTTTCAATGGGTGGTATTCCACTTCTAGACACTTCCTATACAGAAGTTACACACCCAGATTCTTTAAACCCTACAGGACTTGATATTCTTGCAGGTGGTATTCTGGTTTCTCATTATTCTGACGAACCAAGTGATACAGGTTCATGGTCAAGAAGTAACGATAACCTAACTTTAACTATGTTAGATACTAGCTTAGTATTTCTTATTGATAGTGTAGAAAGTAATTTCATGAGACTTACTAGTACTTATTCTGAAACTCAAACGGATAATTCTCAGGGAGTTCCTTTAGAAATAAGTATCTCAATGGATTCAAAATTTGAATTTTCTAGATAATAAGAGAAAATCGTTTTATTATTTGAAAGCCTTTCATTTTGAGAGGCTTTTTTTATTTAATATAAAAAGGAATTGAAGTTAAATCCCCAGAGCTGGGACCAACAGAAAGAGAAAAATTTCCTTGTTCAACAATAAACTCATTTTTTGCATTTACAAAAGCCAAGTCAGCCACTGGAATTTTAAACTTAACATTTTTTGTTTCACCTGCAGATACAAAAACTTTCTTAAAAGCTCTCAGTCGCTTGTTGTCTGGTGAAATTGAAGCAACTAAATCCGAACTATAAATTTGAACTGTTTCAAATCCATCTATTTTCCCATCATTTGTTAGGTTAACACTTGCAATTAATGAATCATTTACATTAAGCGTATCATTTTTAATTTGAAAATTTGAGTAGTTATATTTAGTGTAACTCATACCATATCCAAATTCGTAAAGATTGTTGAGTTCTCCAACATAATTATAAGCGCCTTGAGAGTTATTCTGTACTTCAGAAGGTTTATAATAATACGTTGATAAGGAGTTAGGAAATGCTGGATAAGTGTATGGCAATTTTCCAGATGGATTTATATCGCCATAAACAATATCAACAAGAGCATCAGCACCAAGATTTCCAGGAAGATAAATATTAACTATTGCAGACATCAATGGTTCAATTTCAGAGATCAACCTAGGTCTTCCAATATTAAGAACTAATATTATTGGTTTTCCACAGTCAGCCAATTTACTTGCCAATTTCAACTGTAATTTATGAAGGTTTAAGTCATTTAAATCACCTGGCTTTTCTGTATAAGTATTTTCACCCAAGCATAAAATAACATAATCAGATTTCTTAGCTTCAATCAAAACTTGATCAATATTATTTTCAATCATATCATAAAAACTTCCAGACTTTTTATAAGAAACCCCAGGTATAAACTTAACATTTGAAGCATTGTATTTTTTAGCAAACGCCTCATAAATTGTATTGTATTCCAATGTGAAACTATCTGTAAGTTCTCCCTGCCATGAATATGACCAAGCTCCGTTTAAACTTCTCATTGTATTGGCGTTTGGTCCAGTAACTAAAATTTTAGCCTTTGAATTTTCAATTGGTAAAACTCTATCTTTATTTTTTAATAATGTGATTGACTCACTAGCAGATTGATAAGCCAATTGCTCAAACTTTTCAGAACCAAAATCTGGGTAATTATTCCAGTGGGTAGTGGGATTTTTGAATAAATCTAACTCTAATTTTAACTTTAAAATTCTTTTTACCGCATCATCAATTCTGCTTATTTCAACTTCTCCTTTATTTACTAAATCCTTTAAGTTATCAATAAACTCTTCGTACTCATAAGGCACCATGGACATATCAACACCAGCGTTAATGGCAATTTTAGTAGCTTGTTTTCTATCAATTGCTATTTTGTCTCTATCACATAATTTATTGATATCTTCCCAATCTGTTAAAATAACTCCCTGAAACCCTAAATCATTTCTTAAAATTTCTGTCATTAATTTATAGCTTGCATGGACAGAAACTCCGTTAATTAATCCAGAATTAATCATAATTGTTTTTGCTCCGGCGTCAATAGCTCTTTTAAATGAAGCAATATGATATTCCTTAAGTACATGATCCGGAATATAAGCTGGTGTTCGGTCCTTTCCAGAAACTGTGACGTGATATCCGACAAAGTGTTTCATGCATGCAGCTAATTTCTCAGGATTGGAGACTTTATTGTCTTCACCTTGATAACCTTTAATCATTTGTTCTCCAAATAATTTCACTAATAATGGATCTTCTCCAAATGATTCAAACTGTCTTGGAAATCGAGGATCCATACCTAAATCAAGAACTGGAGAGAAATTCCAAGGAATAGATGAAGCTCTAGTTTCGTAAGCACAAACACTAGCCATATTGTATGCGTTTTTCGGATTCCATGAAGCAGCAGTAGTAATTTGCTGAGGAAACATTGTAGCTCCATTCGTATAGGTTGCTCCATGAATAGCGTCAACACCATAAATAACTGGAATACTTAACCTTGAACTATCCATTGCAAATTTCTGAATATCGTTAATTGTACTCCACCATGCTTCGGGTGTTTGAGCTGTGTTATTTATAGTATTTAAAACTGAACCCACTTTGTAATCAACAATAGCCCTTTTGGCTCTTTGAATATCAACTTCCATCGGAAAAGTAGATGACCATTTATTTGGGCCTTTGGTAATTACTGTAAGATTGATTTGGGTCATTTGACCAATTTTTTCTTCAAGGGTCATTGAGTTTAAAATTGAATCAACCTTTAAATCAATTTCATCGTAGGAGTTGTTATTTACTTTCTCAGTTTTACATGAAAAAAAAATGGGTACTAAAAAAAAACCAATAAAAAACTTTTTAAAAAACATGTGTCTTATTAAATAAATTATTGAAAAATTCGAACATAATCCACTACCATTGTTTGTGGAAAAACTGTTGAAGCATTTGGACTACCGGGCCAATTTCCTCCAACAGCGACATTAAAAATAAAAAAGAAGTTATTCTGAAAAGCACTTAAATTTGAAATGTCAAATACATGATATTGAATATCATCTCTTAGCCATTTAATTGATGAACCTGTCCATATTATAGAAAAAACATGGAATTCATCACTAAACCTGCCGGTACTTAAAGTATTACTTCCACCATATAAAGCATGTCCATTATCATTCCAATGTGCAGTACCATGAACAGTTCTGTCATTATAGCCGCTACCACCAATCATTTCCATAACATCGATTTCACCACAAGAGGGCCAACTTACACTGCTAATATTCTCACCCAACATCCACAATGCAGGCCAAATTCCTTGACCATAAGGAAGCTTTGCTCGAATGTCAACTCTGCCGTATTGGAAAAATTTAATTCCCTGAGTTTTAATTCTTGAAGAAGTATAATTAAATCCTCCAAAACTTTCTTGTTTTGCAGTAATAGTTAAAAAACCGTTATCTAAAGATGTGTTTTCTTCTCTGTAATATTGAAGTTCATTATTTCCCCATCCCCAACTTCCATTTCCAGTTTCAAAAACCCAGTCATTTGATAAAGAATTACCATCAAATTCATCATTCCAAACGAGATTATAATTAGGATAATTGATTGGAGTGGTATAACCTTGATTAAATGAACCACTACTAAAAACTATAGTTACACTATCATTAGCTTCAATAAAGTCAGAATTAGTGGAATAAGCTCTGATTCTTATAGGGTAAGTTCCTGAGTCAGTATATATGTGAGCAGCAATTCCATCCGATGAAGTCACCACTGTTGAATCACCATTGTCAAAAAAAGTGATAGTAAAGAAGTTTTCATTGGTTGCTGTAGCTTGAACATTTACCAATCCGCTATTGGTATCTGAGCTAATGGTATACTGCAAATTAGTTGGTAAAGATAAATAATAACAAGATCCATTGTCTTTTTTGGCGTCAGGATCATAATTATTTGCCAATGGATCTGTACACCCTTTCTTACATTGAATAAAGGTAATCAAAGGAAGAAAAAGAATAAGAAACTTGATAATTTTTGATTTTTCTAAATACATTATGAATTTGCTTAGTTTATGGAACTGGAATAAATCTGGTATACCATCTTGAAGCACCATCTGAATGCTCGTATCTTAACCAAAGTGAAGTATCAGTAAGTATAGTAATTTTATATTCATTTACCCCAGTATAGAAACCCATTAACTTATTATCAGACAGGGTTAATGTTGAGTCAGGAGTAACATTCCATGTTCCAGGTGTGGTGTCTGAATATGGAGCGGTGTAATCAAATAAATTTTCATAAGAGCCAGGAAAAGAACCTGCTAAAGAATTGTGTATATAAATATCACCATTAGTCACCATATCAAATTGATAACCAGAAAGTGAAAATGTATAACGGTCATCATACAAACCAACTCCAGGTTTAGCATTGGCTGTAGCATGCCACCAATCCGGAGAATTCCCTTCTGGTGGACCAACTCCAAAGTGCATATCACTGGCAGAATCTAGGTGCCATGTTTTTGAAGTTAAACCTCCTGATAAAAGCAAGTGTAATGGATTTGTAAAAAGTGAAAAGTCATCAGATGCAATGTTAATTTGTTGTGTGCTTTCAGCATTTCCCTGAGAATTAATTACGGAAAGTGTGACATTGTAATTTCCAGCAAAAGGATAGTTAGCTGTATCAACTAATCCTGAACCTGTTGAACCATCACCAAAATCCCAAACACAGTTAACGTTAGAATTATTTGCAGAGAAAATAATAATATTAGGATTATCAGCTGATGCTTGAAAAGTAAACGAAGCAGAAGAATCAGTTAATCCGTAAAAACATTTACCATCATCTTTTGTTGCTTTGGGATCAAAATTATGAGCAACTGGGTCGGTACAACCCTCTTTACCACAGCTTACAAAAAGCAATGAAATAATCGAGAAGTAAAAAATTATATCTTTCATTTTTTAATTTTTAATATCCTGGGTTTTGAGTCCAATTTCCACCTGCCAAATCAATTTCATCCTGCGGAATTGGGAATAGTTCATGTTTACCTGCTATGAAGCCATTAATCACGTCTGCAGCTTTATTAGTTCTTACTAAATCAAAAAAGCGATGCCCTTCACAAGATAATTCAGATCTTCTTCCAGTCAAGATATCTTCATATAATAAATCATTTGAAATTAAAGTCTTAGGAGACAAACCAACTCTAGCTCGAACTTCATTCAAGTATGTGAGTGCAGTTGCATCATCTCCAGAGCGATTCCTAGCCTCTGCTGCCATAAGAAGTATATCTGCGTAACGAATAACTCTGTAATTAACTCCAGAAGTTAAATCATTATCAGGAATTCCGTTAAGCATTTCGGCTCTAGATTTAATGTATTTATTATTATAAAACCCTGTGTGACCCCCACCACCTTGGTTATAAGTTAAGTCTGCTGCATTAGGTTGCTGAGAAATGAAATAATCTAAATTTAGACAAGTTAAATCTCGTCGTGGATCATAATTTTCAAAGGAGTTGAATAATTCTTGTGTAGGAAGGTTATAGCTATTACCATCTCCATAATCTGGACCATCATATTGTCTTATTCCTTGAAAGCCGGGGGTTAGATTTCCTTCTAAACATATTAGGCAGCCATATGAACCACCTTCCTGACCAGAATATTCAACATCAAAAACAGTTTCGCTATTATTTTCACTAGATTTTAAAAATATATCTGCATAATCTGGAGTTAAGCTGTAATAACCACTGCTGATTAATACGCTAAAAGCTTGAGCTGCACTAGGCCAATCTTGTTGATATAAATGCACTTTACCTAATAATCCTAAAGCTGCACCTTTATCAATTCTACCTTTAATTCCTGAGTGAGAAGATTCTGCCTTGAATGATAATACAGCTATGGCCTCATTTAAATCATTTTCAATTTGATCATAAACTTCATTTTTTGGCGTTCTTATAGTTTCAGTTACTTCTTGAACACCTAATCTTTTGTCAATAATTAAAGGAACATCACCAAAAACTTTAACCAATTCAAAGTAATAAAAAGCTCTTAAAAACTTTGCTTCTGCCATAATAGTTGCTTTGCTTGAAAAGTCAACTTCTACATCCTTTGGTTCTAAAATAAAATTACATCTTGTAATACCGCAATAGTTCCATCTCATTAAATTTCTAAGTTCGATGTTCACCGCACCGTGTGTCATATTATCAATCTGATGAAGACCTTCTGTATCAGTCACACTTTCACCGCCAGCAATGGTATTATCTGACGCAATATCACCAATCCAATAGGAAACAAACATTCCCTGAAGTAAATCGTATGCTCCAGTTAAAGCTCTTAGATAATCCTCTTCATTTTGGAAAAAATTTTCAGCATCTTGAGTGTAAGGTGGCTCTATATCTAAAAACTTACTACAACCAGCAAAGAATAAACTAACAATAGAAAGCGTAAAAATGAGTTTATAAATCTTTTTCATAAGTTAAAATTTAATATTAATTCCTCCCATAATTGTTCGTGCTTGAGGGTAAAATCCATAATCAATTCCAGCACTCAATGGACCACTTCCTCCTACATCAGGATCATATCCCATGTAATTAGTAAAAGTATAAAGGTTATTAGCCGATAAATAAAATCTTACATATTCAGTTCTAAACTTTTTACAAAACTCTTTTGGAAGAACGTAACCAATTTGAACATTTCTTATTCTTAAAAACGAACCATCTTCAATAAAATAATCAGAAAAAACACCATTTCTATTGATCGCTGTTGTCAGAGCAGGTATTTCATTTGAAGGATTATCTGCAGTCCACCTTCCTAAAACATAATCTAATTGGTTGGCATAAGGTTGCTGTCTTTCATAATTTCTAATAATTTTTTGACCCAAAGCCGCATAAAGATTAGTAGACAAGTCAAAACCATGAAAATTAAAACCAAGTACAGATCCAAACATAAATTTTGGAATTGGAGAGCCTAGCATAGTTTTATCAGTATTATTACTAAAATTAATTTCTCCATCGCCATCTTGATCAACAAAAATTAAATCACCAATTTGAGCTCCTTGTTGTTTAACAGCGTGGTTATCAATTTGTGCTTGATTTTGAAAAATTCCTGCTGTTTCGTATCCGAAGAAATATCCTATGGGAAAACCAACTTCAAATCTAGTTGCCGTATTTCCTCCAACTCCAAAGCCAGCACCTGGTAAATAATCTACACCCTCAGGGATTGCAGTTACCATATTATCTATGTATGTAAAGTTAAAATTGACATTAAAACCAATAGGATTAACTGGATCTGTAGCATAACCTAACTCAAATTCTAATCCTTTATTGGAAACATTTCCTGCATTAATTATTGGAGGGTATCCACCTGGACCATAAGAACCTATAAGAGCTGAAACGTCAGGACTAAAAAGTAAATCGTTGGTGTTTTTTATAAAATAGTTAGCAGAAATATCAAAGGCATTAAAAAGTTGTAGATCAACTCCGATATTAAACTGTCTAGTGGTTTCCCATTTTAAATCTGGATTAGAAGCTGTACCAATTGCAACACCAGTAGTAATGATATCATCAAAAACATAAACACCTTCCCCGTTCAATAATGCCCTGTAAGCAAAATTGGCAATCTGGTCATTTCCTGAAATTCCATAACTGGTTCTGAGTTTAAGGAAAGTAATGGGCTTGATATTAAAAAAACTTTCATCAGAAATTATCCAAGCTCCAGAAACAGATGGGAAATATCCAAAACGATTATTGGGACCAAATTTAGTTGAGCCATCTCTTCTGATTATTGCGGAAAGAATGTACTTGTATTTATAGCTATATTCTAATCTTAAAAATGTGGATAATAATCTTTCTTCAAATTCATAAGAGCCAGTATTATTTAAATACCCAGATTGGGCAGTATTAGCTGAAATATCAGCAAAGTTCACTGAGTTGTTAGGTATATTAAACGCAGTTCCATTCAAAACGTCGCCTTTTCTTCTAAAAACAGATGTTCCTAAAGTAGACTTTATTTTATGATCATCAATTTCTTTAATATAATTTAAAAAACTCTCGTAATTTAAATCTACATAAGTAGCCCTCTGCTCATAAACATTTGCTCCTCTTTCAAGAAATACGCTATCGGCAATTTCAACCTGAACAGGGTCTAAATTGGCATTAATTGCAGAGTTGGCATATTTTCCAGGACCATACCAAACCAATGGATTGAAGGATTTACTATCAACCATCGCATAATTGTAGCTTAAACGATTAGTAAAAGATAAATCATCTGTTATTTTATATTCAAATTCCTGTTTTCCAACCAACTTATTTACCAAGGCTCTATTGTGAGTATTTTCAATTTGAGCAACTGGATTTATGATGTCACCAACTTCTTCCAAATACTCATAATTACCATCAATAGAATGTACATTTCTAGTGGGAAATGCATTTATAGTATTGTAAAGTACAGACCCAATTCCATTTTCTGAAAGCGTACTTCTCTCTTCATGAGTAAATAATAAAATACTACTTAATGTTAATTTTTCTGTCAAAGAATTTACCAAATTAACTCTAGCACTGTAACGATCAAAATTAGACTTGGATCCGCCTACAATACCGTCTTGAGTGAAGTAGTTTCCACCAATAGAATAGGATGAATTTTTTGAACCTCCAGTTATTCCAAGATTAAAACTTTGAATTGGCGCATCTTGAAATATAGAGTCTTGCCAATTAGAACCCATTTTTAGGTCTGTATTATTAAATATTGGCTGTCCACCTCCTCTAATAAACATTTCGTTTTTAATCAAAGCATATTCAGCGGCATTCAACAAATCTAATTTATTTGAAGTGCTTTGCATTCCATAATAAGATCCCACTTCAAATTTTGGTTTAGCTCCTTTTTGACCTTTTTTAGTCTCAATAATTATAACTCCATTGGCAGCTCTTACTCCATAAATACCAGCAGTTGCATCTTTTAAAACATTTATGGAAGCAATGTCATTAGGATTCAAAGCATTTAAACCTTCAGAGTCATATACTACACCATCTACTAAAATTAAAGGATCGTTATCACCAAAAGTAGATAAACCTCGAATTCTTATACTTGATGATCCTCCTGGAGAGCCAGAATTAGTGTTAATTGTAACTCCAGAAACTTGACCTTGAAGAGCCTGATCCATTCTGGGGATGTTTAATCTTTCAACGCTTTCACCTTTGACCTGCACAGTAGCTCCGGTTAGCTCCTTTACTCTAGTTGTACCGTATCCAATAACAACAAGCTCATCTAAGGATTCTGAAGACAATGATAGAGAAATATCAATTTGACTTCTTCCACCAACTAAAACAACTTGAGTTTTATAACCAATGTATGAAAACTCTAAGCTTGCTGATTCGCCATTTACATCTATCGAATACTTTCCATCTAAATTACTAGTGACTCCACCATCTTTACCTGGGATTTTAACACTCACACCAGGTAGTGACTCACTGTTTTCATCAAATACAGTACCCGTAACTAGAATTGTTTGTGCATAGGATTTATGACTAAAAATAGCCAATATAAAAAAAGAGGAAAGCAGAAATAAAGACTTTTGAACCTTATACATAATTTAAAGAAAAATTTATTCTTAATAAAATTATATTAAAATAATAATTTAACATTTAACATTTGGTAAATAGAATTAAATAAAAAATACATTAGTGTATTTTGGACACTATTATACGGAAAATATTTGAGTTATTAAATATTAGTCCATCACCCATCCAATAAAAATAGTAATAAAAGGCCAATAAATGACTATGTGTTAATTACACGGTTCAGTTATTCTCAATTCGTATTTAATAACTTAATCTTTATAAAAGTAAATCACATTCAAAAAATAGTGTAATTAGTAATAATGGTACTAAATTATATTTGGATAAGTTTTTTCATCATTGCTTTTTTAGTCGCGTTAGCTAAAACATTTATGGGGAATTTGGAAATATTCTCCTTGGTAGTTAACTCTATTTTTGAAAGAGCTGAACTTGGATTTAAACTTTCTATTGGTCTAACAGGAATTATGGCATTATGGCTAGGAATAATGAGAATTGGCGAAAAAGGTGGGGCCATAAATATTTTATCGAAAGTATTTGCCCCATTATTTAATAAACTATTTCCAGAGATCCCAAATGATTCTAAGGCTCATGGTTCAATTATAATGAATATATCAGCCAATATGCTTGGGCTTGATAATGCTGCTACTCCATTAGGATTGAAAGCAATGGCTGAACTCCAAAAACACAACAAGAACAAAGAGAGAGCATCCAATGCACAAATTCTTTTTTTGGTATTGAACACATCTGGACTAACACTTATTCCCACTAGTATAATTGCTTTAAGAGCTACTGCTATGGCTGACAATGATATCATTGGAAACCCAACTGATATTTTCATTCCTATTTTAATTGCAACTTATTGTTCTACTCTTGCCGGACTAATATTTGTATCCATAATTCAAAAAATAAATCTTTTTCAAAAAACAATACTTGCTTATTTGGGATCTGCAACTGCATTAATTGGCGGTCTAGTTTGGTATTTGGCACTTCACAAACAACAAATTGAAGTGATTTCATCAATAGTTTCTGGAGCATTTATTTTTGGGTTTATCATCAGTTTTATTCTTTTAGGATTAAAAAACAAGATTAATATTTATGAAGAATTTGTTGAAGGTGCTAAAGATGGATTTAATGTTGCTGTAAAAATAATCCCTTACCTAATTGCAATGCTTTGTGCAATTGGGGCTTTCACCACATCTGGTGCAATGCAATTTATTATTGGAGGAATTGATAGTTTTTTTAGTCTTTTCCTTTCCGATACAAGATTTGTAGAAGCACTACCAACTGCCATAATGAAGCCTCTTTCTGGTGGAGGTGCAAGGGGAATGATGGTGGAATCATGGGGTCAAAATGCAATTAATATCAACTCATTTGTTGGTAAACTTACCTCAACTCTTCAAGGTTCAACAGAAACTACCTTTTATGTATTAGCTGTTTATTTTGGTGCAGTAGGAATTAAAAACACTAGATATGCTATTGTAGCAGGACTGTTTGCAGACTTAATTGGAGTAATTGCTGCAATTGTAATTGCTTACCTGTTTTGGGGTTAAGTTAATTAAGACTCTAAAATTTTCCTAATAATTTCTTTAACCCTTTCTTCGAGCTTTTTCTCTTTATCTGAATTATGAATCACAAAGTCTGCCTTTTCAATTCTTTCTTTATCACTCAATTGAGCATTGATTCGCTTTTTAATCTCATTAGCTGTTAGCTGATCTCTCAAAATTACACGATTAATTCTTTCTTCAACTGAGCATACTACCACTATAATCTTATCCATTTCTAAATAAGCTCCACTTTCAATAAGAACAGCTGCTTCTTTAAAAAGCAGAGAAGCATTTTTATTTTTATTTACCCATAAATTATAATCTGAGGCAACTTTAGGATGGACTAGATGATTCAATTCATCCAATAAAACTGGTTTTTTAAAAACTATATTTGAAATGAAAGTTCTATTTAGCTCATTATTGAAAAAGGCTTTCTTTCCAAATAGTTTTATGATTTCATTTTTTAACACATCGCTATTGGACATTAACCATTTGGCACGATGATCAGAATCATAAACTGGATAACCTAATGAAGATATAACTCTAGATACAGTACTTTTTCCAGCACCAATACCTCCTGTTATACCAATCTTTAACATAACTTATTTTTCTTTATTTTCCTCTGTAAGTTTAGTTGAAGAATCCATAGAAACAGAAGTTTTATCAACTTTAATTTTGGTGTTAGCATCAACTGACAAAACAATAGTAGTATCCTTAACTTCAGCAATTTTACCATGTATTCCTCCAATAGTAATTACACTGTCTCCTTTTTTGAGGTTTTCACGCATTTCATTAATTTGCTTTCTCTTTTTATTTTGAGGTCTAATCATGAAAAAGTAAAAAATTACAAAAATTGCAACTAAAAAGTAAATAGTGTAGTCACTTCCGCCTGTTAACGATTCTCCCTGTGTTGCTTGTAAAAATATTGTATGCATTTTTTGAGTGTTATTTTAGTTTTTAAATTAAGATAGTTTTTATTAGAGTCCTGCGACATAACCTTGTAAAAATAGTTTAGTAGTTGCTGGTTTTGTATTGGCTAATATTGAAATGTATTTTTTTGTGAGTCCAGTTCTTTTAGTTGTTAAAACTACTGGTATTTCTCCTACCCCTCCTGGTTTTATGGGAGTTTTGGGCCAACCTTTTAGTACCGTGCAACCGCAACCTGCTTTGACAGAATTGATTAATAACGGTGTTTTACCAGAGTTTTTAAAAGTAAAAGTATAAGCTACTTCTGCACCTAAAGCAACTGTATCAAATTCATAAATAGGTGTATCAAATTCAATTATAGGTGGATTCTTTGGATCAATTAAATCAGCTGTTATTTCGTAATCATCATCTAATTGATCATTGATGCAGCTTGAAAAAAGCGCAAAAAACAAAATTGTGGGTATAAGTATTTTAAAATTCATAATTTATCCGATTAAACCTCTTCCTGATTTTTTCATTTTTCCCTCTTTTTTAAAATCATAAAAAATCTTATCTAATATTCCATTAATAAAGCCATTACTTTTTGGAGTACTGTAAAATTTTGATATTTCTATATATTCGTTAAGTGTCACTTTTACAGGAATAGATGAAAACTCTTTGGCTTCAGTCATTGCTAAGTTCATTAAAAAAGCATCCATTTTTGCTAATCTATCGCTTTCCCAATTTTTAGAGTATTTTTCTAAAGTTTTGTCATTTTCTTCTCTTTGAATAATTGCTTTTCGAAACAAATTTCTTGCAAAATCTTCTTCATCTTCTTTCCACAGAGGCATAATTGTTAATGAACCATCTTTTCTTATGCTTTTAATTGTTTTAATTACCATAGATGCAACGTGATCTAAATCATCTTGCCAGTAAATACTCTTCTCATCAAAAAAGTGGTGAAGCAACGAAAAATTACATATTTCTTGTTTAAAAACTTGGACTAATAAGGCCCTTTTAATTTCAAAATCTTCAGAACTATTTTTAATAATTTCTTTATAGCTATCAGACTCATACAAGGTCTTAAAAAGCTTTCTAGAAAGGTCATTTTCAATATCTCCTTGCCAAGAAACTTTTCTTTCTTTACATATCTTTTGAAAACTAGTATTTTCTTCTAAAAGCTCAATTAATTTAAAATTTGAAAAATTAGAATTTAGACTTTCATTTTCTTTTTTCATAAAAGTAGAACGCTTTGATTCTTCAAGATGAATTCCAGAATGTCTTTTCAAGGATATTAGTAACTGCAAAAGGTATAAGTACAAGTCATAAATGCGCTCCATACTGTGCAATAACTCTTTTTCCCCTTTAACCATATCTGAGTTATCTGACTGAAAATAAGCATAAAGCGTCTGCAATACTTTGATCCTAATGTGTCTTCTATTAAGCATTTAAATAATTATTTAGCCAATTCTCTTTCTAATCTCTCTTCAGCAATTCTATTTGAAGCTAAAAATGTTGGGATGTTCTGATCTCTTGAAAGTTCCAAAATTTTAGTTGTAGTGCTATATATATTTTCTGCCATTTTCATCACCTGATCATTTTCAATATCGTGAACTTCTGCATAACAATTCATTACTCCACCAGCATTAATCAAATAATCAGGAGCATAAACTATTCCTCTTTTCATTAGCTCATGGCCATGAACATTTTCATCTTTCAATTGATTATTAGCAGCTCCAGCAACAATTGAACAATTTAGAACATTAATGGTTTCGTCATTGATAGTAGCACCTAAAGCACAAGGAGCATATATGTCCATGTCAACTTTATAAATATCATCTGGATTAACTACTTTA
>MDTB01187675.1_pt1 | contig 17552 bp, 16 predicted proteins | sample 811161 | NCBI WGS metagenome assembly MDTB01 (sample SAMN05326650, study PRJNA326480) | marine metagenome | isolation source: seawater | place: Mediterranean Sea | collected 2009
GTCCTCCAACACTTTCCATTATGACACCCCTTTCAATTCATGTTGTGTAATATTTTTTGAAAATGATGCATTTTGTTCGTTAATAGCTTCCAAACCAGCCTGAATAAATTGCACAAACGATTTTGACTCATTGGAAGTAACCGCAGCACCATTTTTCATAATGGTTCTTGTACTGCGTTGATAACGCCAGCGATTCTTGTTATTTGAATTCCATGATTGAAAGCCATAGACTTCATTTGGAAAAACAACGAGCATATGATCCGGGTTATCTTTACGACGGCCATATCGAATGCCCACACTCGAAATATTACCTAAAACTTCTTTGGACGATGAAAATATTAAATCAAATACTTGATCAAGTGTGGATGCGATTTCATCACTTAACTGATTTGACTCAGTTGTATCTAGTGTTTCCCCAGCTTGTAAACCAGTGGTCTGCATTTTATTAATATCAATATTTTTAGTCATAGATCCCCCATATTAGTAAACTATTTTACTAGTACCCAATTAATTAAAAAAATAAACATAAATATTGTTGGCATAAAAACAGATTGAAGCCACATGGCTTATTGGTTAAAATAAGGAAATGAGTTTAATCGATACCATAAAAGAGTTTTTTGTTGGGGATCCTGCAAAAAAAACAACCGAACGTTACCAAGATCGGGTAAATCAAATCAATAATCTTGAGTCAAGCATCAAATCGCTCAGCGACGATGCACTTAAAGCAAAAACAACTGAATTTAAAAGTCAATTAGCGTCAGGAAAATCACTTAACGATATTCTACCAGAGGCATTTGCAGTTGTGCGCGAAGCTGCTAAACGAGTCTTAAACATGCGACATTTTGATGTTCAATTAATTGGTGGCATGGTACTTCATGAATGTCGAATTGCTGAAATGAAAACGGGAGAAGGTAAAACGCTAGTTGCAACATTGCCCGCCTACCTAAATGCATTGGAAGAAAAAGGGGTCCATATGGTGACGGTAAATGATTACCTTGCTAAACGTGATTCTGAATGGATGGGAAATATCTACAAATTTTTGGGACTAAGCGTAGGCTTGATTCAAAATAATATGCCTCATGACGAACGGCAACAGGCCTATGCATGTGACATCACATTTGGAACAAATAACGAATATGGGTTTGATTACCTGCGCGATAATTTAGCATCAAGTTTGGAAGAATGTGTACAACGGCCACCCCATTATGCCATCGTCGATGAAGTTGACAGTATTTTAATTGATGAAGCGCGTACACCACTCATCATTTCTGGTGCTGTTGAAGACTCTACAGCAAAATATAAACAATTAATCAAAGTGGCCAAGTCGCTAAAATTAGAAGAAGACTTTACCGTGGATGAAAAACACAAAAATGTTGTCCTAACGGAAGATGGCACAAAAACAATTGAACAAAAGCTAGGTATTTCTAACATCTATTCCATCGAAACAATGGATGTTGCACACATCATGATCCAGTCTTTAAAAGCACTCCATCTATTTAAACGTGATATTGATTATGTTGTAAAAGAAGGGCAAGTCATGATCGTTGATGAATTTACAGGACGAGTACTTGAGGGCAGACGCTACTCCGATGGTTTACACCAAGCCATTGAAGCAGCCGAAAACTTAGTGATTCAAAATGAAAGTCAAACCCTTGCCAGTGTGACCTACCAAAATTATTTCCGGTTATTTCCAAAATTATCCGGCATGACAGGTACTGCAAAAACAGAAGAGGAAGAATTTATAAAAATTTATGGCTTAGATGTTGCTGTAATTCCAACCAATAAACCAATTCAACGTGACGATACGGCCGATGTAATTTACAAAACAAAAGAAGAAAAATACAAAGCCATTGTAGTCGACATTAAATCACACTTTGAGAAAAAACAACCCGTATTAGTTGGTACCATTGCGATTGAAACATCCGAATTGATTGCTAAACTACTAACCAAGGAAAAAATACCCCATAAAGTACTAAATGCAAAGTTTCATGAACAAGAAGCCGATATTGTTAAAGACGCAGGTCAATCAGGATCAATAACAATTGCAACCAACATGGCAGGTCGAGGCACCGATATTGTACTAGGTGAAGGTGTGGTAGATAATGGCGGACTCTATGTTATTGGATCTGAACGCCATGAATCTCGTCGAATCGACAATCAACTTCGAGGCCGATCTGGGCGTCAAGGCGACCCCGGAAAATCCAAGTTTTACTCAAGCTTAGAAGACGATCTCATGCGGCTCTTTGGTTCAGAACGAATTGCAACCGTTATGAGCAGCTTGGGATTACCCGACGATACCCCCATCGAACATCGAATGATCACAACCTCACTTAGTAAAGCGCAGAAGAAAGTAGAACAATTTCATTTTTCATCACGAAAACAGATCTTAGAATTTGATAACGTACTCGATAAACAACGCGACACAGTATACACATTGCGACGACAATGTTTAAAATCAACCACTATTTTAGAAAAATTAACCGAAGGCGTTCATAGCGTATTAGAGCACCTTATACTTAACTATCAAGAGCCGTTTAAAAACCGTGCAACAAACGAAGAAAACTACACTGAATTTTGTAAAACATTGGTCGATATTTTTCCATATCAACCAATCGTAGACGAATTAAAAAACAATCAAAAATTAACACCCGAAACAATCAAAGAAAAGTTGGTGACTGCATTCAAAGAACAGATTAACCACTTTCCAGAAGAACTATTTAGCACCATTTCACGCCTCACCTTATTACGTCATTTGGATTCAAAATGGATGGATCAACTGCACAATATGGATGCGTTACGCGAAGGCATTGGATTACGCGCTTATGGACAACGTGATCCCTTAATCGAATATAAAGTGGAGGCATTTCAAATGTTTAAAGAAATGTTATTTAATGTCTATAGCGAAACCATTAAAGTACTCAATCATATTGAAAGTATTGAAACAACAACACCAGAAATTGTACAAGGTCAACAACCAGAAACCATCCGTTATTCACGATCTGAAGGGGAAATCTCGAACACTAACAAATCTGATTTAGGTCGAAATGATCGAATAACGATTGAAAAAGATGGCCGAACACAAGAAATGAAATGGAAAAAAGCCAAAGAGTTAGTAGAAAACCAAGGTTGGACAATCGTAAAGTCATAATGCAAGAATTTGTTCAACAATTAAAACAAGTTAAAGATCGGTTCTACTTACTCGGAGACTATCTTTGACAATGACAAATGCATTGAAGAGATTCGTCAAATTGAAGCTGAAATAGAACTCGAAAGTTTTTGGGACAATAACAAAGACGCCCAAAAAACGTTTCAAAAACTAAACAATCTAAAACGCCAACGAGACAATGTAAATGCCATTAAAGCTAGCATTGAAAATGCCGAAACAGGCTTAGACTTATTAAAAGAATCACCAAACGACCCAGACATTATCAACGAAGTAACAACATTAGTAACCTCACTTGAAAAAAAAATAAACAGTATTGAAGTTGAGTGCTTATTATCACATGAATGGGATCCTATGAATTGTATATTTACAATCAATGCAGGTGCCGGCGGCACTGATGCCCAAGATTGGGCCGACATGTTATTAAGAATGTACAGCAGATGGTTTGATATCAAAGAATTCAAAATGGAACTAACTGAAATTACTGCCGGTGATGAAGCCGGTGTAAAATCAGTAACCATGATGGTTAGTGGCCCCTTTTGTTATGGAATTTGTAAAAATGAAATTGGAATTCACCGTCTCGTTCGCCAAAGTCCTTTTAATGCCAATGCAAAACGTCAAACATCGTTTGCTGCAATCGATGTTATTCCACAATTTGATGATTCATTTAAGAATATAGACATAGAAAGCAAAGATTTAAGAATTGATACATACCGAGCATCAGGTGCCGGCGGTCAGCATATCAACAAAACAGATTCTGCAGTACGAATTACACACTTACCAACAGGAATCGTTGCTCAGTCTCAATCTCAACGTTCCCAAACCGCGAATAAAGATACCGCCATGAAAATTTTAACCGCACGAATATTAAGTCGACTCGAAAGTGAACAAAAAGAAAAAATTGACGATTTAAAAGGAAGCAATGACATTGCTTGGGGAAACCAAATCCGCTCCTATGTATTTCATCCTTACAAAATGGTAAAAGATCACCGAACAAATGCTGAAACATCAAACATTCAGAAGGTAATGGATGGGGATCTCGATCAATTTATTGAAGCAAATTTAAGGCTAAATTCACAACAAAACCTCGACAAATCCTAAAGACTTGTTAAGCTAATATTATGGCATTTGCAACATTAACAATAAATATAGCTAAAATTAAAGCGAATATTGCAAAAATAAGAACACGTATTCCTGAGAAAACAAACCTATTACTCATCGCCAAAGCAAACGCGTATGGTCTTGGTGTCGTCGATATCTGTAAAGGATTGAACGGACAACTTGATTACATCGGTGTGGCCACAATGACAGAAGCATTAGAAATACGACAGGCAAACATTAACACACCGATTTTGCTTCTATCAGAACCAATGCCCGCAGAATGGCAACAAGTTACAGCCAACGATATCACGATCACGGTCTATGAAAAAGAAACAATCCAAGAAATCGACAAATATGCAACCAAACATAATCAAACGATCAAAACACACCTTAAAATAGACACTGGGATGACCCGTTTGGGAACCCCATGGGAAACATCCGAGCAAACCATTGCCTCATGGCTAGCAAGTTCTGATCAAATTATAAAAGAGGGAATCTATTCCCACTTTGCAAATAGCGATATATCGCATGAGTTAAATAATACCCAACTTGAGCGATTCATTAATCAAACCAAACCACATTCTAGATCAATCAAACATTTAGCAAATTCTGATGGGGTTTCGAATATTCAAAATTCACATTTCGATTTGGTCCGGATTGGATTAAATGCCTACCAAAACAGTTTTACATTAACCGCACCCATCCGAAAACTTCAATTTGCAAAAAAAGGGACGGCTGTTGGCTATGGTAGTACCTACATCACCGATGAAGACTGTTATGTTGGCGTTGTTGGTATTGGCTATGCCGACGGAATATCAACGCAATATTCAAACAAAGGGTTTGTTACAATCAATCAACAAAACTACCCGATAATTGGAAAAATTTGTATGGACATGTTTATGATCAAGTTACCAGCCTCAACATCGGTATCTACAGCTGATAAAGCCATCATCATTTCTCCTGATGATGAACCTGGAATGACAATATCAGAAATGGCATCAATCACGGATCAAAATCCTCGCGAAATAATGACGCGCTTTTCAAAACGTATTAAGCGTATTATTACAACCTAAATAACGCCAGCTTCTTTTAATTGTTCGACACAAGCTTTAGCCGCAACTTGTTGCGCAACCTTTTTATTTTCACCCTCACCATAAGCAACAACATCATTCCCGTGAATATGAACGGAAACCTTATAATGAAAAACCTTATTGTGTTCTGGCCCTGTCATTTTATAACAATCATAATCAGGAAGTTTGGAACCATGCTTTTGAAGAACTTCTTGCAAAAACGTTTTATAATCAACAATGTAATCAATATCTAAGTAATCAGACATATGCGTTTCAACAATGTCACTAAACCATTCCTGCGTATATTCAATCCCCTTATCTAAAAACATTGCCCCTAAAATAGCTTCAAATGTATCGGATAACAACGCTGGCCGTTTTTGGCCATTAAATGCCTTTTCACTTTCTGAAACCAATACATAATCATTTAAGTTTAATTCCAAGCCCAACTTTGCAAGTGAACGGTCTGAAATAATACGTGCACGTATTTTTGTTAACATCCCCTCTTCCATATGAGGAAACTTGTGCATTAAATAATACGACACAACAAACTTTAAAACAGCATCCCCAAAAAACTCCAACCGTTCTTGCTGATCTTCCCGTTTTTGTTTCTTTTTTTGATGGGCATATGATCGATGGGTTAATGCATATAAATATAACCGCTCATCGGTCGGAGCAATATTAAACGTCTCAAAAAACTCCGTCAAGTCCATTATTCAGATATAAAACTAAGGGATTTAATCAAACGATGAATCATTAAATAGATATAATAAATAACAACAGATAGTATACAACCAATAATTAGTCCCCAAAATGAACGATACAATGAAATTAAGACGGGTGTATGAAAATGACAAAACGAATTGATAAGTGACGCTAATGAAATAACACCCAATGCATTCAAAAACCATAACATATCTTTGAATTTACGATCAGCAAACCAAAAGCCAAACAACAATGCCGGATACCCAATTAAAAATTCTTTAAACCGAGGACGAATTAAGAAAACTTCCTCCAAAAACAAACGAACCGATGCTTCAATACCAGACAATTGTAAATAATTACCACTCCTAAATATGTACAGCATAATAACCATGGTTGCTGTTATAAGAACAAAAAAGGCAGACAAAGTTAACGGAAAGCGAAACACACGACGCAATACATAATAAATTGAATTAACACGCCGATCACCACAATAAAAATATAAACCAACCAAAATGACAGGAAAAAGCAACGCTAACTTCACCCCACGAAATGGAATAATATTCTGCAAGTAAACCGGTTCACTGTAAAGTGCAACACAATAAATAACCGCTATCATACAAACACCGATCACCTGGAACAAATATTTAACAAGATAAAATAATTTTCGACGACGATGCATGCCGTACAAAAAAACATCATTAGGAAAATAATAAATCATACCAAAAGTTGGGCCTAAAATCACAGCAATTAAACCGAGTAAAACAACCGTTATCGACGAAAGTCCCATGATAATTAAATAAATTAACGATAAGCCAGAAATTAAAAAAATATATTGGCGACGATCCGATAAGCGGTGAACTTTTAATATAACTAGAAATATTGCAGCAAAAATACCCAATCCAATAATCGCTTGTTCTAAAAAAGAACTTTTAATATCATTTAAAACTGGAAAATAATCAACGTTCTCGCCACCAGATCGTTCATAAGATTCAATCACCTTTCGCATAAATAAAATATTTTTATCATATAAATTCGCTACATTTGATGATTTAACGGGTGATAAAATTAACAAATGTGGTGTCCGCTCATTTAAAGCGCGCATATAGCGATCAAACAGCAGTTTAAAGGAACTAAAGTTATCTTTTTTTAGAAGACCATGAGAAATCACAACTTCTGATGGCATGGTCGATGCAATCGATCGTAAGTGAGACGCTTGATCATATTCTGATTTTGAAAATTCTGGAAAAATAAGTTTATAATCTGAGCGTTCAATATTGGAAATTAAATGATCTGAAAAGTCTGTATCTCCAAAGTTATAATTTTTTGCAAACATGACTGATTTAACCCGATCATTTTTCCCCAATTCAGAAAACGTATAATCAATTTTTGATTTTGAAAATGTCGTATATGATTTTAATTCGGGAACAATATTAAATCCAAACGATGCATAAGATGAGATTAAAGATTCACTAAAACCCAATGGCAAACTCAAAACTTTTTCAAATGGAATATTTACTTGAATAATTCGACCCGTATGTTCAATAACACTATCACGCGGTAAAAATAACTTTAAATGGCTTATAACACGTTTATAAACCTTAACTTCATCAACAATAATGTATGTTGCATTAGAATCAATTGATGTTTTTCGACGCAATTGTGACAAAACCGTCCGATACAATTGCCCAACACGTGTCGTATTTATGATTTGATAACCAGGCAATACGGTTAACTTCGCCATGCGTTCAAATGACGCAACCGTATATTCAGGGATAATAATGGTCGAAATACCAACTTGATTTTTTAAAATAGCTAACATGGTTTGATTATCGTTACCAGATAACTCTTTTAATAATGTAATATCTGAGTCTAAAATAGCGAACTGAGCATTTTTTCGTTGAGCATCGTAATTTAACCGTTCTAAAAAGGTGTTAAACGCAAAAATAAATGATACACTGATTAAAATTAGTGGTACTAGTATTTTAAAATGTTTAAAATTCACATTCATCATCTTAACAATTGTTCAACAAATTTGCATGTACAATTTTTTTATACTAATATTTACCGATATAAAGGAGTAAGCATTGAACACCAAGAACACTGACCAGGACCAGCTATCTATTTTACTAGCAGAAAAAGCACCCAATACAATCACTTACTCTAAATCTTTATTTTATTTATTAACCAAAAATTCACCTTCCGATTATTCAACAAAAGCAGTTGTAAAAAACGATACCATCATTGTGCCATACTCTATTATTAAAAAATCAAAACAAGCAAAAGAGCAAAATGTAAAAGAAATTGTACTTCTCGCAAGTGAGCGGCCGGATAGAAACACCTCTGTTCGATCAACATTAGATTTGTGGGGGCTATCATCTTACATTGACTATTTATATACCACATCAGAGTTATCTTTTTTAGAAGGACTAACACCAATATTTGAAGGCGGATTTTTAAGCCCATCAGAACTAAAGCGTATTTCCGAAATACTCGCCTTTGTAAAAATTCTAATCCCATCATCCAATTTAAAATATTACGAAATGAAACACGACAAAGAGTATGCTAAAAAGTATTACAAAGTTCGCTTAAAAATGCTTGAATGGACAGGAAAATTAAACGTACCAGTAATTTCTGGCATTGTTATTGGCGCTGATTCAACAGAAAACAACACCAAGCAAACGATTGATACCGTTTGTGAATACCAACAAAAATATGGCAACATTCACTCAATATCAATTCAATCTGAATCATTATTAACGACAGGCAAACCAACAAAAAAATCAGATACATTAATGTTAAAAGCCATTGACTATATAAAAGCGTCTGGAATCGATTTCACATTATCGACACCACCCATTCATACCTTTAACATTGAAAGCTTCATCGATGCTGGCATTCGTGATTTTGGATCAATCCCAATTAATCCAGAAGTACTTTTCCCAAAAACAACCCCGATTGATTTTTCTGAATTAGAGTCAATCGTCCAGAAAAAAGGGTTTACACTCCATCAACGATTACCCATAAAGTATGACTACATAAAGGAAGGCCTATATTCCAAAAAGTTAGGACAAGTATTTGATAGTTATAAATATAAAATAAAAAAATATGAACAAGAGAAATTAAAAGATATTAAATCTAACTCATGACGCAGCTAAATAAAGCCGACCATAACCCAACAGATCCAAATCAACAACATCAATCGAATAAAAAGTTAACAAAAAATCTAATAAATTCCTTTAATAAGTCATTCGATAAAGCACAATTACAAACCAACAAAGACGAACAAACCACATTAGATTCAGCATCCAAAAAACCCATTATCTCAAACACAAAAAATGAATCAAAGGCGTCATTTGAATTTGATCAAACGGATAATATGTTCCATCACTTTTTCCCTGAATTTGGCATTTCACAACTTCAACATATTGAAAAAATGATTATTACAATTTCACAAGGGATAGAAAAAGCAATCAAAACATCAACAACAGAAACATTTCAATTAATCTTAGACAAGTATAATTATCAATTTCAAATCCAAATTTCAAAGAAGAACAATCAACTGTCAATTAAACTAACCTGCGATGAAACCTTATGCCGACTATTAAATACCTACATGCCAGAACTAAAAAAGCATTTAAGAAAAAAATCAATCGAGTTTAATGAATTAACAATTGAGTCTGACGAATCACTTTCAGACAATAAAAAAAGAGAAAATCAATCACTTTAAAAAAAATAACATTTAATTTTACTGAGATTTATTTATAATAAGACTAAATACCTTTAATAAGGACAATATTGTGGCACAAAAAAAAACATCATCAATTAAAAAAGAAATTTTTTTCCCATCCATTATTGGTGACTGGACAACATATACATCCGAAAAAAATAAAAAATCAATTTCAATTACAAAGTCAGTAGGATTGTCAAATAAAACCATTTCAGAAGAACATCTAGAAGAATTATTATTTTTTCATCAAGAATTCTTTGAATCTCTTTTTGAAAAAATTGCACAAGAAATAAATTCACACATAGAAATTGAAACCGTTTCTATCAATACGTTGAATCATCATTTATTCAAGCAAAGCCTTAAAGACGATGTTTATCAATGCAAATTTAAATTGCCAAACCTTGAACAAATCGATTTGCTTTTTTCGAAAAAAGCAACAAAATTCATTGCACATCGGTTATGTGGTGGAAATACTGCTCCAGAAGGCGATCTTGAACCAACAAGCGTTGAAATTTCATTGGTCAATGTTATTAATCAACAGTTTATAACTATTTTATCAAACCATTGGAATAAAATATTCCTTCCATCAAACACACAAACAGAAGCAACATTTGGTCATTATCATTTTGAACCACAACAATCTGAAAGTGAAACCATTATTGAATTAAATTGCAACTTCAAATTATTTGGCAAACACGATTTAACCTGCAAAATTATTTATTCTTTAGAAACAATTGAAAAATTAATTTTTTATGATGATATGTTAAACCATAAAATTATTGAAAACACATTTTTAACTGACGACACATTAAAAAACACCAACGTTGATGTTAAATCCATTATCGGAACAACCAGTATTGGGCTAAATGAAATGCAAAATATCGAAATTGGAGACGTAATTTTACTTGAAAACACCCCCCTTAGTTCCCCTGTAGAAATTATTGTTGGAGAGAATGTAACATTCCAAGGCCTTCCAATCAACATTAATGATCAAAAAATTGGGGTGCAAGTCACGCATTCTCCACAGTACAATGATGTAATTAAAGAGTTAGGAAAACCAACAGAAGGGCCTTTAATCTCAACGGAGTCCAACGAACACCATAGGGATCAAATAGCTGAAAGCGCGCCTCAAATGAGCACACCATCACCGGAAATAGAACCAATAAATGATCTTCCTGAAGAGGCAACAACAATAACTGATCCTGAACCAGAAGAAACCTTAGAAGACGATTTAAACATGCCCGAATCAGCTGAGCCCGTAATGGAACAAACGGAACCACCAGCTGAACCAATAACAACAACTGAACCTATTCCAGAAGAAAGTACATCAGAAAATGTTGCGAATGATGACTTTTCATGGGATGATTTAGATGATGAGTAAACCAAAGACTTTCGCTGTCATTAATTATAAAGGTGGCACTGGAAAAACGTGCACATTAATTAATTTAGCGCATGCGATTTCACAAAAAGGGAAGCGCGTATTAATTGTCGATACTGATCCACAAGGCTCAACAAGCTACCATTTAGGAATCGTACCAGTAAAAACATTATTTGACATTATAACAAAAAAATTACCCGCCGCAGACTGCATCTATACGGCGAGAGAAAATTTAGATTTAATTGCATCAAATGAGTATTTGTTTCCAGCTGAAAATCATATGCACAAACAAGTAAATAGAGAGTTAATATTAAAGGAACTATTATCACCAATTTTCGAAAATTATGATTATGTATTTTTAGATTGTTCTCCATCGATTAATTTAATGAACCAAAATGCACTTTTATGCGCAGAAAATCTATTAATCCCAGTTTCAATGGATTATATGACATTACTTGGGGTAAAACAGTTGATAAATAATACGAAATTATTAAATAGAAATTTTAATAGTTCAATTAAAGTATCAAAAATCATTCCAACGTTTTATAATAGTCATAATAATAAAACAAAACATGTGCATGAAAGTTTATCGAGAGTTTTTTCAGAATATATTTCATCCCCGATACGTGCAAATGTTACAATATCAGAAGCGGCTGGTCAGGGAAAGACGATTTATGAGTTTGCACCAACAAGTCCAGCAGCAAATGATTTTAATAAATTAACAGAAGAGGTGCTAAACTATGAACGATGAACAATTCAATGACCCACTAGCTGATTTTGATCCAGTAATGGAATCAGCATTATCCGTTAACGAGGAACAACCCATGGCATCTGAGCCAGCAACAACGGATTCATTAAACATACCTGCTACCGATAGTATCGAAACACCAGAGTCAATCCCTCAAAATAACCCTGTAATAGACACACCAGACGATCAAATTGATTTAAGTAAAGACGAATCCTTTTTTGATAATGATGAATCATTCGACATTGATGAATCTTTATTTGAAGAAAGCGATAACGAAGATGGCATCAGTGTAGCCAAAGTAAATTTTGACGCCCCGTCATCAACATCAGGCGATGGACAAGTGTACGATAAAAATTTATTTAAGAACATAAAAGTTGATGTATCCATCGAATTAGGTCGCTCTCAAATCAGTTTAAAAAAGTTATATGAACTTAAAAATGGGTCTATCATTGAATTAGGGCGTTTGGTTGGAGAACCGTTAGATCTCGTTATTAATGATCAAGTCATTGCGAGGGGTGAAGTTGTTGCAGTTAATAGCAATTACGGTATCCGCATTACACATGTCGAATCATTAGCAAATATTGCATAATGGATTTAGCCTATTACATTAAATTTATTGTTTCATCTCTTTTTGTAATTGGCGCTCTTTTAGTGGTTCTAAAATATTCAAAAAACCTTCAAAAAACTCACTTATCAAAAAACATGAAGATTGTTGATCGCATTGCAACTGGCAGTCAATCGAATGTTTTTTTAATCGATGTAAAAGGACAAGAATATGTGATTGGTGCCACCAACCAATCCATTAATCTAATCGACAAATTATGATCAAGCGAATATTAACATTTATAATCGTTTCAGCGACCGGAGTTTTAGCTCAAACACCAGCCATGAATATCGATTTAAGTTCGTTTACAGAACCATTACAATTTAGCTCATCAATTAGCTTATTACTGGCTATTTCCTCCATTAGTATTGCACCATTCTTCTTAATATCAACAACATCATTTGTGCGATTTGCCATTGTTTTAGGTATGATCCGAAATGCCATTGGGACCAACCAATCGCCGCCAAACCCGGTTATTATTTCAATTGCACTATTCATGACGTTTTATGTAATGACGCCAACCTGGATTAATGTATATGAAAATTCAATTATTCCATACCAAAATAAAGAAATTTCACAACAAATCGCATTTCAGAAAGGAATTGAACCGTTTCGAACATTTATGTTGAAATATACCCGTCAAACCGATCTCGCATTATTTATTGAGTTTTCAAAAATACCTGAAGTAAAGAACATAAAAGAGGTTCCAATTTATGTATTAATTCCAGCATTTATGATTTCTGAGTTAAAAACAGCCTTTCAAATTGGGTTCATGTTATTTATTCCATTTATTGTAATTGATTTGGTAGTGTCAAACATTTTACTATCTCTGGGCATGTTTATGTTGAGTCCGGTCATGATATCATTGCCATTCAAAATCTTGTTATTTGTATTAGTTGATGGGTGGAATCTAATAACACGAGGACTATTAAATGGCTTCCAATAGCATAATTATGCTATAATTTTACAGGAGTTTTAATGTGACATTAGATAACGTTAGTACCATTTTAAACGATGGCATTCAAACCATTATTGTAACATCGCTACCTTCTGTAGGCGTTGGTTTAATTGTGGGCTTAATTATTGCGCTTTTTCAAGCCGTAACTCAAATACAAGAACAAACATTAACATTTGTACCTAAGATGGTCGCTGTTTTTTTAATATTGGCTGCAACCTTCCCATGGATGGCTGGCAGTATTATTGAGATGACAAATTCACTCTGGACGCAAATACCAATCTACTCGCGATGATTATATCGCAAGATCAGATCATCATTTTCTTTCTGATTTTTGCGCGAGTAATTGCGGTTTTATTATTAACCCCTGGATTTAGCGGCAAAGAGATATTTTCAAGTGGAAAATTAGCCCTTATTTTTTGGTTAAGTTTATTATTGATTTTTGTAATTCCTCTCCCGTTAAAATTACCAGGAACACCATTACTTTTTTTTGCAGCAATTCTTGCTGAGTTTTTAATTGGCGCACTCATTGGATTTGTCACACAGTTATTAATTGTGGGCATTGAATTTGGAGGGAGTTTAATGGATACTCAAGCTGGTTTAAGTGTGGCATCATTACTCGATCCATCAACTGGTCAAACAACATCCATTTTATCACGTCTTTTAAGGCAAATTTCTGTTTTAGTTTTTTTATTGATTAATGGCCACCATGTTGTGTTAGGTAGTTTAGTGCAAAGCTTTCGAGCAATTCCAATAACATCCAAACTTAATATTTTTGAAGCATCACGATATGTAACCAGTATTAGTGTCGATATATTTTTGGCTGGATTGCAAATAGCCGCACCAATTTTACTCGTCGTATTCTTAATCGATTTTGGGTTTGGTCTGTTAAGTAAAGTTGCGCCACAGGTGAATGTATTTCAGCTTGGCTTTCAAGTTAAGCCTATTGTAAGTGTATTGGTTTTAATGACAATCATTCCAGGAATGGTTGAATTAGTGTTCTTTTTTCTTCAAAAAAGTGCCGGAGATTTACTGCGAGTGTTATTCTTAATAAGGAGCAATTAGAATGGGTGAAGATTCAGGCGATAAAACAGAAGAACCCACCCCCCACAAACTTCGAGAAGCTCGTAAAAAAGGGCAAATCGCAAAAAGCCAAGAAATTACATCTGCCGTTATGTTAATTGTGTCATTTTACACATTTAGTATTACTGGCCCCATGATGCTCGACCGTTTATCAGGGCATACAACCATGATCTTTAATTTACTTGATTTGGAATTTTCAACACCAATGGTTGGTATGCTTTTAACTGAAGCACTGAAAACAATTTTATTAAGTTTAGCACCACTATTAGGCGCTGTTTTTGCAATGGTGATCATCATCGAAAGTCTACAAACAGGCTTTCTATTTTCATTAGAGGCGTTATCACCCAAATTTGACAACTTAAATCCCATTAATGGATTTAAAAAGTTTTTTGCTTTGAAACAATATGTTGAACTTATAAAATCAATCATTAAAATGTTAGCCGTTGGAACCGTTTTATTTATCACAATTCGGGAACTATACCCGCTCGTATCACAATCACAGCAACAATCCCCTTTTTCATTAATTGCTTTGGTTGGGAAAATTGTAATGGACACCGTAACAAGAGTGGCAATTATTTATTTTTTACTCGCTATTTTCGATTATTTTTATCAACGGTATGAATATATGAAGTCACTTAAAATGTCGAAAAAAGAAATAAAGGAAGAATACAAACGATTAGAGGGAGACCCTATTATTAAACAACGTCAACGAGAAGCACAACGTGCAATGTCACAAGGCCGTCAAATGGGACAAGTCCCAGGAGCTGATGTGGTTGTCACCAACCCAACCCATATTGCTGTTGCGATTCAATATGATCCCAACCAAAAAGATGCCATCCCGTTAATTGTTGCCAAAGGACAGCGCTTAATTGCTGAACAAATTAAGCAAATTGCAGATGATCATGATATTCCAATCATTGAAAATCCCCCACTCGCTCGATTATTATTTAAGAATGTAGAGATTGGGCATTATGTTCCACAAGAGTCATTTAAGCTCGTTGCAGAGATCCTAGCCTTTGTTTTTCATATAAAAAATAAAAAAAAGAAGGAAAAGCAAGCGATTTGATCGATAATAAGACAAAGTGATAAAATAAGATAAGAAATGTTTACAAAATTACGCAATCTATTTTCAATAGCTGATTTAATATTAGCCTTCGTTTTCCTCATGATTATCTCAATCATGTTATTACCAGTGCCATCATGGGCATTGGATATTTTAATGGTATTAAATATTGGTGCCTCGGTAACAATATTACTCGTGTCGATGTATTTATCACACCCGCTTGATTTTGCAGCTTTTCCGTCACTGCTACTGGTTTTAACATTATATCGTCTATCGATTAACGTCGCGTCAACAAAATTAATTTTAGCACTCGGCGCAGATTTTGATGGTGAAGTTGTTATAGCATTTGCTGATTTCGTAACTCGAGGAAATTTTGTCGTTGGTATTGTAGCGTTTGCGATCATTACATTAGTACAGTTTATGGTTGTTACCAAAGGTTCTGAACGAGTTGCTGAGGTTTCTGCACGATTTACATTAGATGCCTTACCAGGTAAACAAATGAGTATTGATGCCGATTTAAATGCAGGCTTAATTGATGCTAACGAGGCTAAAGAACGTCGTAAAAAACTGGAACGTGAATCCCAATTTTTTGGATCAATGGACGGTGCAAATAAGTTCGTTAAAGGGGATGCTATTGCCGGTATTATAATCTTAATTATTAACATTATTGGCGGCTTACTCATTGGACGCTTTATGCAAGGGCTAAGTTTTGGCGATGCAGTAACAATATTTACGACATTAAGTATTGGTGACGGTTTAGTCGCGCAGGTACCCGCATTATTAATTGCGATAGCATCCGGTTTAGTTGTAACAAAATCAGCATCTGATCATAGCTTAGGAAAAGACGTTGGGGATCAAATATTATCCCAACCACGTGCATTTGCTGTAACATCTGTTATTTTATTCCTATTTGGTTTAATCCCGGGCTTTCCAACTTTACCATTCTTTTTATTAGGAACAGGAAGTGGCGCCATGGCCGCGTCAATTATTAAATCACGATCAAAAGCAGAAGAAATGGGCGAAGATCCCTCTGGCGAAGCAGCCGATGGAATGAAAAAACCAGAAAACTTACTCGGCACGCTAAGCCTTGATCCAATCAGTTTAAAATGTGGCCGAAACTTAGTGCCACTAATTGATCCAAGTCAAAATGGGCCGCTACTCGAACGAATCACGCTAGTCCGCTACCACATAGGGCAAGAACTCGGCTTTGTCATACCAGGGGTTCGTGTCATGGATGATTTAAGTTTACCCCCGAATCAGTATCAAGTGGAAATTAGAGGAACGCGCATTGCAGTCGGAGAAGCCTTACCTGGGCATTTCTTTGTCATCGAAGCACCATCCGCGTTAAAACGACAAGGCTTAGACGCAATTGATGCCATTGATCCAATTACAAACCAACCCGCGTCATGGGTCACTGAAGATCAATTAGATTCACTACAAGAATCAAGCGTTCCATTTCAAAATTTAACCGATTACATTGCACAGCATTTCTCAGAAGTTGTAAAACAACATTCTGACGAAATAATGACGCGTCAAAATGTACAATCATTATTAGATTTGGTTAAAAATACAAATGCAGCCATTGTACGTGAATTGGTACCCGATCTATTATCACTGGGACAAGTTCATAAAGTTCTTCAAACATTGGTTAGAGAACGTGTATCAATCCGAGACTTATCAACAATCTTAGAACGACTCGCAGATTATGCGCATGTATCTAGAGATACTAATTTATTAGCAGAACATGTGCGGCAATCATTAGCACGACAAATTTGCTCAAAATATGTAGATGCAGATGAAACCATAACGGTATTCACAATTGACCCACAATTAGAAGAAACCATGATCAATGCAGTTCATCAATCAGAGTACGGCGCATTCTTAGCATTAGACCCTCATCTCGGTGAAAAAGTAATTGCTCAAATCAGTGACCATATTTCTAATTTTAGACGGATGGA
>MDTB01216366.1_pt1 | contig 17552 bp, 16 predicted proteins | sample 811161 | NCBI WGS metagenome assembly MDTB01 (sample SAMN05326650, study PRJNA326480) | marine metagenome | isolation source: seawater | place: Mediterranean Sea | collected 2009
AACCTTTTTTAATCCACCAAACACTTGGATCTCTAAATGTATCTGCCACACTAAAAAATTTTTCTTTAGACCAATTAACGTATTTAAGCCACCTATTTAAATCATCAGATATTATATGATCCATTTTTTTAACTAATCTTACTCCCTTTTCTCTAATCAAGTCTCCAGATCTAATATCCTTTGATGCATGATCTGTGCATCTGCCATAGCCAAATTTTATATATTTCATATAATCGTGTAGACCATTTTCGTGAACATCATCGAGGTTTGAGGCTCTTCTGTAAGTTCTTTGAAATTTCTTTTTCGACAGCTTAAATCCGTATTTTTTAACCATTAATTCTGTATTTTTAATTGGATCCCACTTTATATAATTAGAAAGATATATTCCTCTTAGGTTTGTTTTTTCTATTTCTTCATCGCTTGGATACATATAAGGAAGTAAGTTTTCTTGTGAAAGTTTTTCTCCATATTTTTTTGAAACTTTTAAAAAATCATACCAATCTAAATTATGAGTACCCAATTCTTTTCTTTCTCTTTTACTAAATTCGATAAAGTCATCGTTTGAGTGCATTCCACTAACTTCAATCCAACCATGCTCTCCCCAAATCATAAATGGTATTTTAAACTTAACTGCTACTATTATAGGGTATGTTAAAATACCAGCGTGTCCATGCCAATTCATATCTCCATGAAATTCCATCCCTAATCTATTTAATTTTTTAATTGTATCTATAGATGATGTGAAAAATATATGGTCAACACCAAATACCTCTCTCATATTTATAAGGTTCTCCATACCCTCTTTTGAATAATTATTTGAATTATATGTTACAAGTAAAGGATTTAATTTTAAAACATTTTTGATTATGTGAGTTTGAAAATAACTATCTTTTCCTCCACTCACAGGAATTAAACAGTCATAGTTACTTTTTTGTTTTTTAATTAACTTTTTTAATTGTTTAAATCTTTTATCCCAGTCAATAATTTTTTTTTCGTCAGAAACTTTACATCCGGTACATTCACCATCAGGGGTGATAGATGATGTGATTACACTGATTGATGGGAAAACACATTTTGTACAAAACTGAATGTTAGGTTTTTTTATAATCATCTCAGTGCTATTTTTTTAGTTTTTAAATATTTCTTTAAATTAGGATAAGCATTTTCTTTAAAATGAAAATAATTACCAGCAGCAAGCGCAGAAATATCTGTCTGTTTAAAAGCTTTATAAAAATGATCTTCATTTCCGGCTCCGCCACAAGCAATAATAGGTAATTCAGTAATTTTTGATACTTGATTTATAGTTCTTATATCAAAGCCTTTTCCAGTACCATCTCTATCAATTGAATTTAAAAAAAATTCTCCTACACCTAAATCTTCACAATATTTTATCCAATTATTTATATTTTTTTTTGTATTTAGGCTGCCATTGTCCACAAATAGAATTGGTTTACCTTCTATAATTCTATAGTCAATAGATGCAACTAAGGCCTGTGAACCAAATAAATTTGTAACCATCCTTATTAATTGGCTGTTTTTATAAATACTAGAGTTAATAACCAATTTATCTGCACCGTTTCTAATAAGCATTTCCGCTTGAGACATATTTGTAATTTTCCCACCAACTGTCAAAGGTAAGAAACATTTTTTTGAGATTATTTCTATAATCTTAACTATTTTTTTTTTATTAATTTCATTAATTTGATTATTTTGCCCAAGATTAATGTAAATTAATTCATCAACATTCCATTCAAAAAACCTTTGAGCTTGATTAATAAAATTACCTATATTTTGATGTAAATAAAATTGCTTACTTCTAATTAAAAAATTATCCTTGTTAAAAAGGCAAGGAATTAGTCTCTTTAATTCTTTATTTTTCATAATCTTAATTTTATAAGGTTTGAATATTGTTTTAATACTTATAAATCAAAAATTATGAAACAAAAAAATATTATAGGAATTGTTGATTTCCAGGCTGGGAATATAACCTCATTGAGGAATTCAATATCTTTTCTGGGATATAAATCTTTATTAGTGAAAAAACCTAATGATATAAAAAAATTTTCAAAAATTATACTTCCTGGTGTTGGTTCGTTTGATACCGCTATGAAAAATTTAAAAAAAAATAAAATAGATCAAGAGTTAAGAAATTATGTTAAAAAGAAAAGTAATAAATTACTTGGAATATGTTTAGGTATGCAATTGTTATTTGAAAAAAGTGAGGAGACAAATAATGACGAAAAATTTGTTCAGGGTTTGTCTATTATCAAAGGAAGTGTAGAAAGTTTTTCTACACAAAGAAAAAAAAGATTTAATATTGGCTGGTCTGAAGTTCAGACAAAAAAAAATAATGATTTATTTTTAGGATTGGTAAAAAGTGAAAACTTTTTTTATTTTGTTCACGGATTTTATTGTAAAAATAACGATAAAAAAGCAACTGTCAGTTTTACAAAATTTAAAAATATAAAGTTTTGTAGCTCAATTCAAAAAAATAATAATATTTTTGGAGTTCAGTTTCACCCTGAGAAAAGTCTAAAGTCTGGATTAATTCTTTTAAAAAATTTTTGTAAACATTGATAAAAATTAATAAAATTAAATCAATCTTAAAATTTAGAAACAAAGAATATAAATTTCTATCTCCCCATGTTTTCTTAAAAAAAAATTTATTTTATTTATTTTTTTGTAACAGAGGAACGGATAAAAATAATTTTTATGGAGAAATTAATTTAGCCAAATCAAGTGATCTAAAAACCTGGAAAAGAAATTTTTCTTTTAGACTAAAACCAGAATTTGGATTTATAAGTTATCTATCACCATATATAGTTGAAAAAAAGGATATCTATTTCATGTATGTTGAGGCACAAAAAAAAAATTTTTCATCATCAATTATTAGGTATTATTCAAAAGATTTTAAAACATGGTCATATGATTATAATTTTTCAAAAAAAAGTTTAATTTATAATTATAAGTCTCCGTCTTTTTTCTTAAACGATAAAAATTATATTTATTGTTCTAAAGAAAAATATAATAAAAAGATGATTATAAAATTTAATGTGGCTAATCCTAAACTTGAAAGAATAGCTATAAAAAGTAATTATAAAGACGAAAAATATTCTATCTATAGCCCAACATTTATAGACTATAAAAATTATCATCTTTTTTTTTATGCTGCATGGCCAAATAGCAAAAGTGGCAATATAAGGTTGTGCTATTCTAAAGATAAAAAAACATGGAAAAAAATCCAAAAACCTATAATTACTCTTGATAAAGAAACAGAAATAATCTCAGAACCATATATTCACAAAATTAATAGTTTTTATTATTTATTTTTTGAATACAAATTAAAAAATAATAAATGGAATTTATCTAGTAAAAAAATAGGATCTGATGTTATTGGTAAAATTTTAAGATGAATATTTTAGTAACAGGTTGTGCAGGATTTATAGGTTTTCATACTTGTCTTTTATTGATTAAGAAAGGCTATAATGTAATTGGAATTGATAATTTAAATAGTTATTATAGCGTTAAACTCAAAAAAGATAGACTTAAAGAAATTTATAAAATATCAAAAATTAAGAAAAAACAATTTATTTTCTTAAAAAAAGACATTTGCTCTTATGGAGCTTTAAAAAATGTTTTTTCAAAGTATAAATTTAAGTATGTGATAAATTTAGCTGCTCAAGCTGGTGTAAGATTTTCAATCTCTAATCCAAAAGAATATCTTAAAACTAATATTAATGGTTTTTTTAATATTTTAGATTTATCAAAAAAGTTTAAAATAAAACATTTAGTTTATGCAAGCACTAGCAGCGTGTATGGTGCTAATGAAAATTTTCCTTTGAGTGAAAAAAATATAGCTGATCACCCAATCCAATTTTATGCAGCTACAAAAAGATCAAATGAAATAATGGCTCATTCATATAGCAGCTTGTATAATTTACCATGTACTGGATTAAGATTTTTCACTGTCTATGGTCCCTGGGGAAGACCTGATATGGCGCTATATTTATTTACGAAAAATATTATTCAAAATAAAAAAGTACCTTTATTTAATAAAGGAAACCATCAAAGATCGTTTACATATATTGATGATATTGTAGCAGGTATTTATAAATCTCTAAAAAATATTCCAAAAAGAAATAAAAAATGGTCAAGCAAAAGACCAGACCCATCTTATAGTTACTCTCCTTATAGAATATTGAATATTGGAAATAACAAGTCTGAAAGTCTAAAAAAATATCTTTTTTATATTGAAAAGAATTTAAATAAAAAAGCTAAAATAAAAAATTTAAAAATACAGCAAGGAGATATTGTAAAAACAGAAGCTGACTTAAAAAAAATAATTAAAGAAATTGGTTATAGGCCAAACACATCTATAGAAGAGGGTGTTAAACGGTTTATTCGTTGGTACAAAACATATCACAAAATTAAATGAGTAAATTATCCTTCTTAATTAAATTATTACCACCAAGACTAAAAATAAAATCTTATTTGGTATTTATTATAATATTGCTAAATACTTTGCTTGAAATCTTAGGAATTGGGACAATATCTGTTTTTTTGAATATTTTCTTAAACCCAGATATTGTTATTACCAAATATCCATTAATAAATAATTTTGAAATTGAAGCAATCAGTCGAGATAATTTTATTATTTATGGAATGGGGATAATCGCTTTCCTTTTTGGTTTGAAAATTTTTTTACAAATTTATTTTGTTTACGTTGAAAGATCATTCTTTAATGAGATAACAGTACTTGTTCAAAAAAAAATATATGAATCATATTTGTTGAGAGATTTTTTTGAAGTTATTAAATTTGATAGTTCTCATATAATTAGACTTTTCACTGCAGAGGCAGAACATTTTAGAGGTTATTTAAGACATTTATTCCTTTTTACAAAGGAACTTGTGATAGTGATTTTTATAGTCTTAATTCTTTTGTCTCTAAATTGGCAAGTAACACTATCTTTGATTTTCATTACAATATCGTTTGTCTTAGTTTTTTATTTTACATTTCAAAATAGTTTAACAAAAAAAGGATCAATACTTATAGAAATGAATAAAAATGTAATTACTTTCTTAAAATACTCTTTTGAATTAATTAAAGAGATTAAAGTCACCTCAAAAGAAAATTATTTACGAAAAAATTTCTATTCAACGATAAGCAATAAAGAGAAAATGAAACTATACCATCATGTTGTTTCTGCATTACCAAGGCTATTGATGGAATTTTTAATTATTTTATTAATATTTTTGATATCATTGTTTTTTATTAAAATTTTAAATGATAGTTCAAGCTTAATTTTATATTTATCGTTTCTGACAGTAGCTAGTATAAGATTAATACCCTCACTTTCTATTTCTGCAAATTGTCTTACAGTTTTTAAATTTTACAAAAAATCATATAATGTAGTTTGTGATGAATTGAAGAAATTCCAAAATGTTAAGAAAAAAATATATAGAGAAAAATTAGAAATTAGCGAAATGAAAGAAATAATATTGAAAAATATTAATTTTTCATATTCAGAAAAAAGTAAACTTTTAAAAAATGTAAATATTTCTATCAAAAAAGGAGATAAAATTGCAATCAGGGGAAGTTCTGGTTCAGGTAAAACCACACTCATTAACTTAATTTGTGGTTTATTAAAGCCCTCAAGTGGAAACCTGATAATTAACGGAGTAAATTATGAAAAGAAACAATATATTTTTAAAAAAATTATTGGATTTGTTCCACAAGAAAATTATTTAATAGACGATACTATTAAAAATAATATTATTTTTTTTAAAAATGATAAATCTTTTAACAATAAAAAATTTAAGAAAGTTTTAAAAATATCAAATACAAATGAATTTATAAACAAACTTCCAGCAAATATCCAAACCTCAGTAGGAGAAAGAGGATTAAGATTTTCTGGAGGTCAAAGACAAAGAATAGCTCTTGCAAGAGCATTATATGATGAACCTCAAATTTTAATTTTAGATGAACCAACGAGTTTTCAGGATAAAAAAAATAACGACACTATTATTAAAAATATTACAAACTTAAAGAATTTAACTTTAATATTTATATCTCACGGAAGTTATAATTCTAAATTATTCAACAAAATATATGAAATTAAAAATAGAACTGTAAAATTGAAAAGGAATAAAAATTAAAAAATGCCAGATAATTCCAATTTTGTTAAAAATAGCAAAGAATTACAAGAAAATATTGAGAAATCTTTATTTACTAATCCTTTCCCCCTCTATGTTGAGAATAATTTTTTAGAGAATGAATTTTACAAAGTTTTAAAAAATGATTTAACAAAAACTTTAGCTAATCTCTCAAATTATAATTCAGAGAAAAATTTTGAGATCGAGAGGGAAAATGACAAGCAATACTTGACTCTTGGAGGAGGTAGAAGTCAAAATTCAAATTCTAATATAAAAGAAATATTTAAAGAGTCCTCAGCTTGGACAAGTTTATTAAATTACTTTGACTCAGAAGAATTTGTAAAAGCAACAGTTTTCGCCCTAAAAAAAAAATATAATTTGAGAGGAAATATTGTTTACAGAAAGCCCGACTATAAGCAATCAATTTTTCAAAAATTGTTTCAAACTAATGTATATGTATCTTTTAAGTTTTCTCGATATCCTTCAGGATCGGGCATGTCCTTTCATAGAGATTTATCAAATAAATTTTTGTCTGGAATGTTATATTTTGGATTTTCTGATAACAAAGTGAGAGATGTTGGTGGAACTCAATTTTTTATAGAGAATAATACAATTCCTAAAATTGATCATTTTACCGATGATCACGATGAATTTACGCTGTGGAAAAATATACACCCTAAAGATAATAGATTTATCTTTTTTTTAAAGACTAAAAATTCTTGGCATAAGGTAAATCCATTCAAATTAGAGCCACATACAACTAGAGATAATTTACAAATAAATTTAATGCATTGTCATTACAATTTAATTAGTAATAAAATTTTAAGATTATATAAATTAGTTTTAGCTTTCTTTTCATTAGTTAAAGATGAGGTAAAAAGTATATTTTTTTTATTACTTGAAAACCAATCAACAAAATATAACTCAAGAGTGCTTATAGAAAATAACAAAATAGTTATAAAAAAAGTATACAATTTTTTTGGTACAGGAAGCTTTTGGAAATTAAGGAATATTTATCATTTTATTAAAAATTCTTTTTTAATTTTAAATACAAAACGAAGAAGAATAAGAAAAGTAGTTTTAAAACATTGCAAGCCTGTAAATAAAAATATCTTTTTAAAGTCTGGTTATGGAATAGATGTAAAAAAAATTATACCAAATGAAAATGTATTTAGTTTTGGTATATTAGATGATATTAGATTTGAAAGATTTTTAAATGAAGAATTGAGGTTAAATATTTTTTCAGCTGATCCTACCCCAATAACTCAAAAATTCATGAAGGATAAAGTTAAAAAAAATTTTTTCTATGAACCTTCTGCAATTCATACTAAAAGTGGAACTGTTAAATTTTATTTTGGTACTTCTGATCAAAATTTAAAAAATATGGAAGGATCGATAAATAATATTAACAATCAAAGCAAATACACAGAAGTAAATTGTAAAACTTTAGAAGATTTTAAAAAGCATTGGAATTGTGAAAAGATAAGTTTCTTAAAAATGGATATAGAAGGGAGTGCCATAGATATCTTGCGATATATAATTTCGCGAAAGGGAGAAAATTTAATTAAACAGATAGCTTGTGAAATTGAATTTCCAAATCTTAACGAAGATGAAAATTTTGTTCATAAAGTAAATGGTGTAATGGCTAGCTTAAAAAATTACTATGATATATACTATTTACCTAGATATTATCGTTTTACAAATCTTGAGATTTTATTAATTAAAAAGTTTTAATCTAATTTTTGTAAATATTTGTTTGTTAAATCCATTACTCGACCATAGGCTATTTCTTGTGCCTCTGTTGTCATTCCACCAATATGTGGAGTAATTAAAAGTTGATTATTATTTTTAAACAATTTTAATAATCTATTATTTTTTTTGTTATTTATCTCATCAACTAATACATCTGTAGCATAACTAAAGTATTGATTTTTATTTAAAAAATTAATTAAATCATTTTCATTAATTAACTCTCCACGTGATGTATTTATTAATAAAAGATTTTTTTTAGCATAGCTTAAAATTTTCTTATTAATCATGTTTATTGTATTTTTATTAACATGCACGTGCAAAGAAACAATATCGCAATTTCTAAATATTTTTTCTAAATTTTTGCATTTAATTATTTTTTTATTTTTGATTTTTTTAAATGGATCATAAACAAATACTTTTGATCCAAGTGCGAGTAAATATTTAGAGTATTTTTTTCCAAGTCTGCCGTAACCAATAACTCCAACTTTTAGTTCCGTAAATTGCCTTCCTATAAATTTAGTATAATTCCATTCTCCATCCTTTACACTTTGCGATGAAGAAACAACATTTCTTATTTTTGACAAAGTTAAAGCTAAAGCATGCTCTGCTGTTGAGGATATTTTTTTTATAGTGCTATATTCTTTTGTCAGTGAGATTAGTTTTATTTTTTTTCTTTTTAAGTAAGATTTATCAATATGAACTGTACCAGTTGAAGCTGTGGTAACACATTTTAATTTTTTTCCTTTATCAATTAGTTTTTTGTCAATTAGAACACTACTCATATTTGGATTAGTAAAAATGACACTATAATCTTTGATTATACTCAAAACTTCACTATATGAAGGATTTTCTAATATTTTTATCTTATCAAAATCTTTAAACTTGGAATATAAATATCTAATATGTTTAATTGGAGTAATAATTAATATAGAATTTTTTTTCACAACTATTTTTTTAATAATTTTTCCGCAATATAAAAATCAATTTCTTGATCAATATTGATTGATCTTTCAGGAGGCAAGATATATGCAAAACTCTTTTTTGATCCATATCTCTTTCTTTTATTAATTAAATAATCTCGATTAAGTGCATAAATAGACCCACTTCTAACATAAGCATAAGGTTTTAAATCTTGTCTTCTGGACTCTGCTTTTTCATTGATACAAAAATTAATTATTTTTCCTTTAATAATTTTTTTTATTCTTGCAGGATGGTTGTCTAAAACTCTATTTACTGCAATAACGCTATCACACTTATATTTTTTGATTTTTTTAATTATAGAGTCAATATCTTTAACCTTTTTTAAAGGATTGGTACACATTAATTCTATTACATAATCATATTTCTTATTGTTAATTTTTTCCATATACCTTGTTGCATGTATCAATGCATCAACTGAGGAAGCTTTATCTGTAGAAAGTTTTTTTGGTCTTAAAAAAGGTATTATTGCCCCATATGCCTTGGATATTTTTGCAATTTTAGTTGAGTCAGTCGAAACAATATAATCCGATATATATTTGGATTTTTTAGCTTCTGATATTGTATAAAAAACTAATGGTTTACCGTTAATTTTTTTTATATTTTTATTTTTTATGGCTTTTGAACCACCTCTTGCAAGTGTTATTGCCAGTATATTTGATTTCAATTACGCTAAACCTTTCCAGGTATTTCCATTATTTGTATAATGATGATCGGCTTCAATAGATGGATCGTATAAAAATTTTTTCTTTTTTTCTATTTGATTATTAATCCAGTATCTATCCTCTTTAGAAGTAAGGTATTCGTCAAACAAATTTGATTTTAAATATTTTGTTTTATAAATAGCTATTGCATTATGAAAAAAATATCTATCTTCAAGCTTAGAAAACATATTTATAATTGGCTTATTCACAAAATGCGACCATATATATCTTTTTTTTATTCTTTTCCCTTTCCATATAGGCACTTGATTTCCAAAAATTGCTACAAATTTTTCTAGGTCTTTAACTGATTTTTTAATATTGATTTTTTTTAAAACACAGTGAGCTGACATTATAATAGTATACTTACCTGTAGCTTTTTTAATTCCAGCATTTAAAGACTTGCCTGGAGAATAACTTTCAATATTTATTATTTTAATTTTAGTATAATTATTTTTCTTCTCAAAATTTAATTTTGGATCTTGAGCAAAACTTTTTACAATTCTGATTGACTCATCAGAAGAGTTATTATTTACAACTATAATTTCACATAATCCGATATTGTCTATTATTGATTGGATTGCATGACCTATCCAATTTTCCTCGTTTTTGCACCTCAGAATTACAGATATTTCATTTGTTAGTTTCATTAGTTTTTTGACATATTTATTAAAACTTTAGCTGAATTTATAGCTAAATTAAAATCTTTTACACTTAATAAGTTGTTATTAATACTTTTAAAGAAAAATTTAATAGATAAATCCAAAGTTTTTTGTATATGATTTTTTTTTAATTTATTAATAATTTTTTTTTTAGGTGTTACAAACAACCCATTATTAGAGAAAACATCTCTAGGAGAATATTTTTTTATATGATTGTTATCAAAAATCAAAATACTATTTGAGAAATGAATAATCGCATATTTGAATGCTACAGAAGCATAAGATAAAAATAAAGTACCAAAAGAATTTTTAGATTTAAGATATATAAATGAGGTATCTTTGTTCTTCTTTGCCACATTCATTGTATGAGAATTTATAATTTTAATATTTTTAAATATTCTTAAGAAAAAATTTATATAGTGAATTCCCAAATTACCCTGAATATTTTCAAAAATATTATTTGATATTTTCTGCTTTTTATTTTTGAATGCTTTACCATGTGAAGCGTAAAACGAAAAATTAATTAATTTACCATTATTCTTACTAGTTAATTCTTTAGCGATATTTAAAAAATATTCAGAAAAATTATAATTAAAGTTAAAATACACTTTTCTTTTCTGACTATAATTTAAATTATTTAAAAAATTCCATTCATTTAATTTCGTAATACCTGGTTTTTCACAAAATATAAATTTTGATTTATTAATAAAATATTTAATATATGCAAAATGACTTTCACTAGAGGAAGATATAAATACTATATCTACATTGTCCAAATTATTTAAATTATTTGTAGTCATAATTTTACCTGTAAGATCTTTTTTAAATTTTTTTTTTTTATAAACAAATATTTTATTTATCATTTTTAATTTTTTTAAAATTATTAAAATTTTCCTAGATTGATTTCCGTAACCTATTACACCTACTTGCATTTTATGCACTAATACATCTCTTGCAGGGCTCAACAGAATTTCTTAAATTACTAAGGTGCTTTAATCTTAGGTCGTTATATTCAAAAGAATTCCATATATCGCTTATATTTCTATTCTTTACATTCCATTTAGAAAGGTAAGATTTATAATCATAATCACATGGGTTTACTTTTCCATCCCACCAAATGAACATTCTTGTCCATAATTCATTGCATGGAGTATCGATATTATTTATTTCATTATCATATGAACTTTCCCATGGTGTATAGTTTGTAAAAGCAATTATATCTGCAATGTTTCCCCATTTTTTTTTCATTTCATTGACATTTTGTTTATCATTTATTTTTACACCGCTTATTCTCACAATTTTATCACTTCTATTATATTCTTTATCTCTAATATTGTTAAACAGTTCCAAATTTTTTAAAGTTTTTTCAAAATTCCCATTAACCCTAATTTTTTCATAGCTTTCTTTGTCCTTAGAGTCTATTGAGAAAACAATAGTTTGAATATCACTTGATAAAAGTAAATGTATCATTTCTTCATTTAGCATAGATGCATTTGTATTTATCTTTAAACCTAAAAATTTATCATTTGTATATTTAATCATTTCTTTAAAGCTCTTACTTAAAGTTGGTTCACCGCGAGAAGCAAAAGTAAGAGCCTCCACTTTTCCTTCCAGTTGATCTATACATTTTTTAAATAAGTCAATATTCATATGCCCCATAAAACCTTTTGATTTTGATGAAAAAGTTTTATCTGCCTGATAACACATTACACATCGAAAATTACAGATTGATGTAGGCTCTATTTGTACACAAGGCGGAAATTCGTCAATTACTTTTATTTTTGGGTAAATATTATACTTATATCTATAAATTAAATATCGTGCATAATTTTTTTCAGATATTTTTTTAAATTCTAATAATTCTTGGTTTTCTAAAACCATATCATCTTCTTTTAGTTTTAAATTAGAGCTAATTTTTTCATAAGATTTAAGAATTTTGTTAATAATTTTTTTTTCATTACTATTTAAATTATAATTTATAATTTTTCTCTTAAGAATGTTTAGTTTAATAAGTAATTCATCATCAATTTTATTTTTTACATCAGAAAATGTAAAATTAGATTTATCAAAACCTTTTTTTCGAGTTTTTGGCTTTATATTAATAATTTTCATATTTCATTTATTGCATTATTTATGTTTATATATAAGACTAAATTCAATCCAAGAATTTTTTATGAATAACGAAATAAGTAAGCTATATCATAATAAAGATGGGAATTATTTTTCAGCTGTAAGAACTGAAATTGACGCATTACTTCCAAAATTTTCAGAAAAAATATTAGATGTTGGTTGTGGAGATGGATCAACCTTACTATGGATAAAATCTATTCAAAAATGTAAAAAAATATACGGAATTGAACTTTTTGAAAAACCATTTTTACAAGCAAAAAAAAAATTAGATCAAGCGTTAAATATAAACGTAGAAAATGAAAAAAATTTTTTTTCAAATGAAAAATTTGATTTGATTTTAATTTTAGATGTACTTGAGCATTTAGTAAATCCATGGAAATTTTTAGAATATATTCAAACAAGATTAAATCTAAACGGATCAATAATTATTTCAGTACCCAATATAAGACATTATAGTGTTTTAAAAAATCTAATATTTTTTGGAGATTGGAATTATACAAAATCTGGTATTTTAGATAGTTCACATTTAAGATTTTTTACAAAAAAAAGTTTACTAAGAATTTTTGCAGAACAAGGTTTAAAATGTAAAATGCTAAAAAAATATCCTGTAGATTATTCTGGTAAAGCTAGTATAGTTAATAAAGTTTTTCTAAATCTTTTTTCAGATTTTTTAACATCTCAATTAATTTTTAAACTTGAAAAATGTTAATATCCAGAATTAGGAATAAGGTATTTTTTCTTATTGAAAATTATATTTTTTTTTTTAAAAATTTTTTCAAGAGAGATTTATTTTTTGCTAAAGTATTTTATCAAATAAATATCAGTTTAAGAAAGACTGATTGGATAGATCTTAAATCTGAACTTGCAAAAATTTATAAAAGTGGTGTGTTAAAAAATATTGAGTATAAACTATTTTATAATAAAAATGTAGTAAATCTTAAAGATTATTATTATCCAGAGATCTACTTATTATATTTGTATTACAGATTTTTTAAAAATTTTTCTGATACTTTTAATATTAAAATTATTTTATTAAAAAATAATTTTTTAAAAAAAAAAAATTTTTTATTTACAAAAAACTTTGAATTACAAAATTATGATAAAAATGAAATTGAAGTTTTATTTAAAAATAATTTAAATAAAAAGTTAAATAGTAACCAAGACAAAAAATTCAAAATTTATCTTAAAGGAAAAAAAATAGCTTTAGTGGGACCAAAATTTTCTGTAAAATCTTTGGGAGATGAAATTGATACCTATGATGTGGTAATTAGAACAAATTATAGAAAAAATTCTAACTTACCTTTTAGCGTTTATGGGTCAAAAACAAATATATCTTATTATAATTCTTATAGAGTGGCAAATTCAAAAGAAGATATCATAAAAAATCAAACAGAACTTGATTGGATGATATTTAAAAGTCAAAATGATATTAGAAAATTAGATTTAGATTTTTCTCAAATTGATACAAGAGTATCAATAAATCCTTCAAACTTTTTTTTATTTTCATCCCCAATGTCGCCACAAAGAATTATTTATGATATATTATCTTATCATCCTAAAGTATTAAAAATATTTCATTTTGATTTTTACAATTCTGGTTCTTATAATAAAAATTATAAACACTGGGATTTAAGCTACAAAAAAATTTCAAATAATTTAAGAGAGCATGGTGCATTCTCATGTTTTATTTTTATGAAAAATTTTTATGAAATGAATTATTTTCTTGCAGACACTGAAACAGAAAATGTTTTAAAACAAGATATAAAGCAATATGCTAATAATTTAGATAAAAATTTTGGAGATCTTATTTAGATTTAAAGTAATGAGTGTTAATTTTTTTTTTAATGAGTTTTTTTACGATCAAATATATGACTATATTGATAATAATGACGAAAATTATCTTATCAACGGTATATTTTTAACAAAAATTGAGAAAACGAGTCACGATTTTAAAACAATTATCAATGATAATTCTAATGAAGAAAACGAGTTACTAAGACAAAATAAAAAATATTTTGATGACACTATTAGGCATGAATTTCCAAAATTATTTATAGACAATATCCCAAAAAATCTTAATTTAGACAAATCTATCTCATATCCAATTGAGAGACTACTATTTCATCATAATAACACTAATTTTGATTTAAATATTTTTTTTTCAAAAAATTTTACAAATTTAAAAAATAAAAAAATAAATATTTTTTATGGAGGTGAATATCGGTTAACAGAAAGTTTAACTTTTTTATATTTTTTATTTTTAATTTATAATCTTAAGAATAATGATGTTAATATTTTCTATAAAGATAGAAAATCAGCTTTAGAAAAATATTTATCTATAGAAAATTTTTTAAATAAAAAAATTATTTCAAATCAACATATTGAAAATAATTCAAAATTTGAAAAAAAATTTTCAAAAAATTTAATATGGATTGAAGGTTTAAGGCAAAGAGAGTATTGGATTAATAATTTGAAACCGTTAATTTTAGGGTGCTCTAATTTAATTTATAAAAATTCTATTGATTTAAAAATTCATTCAAGTTACTCGTTTGAAGAGATAGCACTATTTAATAATTATAAAAATAATAATGTTGATTTTAGTAAATTAAATCAATTTGAGCATTCATATTTTCTTGTGAGAGATTTTTATACTAAATTTACTCTAAATATAATCTACAAAAGACTGGAAGGTTCAATTGTAATAATAAATAAAAGTTTAAATTTAGATAAGTCAGAAAATTTATTCACACCACCGACCCCTCTATTAGAGAGTATAGCAATAGTAAATGAAATGAAAATAAGAAATAAAAAAATATTTTTAATTCCACATTCAACTACGCCAAGTCATGAATTTCATCCAGACTTGTATCACAAGCAATTTACTTTTGTTAAATCAAAAAAAATAATGCCTTGTGTAAAATGGAATTCTGAAAATTCATCTAAGGAGTTTATAATTAGCGAAAATTTCTTTAAAAGAGATATAAATAATAAATATAAAAATAATATAATTTCAAAACTCAAAAAATCTAATTTTATTTTTGAAAAATTTAATTTATTTCAAAATTATAAAAAACTTACATTTAAAACATTTGAAATAATTTACGATGAGATTAATTATTTAATTCAAAAAATACGTTTTAAATTTTTTATAAAAAATAAAAAAAAAATAGGTTTAGTACTAAATGTTGAAATTTATGAAACCTTGCTGGATATAGATTATAAAAAGCAAAATAAAATAATTTTGAGTATACTTAAAATTTGTATAAAAAATAATTGTTTATTATTAATAAGAAGAAAGCCCGGATGGACTAATTATAAATTACTCAAAAAAGAACTTTATAAAGAGTTTGATAAAGAGAATTTAAAAAAAATAGTATTTTGTAGTGACAAGTTTTCTATAAATGAATATTTTAATGAGGTTAGTATGAATTTATTTCTTCAGGGCTCCACAGCTATTTTTGAGTCTATAAGGAGTAATAAACCTTGTCTTTTTCTCACAGACAAAAATTTAACTTTAATGAATGAACAGTATGTTGAATTTCCAGAGAACATCGTTCCAAAAATATCACTTGAAAAATTAGAGGAATATTTAACTAATAATAGTGATTTAATTAATTTGTTAAAGAATCAAAAAATTTTCATAGATGAAGAAATGGAAATAAATAAGGTAAGAATTGAAAGTTTTGACCAACTTAAAACATGAAAAAAATATTAATTATTTTTTTTTCCTTAATTTTAGTTCTTACAATTTTTAATAAACAAATATTAAAAGTTATATTTAAATACAAATTATCACAGTGGGTAGAAAAGGACATTATTATTAAAAATATTGATATTAATTATTCTGGTCAAATTTCAATGGATGGAATACAAATTTTAAATGTTAAAAAAAATAACTACAAAAATATTTTTGAAGCTGAAAAAATAATTATTCAATTTAATTTAAACTCTCTTTTATCTAAAAGATTAATAATAATAAATAATCTTTATATAGAAAAACCGACTTTTTATTTAGATATAGTTGAAAAAGTTATAAAAAATGAAAATAATCAAAATCAAATTTTTTTTGAAGATAATTTAGGTCTAGCAGAAAAGATGTATAAGAATATAAAAGATAGAATATGGCCAAAAAAAATTGTAGATTTAAATTTTCTGATTATAAGAAGTAAAATTTCAAATCCAATGTCTTACATTAAACTCTCTACTTTTTCAGAGGAAACAGAAGTGCAAATGTCAAATTTCGAATTTTTTAGAGTTGGAAATTCAGGAGGTGGTCAACATTTTAAAGATGTTCTGAAGATTATATTCTTTGATATTATTGCTAGAATTGATAATTTTGAATTGAGAAAATCAATTGAACAAATATACCAATTATAAAACTTATTTTTAACTATAATAAATAAAATATTTAATATAATTAAGAATTATGAAAGTAGTAATACTTGCCGGAGGGTTTGGAACTAGAATTGCAGAAGCAGCAGGCCCTAAGCCTATGGTCGAGATAGGTGGCAAACCCATTTTATATCATATAATGAAATATTATGAAACTTGTGGATATAATGAGTTTATACTTGCTCTTGGTTACAAAGCAAACTTGATAAAATCAACATTTTCAAAATTTAACTTCAATGTCACTTACGTGAACACAGGTTTAAAAACAATGACAGGCGGCAGACTTAAAAGATTAAAGAAACATTTAAAAAATGAGAGGTTTATGCTTACTTATGGTGATGGTGTCGCTAATGTTGATTTAAAAAAATTATTAAATACTCATATAAAGTCTAAAAAATTAGCAACAGTTACAGCAGTGCATCCCCCAGCAAGATTTGGAGAAATAATTATTAAAAATGATAAAGTTGCTGAGTTTAATGAAAAAACAAAATCCAAATCTCAATGGATTAATGGAGGTTTTTTTGTTTTTGAACCTGAAGTCTTGGATTATATAAAAAATGATAATTCAATTCTTGAAGGTGAACCACTCACTAAACTGTCTAAAAGTAAAAATCTAGTAGCTTTTAAACATGAGAAATTTTGGCAATGTATGGATACGATGAAAGATAAAAATTTTTTAGAAAATTTATGGAAAAAAAAACCACCATGGAAGATATGGAATGATTAAATTGAGTAAATCATTTTGGAAAAATAAAAAGATCTTAATTACAGGTCATACAGGATT
>MDTB01231989.1_pt1 | contig 17552 bp, 15 predicted proteins | sample 811161 | NCBI WGS metagenome assembly MDTB01 (sample SAMN05326650, study PRJNA326480) | marine metagenome | isolation source: seawater | place: Mediterranean Sea | collected 2009
ACGCTTAATATGCCGCGTCTGATCATGCCGTCTATTCAGGTTAATATGCGGGCTGGATATTTCCCTGAAGCTGAAAATAATGGGGAGACTTATATCAAAGTTCCCATTCAAGGATTAAAATCCTGACCCAATCCACAGGCTATAAATGGGATAGTAATGGCGCCGCCATCATTCTTATTGTTACAGCCTTGGCATTAGCCGCCATCACTGGTGCTATTATGAAAATGATGACAGCTGAGATGAACCCTGTGTTTATCGCTTGGCTGCGTTTTGCTGGATATTTTGTGCTTTTGTTGCCGCTGGCGTTATGGCGGTCAGGCATGCAGGCCTTGATGCCGCCGCGCCCGGTGATACAGATTATCCGCGGGGTTCTGTTAGCAATTGGTAATGTATGTTTCATTATTGGTGTCCAATATGTCGATTTTGCTGATGCCATTGCCCTCATCTATGTCTATCCGTTTTTGATGATTTTATTTGCGCCGCTTGTTTTGGGGGAACGCATAGCACGTTCAGCCTGGTTTGGCGTAATTGGCGGCTTCACCGGCGTTGTCTTAGTGATGCGCCCTGATCCGTTCAATCTTGATATCTATGCCATGCTGATTGTCATGACAGGCTTGATGATATCGTTTCAAATGCTCATAAACCGAAAGCTTGGGGTGATTGCTGATCCCATTGTTATCTCTTTATGGGGCGGCCTGGCGGCGACGCTATCGCTGACCCCATTTGTTTATGATGTTTGGATACCGGTATCTGATTGGCCCTATATGCTGTTGATTATTTTGTCTATTATCAGTGCCTTGGCACAAGTCTTTATGGTTATGGCATTTACGCGCGGTAGTGCGGGATTGCTCGCCCCATTTACATATAGTGAGATCGTGTCTGCGGTGGTAATCGGCCTAGTGTTTTTTGGAACATGGCCAGATATCTTGGCTTTGTCTGGCATCATCTTGATCATTGCCAGCGGTATTCTGGTCGCGCGCCTGCAAGATAAGCTGACCTTGCGGCGCCGAGAAAAGCTCTAATCAAAGGCGGATGATTAGTCAGTATCAGAATGGGATTGCGCTAGAAAATAGCTGGAACATAATCCCAATATAACCCATGCCGCCATGCCAACGCCGAGCGCTCTGGCGGCAAAATGTGATGCGATCTCAGGCGGTACAGGCCCTTGCAAGATTTGCGGTTCAGGCGCACCAATCACATGCGGCGCCAGGATCAGGAGTATCGCCAGACCAAAGACGACAGGCGTCCTCCCAAAAGCGATTAACCAGATGCCAAAGGTTGTCGCAACAACGGTGGCGAGCCACCAGATTTGTCTTGCTTCTAATGATGCGCTGGCAACGCCAGGGACTTCTGGTGGCAGACCAAAGCCCGGGGCAAACTGGACAGCTATAAAACCGGCTAATCCCCATATTATGCCCTGATGGGGGCTGATGGCAGAGGGGTTGATCGTGTCGTCATTATCAAGCCGAAACGCCATCAATGCCGTCATAATTAACCCATAGCCAACATAGATAGCCATGGAAAAGCCAAGGCTGAGCAGGTCGCGTGTTAGATCAAATGTGCTATCGGTATGATGCGTGTCTGCTGCTGAACTGCTGCCAAAATGGGTTAACTGGCCGGATTCATATAACTCCGCATGAAGCAGAACCGGCTGGACAAAAAACAACTGTAATACTCCCCCAATTAATCCAGCAAGACAGCCAGCGAACAAGGCCGATATCACGACACGTGTAAACATTCTTCACCTCAATGCATCAAAATGAAATGGCAAAACCAGTATCAGAAAACGGTAACGACCGCCTGATCAGACGCGAGTATTAACCCAAAAGGGGAAGCCCATTAATGGTCAGATTAATGGCAGGGAAAACCTGTCGCATGGCGAGTGTCATGCGCGGCGCCGTGCAAGGTCGGTGACTGGGCATGGCCAGCAACCGCAAGGGCGCTAACACCAAGCATAATAGCCATGATCAGAGGCAGTAATCGATTACGCGAATAAGAACGGGAAATGGTATGATTTGTCATATTAAGTCTCCATTAACTGTCACACCCGACAGTAAGGTTGTTACATTCATATCCGGCAGGTCTCCTGACTCGCGCTCATCACCCACCTCCGCCTTCCCGATTGATATCATCATTGATATCGCTCAGTGGCAAATGGATGTGGGCTCACGCTCACAGTTGCGGGGGCAGTAACGGCTAGGGCCCTCTGATCTTGGGTCGTCCCTCCCCGTTTTCCCTTTTCATTCAGCAGGCTTAGCCTCCTGAAAACCGAATAATTGACAGTTGCCAGTTTTCCTTATGAAGTCAAGCGATATCTTATCGACTCCAAGCAAACTTTAACCCAAACGCTAACCTAAGCTTTAATGGGGGCTTGACCGTTGTCGCCAATGCCTTAATCATGATGTACTAATATGAATTATAAGGGCCGCGCTAAACGTAAAGGTGAAGTCATGACAGATGAAAATCCAAAAACCGCAGATGTAATTATTATTGGCACAGGGGTGATAGGAACAGCGATTGCCTATGAAATGGCAAAGCAAGGGTATAAAACCCTATCCGTTGATCGCAATAGCCAAATTGGTCATGGGTCAACCGCTGGCTCTTGCGCTATTATTCGCATGCATTACTCGACTTATGACGGGACAGCATTTGCGTGGGAAGGCTATCATTACTGGCGTGACTGGCCAGAGTATCTGGAAGAAACTGATGCCTCAACGCTCGCGACATTCCGTGAGGTTGGCTGTCTTGTCATGAAGACAGAGGCAAATCAGTATCTGACCAAACATATTGAAAACAGTCAGGCTTTGCACTGCCCTATTGAAGAATGGGATGCCGATACGATCAAAGCCCGGCTTCCGATTTATTCACTGGATAGCTATATGCCTGCACGGCGCTTGAATGATCCGCAATTTGGTATGGCTAATGGCGGCCAGATCAAGGGTGGGGTGTTTTGGCCGCATGCTGGCTATGTGACTGATCCGGCGCTATCCTCACAAAACCTGGCGGCGGCGGCAGGGCGGTATGGCGCTAAGTTCATGATGGGGGTTGAGGTGACAGAAATCTGTCAATCCGCAGGCCGAGTGTCTGGAATTAAGCTCAGCAATGGGGAAATACTAGATGCCCCTATCGTCATCAATGTTGCCGGCCCTGGCTCAGCTCAGATTAATCAGATGGCTGGTGTTGAGCAAGATATGAAAATAAAAACCCGGCCGTTACGTCAAGAAGTTGTTCATGTGCCAGCCCCTGAAGGTTTCGATTTTGAAAACCAGGGGACAATTGTATCAGACAGCGATATTGCCTGTTATTGTCGGCCTGAACATGGCAACCATATTCTGATCGGCAGCGAAGACCCTGCTTGCGATCCCCATCAATGGGCTGAAAATGATGCGGATTACAATCGTGATTTCACTGACCAATGGACAACCCAAGCCATGCGCTACGCGCAACGTGTGCCTGGCTTGGGGATACCTTCACAAACTCGTGGAGTTGTTGATCTTTATGATGCGTCTGACGACTGGATACCGATCTATGATACATCATGTTTAGACGGGTTTTATATGGCATGTGGGTCTAGTGGCAATCAGTATAAAAATGCGCCGATCGCGGGCAAGATGATGGCAGAGCTGGTTAATTATGTCGAAGCTGGAAATGACCATGATCAGATGCCGTTATCATTTACCCTGCCTTATATAGACCGCCAGATTGATGTGGGTTTCTATTCGCGCAATCGGTCGATTAATGAGGAATCCAGTTTTTCGGTGTTAGGATAATGACCAACTAGAAGTCATCATGGCCAAAAGTCATCATAGCCAGCAGTCATCATAACTGGAGCTTAATATCATAATCTTGGTGGATGATCTGATCGGCGGCACCAGGGATATATGATATCGGGGCTTGCTCAAGAATAGCGTTAGCACGGGCATTAGCCTTGATAATCAGATCAGGCCGGTCATTAGCAAGCCATTCCTCAACGCTTGTTCTATCGGCAATATCGGGATAGATGAAATCGCTATTCATCCGGTCAAGGGTGGCGCGTTGACCTAGAAAATGGCCATCACCTGCCGCCACCTGTCTGATATCATCCAGGGCTAGAGTAGAGGTATTGACAGCAAGCGGTTGACTCGCCCTGATAATGGCGCCAAGCATGTCGTTATCAATAACATAAGCCGCCATAGATGCCGCCATAAGACTCGCCTGCGCGCCGGCGGCCTGGGTTATCATATGGGCACCTGACTGAACCGCCATAGACACATTAATAGCCTTTTCATAGCCGCTTTGCGCATCAAGGGTTTTGCTGTCTGTGGCACCTGCAATAGTCGAGCTTGGCCATTGATAGAAGCGTGCCATTTGCGCTGAAGCAGCGGTTAGGAGAGCTTGCTCACCACTGCCGCCGCTCATGCCGCCTGTGCGTAAATCCGTAATCATAGGACGCGGGCCAAAAACAGCCCTGGCATCAGGTGAGACAGCCCATGCGATCGCCATCCCGGCCAGAGTTTCCGCCATTGTCTGCGCTAGACATCCCGCCATGGTGACAGGGCTAGATGCGCCTAATTGACCAAATGTGTTGATCATGACAGGCACGCCTGCGCTTGCCGCCTGAATAATGATCAGACAAGACGCGGCATCAAAACGCAAGGGTGGGACAACATGATTAATATTAAAACCGAAAAATGGGCGTTGCCGCAAAGCCTCTGCCGAACCTGCAATATGCGCCGCCATAGCAATAGTATCATTGGCGGCTTGTTCCGATGATGCGCTTGTCAAAATCGGCTTTGCCGTCCCCCGAAAACAGGCATAGGCAGTATTAATATCAAGACTATAAGCATCTGGCATATCTGTTGCGACAAGCGACCGTGCAAAGAAATGAATATGCGGCAGATGATCAACCAATCGCGCCGCCTGATAGAGATCGCTCAAGGTTGATGCACGATAGCAGGCCTGCCCCTCATCATCATATTCAAGCAGTTTCGGGGAAGCACCGCCGCTACCTGTGTAAACATGATTGCTGCCAAGCGTCAGATCATTATCCGCGCCGCGTCCATAAAGCGTGAATTGTCGCGGCAAGTCAGCCATGACGCGCTCAATCACTGATGGCGGAATACGCAGCCTGCCGTCATCAAAGAGCCTTGCCCCATGTGGGGTGAGCAAGTCTATGACCGCATCAGGGGCATCGCTTAACCCGATCTCATCCAGGATGATCAGGGCTTGGTTGTGGATCATCTGGCACTGATCATCATTAAGCGGCGCTAGCCCCCATGATTGGGCAGGCATATGGTGTTGGCTTGCGGCAACGGATTGAGACTGGCTACTGCGCCGTCGCCGCCCTGATCGTTCTGGTTTAGTTGATATCTCGGACATTTTACTCATATAACATACTAACAGCTAAAAGATGATGATGTGGCATAATCGCATCTGATACAAGTCTTTGAGTGGATTTGTCAGGCGTGATGATAAACATTAAGATAATTAGCACCTGAAATAGGGGAGATTAAGATGTTACCTGAACATCCTGTTGTTGCGATTATTGGGACGGGATCAATGGGTGGGATTTATGCAGGCTTATTTGCTGAGGCTGGTATATCTGTCATTGCCATTGATACATGGGCAGAACATATCGCCGTTATCCAGGACAAAGGCTTACGGCTTAGCGGGGTTAGTGGTGATCGCATCATTTCTGGCATCACCGCATCAACCGATATCAGCGCTGCCAAAGATGCTGATCTGTTTATTATTGCCACCAAAGCCGCAGGGGTGGCCGCCGCCGCCAGTGCGATTGCGGCAATGGTTAAGCCGTCACAGCTTATCTTAACAATCCAGAACGGATTGGGGGCAGCGGAGCGAATATCAGCCCATATGTCGGTAGATCAAGTCTTGCTTGGGGTCGCCGAAGGGTTTGGTGCTTCCATTGTTGAGGCTGGTCATATTCACCATAATAATATGCGGCAAATCCGTATTGGTGAGATCAATGGCGGCATTAGCCCGCGTCTAACCGCTATCGAAACGCTCTGGCAGAAGGCGGGGTTTAAGGCGACCGCCTTTGCCGACATTAATCAGCTTATCTGGGAAAAATATATCTGTAATGTGATGCTTAGCGCGCCATGTACGGTATTTGATTGCACTGTCGGGGAGCTATTTGCCCATCCAGAATGGAAAGCGGTTGCTATCGGCGCCATGCTCGAAGCCTATCATTTAGGCAAGGCAAAGGGGATCGCTTTTTCCTTTGATGATCCGGTGGCCTATGCGACGGCATTTGCCGAAGGCATGCCTAAGGCCAATCCGTCCATGCGGCTCGATCATATGGCGCAAAGGCGGTCAGAAATAGATGCCATTAATGGGATGGTGCCTGACCTTGGCCGCAAGATGGGTATGCCAACGCCTTATAATCAAGTGCTGGCGGCGGAGGTCAGACGCCGCGAGGAAGGCTTCTGATCTTGATCACAACAAGATCAACATATGCTAGATTTTGGTGAGCAAGATGATGACGCCAACCGCTATAAGCAGAACGCCGGAGAATTGATTTAAGCGCCGCAAGCGTGACGGGGTTGCTAGCCACTGGCGGCTTTTGCCAATGAGGATTGCTAATGAGACATTGCCCAAAAACGGGACGCTTGCAGATATCAGACTGATCAGAATAGCATCACTTGCGGTAATTTCGGCGAGATTAAAAAATCCGGGTAATATCCCCATATAGAACAGAATAGCTTTCGGGTTGCTGATAATCACTAAAAACCCGGCGATAAATCCAGCCGTGAAGCCAGCCATGAAGCCATTAGGGGTTAACTGGCTTAATTGGTCGGGTTGGGTATCAGCGCGCCAGATTAGCGTCATTCCCATGATCAGAAAAATGATAACAGCAATTAAGGCCAGTATTGGCATAATGGCACTATGAAATTGTGCTAGCATGCCAACGCCGCCAATAGCCACTAATGGCCATATTAAATCACCAACAGCAACTCCTGCGGCTAATGGCCATGCGCCTTGTGGTCCTGTCGCCATAGCGCGCGCCATTATCGCCACCCAGACCGGCCCAGGGGTCAGAAAGAGAATAAAGATGGCAAACGCATAAAGCCAAAGCTGTGTCAAAGATAGACTTATCATTATTCTTATTACCAATCCTGATGTTTACTACCATAAGTCGTGCTGTATCAGCCAGATGGAAATACCAGACGGGAATACCAGACGGGAACACCAAATTGGAATACCAGATGGGAATGATAATCGAGAATAATTGTCCTGATAAGCTCAGTATATCCATTGTCACCCTAATGAAACAACATCATGTCGGGGATGGAATGATTATTGTCTTTTGCTGTCTAATTACCCATGATGAGATTATCTGTAATTAGATGAGCATAAGTATAGGGGGATTTAATGTCAGATCGCATGCAAACTACTGCACAAGTTGTCGTTATCGGTGGAGGCGTTGTTGGAGCATCGGTGCTTTATCATCTGACCACGCGTGGCTGGACAGATGTCATGATGCTGGAACGTAAGGATTTGACGTCAGGCTCGACATGGCACGCGGCTGGCGGCATGCATACGATCAATGGTGACCCGAACGTCGCCAAGCTTCAGCAATATACGATCAAACTCTATAAAGAGATTGAAGAACTATCAGGCCAGGATATCACCATGCATCTGACAGGCGGGATCATGATGGCGGCATCCCAAGAACGCTATGACTGGATCAAGGGGATTTATGCGAAAGGCAAATATCTAGGCATGGAAGGGCTGGAGCTTGTGACAGCCGAAGAAGCCGCTGAGTTAATGCCGATGATTGATCCCAGCCAGTTTGTTGGCGGTATGTTTGATCCGATCGAAGGCCATCTTGATCCTTATGGTGTGACACATGCCTATGCTAAGGCAGCGCGTAAAAATGGCGCGACTTATCATACTCAAACCAAGGTGGAAAGGCTTGAGCAAAATCCTGATGGAACATGGATTGTTCATACTAATCGGGGTGATGTTCATGCTGAGCATGTGGTTAATTGTGGTGGGCTATGGGCGCGTGAAATTGGCCGCATGGTTGGGCTGGAATTGCCTATATTGGCGATGGAACATATGTATCTGCTCACCGAAGACATGCCAGAAGTCGCTACAATAAACAAAGACACAGGCAAAGAAGTGCTGCATGTCGTTGATTTTGATGGTGAGATTTATTTACGCCAAGAACGTGGTGGCATGTTAATGGGCACTTATGAGAAAGCTTGTGTGCCATGGTCAGAACGCGAGACTCCGTGGGAGTTTGGGCATGAATTGCTTGAGCCAGATATTGATCGGATTGCGCCCTCGCTAGAGGTTGGCTTTAAGCATTTTCCGGCATTTGAAAACGCTGGTATTCGGCAGATTATAAATGGCCCTTTCACCTTTGCCCCTGATGGCAATCCGGTGGTTGGGCCTATTCGCGGCTTGACTAATTTCTGGTGTGCATGTGGCGTCATGGCAGGCTTTAGCCAAGGTGGCGGGGTTGGCTTATCTCTGGCAAACTGGATTGTCGATGGTGATCCGGGGTTTGATGTCTGGGCGATGGATGCTAGCCGCTTTGGTGATTATACCAGCATGGCTTACACCAATGCCCGGGTTCGTGAGAACTACTCAAGGCGGTTTTCCATTCGCTATCCAAACGAAGAATTGACAGCAGCCCGGCCGCTATTGACGACACCTATTTATGATAAATTATGTGAGGCAGGGGCGCAATTTGGTGCCGCTTATGGCCTTGAGCAGGCGTTATGGTATGCGCCTGATGGAATTAGTGATGTCTTTAGCTGGCGCCGAAGCACGGATTTTGATTATGTCGGCCAGGAAGCTAAGGCTGTGCGTGATGGCGTTGGACTGATTGAGACATCCAGCTTTGCTAAATATGAAGTGACCGGCGCCGGTGCCGAAGCATGGCTTGATCAAATGCTCGCCTGTAAAATGCCAGATATTGGCCGCATGACTCTAGCGCCGATGATGAAAGAGGACGGTAAAGTGATTGGCGATTTTACCCTGGCTAAACTCGCCGAAGACCGCTTCATGATCATAGGCTCAGGGGTGGCAGAAAACTATCATCTGCGCTGGTTTCATCAGCATTGCCCGCAAGATGGCTCGGTTGCGATCACTTCACGCGGGCTTGCCTTAACGGGCTTATCCATCGCAGGCCCGAAAGCCAGAGACGTGTTGGCGGCATTGACCAATGATGATGTCTCGAATGAGTCTTTTCGGTTCATGGATATCCGAATGACGCATCTGGGCATGGTGCCAGTGATCATTGGCCGCGTCAGCTATACAGGTGATCTGGGCTATGAGATTTGGGTGGCGACAGAATATCAACGGCGGCTGTTTGATGATATCATGGCTGCAGGACAAGACCACGGTATCCGGCTCGTCGGCAGTCGTGCCTTAAATGCGTTACGGCTAGAGAAAAACTTTGGCAGTTGGGCAAGGGAATATCGTCCGGTTTATGGGCCATTAGAATGTGGCTTATCACGATTTGTCGCTTATGATAAGACTGCTGATTTTGTTGGTAAGGCGGCGGCTTTAGAGGAAAAGCAGGAAGGCGGCAAGATGCGGCTGAGAGCCTTTATTGTTAATGCTAAAGATGCTGATGTTATTGGCGATGAGCCTATTGCCTATCAAGGTGAGGTTGTCGGCTGGGTGACATCTGGCGGCTTTGCTCATGCTTCGGGAAAATCGGTTGCCATAGGATATGTTCCTAAAGATATGGCAAACCACCACGATGGATGGAGCGTGGAATTGCTGGGCGATATCTTGCCAGCGCAATTACAGGCAACGCCATTATTTGACGCAAATGGGAGCCGCATGCGAGCCTGACTGATACAGATAAATCTATGATCAGGATGCTGTTTTATGCGATCATGACTTGCTATATCTATCGTATTAGGTAGATTATGGGTATTGGGGTATTGGTGCGGCATTATGAGGTCGTCATCGCGCAATCATTCTTCTTATAAACGTTAGGGCCTATCATGGGTAATTTGATGAAATATGGCATTGGTGCCGTTGTTGTTGTCGGTGCTATTGGCGGTGGCGCTATATGGTATGTCAATAATCAAGCTGATAAGATTGTTGATAAACTCTTAAATGATGCCCAGCAATTTGTTGCTGAAAAATTGAATGGCGCAACCCTCAATTATAGCAATTACAGTAGCAACGGGCTTGCCCGTTCGGTAACGATTGCTGATGTTAGTATTACCCATGACAATGGATCATCGGTCAAGATGGACAGCATTACCATTGCGGGTAATGATGAGATGATAAGCATTACTGATGCCACCAATATTGACATCATCGACCGAGGTCAGATGCTAGGCCAAATTGGTGATTTGGATATTGTTAATCTTGCTATACCTCAAGATGATGTGATGCTTATGCTTATGGACGAAAACGCTCTCATAAATGAGCTATCTACTGGGCTATCCGTTGATACTATTTCAGTAGCTGATCTGCGTTTTGACGTTGATGGTGAAAGCCTGTCGATTAATAGCCTTGATATTAATGATGTCAAAAATGCCAGCGTTGGCGTTGATCTGAAAGGTCTGGCCTTTGATGGCTATGACGGCACTTTCAGCATCGCTGAGTTTTCTGTTGATAAGATGGATATCATTCCGCTGTTGATGGAAGACGAAGATGCCATTGCTCGTGATATGCTTGGCATGAGCGAGATGACGCTAAAAGGTGCTGTCTTTGATACTACTGATATTAGTTTTAATCTGGCGCTTTTAAGCCTTGATGATGTGAGCCGTGATGGCGGGCTAATCACTGCTGCTAATATCAACTTAGAAGGGCTGGTCCTGGATATTGAGCAAATTGCTGGACCTGATATCGCGCCAGTGATGATGCTACTTAATATCAATGAGATTGATATCAGCGGCTCCACAGCCTATGAGATTAGCCTTGCTAAAGGCACCGTCAGCGGCAGCCTTGGTCTTGGTGTCAAGGGCATGGGCGAGATTGATATAACATCCACTTTTGCCGGGCTGACAAAAGCCGCTTATGAAGACATCCTGGCTAATGCGGCGACACTTGAACCTGAGGACATAATCGAAGATTACGGGCTTGGGCTGGATAGCCTGTCGATAGATTACAAAGATGATAATCTGGCTGATACGCTCATTGATTTATATAGCGGCGGCAACCGTGCTGGTATGGCTGATGAAGTCACCGCTATGATTTCATTTTATGGCATGATGGCTCAGCAAGCAGAACTGGTTAGTGCTATTGCGCCTGCGGTTGGTGATTTTATTCGTGGCGGCAATCAATTTTCACTTGCTGTGAAAGCGAAGCAGTCGCTTAGCCAAGATGTGCTGGCGCGCGCGATGGAAGTCGGTAATCTTCAAGATATTGTATCAATCACAGCGTCTGGAAGCTGATATATCTCCCCCTAAAAACGTCTTTCAGAGCTGACAAACATGGATCAGAGTGATGCCAAAATAGAGCGTGATCGCCCGGCGTTATATCAGCTGGCAAAAGAAGCTTTGCAGCTATGGTCTGTCCCCGAAGACGCGACTTTAGAGCTGATCAATATTTCAGAAAATGCAACATTTTTAGTGTCGGCACCGGGCAGCACAAAAACGATTCTTAGGGTGCATCGCCCGGGCTATCATTCGCTAGAGACGATTGCATCTGAGCTGACATGGATGGAAGCATTAAGCACGGCAGATGTTATCAAGACCCCGGCTATTTTATGCGGTACCAATGGCGCGCGAATACAGCGTCATCAGATATCAGGACAGCCGCCACATGATATGGTCATGTTTGCCTTTGTTGAGGGGCAAGAACCTGATCAAAGCCAGTCGCTAGAAAGCTTGTTTCATCATTTAGGCGGTCTGGCGGCGCGGCTTCATCAGCATGTCATGTCATGGCCATTGCCAGCTGGATTTACGCGCCCTGATTGGGATATTGATGGCATATATGGCCGCATAAAACGCTGGGGAGACTGGCGGCAGGCGCCATATTTGACCACATCTATGCATACCATTTTAGAGGAAGCAGAAGCGCAAGTATCGCGGGCTTTACTGGCTTATGGCAAAACATCTGATCGCTATGGGCTTATCCATGCTGATATGCGTCTGGCCAATCTACTCGTTAAGGGCAATGATATGCGGCGTGTTCATGTCATTGATTTTGATGATTGCGGCTTTGGCTGGTTTATGTATGACTTTGCTGCTGGCATTAGCTTTATCGAAGATGATCCACAAGTCCCGCATCTTAAATCCGCATGGCTCGCCGGCTATCAGGAAATTAGGCCGCTATCGGCTGAAGACCTCATGATGGTGGATACTATGATCATGTTGCGCCGGATGTTGTTGCTGGCTTGGGTGGGCAGTCATAAAGATGCTGATATTGTCGCTGAGCTGGAGCCCGATTTTGGCCGCGTCACTGCCATGCTTGCAGAACGCTATCTGAAGGCTCAGAACGGCTCATAGCGATATTACTATTCCCTGATCTAGCGAAAATACATTAGAAATAGCGTGTGATGATGATGCTGACCTCACCACTATTACGATGATAATTTGCGATGGTTGAGCTTTCGTTGCGGATATTTGCGCGGCTGGTTAAGCGCGTTTCTCCAGGTTTAGGTACGCTTAGATCACGCAGACCAATATGATGGGACAGCGTGATATCGCGCCTGATATCGCGCCTTAGCGTATCCCCAAAAGCAGGGTTGAGATTGTCATGATGGCGCTGGCTGTAACTAGCCGCAAGGGTGGTAATTCCAGGCAGAATATCAGTTGAGATATCGGCGCCAATGCGGTGCGTTGCATATCTGTGCCAAGGCGCGGTCGCGTCACTATAAGCGGTGCTGAAATAGCCGCCAAGCCGCGCGATATTATAGGTTTTTGCTATTCGGTATCGTGCCATATAATTATAGCCCGTCGGCAAGGTTGCATTGACTTGCCGGCCTTTATAGACATGCCGTGATAATGCTGTCGTAAAGGTGCCGCTCAGCTCGCTGGCAAGCCTGTGCGTGAGATTGATCTCACCGCCATAAATATTCAGATAAGGGCTTTCATTAATCGCGATATGATTGCTATTCACCGATGCCCCCAGGCGAAAAGACTGAAAATCGTGGATAATACCAATAATGGCGTTGGTCGAAGATAAATCCCCATCATTATAATGGCTATAATCACGCCAGTTTTGAATGAGCCGCATATTAACCTGACTTTGGCTCTGATTGTTGAGCCGATAGGTCATATTTAGCCCCAGCGATGACGACAAAAACTCCTCGGCTTGCGCCTGTTTATTTGAAACACCAATGGAATTGCCAATAACGGCGCGATTGCTTTACCGGTACTGATATTTTCCGCCCAGCCGTTTTTTATCCATGCGGTTCAAGCGTTGCGGGTGTGGCGGCTGAACATGGATGTACCGATATCGCTGGCGATTCTTTTGGCCGCGGGTAATTCGCTCTATGCCGCCCTAACCGGTGAGGCAGAGGCCTATTTTGATGCCGCGTTGGCATTGACATTTTTCTTGTTGGCAGGCCGTTATTTAGACCTGAAGGCGCAAGGCAGGGCAAAATCCGCCGCCGCAGGATTAGCAAAATTGCAAGTCAACATAGCCACCAAAATCACCCATGGTATCGCCGAACGCGTTGCGGTTGATCAACTGGTCATAGGCGATGTGATCCGCATTTTGTCGGGCGATGTGATCCCTGCCGATGGGGTGGTCAGCCGAGGTGAGAGCGTATCGGACCGCGCCTTTATCACAGGGGAATCTGTGCCTATCCCCCTGACCAAGGGGGAGGTGGTTTTTGCCGGGGAAAGCAACCTGACAGGACAGATGGATATCATGGTCACTAAACCCAGCCAAGACAGCCTTTTGCAGCATATCATTATGCTGGTGGAACAGGCTGAACAGGGGCGCAACCGCTATACCGCTATCGCTGATCGCGCGGCGGCGATTTATGCTCCTATGGTGCATCTGACGGCGGCGGCGGCCTTTGGGTTCTGGTTGCTGATGGGGGCAGACCCGCGCATGGCGCTAAATACCGCTATTGCGGTGCTGATCATTACCTGCCCCTGCGCCTTGGGGTTGGCGGTGCCGGTGGTGATGACTGTGGCGAATGCCAGACTGTTTGCTCAGGGGGTTTTGCTCAAATCTGCTACTGCGCTGGAACGGCTGGCTGGGGTGGATATGATCCTCTTTGATAAGACTGGCACCTTGACCAGTGGGCGGTTTGCCCTGCCGCATCTGATGCCTTTGCCCGCCAGGCAACGCGACATGCTATATGCTTTGGCTTCAGCCTCGCATCATCCTTATACAAAGGCGGTGGTGGCGGCCATGCACCCCCAGTTAGGCACGCTTACTGTACCAGAGTTTGACGCCGTCACCCACTACCCTGGCAAGGGGGTGGAAGCCAAACAAGGCCGCACCATCATTCGTCTGGGCCGGCCTGATTGGGTGGATGCGGCGGCTCATATAGATCAGACCGCTCCGGTGGCATGGCAACGCGGCCTTGCCTTTCGTATGGGTAAGGGGGCGTCTGTCTTTCTGCCTGTTGAGGAAGAGATCAGGCCCGGCACCGCGGCGATGCTGACGCGGCTGGATCAGGCAGGGTATCGGCGTGCCTTAGTGACGGGGGATCAGGATACTGCCGGCCGCGAGATCGCGGCAACGCTAGGCTTTGATGAGGTTCATACCGCCATGACGCCAGAGGCCAAAGCCGCTCTGGTGGCGGCGCGTGTTGCCCAGGGTGAGGCGGTGATGATGGTCGGCGATGGGCTTAATGATGCGCCGGCGATGGCTGGGGCAGGGGTTGGCGCAGGGCTGTCGCTTGCTCCGGCTAGTGCCAATGACGCGACCCGGGCGGCGGCGGATGTTGTGGTGCTTGGCATGGCAAAGGATGGCATGGAAAAGGATAGCATGGGGGGACAGGGTATTGGGAGACAGGGTATTGGGGGGCAGGCGGCGGATACGCTCTCGCTTCAGGTGTTGCCGTATGTGTTACGGGTGTCGCGGTTGGCGCGGCGGCGGATGCTTCAAAATTTTGGCTTGGCGGCGGCGTATAATCTGATCGCGGTTCCGCTGGCCTTTGCTGGGTTGGCGACGCCATTGCTGGCGGCGTTGGCGATGTCGGCGTCGTCGCTGACGGTGTCGCTTAATGCGTTGCGCTTGCCGAGGGAAGACACATGAACGTGCTGTTGCTGTTGATACCGGTGTCGCTCATGCTTGGGTTAATCGGGCTTGGGTTTTGTGTGTGGACGGTGCGCTCGGATCAATATCGTGACCCTGAGGGCGACGCCCGCCGTATTCTGGATACCCGTTATGATGCCGCGCCAATACCCCCGGCGGATGAACGAAAAACCCCACCGCGGAAACGTTGAACATTATAAAAATGGGAATTATATACAACCTTCTCTATTTTTAATATGCAAATGGCCATCACGATAATCCCGCCTCAAAAGAGGCATCAGCCTTGATCGGGGCAGACCTTCTCCGGTGATACGGCATGGGCATGGGCATTGCGCTTGCGCTTGGCGATCTTACGGGCTTCATCGACGCTCATGTGGTCGGCATTACCGATGGGTTCATAGACCCTGATGCCCGTGCGTGTCGCCTGATGAACAAAACTCCGTTGCCCTTTCGGCGTGATGCGCAAATGCAATCCTTTTAGCTTGCAATCGTGAATGATATAAGTTTTCTTATGAGGTAAGGCTCATAATACAAGAATAGGTGTCAGGGAACGTATCGTCATAATAACCTCCCTTTTTGGGTAAGTTTTGTGTTCGAATCTTCCCGGGTTTACAAAAAGGCGATGGTGATTAATATGTGTTCTCAACGGGTAAGCAGTCTTAACAGCGGTTATGATGTGGTGATTATAGGCGGTGCTATGATTGGCTCATCTTGTGCGTGGTTTCTTAAAAAACATTATGGGTTTAATGGCTCGGTTCTCGTGATTGACCGTGATTTGAGTTATGAATGGGCGTCAACGTCGCATACCAATTCATGCGTCAGGCAACAATTTTCTAATGAGCTTAATGTCCGTATATCGCAATTCACGGCAGAGTTTATTAAGGATTTCAAAACATATATGGCGCCTGAGCCAGATGTCCCGGAATTGCGTATCCAGAACTTTGGATATATTTATCTCACCGATGATCCGGCAAAAGCAGAGATCCTAAAAAAGCTACAAGCTATTCAAGCTGATCTTGGCGCAGGAACACAAGTTCTGACCCCAGATGAGATTGCCGCCCGCTATCCGTTTTATAATCTTGACGGGATTATTCTTGGCTCGCTTAACACCAAGGATGAAGGCTATTTCGAAGGCAGTACTATTTTTGAGTGGTTCAGGCGAAGCGCCAGACATGCCGGTGTTGAATATATCGAAAATGAAGTCACGGCGATTGACCGAACAGGCCGCAAGGTGAACAGCGTTACCCTGGCCACAGGGGAGACTATCAAGGCTGGCACAATCATCAATGCCTCAGGCACAAGAGCATCAAAAACAGCAGAACTTGCAGGCTTTGATGCTTTGCCAGTTGAGCCGCGACTGCGCTATACCTACATCATTGAGGCGGCTGACCCTTTCGATCAGGATTTGCCATTAACGATTGATCCAACAGGTATTCATTATCGCACATATGGCAGTCATTATATGGTCGGCTCACCGCCTGAAGATGATTACCCCCGCGCGCATGATGATTTTGTTATGGATCATGGCTATTGGGAAAATCATGTCTGGCCAATACTGGCAACTCGGATACCGGCCTTTGAGAGAGTGAAGCTGATTAATGTTTGGCCCGGTCATTATTCATATAATACGCTTGATCAGAACGCAATTGTAGGGCTGCATCCCGATTGCGATAACTTCATCTTTGTAAATGGGTTTTCAGGCCATGGCTTGCAGCAATCACCAGCTATGGGCAGAGGCGTCGCAGAATTGATTTTGCATGGAAAATATGAAAGTCTGGATTTAAGCCCATTGGGGGTAGAGCGCATTATCGAAAACCGCCCCTATCTTGAAATGGCTGTCATATAATCTCTCATGTGAATGATCGAAAGGAACATCATCATGCCAACGCTGACTGGAATTGCTATCACTCCTAAACTGCTTGCCCCAATGGAAGCGCGAGACGAGGCCGAGGTTACCATTGCAGAAGGGATCACAGGTGATGCGCGTGGCAAGAAAAGATCACGTCAGGTCAGCGTTCTGTTTGAAGATGATTGGCAAGATGCTTGCGCTGAGATTGGCGAAAGTCATGACTGGATGAAACGTCGTGCTAATCTTTATGTATCGGGCTGTCGGTCACCACAAGCCATAGGTGAGATTATTCGCATTGGCGCGGTTGAGCTTGAAGTGACGGAAGAAACCGAGCCATGTGAGATGATGGATGCAATCAGCCAGGGATTGCGCCAAGCGCTAACGCCTGCATGGCGTGGCGGTGTCTGTTGCCGTGTCAAAACTGGCGGTATGATTACAACTGGCGATGGTGTTTCTGTCGATAAATAGGCTGGTTACGACGTGACTTGAAGTCATGTGATGATCGCGCTAGTATAGAAACATTCAAAACTGGAAAGCAATATGACGAACATCATCGACAAAT
>MDTB01111371.1_pt1 | contig 17550 bp, 11 predicted proteins | sample 811161 | NCBI WGS metagenome assembly MDTB01 (sample SAMN05326650, study PRJNA326480) | marine metagenome | isolation source: seawater | place: Mediterranean Sea | collected 2009
CTAACTCCAAGTGATTGGTTTGAAGTTACTCAAGAAAAAATAGATGAATTTGCAAAATCAACTGGAGATTTTCAGTGGATACATGTAGATATTGAAAAAGCAAAAAAAGAGATGCCCGAAGGAAAAACAATCGCACATGGTTATTTCATGGTATCATTGTTACCTGTTTTATCAGCTCAAACATCAAAAATAAATAATTCAAGCAGAACTATAAATTATGGTAGTGATAAAATAAGATTCATTAATCCAGTTCAAGTAGATTCAAAAGTGCGTTTACATAGGGAAATTAAAAAAGTTAATTTAATGGAAAATGGTGGTTATAGAATTATTAATAATTATAAGATGGAAATAAATGGCAAACAAAAACCAGCTTTTGTTGCAGACACTATATCACTAGTATTTCCTTAAGATAAGATGAAATCAATAATTTGTAAAAACTTTGGTCCTTTAGTTTCTCTGGTTTACAAAGAAGTCGATACTCCAGAAATAAAAAACCCAGGTGATATTCTAATTAAAGTTTTTTCTTCAGGTGTCAATTTTCCAGATGGCCTTCTTGTTCAAGGAAAATATCAATTTAAGCCACCTGTACCCTTTACACCTGGAATGGAAGTTTCAGGAGAAGTATTAGAAAAAGGCTCAGATGTTACTGAATTCAAAATTGGAGATAGAGTTGCAGGTTTATCTCAATTAGGAGGATATTCAGAATATATCGTTCTTAATCAAACCTCTGTGTTCAAAATACCACTTAAAATGGAATATGACCAAGCATGCGCACTTTTATGTGCTTATGGGACATCTCATTATGCTCTTAAACAAAGAGCCAAATTAAAAAAAGGTGATACTTTAGTAGTTTTAGGAGCTTCTGGCTCAACTGGTGTGGCTGCAATTCAAATTGGTAAAATAATGGGCGCTAAAGTTATTGCAGCATCATCTTCAACAGAAAAGCAAAATTATACAAAAAGTTTAGGTGCCGATATTTCAATTGGTTATGAAAACATAAAAGACCAATTAAAAGAATTAACAAATAATAAAGGTGTAAATGTTATATTTGACCCTATTGGCGGTGAACTTTTTGAAGAATCATCAAGAGCATTATCTAGATATGGGAAAATTCTAGTCATAGGATTTGCATCTGGAAAAATTCCGAAATTTCCTATTAACCTTGCATTAGTGAAAGAATTTGACATTGTTGGAGTTTTTTGGGGTGCTTTTACTAGAAATAATGTTACTGAATTCAAAGAGAATATGAATGAATTATTTGATTGGTTTAAAAATGGAAAAATAAATCCAAAAATTGAAGAAAGATTTAAACTACAAGATGCGTCTAAAGCACTAGATAAGATACTTAATAGAGGTACAAAAGGTAAAGTTATTTTATACCCATGATTAAAAGTTAGTCTAAAACTTTTTTATGTGACTGATGTAAACAATATAGTTAAAAAAAATCAACTAAATTATAAAGTAATCCTTTCATATTTTATAATCATTATTGCAAATAATTATGTTATTATCATCTACACCTAATAAAATTAAATTGACATATTTCTTAGCAAATTCATAAAAATTATCTTAGTAAATGACATTTCTCATTATTAATCTTGTTTTTCACAAATATTTAATTTTTAATAAGATAAAGGGTATTGTATGATTTTAAATCATGGAGTAAGAGGATCAATAGCAACATATAATGTCGATAATTATTTTTATGTTAGTTCAGTACATTGTGTTGAGATTATTACCATGGCAATAACAAATTGTGTAGAAGATTGTAAAATCATTTCAATACCAAAAAAAAAGTTTGATGAAAAATTTAATGTGTCTGAAGTTTTTGTAAATAGATATTTAAATACTATTTCATATAGATTAAGAAAATTTAAAAAAATTATACACAATTGACTGGAGATTAATATGGATATCGATATTCAAATAGCAGAAAGTTTAATTGAAGCCTTTGATCATGAAGAGACTGGGATATTGTTATGGGATAAAAATGATAAGTTGCTTTATAGAAATATTGATATGGAAAAAAGATTTGTAAGATTAAATATCCCTTACATAATCGGAGAAAGTTTTTACGAAAGAATTGAAAAAATTCGAAAAAGAAAATTAGTTTCTGAAAAAGAGATTGAAGATCGTATTAACCAATTTAAGAACGCTAAAAAAACAAAAAGGCCTCAAGAATGTGTTGTTAAAGGCCCTACAGGAAGATGGATACAAATTAAAGATACAGTTACACCCTCAGGAAATATCTTATCTTTGATGACTAATGTTACAAAAATAATAGAACAAGAAACTGAGAGAAAGAGACTTATTAATGCGATTGAAGAAGTTCCACTTGGAGTAATTTTATGGGACGAAAATGATAAACTTATATCGAAAAATAAAAAAATAAATGAAGTTTTTAGAAAAATGAAAATGCCCTCTGTGAAAATTGGAACTAACTGGAAAGATATGTTTGAAAATAACATAAAAAAAGGAGCATACGTTTTAAAAGATAGAAAATCAAAAGAACTATATATTAAGAAACGAATCTCTGAGAGAAAAAAACTCAAAGTATCCACTAATGAAGTTAATACTAAAGATGGCTCAACTTTTTTGATGAACGAAATAAAATTAAGTGATGGCGGTATAATGCAATTATTTACAGATGTAACAACTTCTAAGCAAACAGAATTAGAAAATAAACAACTTAATTCTGCAATTCAAGAATTGCCATCACCAGTTCTTATTTGGGATAAAAACGATAAATTAATTTTAGGTAATGATGAAGCCAAAAAAAGATTTCAAAAATTTTCTGGCAATAAACTCGATAAAAACCTTACAAGACAAAAAATGACGTATAATGCGGTCTATAAAGGACACATTCTTCCTCCAAATGGAATGACAAAAAAAGAATTTTTAGATAGTAGAAATAAAGAATATGCTAATTTAAAAGGAAATCAGACTTTTCAAAATATACACAATAATGGGAAAATAAATATTGTTTCTGCTACAAAATTATCTGATGGTGGTATGTTACAATTTTTTACAGATATAACTGAAATCAAAAAAAAAGAAGCTGAATTAGAGAGATTAAAAAAAGGTATAGACATTTTACCTAATGGATTAATGTTTTGGGATAAAAATGATTTTTTAATAGCTCATAATGAAAGTGCTATTTTATTTTTGAAACAATTTAAATTTAATTTAAAAATTGGTTGTAGTCGTGAGGATTTAACAAAACACATGCAAGAAAAAGGTTTTGTTAAACCTGAAGAAGGACTTTCGTTAAGCGAACATATAAAAAAAACAAGGTTACGTTGGAAAAAGCTTAAAGGTCAAAGAATTAGAGAAACTGCATTTAATAATGGCATGACATTGATGTTTAATGAAACACGTCTAAAAGACGGCAGTACAATAACATTATGGTCGAATATTACTGAGATAAAAAATAGAGAAACTAAATTAAAGCAACTTGCTGATGCGGTAGATGTAATGCCAAATACTTTCATGTTATGGGATAAAAATAATAATCTCATTATGGCAAATCAAAGTTCAAGAATTGACCAAAAAAAGCTTGGTTTTAATTTAATGCCGGGAGCTTCAAGATTAGAAATGGTAAAAAATGGTATCAAAAGAGGTGTTTTTCTTCCAAAAAAAGGACAATCCACAAAAGACTTCATTTTAGAGAGAAAGAAAGCTTTTGATAAACTGATTGACGAGGAAAGAAGAGAAGTTGAATTCTCTAGCGGAAATTCTTCATTAGCAATTTCTAAAAGATTACCTGATGGAGGAACTCTTCAAATTGTAACTAATATCACTGAAGTTAAGAAAAAAGAAAAAGAATTTAAACAGTTAGTTGATGCAATAGATTTTTTACCAAATGATGTAATGCTTTGGGACAAAAATAATAACCTAATAATGGCAAATAAAAAAGCTGTAGAAAAATATGAAGATAGAAATTTCAAAATGGTTCCTGGAGCTTCAAGAATAAATTTGGTAGAAAATTTATTAAGTAAAGGGTTAGTCAAAACAGACGGTAAATTGTCACCAAAAGAATTCATTAAGGAAAGAATTAAAAAGTTTAATACTTTGAAGGGACAAGAGTTTTTTGAAGCTTTTTATGATGATGGTGGAGTTGATTATGTTTCAACTTCAAGACTTCCCGACGGTGGCACGTTACAAATTGTGACTGATATAACAAAATTAAAAGAAAATGAAAAATCTTTAAAACAACTTAGTGATGCAATTGAGCTAACTCCTAGTCAAATTTATTTGTGGGATAAAAAAGACGAACTTATAATGGCTAATAAAGCTTCCAGGAATTTTCAAAAAAAAATTGGGTTTAAACTTGAAAAAGGTATTACGAGAAAAAAAATGGTTTCTCATGCAATCAATAAGAAAAAAATAATACCACCTAAAGGAATTAATCATCAAACCTGGTTAAAAAATAGACTTAAAGAGTATTCAAAAACAGCGAAAGAAACAAAATTTGAAACTAATTTTGAAAATGATAAAACTTTGCTCGGAATAACTAATAGATTAGATGATGGAGGATTTCTTCAAGTTTGGACTGATATTTCTGATATAAAGAAAAAAGAAAGAGATATGAGCCAACTTATTAATGCGATCGATCAGATACCAAATGTTTTCATGTTGTGGAATCAAAACCATAAGCTTATTCATGCAAACAACACTGCTATTAAAAATATTAAAAAATTACACAATTTTAATTTAAAAGATGGTGTATCAAGAAAACAGCTTGTTGAATCAATAATAAAAAGTGGTGACTTAATAGTACCAAAAGGTATGACAAAGGACGAATTCATATCTAAACGTGAAAAAGAAATTCAAAAATTACAAGGTGCATCACGATTTGAAACCAAATATACTAATGGAAATACCTATTCTGGTTTTTTCACAAAATTATCTGACCAGACATATACTCAAGTTATGGATGACATAACAGATTTAAAAGAAAATGAAAATAAGTTAATAGAAAATGAAACACGTTTTCTATTAATGGCAGAAGCCATTAATGCGTATATTTTTGATTGGGACATATCAAATAAAACTGTTGTTTTAACACACCCTTCAAAACGAAATGTTCTACAAACAGTCTCTGAAGAAGAAGCATTTAATGCTGTTTTTAGAGAAGATAGACAGGCATATAAAAAGGCAACTATAGAGCATTTCAAAAATAAAACTCATCTTTTTGACCATGAGCATAGACAAATGTTTGATAAAAAAACAAAAAAGGTCGAATGGTTTAGAACGCGTGGTAGAGCTATTTGGGATGAAAAAGGAAATGCCATCCGATTTAACGGCTTAGTAGAAAATATAAATTCAAGAAAATTAATGGAACAAAAATTACAAGAAGTTGAACAAAGAATGCAAGATGCGATAAATAGCATGCCACATGGAATTACATGGTGGGATAGAAATGATAAATTAGTAATGGCTAATACTTTTGCCAAAAATATTTGGAAAAGAGGAGGAGTTCCTCACGAAAAAATTATTCATTATCCAGATTATGTTAAACTACAGAAAAAAAATAAATTTTTAAAGTTTAATGATTTAAAATCAGAAAAAGATTTTTACGAAAATGTTTTAGATAATAGGAAAAAAATAACAGGAGAAAATACGTATATCTCACCAACTTTCTTTGATGACTCAAAATGGCAAGCCACTTCAACACGATTAAAAGATGGCGGATTATTCTCTATATTTTCAAACATAACAGAATTAGTTAATAGAGAACAAGAATTAAACTTAACCATTAAACAATTGGATGTTGAAAAAGAAAAAGCAAATGAAGCTAATAAAACAAAAAGTCAATTTTTAGCGAACATGTCACATGAATTAAGAACTCCCTTAAATGCAATTATTGGATTAACAGAGATGCTTAAAGAAGATGCGTTAGACGATGAACTTGATGACTTCATTGAACCATTGGATAGAGTTTTTAATGCAGGAAAACATCTACTTACCTTGATAAATGATGTTCTTGATTTATCAAAAATTGAAGCTGGTCGAATTGAATTATTTAATGAAACTTTTGAACTAAGGCTTATTATTGAAGAGATAGTTAAGACATCTCAACCATTAGCAGATAAAAATAATAATAAGTTAAACGTCAATTTCCAAAAAGAATTAGATATGGTTACAGCAGACCAAACTAGGATAAAACAGGTAATACTTAATTTAATTTCAAATGCTTGTAAGTTTACAGATAAAGGAGAAATTACACTAAAAGTTGAAAAAAAGAAAAATAAATCGGGTGATTTAATTTCTATCTCAGTATCTGATACAGGAATTGGAATGACAAAAGAACAAATGAATAGATTATTTAATTCTTTTGTACAAGCCGACAGCTCTACTACTAGAAAATATGGAGGAACAGGTTTAGGTTTAACTATTTCTAAGCAATTAGCTATAATGATGGGTGGTGATGTAACTGTCAAAAGTGAAATGAATAAAGGAACAACATTCACTGCAACTTTCCTGGCTGACTATTTAGGAGCTTCTGAAGATGTTAAAGATAAAAAACTAACACAAAGTTCATTAATTGAAAATGTAGTTTCAATTGAAAGCCAAAATGCAAAAACTATTTTGATTATTGATGACGATCCAACTGTTAGTGAATTAATAAAACGTCAATTAACAAAAGATGCATATAATGTAGTTATTGCAAATAATGGTAAAGAAGGAATTGAATTAGCAAGAAAATTAAAACCTAATTTAATAACTTTAGATATTTTAATGCCTGAAATGGATGGCTGGTCTGTACTTAGAACATTAAAAGCAGATCCAGAAGTATCAAAAATACCTGTAGTAATGGCTTCAATTTTAGATGAAAAAAACAAGGGTTTTTCTCTTGGTGCCGCAGATTTTGTTTCCAAACCAATAGAAAAAGATCGTTTAATTAGTTCTATCCAAGCATTGATTGGAAAAAGCGAAAATCTTAAAATTTGTATTATTGAAGATGACGAAAATCTTAGATTCACTGTAAAAGAGATTCTTGAAAAACAAGGTAATATAGTTACTGAAGCTTCTAATGGTAAAGAAGCATTGATGAAATTAAATAAAGAAAAAAAATTACCAGACATTATTCTTCTAGATTTAATGATGCCAGTGATGAATGGTTTTGAATTTCTAAGTGAAATAAAAGATACAAAGATTAAATCTGTGCCAATTTTAGTTTTAACCGGAGCTGATTTAGACGAAAATGATAAAAGCTTTTTGAAAAATGAAACTGAAAAAGTAATTCACAAAACAGATGATAATGTTTTGAGTATTGCAGAAGAAATTAAAAAAGTTTTTAAAAGGACAGGTTAATATGACCAAAATTCTGTATATAGAAGATAATGAAGATAATGTTTATATGCTATCCAGAAGATTAAAAAGAAAAGGCTTTGAAATTGTTATAGCAACTGATGGAGAGATGGGAGTTGAGATGGCTTCCTCAGAAAAACCAGATTTGATTTTGATGGATTTAAGTTTACCAAAAATGGATGGATGGACTGCAACTAAAACAATTAAAAGTAAAAATGAATTAAATAAAATTCCAATAATAGCTTTATCTGCACATGCAATGGAAGAACATAAAAAAAGAGCTATTGATGCTGGTTGTAATGATTATGATACTAAACCAGTCGATATTGAAAGATTGTTAGAAAAGATAAATAAACAAATAGGTTTATAATTATGAATAAAAAAGAAGCTAAAATTCTAATAGTCGATGATATCGAAGACAATAGATATACACTTGAAAGAAGTTTGAAAAAAGATGGTTATGAAAATATTTCTTTAGCAGAATGTGGCAAGGAAGCTTTGGATTTTGTCAATGAATCTAAATTTGATTTAATATTACTAGATTTAATGATGCCAGACATAAGTGGTCTTGATGTATTAAAACAATTAAAGGGAAATCCTGCACAAAGAAATATTCCTATAATAATGGTAACTGCCTCAGATGAAGTAGATACAGCAGCTGAGTGTATTAAAAATGGTGCAGATGATTTTGTTACAAAGCCATTCAATAGAACATTATTAAGAGCACGAGTTGATGCATCATTAGATAAAAAAGGAATGAGAGATAGAGAAGAAATATATCTATACAAAGTTGAAACTGATAAAAAAAAATCTCAACAAATTCTTAAAACTGTAATGCCAAACTCTGTTGTAAGTGAATTACAAACAACTGGCATTGTTCGACCAAGACGACATGATGAAGTTTCAATATTGATATGTGATTTAGTTGGCTTTACTTCATTTTGTGATAAAAACCAACCAGAGTTAGTAATCGAAACCTTACAAAATATTATTAAATTATTTGAAAATGCTTTTTTAGAATTTAATTTAGAAAAAATTAAAACTGTTGGTGACGCTATTGTCGCTGTAAGTGGGTTATCATCATTTGATACCCAATCTGTAAAAAATTGCGTAAATTGCGCGTATAAATTAAAAGAAATAGCGTCAAATTTAGAAATGCCGTGGGATTTACATATTGGTATACATTATGGATCATTGGTAGCAGGAACTGTTGGTGACAAAACAGTACAATATGATATTTTAGGTCAAAATGTTAATATAGCATTTAATATTTGTGATATCTCGGAACCAAACCAAATTTTAGTTTCTGATGATGCATATATGACTGTAAGAAATGAAGTCAATGTAAAATCTGTGGGAATGAAAAGATTAAAAAGTGGTCAAGAAACAGAAATTTTGGAATGTATATAATTTTAAAATTATTTAATTATATTGTTTCCTCTAATCCCCATATGTTTGTAACTTGGCTAGATAGTACGCCTCCGTTGCCATGAGCTAATGAAAGCTTAGAATCTTTAAGCCACCCACCCTCTTTTCTTTTTCCAACATCATCACCAGCCGAATTTCTTAATTGTCTTAGAGCTTCAAGAGTAACAAATAAGCCATACATACCCGGATGAACACAAGATAACCCTCCTCCACTAGTATTTACAGGAAAATTTCCTGAAGGACCTATATTTTTAATTAAATCTTTACCTTCACCTTTTTTACAAAAACCTAAATCTTCAAGGAATAAAATAGGATTAATTGTAAATGCATCATAAAGTTGAATAGTGTCCATTTCAGAAGGTTTATAACCAGACATTTCAAAAGCTCTTTGACCACTTTCATAGGCAGAAGTTCTTGTTAGATCAGGCATCTCTGAAATCATTCTGTGATGATGTTCCATTGCTGCACCTAATAAATAAATTGGTGTACTTTTACAATCTTTAGCTTTATCTGATCTTGTCATTACAATTGCTGCCGCTCCATCTGTTACAAGACAACAATCTAATTTACCTAAAGGATCTACTATTGGACGAGCACTCATTACATCATTAATCGTTAAAGGGCCTCTATCATGCATATATGCTCTTGGATTTAACAAAGCCCAATCACGTGCAGATACAGCTACTTGTGCTAAATCTTGTTTTTTTGCTCCATACTCATGCAAATATCGTTGCGCAGCAAGAGCATAAGCACTAACTGGCATTCTTGGATTATAATCAGATTCATAAGGCATTGGTTCTGAAATTGTTTTAAAACCACCTGCACTTCTTTGATTAGAACCATATGCTATAACTGCAGTATTTATCAATCCTGTTTCTAATGCTATAGCAGCAGTAATCACATGGGCTAAAAAACTTGATCCACCAATATTAGATCCATCTGCAAATTTAGGTCTTATGCCTAAATATTCAGATAATGACATTGCTGCCATGGAATGAAAAGCTGTAGCTGCAAATAATCCATCAACTTGGGATAAATTTATACCTGCATCATCAAGAGCATCGTGAACGGCAGTTGCCATCAACTCCATCGCTGTCCAACCGGGAGTCACCCCACATCCAGCCTCTGCTAATCCAACAACTGCAGTTTTACCTCTTATATTATTTATTTCATTCATACTTAACTCTTTACTACATCAAAAACCACACGGGGTTTTTCGCCTGAATCATCAATTCTTGCATTAACTTTTGTACCAATTTCAACTTTATCTGGCTCAACACCAACAACACTTGACATCATACAAGGTCCTTCTTCAAGTTTTATAATTGACAAATTAAAATCACCACCTTTTTCAGGTAATCTTCTATTACAACTTGAACTATGGACAATGCCCTTTCCAGAAATTTCTACCCATTCTAATTCTCTCTCCCCGGTTCCAGGGAATGCAACCCGTGGATGAAAGAAAAATTCTCCAGTTTTTTTATTTTTCTGAATTTTAATTTTGCCATTTGATAAAAAATCATAGAATTGCTTTTCTGGGCCTACTTGATTAGTTAAAATTTCGGACATAAATTTCTCCAAATTAATAATTTATAATTAATGCATCTAATCCAATCACATTTTTTTCATTAACAATTACTGGATTCATTTCAATTTCTTTTATGTGGTCTTTATGAGCATAAATGAAGTTTGATAATTTTACAATTGTATCAACTAAAAGATCATAATTAATTTTGATGCCTCTTTCACCTTTAAATATTTTAGATGATTTTAATCTCTTTATCATTTCGCTTACCATTTTTTTATTTGCTGGCGCCTCTACAAAAGCCACGTCTTTAATAGCTTCTGCATATATTCCACCTAAGCCAAACATAATAAAAGGACCAAAAACAGGATCAATTTTTGCACCTAAAATAACTTCAATACCTTTTTCAATCATTGGTGCTATCATTATTCCATCAATGTTAGTGTTTGGTTTGTTAACCAATATATTTTCCATAATTTCGTCAAATGATTTTATAGCCTCGTCTAAGGTTTTTATATTAAGTTTAACTCCACCAACTTCGGTTTTATGTTCAATTTCGTTAGAAACAACTTTCATCACAAATTTTTTACTTTTTTCATTTTTAAAAATAACTTCTAATTCAGATTTATTTTTAATTAAATGACATTTATTCATATTTATTCCAAGTTCTGATAATAAATTTGTTGCTTCAACTTCATTTAATTTTCTTTTAGGTATATTAAGTTTTTTTATTTCTAAACTCTCAACTTTTTCTACATTTTTATTAAATTCACTCCCAAAATGCATTAATGCTGCCATTGATACAACAGCTCTTGTAGGATCTTCAATACATAGAAAACCTTCATTTTCATATTTTTTATAAATATCATTTGGGGCAACCATGCAATTTATAAAAATTTTTTCTGAATAGTCTTTCATAGCAGTTTTTAAAGCATCAAGAAGCGGCTGAGTAAATTTTGAAGAGCCTGGGACAGATGTCCAAAAACCTATTATTCCATCATATCCACCTTTAGATAACATCACATCAGTGAATATTGGTACTAAAGATAAGTCATTAAAAAATTGAGCGGTAACATCTACTGGGTTCATAGGTGATGCAAAAGGTACAATTTTTTTTAAATTTTCTTGAGCATCTTTAGGCATAGGTCTTACCTTTAAGCCTTCATCGTTAGCAGCATCGGCCATTAATACACCTCCACCCCCAGATATAGTAACTATACCTAAATTTTTTCCACTTGGATAAATTCGTGGTTTTGTTGCATAAGCAACATCTAACATTTCTTCCGTACTTTTTACTCTGTAAGCTCCATGAGCTCTAATTACTTCACTATAAATTGCATCTTCTCCTGCTAGTGAAGCCGTGTGCGAATTTGCGGCAGCTGCACCAACTTCTGATCTACCTACTTTCATTAAAATTACAGGTTTTTTTTCTTGCCTGGCAGTATCTAATGCCTTCACAAACTTTTTTCCATCTTTGACACTTTCGACATATGCCATAATAGTGTGAACTTTTTCATCTTCAGCCAAAAATTGTATGGCTTCAGAGACAGATAAGTCTGCTTCGTTCCCAGTAGTTATCCAGTAATTGATCCCCAACCCTCTTTGATGAGAAACCATATAAATGTGACTGCCATAAGCACCAGATTGACTTGCAATAGCTATACCACCAGGAATTGGTGCTGCTCTATCAATAGCCGATGTAAATGTTGGGTAAAAATTACTCTCTGCATTGAATAATCCTAAGCAATTAGGACCAATAATTCTAAGTGAAGAGGTTTTACTAATGTTTTCTATTTCGTCTTGGTATTCTTTTCCTTTACCTCCCATCTCTGCAAATCCAGAAGAAAAAATTAAAGCTGTTTTTGCTTTCTTTTTAACTGCTTCATTTAAAACACTTGTTACATGAAGAGATGGTACCGCAATTAACACAAAATCTAAATCATCTTCAATTTCAGTTAAACTTTTATATGATTTTAATCCCTGTATAGTTTCATGCTTTGGGTTTACTGGAAAAATTTTTCCTGAATAATTATTGTCCAACATATAAGAAAGAGGTTTTCCACCAATTCGACCTTTATTATCTGAGGCCCCTACAATAGCAATAGATTTTGGTGACATTATATCCTTTAATGCTGACATTTTTAAAAACCTTTTTATAGTGTAAATACAATTTACATGTTAAATAAGTTATGTAAATTGATCTATAAAAAATAAAAAAATATGCCATTTATTGTCTATTTAACTTGTTTTTCTCAAGTCCTCTCAATGGCTGGGTTTGCAGCTTGGCCAATTTATCTTATTGATTTACAAAAATTATGGTCTCTCTCCAATCTTGAAGCAGGATGGATAAGTGGCTCATTTTTTTTTGGATACATCATTGCCACCCCGTTTTTAGTTGGATTGACAGATAGTTATGATTCAAAAAAAGTTTATTTTATATCATCATTAATTGGTTCAATTGGCCTTATTTTATTTGCTTTATTTGCAAATGGATTTTATACAGCTTTACTAATGTGGAGCATAGTAGGAGCCGGTTTTGCTGGCACATATATGCCAGGACTTCAAATATTAAATGAAAGATTAGATTCTAAAGGCAAAGAAAAATATGTCTCAGTATATACAGCTTTTTTTGGACTAGGTACTGCAACTTCATTTTTTATTCTTGGCATTTTGAAAGAGTATAATTTAGATTGGAGCTATAGTTTTATTGTTGTAGGATTTTTTCAAATATTTAGTGGTATTCCAATTATTTTATTTTCTGGCCAGAGAATTGAAACTAAACCATATGTTAAGTTTAGTGGAATTCTTAAAATATTAAAATCAATCTATAATGTTTTTAAAAATAAGAAAGCAATGCCATATATAATTGGTTATGGTGGACACACATATGAACTTTTTGGTTACAGAGCATGGACTTTTGCATGTGTTGTTTTTTTAAGTTCTAACTACAATGTTAACCTAAGTAATATTTTTATTGCAAATTTTTTAGCTGTGATTGGATTAACTGGAATTTTTTCATCCATAATTGGTGCTCAATACTGTATAGGAAAAAATAGACCTTTAATCATAAGCTATATGGGACTTATTTGTTTTTTTGGCTCTATAGTTACAGCATTTTCATTTTGGATTAATTTGTATTTAGCACTACTTTTTATATTTATTTATAATATATTAATTATAATGGATTCTGGTTCTTTAACAACTGGGACTGTTCTGAATGGTTCATCTGAAGACAGAGGTTCAAGATTAGCTCTACACTCCATAATAGGTTTCTTAGGTGGGGCTTTAGGGGGACCTGTTGTAGGATTAGCTTTGGATAGCTTTGGTGGCGAAAATAGTAAATTATCTTGGAGTGTTGGTTTCGTTGCGTTAGGCTTAGGATCATTATTATCATCTTATGTTTTGAAAAAAAATTCAAAACATAATTTAAAGTAATATAGGAGTTTGCATGAATAAAAAAATAATTTTAAAACAAAGACCAGTTGGAGAGCCAAAGCTAGAAGATTTTGAATTATTAGAAGAACAGATTAGAGATCCTAAAAATGATGAAATTTTATTAAAAACAATTTATATGTCTTTAGACCCTTATATGAGAGGCAGAATGAATGATGCTAAAAGTTACGCTAAGGCCGTAGAAATTGGAGAGGTAATGGAAGCTGGTGCAGTAAGTCAAGTTATAAAATCAAAATCAAAAAAATTTAAAGAGGGTGATTTTGTTGAAGGAAGAACTGGTTGGCAAGATAATCCTACAGTTCATGAAAATGATCTAAGGTTGATAGATTCTACTATGGCTCCACTATCAACAGCTATTGGTGTTTTAGGGATGCCTGGGACAACTGCTTATGTAGGCATGAAAAATTTTGCCAAGCCACAGAGTGGTGAAACTCTAGTTGTATCAGCAGCCTCTGGAGCTGTAGGTGGTACAGTTGGTCAAATTGGTAAAATTCATGGTTGTAAAGTAGTTGGAATAGCTGGTTCAGAAGACAAATGCCAATTTACTAAAAGTGAGTATGGTTTTGATGAATGCTTAAATTATAAAGATACAAATTTTAAAGAAAATCTTAAAGCTGCATGTCCAAATGGAGTAGATATTTACTGGGAAAATGTTGGCGGTATATCCTTTGATGCAGTAATGCCTTTATTTAATGATTATGCAAGAATACCAGTCTGTGGTTTAATATCTTACTATAACTTAAATTCCTTAAAAATTGATGGACCTGATCGTGTTCCTTTATTGTTTAGACAAATGCTTACTAAACGTTTGATGTATAAAGGTTTCATTGTATTTAATCATTATGATCAAAGACAAGAATCTATAGAACAGTTATCCACTTGGATTAAAGAAGGTAAATTAAAATACAAAGAAGATTTCATAGAAGGTTTAGAAAATGCATCTAAGGCATTTATTGGTCTATTAAATGGAAAAAACTTTGGAAAATTAGTAGTTAAAATTAATGATGATCCAACTAATTAATTTAAATCTTTAAATTTTTTTCCTTCACTTACAAGTTGCTCAATTAACTTTGGGCAACTCCAAAAACTAGAGTTTTCTTTTTCATAATTTTTTATATTATTCAATATTTTATCTAATCCTAATTTATCTGCATAATTCATGGGTCCACCTCTCCATCTAGGAAAACCATATCCATTATTATAAACAACATCTATATCTGAAGGTTTAATAGCAATCTTTTCTTCTAAGATCTTTACTCCTTCTAATACAAGTGCTGTGATATATCGATCAAGAATTTCTTGGTCTGAAAATTCCTTTTGGTTAATTCCAACTCGTTCTCTTTCCAATTTACAGATTTGTTCGATTTCAGGATTAGGAGTTAATGGCTTTACGTCTTTTCCATATAAATAATAACCTTTTCCGACTTTTTGGCCAAACCAACCTCTTTCACAAACTCTATCAGGTATTTCTACATATCTATCATTTTTACTTCTAAAAGGTGCCTTTCTTTTTCTAGTTGCCCAACCAATGTCTCCACCAGCCAAATCAATTACTTGGAATGGCCCCATTGCACACCCAAACTCTCGAATTACCCTATCAATATCATAAATACTAGCACCATCCTCTACCATATGATAAGTGGCAACAAGATACTTAGATAAAATTCTATTTCCAATAAAACCATCACAAACACCTGATCTTACAGGTATTTTCTTCATTTTCTTTCCTATGGAGAATGCAGTAGCAACAGATTGAGCGGAAGTTTTTTCTCCAACAATTATTTCTAATAATTTCATAATATTTGCAGGAGAGAAAAAATGCATACCAAGCATTCTTTCAGGATTAGAAATTACTTTTGCAATTTCATTAATGTCAAGATAACTTGTGTTAGATGCTAAGATTGTTTCAGAAGGACAAATTTTATTTAATTTAGTAAAAATATCTTTTTTTACATCCATTTCTTCAAAAACAGCTTCTATAATCAACTCCCTATCAGCTATCTTTTCTAATTCTGTAACACCCTTAAAATTATCTAACAATTTATTTTTTTGTTCTAAAGAAATTCTTCCTAAATCAACATTTCTCTGATATGTGCTTTCAATTTTTTTAAAAGAGTTTTCAATGAAATCTTCATCCCTTTCTACCATAACCACAGATAAACCAGCATTTAAAGCCGCCATTGAAATTCCAGTTCCCATTGTACCGCCACCAATAACACCAACTTTTTTTATGTCTTTTGGTTTAGTTGTCTTGAGTTCAGGGATTTTATTAACAGCTCTTTCTGAAAAAAAAGTATGTATTAAACCTTCTCTTTGTGGACTATTTAAACAGTCTTCAAATAACTTTCTTTCATTATTGATAGCTTCATAAAATTCTAGTTTTAAACCTTGTTCAACGCTTTCAATAATTGCGTTTGGAGAAAATAAATTTTTATGTTTTGACTTATATTTATTCCTAATTTCATTAATAATTTCAGAATAATCTTCTTCTAATTTTATTTTGGAAAGATTTTGTGAAGTTCTTTTAATTATACTATTTTTTCTAATTAGTTCTTTTGCAAAATTAATTCCATTAGATATTGTATCACTATCTTCAAATATTTTATCAATAATACCATGTTCAATTGCTTCCTGTGATGGAATATGTTTACCAGTTAACATCATCTCTAAACCCATTTGAATACCAGCTAAACGAGGCAATCTTTGTGTTCCTCCTGCTCCAGGCAATATTCCTAGTAAAACCTCAGGAAGACCCACTCTTGTATTTGGTGTTGAAATTCTAAAATGACAGGCCATGGCAACCTCAAGCCCACCTCCTAATGGAGTTCCATGTAATGAAGCAATGACATATTTATTAAGTTTTTCTATTTTATTACAAATTTCAGATAAAGTAGGACCTCCTAAATTTTTACCAAATTCTTTAATATCAGCACCAGCTAAAAAAGTTCTATCTGGAGCACATATAATTACTGCTTTTACTTCTTCTATTTTTTCTAACTCATTAACTGCATTTAAAAGACCGTTTCTAACTTCTAAACTAATTGCATTTACTGGAGGATTTGAAATTTTAATAATTGAAATTTCACCATCATAACTTATTGAAACAGGACTCATTTAAATTCCTTTATTTACTTAATTTATTTTTCGCGTCTTTATATTCAGATTTTAATCTATCAATTAACACCTTTGCTGGAGCTACATTTTTAATTGAAGATATACCTTGCCCTGAACTCCAAATATCTTTCCAAGTTTTGGGTTTAGAGGCACCGCTACTAAAATTCATATTTGATACATCACTTGTTTCTAAATTAGCAGGGTCTAATCCTTGTGCAGTTATTGAGGGTTTTAAATAATTTCCATGAACACCAGTAAAAAGATTTGTATAAATAATATCTTCAGATGATGAGTTTGCTATCATTTCTTTATATTTTATATCAGCATTTGCTTCTTCTGTGGCTATAAAAGCTGAACCTATATAGGCCAAGTCTGCACCCATCGCTTGAGCAGCTAGAACTGCTCCACCATTTGAGATAGATCCTGATAACAACAAAGGACCTTCAAACCATTCTCTGATTTCTTGAATAAGTGCAAAAGGTGATAAAGTTCCAGCATGACCACCAGCACCAGCAGCAACAGCCACTAATCCATCTGCTCCTTTATCAATAGCTTTTTTTGCAAAAAAATTATTAATTACATCATGAAGCACAATACCATTAACTTGATGAGCCACTTCATTCACTTCTGGTCGCGCACCTAAAGACGTTATCCAAATAGGAACATTCCATTTAGCACAAATATCAATATCTTTTTCTAGTCTTACATTTGATCTA
>MDTB01049397.1_pt1 | contig 17548 bp, 15 predicted proteins | sample 811161 | NCBI WGS metagenome assembly MDTB01 (sample SAMN05326650, study PRJNA326480) | marine metagenome | isolation source: seawater | place: Mediterranean Sea | collected 2009
AAAGGCTATTTTTCAGGAATGAGTTTTTCAAACGTCAACCCCGCACTGGTTGAAGAACTCGGCCAAAAGCTTCCCAGTGAAGGCGTTGTCATTAGCGCGATTGGCGCAGGGGCACAGGCCAGCCGCTTTATTCGCCTAGGTGACGTCGTTGAAGAAATTAACGGGGTAAAAATTACAACGCCCAAAGACGTCAAAAAAGCGCTTGGCCAAAAATTAAATGGTTACCGTTTAGCCCTGACCCTAAATCGCAATGGTCAACGCCAACAGATTGCCCTAAGGTAGGCGGCATGAATGACTTATTAAACTTTGATAGCCCTGAGAGCGCAGATAGTGATGAAGCGCAAAATCAAGATAAGCCTTTGGCGGAGCTACTCCGCCCAAGAACGCTTAATGATGTTATCGGGCAGCGCCATTTAACCGACCCGCAAAAAGGGCATTTGGTCAAACTACAAAAACAAGCCCATTTACCTTCGCTTATTCTGTGGGGGCCACCGGGCTGCGGCAAGACGACAATTGCAAAACTGCTTGTTAAAGATAATGAAGCTTATCGCTTTGAACAAATCTCTGCGATTTTTTCTGGCGTGGGTGATTTACGCGCTTTATTTGACAGTGCAAAGACACGTAAGAAAAACGGCGTGCATACGGTATTGTTTGTTGATGAGATCCACCGCTTTAACAAAGCGCAGCTTGATGCCTTTTTGCCAGTATTAGAAGATGGCACGCTAACTTTAATCGGCGCAACAACAGAGAACCCGTCATTTTCATTAAACCCTGCTTTGCTTTCACGTTGTAGCGTGTTGACACTGAACCGCCTTGATGATGATGCATTAGCTGAGCTGCTTGAAAAGACTGAAGCTCATTTAGGTTCGGCGCTCAACATTAATGATGCTGCGCGCGAAGCCTTAATCAGCGCGGCAGATGGCGATGGGCGTTACCTGCTCGGCGCAATTGAAAAACTGGCTTACATTGAAACGGCGCAACCGCTTAGCCGCCAAGAATTGCTTGAATTTATTAACCGCCGCGCACCGCTATACGATAAAAAAGATGATGGGCATTACAATTTGATTAGCGCCTTGCATAAATCCATTCGTGGCTCTGACCCTGATGCCGCTTTATATTGGATGTGCCGGATGTTAGATGGCGGTGAAGATCCGCGCTTTATCGCCCGCCGCCTTGTACGCATGGCAAATGAAGATATTGGCCTTGCCGACCCACAAGCCATCACACAATGTACCGCGGCGTGGGATGTGTATGAACGCCTCGGTAGCCCCGAAGGTGAACTTGCTTTGGCGCAGGCCGCTGTTTACTTGGCCTCCGCCCCGAAATCAAATGGGGTCTATATGGCGTATAAAAAGGCGCTCGCCTTTGCCAAGCAAAATGGCGCGCATATGCCGCCCAAACATATTCTCAACGCGCCAACCAAGCTGATGGCGCAGCAAGATTACGGCGCGGGCTATGTTTACGACCACGACACACCGGAGGGGTTTTCAGGCCAAGATTATTTCCCCGAAACATTAGGCCGCCAACAATTTTATGCCCCGCCAGAGCGCGGCTTTGAGCGCGACATTAACAAACGCCTTAAATATTGGACAAAAATCCGCGAAGAAAAGAATTGACATAACACGGCGTTAGCTGCTAGATATAGGCGCAATTCATTGATTAAAATTATTGAGGCCACTATGTTTTTTCGCAAAAAGAAAACGACCAATGCTAATGTTTTTAAATTCCCTTCCATTGATGCCGGTGGCTATTTCGAATTTTCAGACCTTGCAGAAATCACAGGCGATATTGGTGATAATGCCAAAATCAAAATTACGGGCTCTGGTGGCTTGCTTGTTCGCGGTAATGTTGGCAATAACGTTGAAATCATAATTGAGGATGGAACAGGCCTAAGCAGTATTATTAATATCGTTATCCGCAATGGCAGCGCAAAACGCTACGATGATCAGGCCTTTAGCGGCAATGTCATTATCGAGGGGCTCTGCGGCGACCACGTTAATATAGCGACACATGGCGATATCCACTTAGGCGCAGCAGGCAATAATCTAACGGCAGATGCGGGCCACGAATTTACCGCCCAGTGCCTAGGTGATTGCGCAACCATCGCAACAGTATTTGACGCAAAAATTGATGACGATAGCGGCGCACAGACAATTATTAAATCAGGCCACAATGTAAAAACAGCAAATATTGGCGAAAATTCTGAAATAGAAGCTGGCTTTGATATTCAATGCGGCGATATTGGTGATTATAGCGTATGCAAAGCTGGGCATGGCATTAAGATCAAATCAACTGGCGAACATTGCGTCCTCGAATCTGGCTTTGATATCAAGGTTAAAAACCTCGGCGCATTTAGCCGCGCGGAATCTGGTCATAACTTTAAAGCTGATCTTATCGGCGAGGACTGCCGCGTAGAGGCCGGCTTTGACATTAAGGCTAAACAAGCCTTTAACAGTGCCGTACTTGACAGCAGCTTCCCAACCACAATTGATAACTATATTGATAGCGCGCAAAAGACAGAAGCAGAAGCAGAATCAAAAATAGAAACAAAGACAACGACCAAAAACAAAACTGGTCATACCCCGCGTAATTTTGATATCATGTAGCTTATGAGCGCTCATTTAGAAAAAATCATCACGGCTTTCACGCCAGAAAATGACAAAGAAATCTTTTCGCGCGATGCCTTATGCGCATTGCTACCCGCATTACCAGAATGCTTATATCGCACGCATTTCGCCCCCGGACATATTACAGGCTCTGGCTTTTTGGTTAGCGCCGAAGGGCAGCGCATTCTGCTTAACCACCATAAGTTTTTAGATAAATGGCTGCATTTTGGCGGGCATGCGGATGGTGATAGCGATATTTTAAATGTCGCGCGTCGCGAAGTCGAAGAAGAATCAGGCCTCAGCGATTTTACCCTCGCCTATGATGATATATTAAGCATCGATGTGCATGACATCCCCGAAAACAAAGCCAAACAAGAACCCGCCCATAAGCATTTTGATGTCATCTTCCTGTTTCGTTTAAATGAGGGCGCAGATGAAACCCCGCGAATAAGTGACGAGTCTATCAAACTGAAATGGGCGCGTTGGGATGGGTTAGCGCAGTTTTCACTTGAACCACACCTACAATCTGCGCTAGATAAAGCCCATAAGATATTAAAGAATACACAGGCTGACGCAGCCTAGAGTTTGGTTTAACAATGTTTACATGGCTAACATGTCTATCAGTCGCTGCAGGCGGCGCAATTGGCGCGATATTACGTTATGGCGTAAATGTCGCCACAGCTACGCTATGGGGTATGAATTTCCCGATTGCAACGATGATTGTCAACATACTCGGCTCATTCATCCTCGGCGCTTGCGTTGGTCTTTTTGCCCATTACGGGCAGCCATCAGCTGCGATGCGCACATTCTTGGTTACGGGGATGCTCGGCGCATTTACAACATTTTCGACATTTTCATTAGATAACGTCACTTTATTTGAACGCGCCCAATATGGCGCTTTGGCATTTTACCTTATTGGCTCTATTGTCCTTGGCATTGGCGCTTTCTTTCTCGCATTAATTTTAGTTAGGACACTGACCTCATGAGCGGCGTACAAAATGTAATCGTCACACAAGACGAAGATGGACAGCGCATTGACCGCTGGCTAAGCAAGCGCGGCGTGCCGTTTTTCCTAGCGCATAAATTTTGCCGCTCTGGGCAATTGCGCATTGATGGCAAACGCGCCAAAGCAGATACGCGCCTTAGTGCAGGGCAGAATGTACGCATCCCGCCTTATACGCCAAAGGACGACATGCCACGCGAAGAAAAAGCGCTCTCTCAGCAAGACCGTGAATATATACGCTCCCTCGTCATTTATGATGATGGGCAGATTATCGCGCTCAACAAACCCAGCGGCCTAGCTACACAAGGCGGCACAGGATTAAAACAGCATGTTGACCGTTTAATCGAAGGCCTTATCAACCGTGACGGCGTCAAGCCGCGCCTTGTTCACCGCCTTGACAAAGACACATCTGGCCTATTACTCCTCGCTCGATCCGCTGAAATGGCGCGGCTTTTAGGAAAGTCCTTTAAGTCTCAGGACGTTGAGAAAACATATCTCGGTCTTTGTATGGATATACCAGAAATTGTCGAAGGCGAGATCAAAGCGCCGATTTTGAAAACGTCAATGGGTAAAGATAAAGACCGCATGGTCGTAAACCATGAAGGTAAATATGCGCTAACCGCATATAAAATGTTAGACCGCGTTGGTAAAAAAGTCGCGCTTATGGCGTATCGCCCGCAAACCGGGCGCACCCACCAAATCCGCGTCCATAGCACTTATATAGGCTGTCCATTAATTGGCGATTTTAAATATGGTTATGATCCAGAAGACTTTAAAACAATGGGTTTAAAAAAGCGCTTGCACCTTCATGCTTATAAGATAAAATTGCCCTACCCAAACGCGCCGCGTAAAACGCTTGAACTTACCGCGCCGCTGGCTGATGATTTTAAATATAATATGAAAGCCCTCGGTTTTGACACCCATATTGCGGCTGACGATTTAGATTTTTAATAGGTCTTAATAAAGACCTATACAAACACAAACAAGCACAAGGAAACATAACAAAATGACAAGCTCTTCCGCACCATTAGATGCCCCAGAGAAAAAGAAATCCAACCCTGTCCTCAAATGGATTTTCCGCATTGTCATGTTTTTTGTCATACTTTTTGTGCTTGCGATTATTGCGATGAACGTTTTGAACGGCACGGGCAGCGTACAAAAATCGAGCATTGAAAACATTATGGGCGATGCTTTTAAAGGCAAAGGTTTTATTAAAAACCTTAATCAGTTCTCAGCCCTGCCTTACGTCACACTTGAAATGCAAGATTCTGTTGTATTGGACAAAGAAAACGAAACCAAGCTGATGATGAATGCTGATTATTTTGCATTCCACACAGGGCTTATCAATATTATTTTAAAGCGCCCGATATTCAGACGTATCGAGGTCAAGAATTTCTTTGCAGCGCCTGGGACAATCGCCGAGAAAGCGATTATCATTGACCATTTAATGCCCGTAAAAGACACTAATACGCTTTCTGTAAAAGGCCAATATAGCCAGCTCCCCTTCGCGTTCACCATCGAAATGGAACCGCTTTACACGGGCGGTGATTTAACTTACGGCTTTAAACTTGCGAAAGAAAGTAAAGTCGAAGGCACAATTGGTGATCTTGGCGTTTCCTTTAAGCTTTCAAATGCGCATGGCGGATTTTTCTTTGATGCATTAACCATTAAAGAAAAAGACAAAACCTTGCTTACGGGATCGCTTAAAGTTTCATCTGGTTGGAAAATTATCGCTGACCTCGACATCAATAATGCACCGCTTCACGCAAATTTAAACTACGATGCAGCTGCAACAGATGGAAAAACACGCATCAAAGGCGAATTGCGCATTAAGTCTTTTGACCTTTCTGCCATCGGGACAGAGAATGATCGATTTGCAGCTTTAATGGATGCTGTTAATACGATCCTCGGTAAAATTAACGCGCCTGTTGACCCCATCTACAGCAAAAAAGACGCTCCGGAGAAGAATAGCGCTCTTTTTGCTGGGTTAGACATTGATATTGATGTTCAGTTGAAAAACATGCAAATGCAAGGTGCGCAATTAGGTGATTTGAGCATCCCCCTTAAAATTGAAAATAATGTTTTAAAACTAGATCCTATTACAGGTCAGATTAATGGCGGACAGCTTGGCGGCGCGCTTTCCCTTAGCGAAAACAAAGCTATGGAAATCACCTACGACCACGACCTCACATTGAGCCAGTGGGATTTCGGACAGTTTTTAACCGACAGAGAAGCCAATAACAATGACATTAAAGGCAAGGCCAATTTTAAAAGCAAAATTGCTGCCACTGCGCCAAAATTTGACGCACTCATCAATAATGCAAATGGCGAATTTAGCTTCGTCATCGCGGATTCAGAAATGAAAAGCGGCGTTGCCGATAAGTTAATGTCAGGCCTTGTGTCGGCGATTATGCCCACGCTTGAAGACAGCAGCATCACCAAGGTCAATTGCGCGATTGGTCAGTTCAACATTAAAAGCGGCATAGCCAATGCTGACACTTTATTCGCCGATATGAAACGCGTACAGCTGGTCGCAACGGGTAACGTCGATTTAATAAATCAGCAATATGACTTAAAATTAACGCCTGAAGCAAAGCGTACCGCACTGCTTGATATTACGCCATCGGTGCGCATAAAAGGCCCTTTACAAGAGCCTAAAATCAGCCCTGATGTATTCTCGCTCGGCACCAAGCTTGGTGGCGCGTTACTTGGCGTTGTGAACCCCGTATTCCTTGCAGCGAGTCTGACTGATTTTGGCCTCGGCTCAAGCCATAGCTGTAGCCAATTCACCGAGGACAAAACAGGTGGCAACAAGAAAATGGACAGTAAAGACGAAGCAAAGCAGCAAACACCGCCTACCCAGACAAACGAAAATAAAGAGTAGTAAAGAGTAGTAAAGCCAGATATATGAAACGCTTTTATAAAAATGCAAATTACGCGGCTGATGACCAAGGTTATTTTGGCATTGCGCTTGACGATCGCCCTATAAAAACACCCGCCAAAGCGCCGCTTGTTTGTAAAAGCGAAGCTTTAGCCAAAGCCGTCTGCGCCGAATGGAATGCACAGGAAGATAAAATCATGCCTGACACAATGCCCGTTACGCAATATTGCTATACCGCGCTTGATTACATTCCGCAGAACCGCGCTGAAATCACAAAAACTATACTTAATTTTTTGGATACTGACTTAACCTGTTACCGCGCAGATAACCCGACCGATTTAGCCGCGCAGCAAGCCGCTGCTTGGGACCCTTATTTGCGTTGGTTTGAAGACATTTTTGCCGCCCCCCTACAGACGACTACCGCATTAAACGCTTTAAAACAAGACGCCGCCGCGCATAAAGCCGTGGGCGCACATGTCGAATCGTTGCACGATGAACAGCTCGCCATTGCCCAAGACCTGACAGCGGCTTGTGGCTCGCTGATTATGGCGCTGTGCTTTGTTAAAGGGGATACACGCAAGGAAGACATTTTTGCCGCAAGTTTTGTCGAAGAACTTTACCAAGGTGCGATTTATGATGAAGAACGTTACGGCATTGACCCTATTCAAGACAAGCAGCGCCAGCGTTTAGAGCGTGATCTCAGCGCTGCGCAAACATATCTTAGCGCCTTAGGATATTTCTAAGCGACGTGGATATCCCTGCCTACAAATATTAATGACAAAAAATATACCGAATGGTACAATAATATCATGTCCACGCAATTATCGGCCAAAGGCCAGAAAACCAGATCAGAGATTCTTGAAGCTGCCTTTGCGTTGTTTTTAGAACGTGGCATCCACGCCACGAGCGTAGACGACATTCTTGAAGTCGCCCATAAAGGCAAAAGCCAGTTTTACCATTACTTTAAAAACAAGGAAGATTTGATTCACCGCCTGCTGCAGACCCATTTGGTTGAGCTTAAAGAAGGCAAGATGCCTTATGATATAGAGATCACAAACTGGGATGATTTTGAAAGTTGGATCTACAAAGTCGTTGAATTTTATCGTTCTTTAGGCAAAGCCCGCGGCTGCATCCTAGGAATGATTGGTCAAGAAACCACCCCTGAACAAGAGCTCATCCGCCAGGATATTCAGATGATTTTCGAAGCTAAAATGCGCCAGCCACGTAAATTCTTTATTGCCCTTGAAGCACAGGGCGCATTAACGCATGGCGCAACGGCGGAAAGCATGACTCATTTATTACTATCCATGATTCAGGGCAGTGTTTTATTGGTCAAAATCTACCAAGACGAACATATTATCGATCACGGGATTACGCATATTATTACCGCCCTAAAAAACTTTGAGCGCACGGAATAACTCTTGACTTTTGTACCGATCAGTACATTATCTTGCAAGGTAACATTGTTATAAGGACATAAAGACGCATGAAAAACGGCATGGACAACTTCGTTATAAATTACGCAAAAACAATTATTAAATTCCGCTGGCTTGTTATATTGCTGACATTGCTAAGCGTGCTTGGTGTGGGCTATGGCGCAAAGAACCTTGGTTTTTCCAATAATTATCGCGTCTTTTTTTCGCAAGAAAACCCTGAGCTGACCGCTTTTGAAGACTTTCAAAACACTTACACAAAAAACGATAATATCCTCTTTGTCATCAAGCCGAAAAACGAAAAAGTCTTCTCACAAAATGTGATGTCTGCTGTTGAAAAACTCACCGAAGAAGCATGGCAGATCCCTTATGCATTGCGCGTCGATTCGCTGACCAATTTCCAATATAGCTACGCTGAGGGGGACGACCTGATTGTCGAAGACCTTGTCTATGGTGCAAATTCACTCAGCGATGAATATTTAGCCCAGCGCCAAGAGATCGCCCTAAATGAGCCTTTGCTCAAAGGGCTACTGATCGCCGATGACCTAGGCGCGACTGGTATTAACGTTGTGCTGCAATACCCAGAAGAAAGCATTGAAGAAGTCCCTGCCTCTGCCAATTACGCCCGCAAAATCGCAGCAGAAATAAGCGCCGCATACCCTGATTTAGAAATTGCGCTTACAGGCGTTTCGATGATGAATAACGCCTTTGCCGAAGCTGGACAAAAAGATGCTATGACCTTAATGCCGATTATGTTCGTCATTTTAATGATTGTCATGGTCGTCACGCTACGCTCCCTCAGCGCGACTTTTGCAACGTTTTTGGTGATTAATTTTTCATTAGTTATCGCTATGGGCATTGCAGGGCATATTGGCATTATGCTCACCCCCATTTCTGTGACCGCGCCAACGATTATTCTGACCCTCGCCATTGCCGATTCCATCCACATTTTGGTGTCGGCCTTCCAAAACATGCGCCAAGGCATGGGCAAGAATGACGCTTTGATTGATTCCGTACGGGTTAACTTTGTGCCCGTTAGCATTACATCACTAACAACGATTATCGGCTTTTTAACCCTTAATTTTTCAGACTCGCCGCCATTTTGGGATCTTGGCAATATCACGGCCTTTGGCATTGCCGCCGCGTGGTTATATTCACTGACATTCCTTCCTGCCGTACTCAGCCTTTTGCCGTTAAAAGTAAAAGCGGCGCGCAATGCAAGTGGCGAAGACATTTCGCGCATGACCCGCCTGCTTGAACGTCATGGGCGCTTTGTTGTCAAACATAGAACTGGCGTATTGAGCATCACAACGCTGATCGCGGTTATTTTAATTGCGGCCATACCACGCATTGAGCTTAATGACCAATGGGTAAATTACTTTGATGAAACCATCGATTTCCGCCGCGATGCCGATTTTGGTATGGCGCATTTAACAGGGGTTTATCAGGTTGAATTTTCTATCCCTGCAAAAGATGCTGGCGGCGTGAATGAGCCTGAGTATTTACAAAACTTAGACCGTTTCGCACAGTGGCTGCGCGGCCTTGAAGGCGTGCGTCACGTTAATAGCGTCACTGACATTATGAAGCGCCTAAATAAGAACCTTAACGGCGATGACACCGCATGGTATAAACTGCCCGACAGCCGCCCTTTATCGGCGCAATATTTAATGCTCTATGAAATGTCGCTGCCTTACGGGCTTGACCTTAATGACCGCATTAATATTGATAAATCAGCAAGCCGCATCACCGCAACGCTTGATAATGTCAGTACATCACAGGTACGCAGCTTTATTACAGGCTCGCAGGCATGGCTTAAAAATAATGCACCTGAATATATGATGACCCAGCCCACTGGGGCAACTGTAATGTTCTCCTTCATATCTCAGCGCAATATAGAAAGTATGCTCAAAGGCAATGCGATTGCGATTGTCGCGATTTCGCTAATTCTGATGCTGGCCTTACGCAGCGTTAAACTCGGCGCATTGTCCATTATCCCAAATGCCGTTCCCATTTTAATGACATTTGGTATCTGGGCATTAACATTCCAGCAAATCGGCATGGCGGCGGCAGGGGTTTCTGCCGTGGCGCTTGGCATTGTCGTTGATGATACCGTGCATTTCATGTCCAAATATTTACGCGCGCGCCGTGAAAAAGGCTTGAACAAAGCTGATGCGAGTATATATGCTTTTAAAACTGTTGGCGCGGCGTTAGTTGTCACAACAATCGTTCTCACTGCAGGCTTTATGGTCATGGCAACATCAAGCTTTATGATCAACGAACAATTGGGATTAATGACCGCCGCGACAATGATTGTTGCATTATTTATCGACTTTACCCTGCTGCCGAGTTTATTATTGGTCGGCAATAAAGATAAAGCCAGCGCGCCCCCAGAACTAACCCCTCCAGAACTAAACACCCCAGAGAAAAACAACGCTGAAGACAAAGGATAAAACAATGAAATACCATGATAAACTCTCCATATTACTACGCAGCGCCGTGCTATCTGGCTGTTTTCTTTTCAGCGCCGCAGCCTTGCCCGCTCATGCCATGAGTGATGAAGAAAAAGGTTATGAGATTGCCAAAAAATCTGATTTATCCGATAGCGGCTTTAAAGACCACAAAGTCAGCATGAAAATGATTTTGCGCAATGCGCAAGGCCAAGAAACCACCCGCGACATGCGCTTTTCCGTTAAAGAAGTCCCTGATATGAATGAGGGCGATAAATCGCTGATTATCTTTGACGCACCTGCTGATATTGCGGGCATGGCCCTTTTATCACACACACAAATTTTAAAGCCTGATTATCAGTGGCTGCTATTCCCAGAATCAGGAAAAGTTGCACGCATTTCATCTAAAAATAAATCAGGGTCATTTGCAGGCAGCGAATTTGCGTTTGAGGATTTCACCTCACAAGAGCTCAACAAATATAAATATAAATTCCTGCGCCAAGAAGCTTGCCCAAACGTCCCATCACTCACCTGTGACGTTGTTGAACGCTTCCCCTTATATGAACGTTCAGGATATTCACGCCAAATTGGCTGGACAGATACGCAGGATTTCCAAACCCGTAAAATCGAATTTTATGACCGTAAAAATGATTTGCTCAAAACGCTCGATTTCCTTAAATACAAAAAATATGATGATAAATATTGGCGCGTCCATTTAATGAAAATGGATAACCACCAAACCAAGAAATCAACGGATTTGGTTTATGATACATATAGCTTTGATAACGGGCTTGATGATAAAGACTTTGTCAAAGGCGTGCTCGACACGTTATACTAATAAATCTTGGGGCGTTTTCCGCCCCATTTTTTCACATATCACTTAATAACAGGTGCTCCCTATGAAGCGTATCTTGCCTTTAACATGCCTTGCGGCTCTCGCGGCTTTTATTCCCTCCCCCCATGAATCCGCGCAGGCTGGCACATGGCGCATTGGCGGCTATACGGCGCTAGAAGCACGCACCTTTACCCAAGACCATAAATGGGCTGCACAGAGCGATAATCTTGATTTATCGTTGATTGTAACACCTGAATTTCGCTACAAAAGTGACGATCGCACGCATCGCATCAATTTTATCCCTTATCTACGCGCCAATAATGTTGATGCTGAGCGCAGCCATGGCGATTTACGCGAAGCATTTTACATGTATCGCGGCGATGAAATTGAACTGCTTGCTGGCGCGAATAAAGTCTTTTGGGGCGTTACCGAATCGCAGCATCTGGTCAATATCATCAACCAGACAGATTTAATTGAAGACCCTGACCAAGAAGATTATTTAGGCCAGCCTATGGTGCAAATCGCATCACAGCGTGATTGGGGAAAAATTAGCGCTTATCTTATGCCTTACTTTCGCGAGCGCACATTAACAGGCGAAGATGGTCGCCTGCGCGCTGCGCTGCCTTACGACACGCAAAGCACCCCTACATATGAAAGCAGTGCCGAAGAGTGGCACACCGATATCGCGCTGCGTTACAGTCATTATATCGGCGATTTTGATATTGGCCTGTCGTATTTTTCAGGGACAAGCCGCGAGCCGACATTTAACATCACGCCGAGGGGCGAACTGCGCCCACATTACGGGCTAATTAATCAATTCGGCCTTGATTTTCAATATACAACAGAATCATGGCTGTGGAAGTTCGAAGCGATAGGTCGCGAAGGTATGGGCGATAAGTTCGCTGCCGCCGTTGGCGGTTTTGAATATAGTTTTTATCAACTCTTTGAAAGTGATCTCGACCTTGGCCTGTTACTTGAATATCAATATGATGGACGCGACACGAGCAAATCCCCCATCACAACCGCCAATAACGATATTTTCGCCGCCGCGCGCCTTGCCTTTAATGACACGCAAGATAGTGAGATTTTAGCTGGCTTTACAATCGACCATGAAACCCAAGATAGCTTTATCAACTTAGAGGCCGAAACCCGCCTTGGCGATAATTACCAAATAGAACTGCGCGCACGTTTCATTGTCGGGGCAGATCAAGGCGAAGATTTATATGATTTTGCCCGCGATGATTATATTCAGCTGCGTCTTGCACGTTATTTCTAAACCGCGCTTAATTGCGTTAGCCGCCATGCGCTGCGCTTTTAAGTCGCAGGGTAAAAAAGATATGGAATCATCTTGCATCCACATGCTGAAAGGACAATAATCTTATGGCCTTTTCAATTGCGCTGAATGGATTTTAAAAATGACGAAACAACATATACTTATCATTATAATCGCTGTTATTTGTAGCTTTGCTGGCTATATGCTGATTAATAATATCGCACATAGCCCTGCGCATAAAGGCGCGCAAAATACCGCACCGCAAAAGCAAGCATCTTTGCGCAAAGAAAAAGCCTTTAACGCTGAAAGCTTCACATTAGAAAACGGTATGCGTGTTGTGTTGATCGAAAACCACCGCGCGCCCATCGTATCGCACATGATGTGGTATAATATCGGCGCAGCAGATGAAGATTGGGGAAATTCAGGCCTTGCGCATTTCTTTGAACATTTAATGTTTAAAGGCACAGATACATTAGAGCCTGGGGAATATTCACGCACAGTGCGCGCACTTGGCGGCAATGACAACGCCTTTACAAGCCAAGATTACACAGCCTATTTCGTCAACATCGCACGCGAAAATTTAGAAAAAATCATGCGCATGGAAGCCGACCGCATGGTGAACCTTAACATTCCCGAAGACCATTTCCTTTCTGAGCGTAATGTGATTTTAGAAGAGCGCGCACAGCGCACAGATACAAACCCAGCGGCGCGTATGTTAGAAACAATGCGTGCAAGCCTATTCCCAAACCACCCTTATGGCATTCCTGTTATTGGGTGGAGAGAAGAGATTGCCGCACTTCAACACCATGAAGCGATGGATTTTTATCATAAATGGTATGCGCCGAATAACGCTACTTTAGTCGTTGCAGGCGCAATTTCACGCCCTGAGCTAGAAAATTTAGCACAGAGCATCTATGGCGCAATCTCCGCCAAGCCAGAAGTCATACGCCCTGAGTATAGCGCGCCTGTATTGCCTGGTGATAAGCTTGTCTCCTATGAAGATGCACAAGTACAGCAGCCGCAATTTATCCGCCTGTGCCGCGCACCAAGCTATAATACTGATAAAGCCGCGGCCTTAGCATTAGACATCGCGACAAACATCCTTGATGGCGGATCTGCTACGCGGCTTTACAAAGCAATTGTGAGCGAGAAGAAAATGGCGAGCGCCGTTTCACTTTCTTATTCAGGTTCTTCACGCGATGAAAGTACTTTGGCGCTTAGCGCCACGCCGCGTGAAGGCATCAGCCTTGATGCAATTGCATCGGCCTTGGATGACGAACTCGCCCATTATATTTCAACGCCGCCAAGCACGGCAGAAATCCGTGAAGCGAAAGACCGCCTGATTGACAGCGCCGTCTTTGCCCGTGACAGCCTACAAAGCCCCGCCTATATATTTGGTCAAGCCTTAAGCACTGGTCTTACTATGGACGATGTTGAATATTGGACATATGACATTGAGCAAGTCAGTGAGGACGCCGTGCGTAGCGCCATCAAGCATCTGATGACCCCTGAACTTTGCGTGAGTGGGCGCTTATTGCCCAAAGGCGGCGACCCTGCCCTTATCACCGTAAAACAGCCTATCCCCGTAGATATAACACCCGCGCAGCAAGCCGCGCCAGAAAATGGAGGTTCTGATGAATAATCAAAACAGCTTTAAACACCACGCCCCGCGATCCATTTTTGCACTGATTTTGTTTTGCTGCCTAACCATGCTCAGCTTCGGCGCACATGCCGCGGCAGAAGCGCAAGACGCTGCGGTAGAGGCTTCCACGTCTTCTACGACAAGTGAAGCTAAGCCTTTTATTCCCGTGCAAGAACTGAAAACAAAATCAGGCATTGATGTATGGTTTGTCGAAGACCACAGCGTGCCTGTGCTATCGATGCAGTTTTTATTTAAGAATGTTGGCGCGGCCTATGAAGCCGATGACAAGCAAGGGCTTGCGCGCCTTGTATCGAACACGTTAGATGAAGGTGCTGGGCCTTATAATGGACAAGAATTTCAAAAGCAGCTTAGCGACCACTCGATCTCACTGTCTTTTAGCTCATCGCGTGACCATTTCTCTGGCGGTTTAAAAACGCTGACGCGCTACCAAGACAAAGCCTTTGCCCTGACAAGGCTTGCCCTGACAGAGCCACGCTTTGAAGAAGAAGCGATTGACCGTATGCGCGCTGCAAATATTGCACGCATCAAATCATCGCTCGGCAAACCTGGTTGGAGCGCGGCGCGCCTATTTAATGACGTATTATATGGCGAGCACCCTTATGCGAAAAATAGCGGCGGGACAATCTCATCGCTAAGCGCCCTTACAGCAGATGATTTAAAATCTTATGTCGCGACCATGCTGACAAAAGACCGTTTAAAAGTCTCTGTCACTGGTGACATTACCGCCGATGCTCTTATCACAGCAGTAGATGAAATTTTTGCGGACTTACCAGAAAAAAGCGCTGATGCTCCCGCTTTGGTCGCAGATTTCACATGGCCATTAAACGGCAAAAGCGCCCTATTCCACATGGATGGCGTGCCGCAAAGCAAAATCATTATGGCGCTGCCTTCTGTGCGCCTTGACGATCCGCGCTATTACACCATGAAATTACTGAGCACAATTTTAGGCGGTAGTGGCTTTGGTTCGCGCCTGATGGAAGAGATCCGTGAAAAGCACGGCCTTACTTACGGCATTTACAGCTATATGTCCGAAGGACAAGCCGCGCAAATGCTGCAAATTGATGCATCTTCACAAAACGAGACCGCCGCAGAGCTTTTGAGCCGCACCGTCGACGAGCTGTTAAAAATAAGCACCGATGGCGTAAGCGAAGATGAGTTAAAAGCGCACCGCGATTATTTGATCGGCTCAATGCCTTTACAGCTTACATCGACAGATAAAATATCTGCGCTGATGCAGTTTTTACAAACGCAGGACTTGCCTAGTGATTATTTTGACACCCGCGCGGCAAAGCTAAATGCTGTAAAGGCCGCCGACATTCAAAAGCTTGCGCAGGACTTTTTGAAAGCAGGCAAAGCGGTGACAATTGTAGCTGGCGGTGCGACGCTCGACGCGCTAAGCAGCGACCAAACACAGCTTAACGCCTTTATGCCTGTCAGCACTCTACCAAATGTGGAATAAATCATGACGGTTTTAGAAGATAGCCCCGCATGGCAAAAGCTTGAGCAATATGGCGAAGATGCACAGCATATATCGATTTCTGAGCTGTTTGAGCGCAGCCCAAAACGCGCTGATGATTTTGCCCTTACCTGTGATGGGCTATATTTTGATTACGCAAAAACCAGCATAACAGAGAAAGCCCGCAAGAGCCTTTACGCCCTTGCCAAAGCGCAAAATATTGACGGCGCCAAAAAAGCGATGTTTGCAGGCGAGCATATTAATAACACCGAAGACCGCGCCGTTCTCCATGTCGCGCTACGTGCGCCGCAATCCGCGCAATATATGGTCGATGGCCGTAATGTCAGCGATGATATCCATGTGACATTAGATGCCATGGCACGGCTTTGCGATGATGTCCATAGCGGCAAATGGCGCGGACATAACGGACAGAAAATCGACACTATCGTGCATATTGGCATTGGCGGGTCTGACCTTGGGCCTTATATGGTCTGCGATGCGTTAAAGCCCTTTGTAAAAGACGGCATGAACATCCATTTCGTGTCTAATGTTGATGGCGCGGCGCTCCAGAATGTTTTGCAGATGATTAATGCTGAGAGTACTTTATTCCTCATTGCATCAAAAAGCTTTACTACAGAAGAAACCTTAAAAAACGCGACCAGTGCGCGACAATGGTTTTTGGATGCATCAAAAGCAAGCGAAGACGATATCGCCAAGCATTTCGTCGCTATGACCGTGAATAAAATCGCCGCGATTGATTTTGGTATTGATAGCGATAACATCTTCCCCTTTGGTGATTATGTTGGTGGACGTTTTAGCTTATGGTCGTCTATTGGCCTTCCGATAGCACTTTACCTCGGCTTTGAAAACTTCCGTGCTTTGCTTGACGGCGCACATGCGATGGATGAACATTTCCGCAGCACACCAATAGAAAAAAACCTGCCAATCCATTTGGCGCTAGTTGGCATTTGGCACCGTAATTTTTGCGACTATGAAACGCTTGCTATTTTACCCTATGCGCAGGATTTACAGCATTTCCCTGCTTATCTACAGCAAACAGATATGGAATCAAACGGTAAGGAAATTGACCGTTATGGTCGCGCTTTGCCTTATGGTACGGGGCCAGTCGTGTTCGGTGCAAGCGGCACCAATGGGCAGCATGCTTTTTATCAGCATATCCACCAAAGCAAATCCGTAACGCCGTGTGAATTTATTGCTGTGAAAGCGCCATTATCTCGCTTAAATGGTCATCATAATGCGCTACTCTCCCACGTGGTGGCGCAGTCCCGCGCATTGATGATTGGCAGCAAAGATGGGGAAGCCTTAAGCCACCCAGAAAAATATTTCGCTGGCAACCGACCATCGACAACATTAATTATTGATGCATTAACCCCATTTGTTTTAGGGCAAGTTCTCGCGCTTTATGAACATAAAATATTTGTGCAAGGGCATATATGGGGGCTTAACAGCTTTGATCAGCCCGGCGTGCAGCTCGGTAAAATCCTCGCCAAAGAAATTGCCACCGCTATAGATTCTGCTGCCCCTCATAAATCCTCACAATATCCGCTTGACCCTTCAAGCGCGAGGATTCTATCTTATCTCTTTGAAGAATAATGATAATTAATTAAAGATATTTTTAATAAAATGCTTCATAATAATAAGAATCAAGTTATGAGGATCTAACTTATGGGGAAAAAATCATAATGGCGGGCCACGATTCTGGGCTACCTCCTGTATCACAGGCAGAACTCGACAAAGCAATAAAAAGTCACGCAATGTACAGCGAAGGCTCTGTTGGCGGCGCGCGCGCGGTACTGACGGATCGCGATTTATCGGGGCTTAATTTCCGCGGCGCGAATATGTCAGGCGCAGACTTCTCTCATTCTATTTTTAGCTACAAGTTCCATTTGTGCTTTACTATATATTTTTTCCTCTAGCTCAACTTGTTTTA
>MDTB01209369.1_pt1 | contig 17546 bp, 17 predicted proteins | sample 811161 | NCBI WGS metagenome assembly MDTB01 (sample SAMN05326650, study PRJNA326480) | marine metagenome | isolation source: seawater | place: Mediterranean Sea | collected 2009
CATTTAATGCCGGAAAAGAACCAACAATACCAGCTTTACATTGTTCAATAACTAATTTTGGATTAGATACTATAAAAAGTGGTGCCCCTATTACAGGAAGCTGCAATTTATTTTTTAATTTTATATTATTCATACTTATATTATTATATAATATCTTAAAAATTTACAATACTTTTCGAGGAATATATGAGTGAGCATATTTTAATAGAAAAAGAAGACAATATTTTACATATTAAATTTAATAGACCAGAAAGCAGAAATGCTATTACAAGAGAAATGTTTGAAATCTTGTTATCTACTTTAGAAGAATGTAAAAAAGATAATACAATAAGAGCAATAATTTTATCTGGTGAAGGAGAAGCATTTTCTGCAGGTGGAGATGTAAAAGATATGGCGACTAGAGAAGATAAAAGTAGTCTTCAAAATAAAACTTCTTCTTTAAGGAGAATTATGGGTGTTTCAGAGTTACTATACTCTCTTCCTATTCCAAGTATAGCAATAATAAATGGCCCAGCAGCAGGAGCTGCTTTTGCCATATCTTTAGCCTGCGATTTAAGAATTGCGACTGAAAATGCAAAGTTTGTTACCGCTTTTGCTAAAATTGGTTTTTCTGGAGATTTTGGGGGGAGCTATTTTTTGACTAAAATTGTTGGTACAGCAAAAGCAAGAGAACTTTATTATTTATCAGAAACGATATATGCTCAAAAAGCTAAAGAGTTAGGTATCATAAATCAATTGATTGAAAGTGATAACCTTGATGTTTATGTAGAGGAACTAAAATCTAAATTTCAAGCCTTACCACCTATTGCAATTAGGTTTATGAAAAAAAATCTCAATAACGCAGAATTAGGCAATTTAGATTTATCACTTAATGATGAGGCTTTATATATGATGATATGCAGTGAAACTGAAGACCATAAAAATGCAGCAAAAGCTTTTGTAAAAAAAGAAAAAGTAGTCTTTAAAGGAAAATAAATTAATTATTTTTTTTTTTAATTTTTTTAAGGCTTTTTTATGATCCTCATGATTGTGGCTAATACCTTGTAGTAAAGCACAAAAATCTAAAAATTCACCTAATGGTAATTTGCTTCCCATTTTTAAGAGCCTTTTAGTGTATCTAATTGTATTTGATGGTTTTTTAGCTATAGTTGAGGCTAGTTTATTAGCTTCTACTAAAAGATTTTTAGGATCAACTATTTTTAAAACTAAACCTAAACTTAGTGCTTCTTCAGGCATTACTTTTCTTCCTGTTAAAGTTAACTCTGCAGCTTTTTGATAACCTACCAATCGTTGTAAAAAGTAAGCCCCACCATCACCTGGAATTATTCCTAAATCTATAAAACTTTCAGCGACAAATGCTTTTTTTGACATTATTCTTAGATCACACATGCAAGCTAAATCAAAACCAGCACCTATTGCAGGTCCATTAATTGCAGCTATAGTAGGCACCTCAATTTTTTCCATGAATTTTGGAATTTGCTGTATTCCATAACGGTATTTTTTTTCTACTTCATCTACAGTTCCTGAAAAGGAACTATTTTTACTAAACATTTCTTTAATATTTCCTCCAGATGAAAAAGCTTTTCCTTCACCTGTAATAATTAAAACAGAAATATCCTTATTATGATTTATATATTTTAGTGTATTTATAATATCATCAATTAGATTAGAGCCCGTTAAAGCATTTCTAATATCATCTCTAAGAAATTTCAGTGTTCCTACTTTATTATTAAAAGAAAATTTAGAGTCTTTAAGTTTTAATTTTTTTTTCATATCAATAATAATAATAATAAAAAATAATCAGATAATGTTACATTAGTTATAAGCACTTTCTGAATGACTACTTACATCTAAACCAGCTTCTTCTTCTTCTGTGCTTACTCTAATACCTATAGTATTTTTTAAAATAATTAAGATGATAAATGACGCTAAACCTGACCAGATTGCTACAGCAAAACTTGCAATAATTTGAACATTAAACTGTTGTATAATTGTAACTTCTGAGTGACCTAATCCTCCAAACAATTTAGATCCTAGTGGAGCCAATAGCAGAGTACCTAATAGTCCTCCTACTCCATGAACAGCAAAAACATCTAATGTATCGTCAATTTTGAGAGTATTTTTTACAAAACCAACCATATAGTAACATATTATCGCTGCAAGGGTTCCAATTATTAAAGCTCCTAATGGTCCTACAAAGCCTGAAGCAGGTGTAATTGTCGCTAGACCGGCTATACAACCAGTTGCTATACCTACTAATGTTGGTTTGCCATGTTTTGCCCATTCAATAACCATCCAGACAAGTGCCGCAGTTGCAGCAGAGATGTGTGTAACCGTAATTGCCATTCCTGCATTTGCATCAGCTGCTAAGGCACTACCTCCATTAAATCCAAACCATCCTACCCATAACATAGATGTTCCTATCATTGCTAAAGGAGGACTATGCGGAACTAATTGTTTTTTACTATTTCTTGGTCCTAATAAGTAAGCAAATACTAATGCAGCAACTCCACAATTTAAATGAACTACTAAACCACCGGCAAAATCCTGTACTCCCATTTTTGACAACCAACCCCCACCCCATATCCAGTGAGTTATTGGAGCATAAACTATGATTAGCCAAATAAAACTAAATATTAATACAGCTAGAAATTTAGCTCTTTCAACAAAGGCTCCCACTATTAACGCAGGTGTTATTATAGCAAATGTCATCTGAAACATGAAAAAAACAGTCTCTGGCAAGCCGGCAAACTCAGATTCTAAATTTACATTACTTAAAAATGCTTTGGATAGATTTCCAAAAAATTCTCCAGTTTCAGTAAAGGCAATACTATAACCTAAAGCAAACCATGCAATAGACATTAAGCATGCTACCGCGAAACATTGTATTAAAACCGAAATTAAATTTTTTGAAAAAACTAACCCCCCGTAGAATAGTGCTAGTCCTGGTAGTGTCATTACTAGAACTAATGCAGTTGATACTAAAATCCAAGCTGTGTTACCTTCTATCATTATTACCCCTTAAAAAAGTATATTATTCGACATTATGATAGAATTGCTAAGTTATTCAGGTGCTTTAGATAAATGCTTTAAAACATTCGCGTTCCTTCAGCCATTAACTTACTTCCGACCATAAGGTTGAACGTAAAAAAAGGTTATACTATTATAACTAATAGTCAATAGTACAATATAATTTAGTCTAATTTTTTAAAGTTTTTACTGATATAATTATCAAAATATTCTTTAAATGGTAGGAAATGTTTATTCATAGTTGAAAAGGTTTCTCTATCAATTTTTACTACTTTTGAGTCCTCTAAAGCCTGAATAGTACCAGTTCTTCTACTTCCAGATAAAATTACTCTTGCACCAAAGTGATCATTTTTTTTATAAAACTTCTCAAATACTTTGCCTGAACTAGTTTTTTTAAAAGTATTTTTAAATGAACCACTTATAACTATATAAAACCCATCAGCAATCATACCTTCTTTAAAAACTATATCTCCTTTTTTAAAGTTTTGATATACAGTAGCATTATTTTTTAAAGCTCTAGTCATAACTGCATTTCTAGGAACTAAAAACTCTACTATCCAACCAGAGAGAACTCTTATCTTCGTAGAAAATGAAGGTAAGAAAGATAAATAAAAAGCTCTCCATATTATCCAAGCTAAAAAACCTTTAATGGTAATAAAGTAAATTTTTCCTACACCATCCCTAGAACCTAGTGAAGCTAAAGAGCCTTTTGAAGAATATTGAAATTCTAATAAGTCTTGATTTTTTAAAAAGTTGTATATATTTTTTGCTAACAATTTTCCTTGTCTTACAGCAAATTGAGCATTAGGTGGAGCAAAAGCTATTTTTTTTTGTTTAAAAAGCATATTTTTTTTATCTTTATTTGGTATCAAGGCAGCATCTCCTACTGCCCATACATTTTGCAAACTATCAACTTGTAAATATTTATTAGTTATAATTTTACCATGTTGCAATTCAAGGGTACTATCTTTTATGAGTTTAGAAACTGTGGATCCAATAGTAGAAATAACAGTATGAGTAGCTATTTTTTTATTATTACTTAGAAAAGCGTTATACTGAGTTACCTCTTCAAGAGCTGTGTTAAGATGAACATTAATATCATTTTTTAAAAATTTTTTTAAAGTATATTTACCTACATTTTTATCCATGTCTGGAAGTAACTGATTAGCGTACTCAACTATGTGAAAATTTAAATCATTTTTTTTAATTGAACTATAATATGGCACCAATCTATCTATCATTTCTTTAATTTCTCCTATTGTCTCAACTCCAGAAAAACCTCCTCCAATTACAACTATATTTAATAATCTTTTTCTTAACTCTTTATTGCTAGTAACATCTGCTAATTCTAAACATCCTAATATATGATTTCTCAGATCATAAGCATCTTGTAAACTTCTCATTGTAAATGCATGATCTTTCATACCTTTTACTATATCTAGATTACTTACCTGACCTAGTGCTATTACTAAATGGTCGTAATTAATATAGTGAGAGCTTTTTTTAAATCCTTGTAGTATTGAAACTTTTTTATTTTTAAAATCTAAGCTTTCTATTTCTGCGTTTCTGTATTTAATTCCTTTTAACATCTGCCTAATTGGAGTAACTGCATCAGAACTATAAATAGTACCTGAAGCAACTTCAGGAAGTAATGGCTGAAAGATAAAATAATTATTATCACTAATAAGCTCTATTTCAAAGTTGTTTTTATTAATTTTTTGCAGATGTTTTGCAGTATAAATACCTGAAAATCCACCTCCTAATATTAATATTTTTTTCATAATTTAATCACATACTGTTTAAATAAAAGTAATTTAATAAAAGAATATAAAAGCATTAATATATATTCCTCTTATTTTTTAACATAAAGATGCTTTTTCATCAAAACAAAGTAGCTTATTAGTCGTATTAGGTATACTATTAATTTTTTCTATATTTAATTTCCATATCATCCCAAACATCGAGTGCTTGATATTTTCTAACAAACCCTAGTCCCTTTAAAGCATCTGACGACAAAATGGTTGAAGATGTTATTACATCTACGACAGAAGGTGTGTTTTTAAGTGCAATATCTATTGCTTTTTCTAAATCATTTGGTTCTTCTACTCTTATTCCATAAGCACCTAATGATCTAGCTAAACTTGCATAATCAGAATGTTCTAATTTAGTGGCATAAACTCTATTACCATAATTAAGTCTTTGATCATGAGTTTCTATATTCCAACCAGCATTGTTAGATATAATTATGCAAATATTTGATTTATTTCTTACAGCAGTATCAATTTCCATAGCATTAAAACCAAAAGCTCCATCACCAGTTACACACACGACTTTTTTATTTTTAAAAACCATTGAGGCTACAATTGAATAAGGAATACCAATTCCTAAGCACCCGAATACTCCAGAGTCTAAATAATACCTCGAATGTAGTCCAACTCTAGCAAAACTTAGAATGTCTCCTCCATCTGCAATTCCCACAAAATTTTCATTAATTAAGTTTTTAAGAACCTTAAATATAAGCTTTGGATTAATTTTTTTATCTTTTCCTATTTCATCAATCTTTATAGTTTTACTTTTGTTTATTTTTAAGTTGTGATGTTGTTTTATTTTTTTAATCCAATTTTTATTAAAATTTACCTTATCCAAACCTTTTAGTATTTTATTTAATACTACTTCAGGATCGGCATATATCTCTGGATGCCCTCTTCTGTTATCATTTAATTCTCCAGTATTTGATGATATTCTTAAAAATATTGCATTTTTAAATACTGCCGGAGAGCCAAATGCTAATTGATAATCTAATTTTCTTCCAATGAGAATAACTAAATCAGCTTCGGCTATTACTTTTGATCTAGCTGCATATATATTATTAGAATTTGCTTGTGGTACTATTCCCCTACTGTCTTGAGTATCTAAATAAGGTATATCAAATTTATTAATTAGCCTTATTATAGTTTTTTCACATTTGACCGCACCTCTTCCAGTAATAATTAACGGTTTTTGTGATTTTTTTATGGATTTAATAGCTTTTTTTATATCATCAGGGTTAGGATAAATTTTATAAGAATATTTCTTTTCAATCCATTCATCTAATATCATTTTTTTTCTGACTTCTTCTCTTAGTATGTCTGTAGGTACCTCAAAGTAACTTGGTCCAGAGTCACCAAAGCTACCTATTGCATAAGAATATGCTAGATCTAGTTCTCTTATTAGTTGTTCTGGGACTCTTGCAGTTCTTGAATATTTTGTAATTGGTTTTAATATGTCAACATGAGGTATATCTTGTAATGGGCCCATATTTGTCTGAGCTGTAGGAGTACATCCACCTATTAATAATAATGGTGTAGAAGACAAATATGCATTTGCAATACCAGTTACGGTATTAGTTACACCAGGACCTGCAGTAACAATTGCTACTCCTACTTTTCCTGTAAAAATAGAGTAAGCTTGTGCCATATGTATAGCCGCTTTTTCGTCTCTAACATCTAAAATTTTAATACCTAGCTTATAACAATGGTCCCATATAGGTTGAATATGCCCTCCTTGTAAACCAAATATAACATCTACCTCTCTTTTTAATAAAAACTTTGCAATCCATGCAGCACAAGAATTATTATTTTTATTTAAATCCCTAATCATATAGTCTCCTTTTTAAAATTTACTTTTTCCTTTAATATTTTATGGAGAATTTTTCCAGTTGCATTTCTCGGCATTTCTATATCTTTTATAAAAAAAACTTTTTTAGGACATTTATAACTAGCTATTTTTCTTTTAGTCCAATTAATTAGTGTTTTTTCATCTAAAACTTTATTATCTTGTAATACTACAAAAGCACAAACAATTTCTCCCCACTTTAAATCTTTACAACCAATAATTGCTACATCTTTAACTAATTGATGTCCACCTATGACATTTTCAACTTCTGAAGGATAAATATTCTCACCTCCTGAAATAATCATATTTTTTTTTCTTTCTACTAATTGAATATATCCATTTTTATTTCTAAGTGCTAAATCTCCTACCGACACATAATCTTTATAAAAAGCTTCTTTTGTCTTTGTATTATTTTTCCAATAATGAGAAAAATTATAGGGCGTGCATGCAAATAACTCTCCTATGTTACCATCAGGGACCTCATTATACTTATCATCAAGTAACTTTATAGCTTTACTACCTACACATTCTTTTCCCACAGTGCCAAGATGTTTAAACTGGTCTTCTGGATGAAGCATTGTAACCCAACCTGATTCACTTGAACCATATAATTCAAATAAATTAGCTGATTTAAAATATTTTAAAATATCTTTCTTAGTATCTTTACGTACTGGTGCAGATGATATCATAAAATTAAAAGCTTGCTTTATCATATTCTTTTTATTATTTTTTTTAATGTAATCTAAAAGAATAATGAAATGAGTTGGTACCAAAGAAGTAAAGGAACAAGTATATTTAGTTATTAATTTAAAAAAATATTTAGCTTCAAAACTTTTTCTAGAATACAAACATACACTAGCACCAGCAAAGATATATGCACAAAAAAAATTAAATGAATTAGCATGACACAACGGCATTACTAACAACGCCTTATCTAGTTTAGTGATTTTTAGCTCTATAGCAGTTATAGATGATAACAAATAATACCCCTTATGACTTCTTACTACTCCTTTAGGTTTTCCTGTAGTTCCAGATGTGTACATCAATGACCAATTAGAATCAATATTAATATTACTTATAGGTTTTTTATTTCTTTTATTTTTTGATATTGTGTATAAATATTTTTTACTCATATGTTTTTTATTATCTATACATATACAATTTTCATTTTTGAAATAATTTTTTTTTACTGATTCTGTAAAAACATACTTAAATACTGAATGATATAAAAAAAACTTTGGAGTCGAGTCTTTAAATATCTCTAATATTTCATCTAATGCTAATCTGAAATTTATTGGCATCAATATGACACCTAGTTTTGAAGTAGCATACATAAGCTCAGCAAATTCAACACAATTATATGCTAAAAGTCCTACTCTATCACCTTTGGATACTCCTTTAATATTGAAATAATTAGCTAAATTGGTGCCATGTAATGCCAACTTTTCATAAGACAAAGCCCTAGAATCATCTCTTACTACTATCCTTTCTGGCGATATTCTAGAAAAAGAATCTATAACTTCGTGAAATGCTAACATAAATTATTAATTTAAACTGTCTTAAAACTAAAAAATATATAATATATACTTGTAAATTATAGGGTAAATAAAAAAATGACAATTAAAAAATATAATAAAGGATTATTAAAAAGAAAAAAAGTTTTAGGTGAACAATATGTAAATAAAACTATAAAAAAAACTAATAGTTTTAATAAAGATTTTCAAAAATATATTACTGAACACTGTTGGGATAATTTATGGAATAGTAGCAGATTAACAGATAAACAAAAAAGTTTTAATACATTGTGTATTTTAGCTAGTACTAACAAGTGGCCTGAATTTAAATTACATCTTAATGGTGCTTTTAATAATGGTTGCACTTTAAATGAATTAAAAGAGTTATTTAAACAAATATCATTGTATGCGGGTATTCCTGTTGGAGTAGAATGTTATAAATACACTGAAGAATTATTATTGGAAAAAAATATTAAAATTAAAAATTCAATATTAAATAAAAAAATAGATTAATAAATAAAATTATAATCTCTAATTACGTCTTTTATTAATTTGTTATTAACTCCTAAAAAATTACTATAATTTATATTTTTTTCTAAATTTGCTTTATTTCCTAACTCATTATTAATAACGTTAACTAAATGAATTTTATCTTCATATGCCTTCTTTAAAAGCCTTGGAAAAATTCTCTTAAGTTCCTTATAAGAATAAAAATCTAATAATTTAATAAAGTAAAAATCACTCATAGCACAACCATAGGTTTTATCTATATTATTAATCATAATTTTCTTGTTAATTTTTAAAGATTTTATACAGTTTGTACTATGATATAAAGATGCAAAACATAATTTAATCATATCATATAAAACTTTCCATTCCATCATCCAACTTACACCATCTCTTTCATTTTCATGTGATATTGCATTATGCATTATAGATAAATTACTAGAGTTTAAATTTGCTATGGTTACTAATAGTTCAGCTACTATAGGGTTTTTTTTATGCGGCATTGCTGTAGATTTACCTGATCTAGTGAAAGCTATTTCATTAACCTCAGATTGCGACATAAACAGTAAATCCTTTGCTATTTTTCCTATTGTTCCAGTTATAAAAGATAAAATATTTGTAAATTCAACTAAATTATCTCTTTGATTATGCCAAACCGAGCTTTTATAATTTAATTTAAGTTCATTTGATAATTTTTTTTTTACAAGTAAACCTTTTTTTTTATACATAGCTAAATTACCAACACTACCTCCAAACTGTAGATTCAATAATCCGCCATTATATACGTTTTCTAATCTTTTTGTGTGTCTTAATAAAGGTGATAACCAGTTAGAAACTTTCAAACCAAATGTAGTTAAAGTAGCTTGAGTATTTCTAGTTCTTCCTAACATAATGCTATCAGAATTATTAGACATTAAACTTAATAATTCTTTAGAAAGTTTCTCTAAATTGAAAAATAATAAACTTTTTAAATCTCTAATTTGTAATATTAGTGCAGTATCTAAAATATCCTGGCTGGTTACACCATAGTGCAAATATTGCTTATAAATATCACTAATATTATTTTTTAAGGATTCTATTATATTGACTGTTATTACTCCAGAAATATCTAAATCATTTGATAAATTTTTATAATTAATTTTATATGTATTTAGAGATTTTTTAATATTAAGATATGCCGCATAAGGAATAATTTTGCACTCGGCATTTACTTTAGCTAAACTTTTCTCAATTAAAAGTATATTTTTTATAAAACATTCATCTGATAAAATCAAATCTATTTTTTTATTTGAAAAAAGTTTTTCATATAATAAAAAGGTATCTTTACTAGTCATAGGAACTTGTTTGTTTAGTGTCAAAAAAAACTGTTTCTTTTTTTCCATTTAAATAAATGTCATGATTATAATACCTAATACCCTTAAATGTTTTTATATATTTAGCAACTAAATTAAATCTATTTTGTTCAGGTAGTTTTTTTAAAAAAGCATCTTCATTTATTTTTTTTTCATTACCGTGAAAATATATTCTAGTATTTAAATGATTAAGTAAACCTCTACCAAAAATCAAAACATCTGTATATGAAATATTATTGTTTAATGTTAAACTTATTGGATAATTTTTTCTTCTTTTGTTAAACTTTACTCTATTAATATTTACAAATTTATATTTATCATTCCCATAATTATTTTTTATACAGTACTCTAAAAAACAATCCTCAATAACGTTACCTTTTCCATTAAAAATATTGCAATTTACTATCACCCGATAGCTATTCTTTAATTTGTAAGGCCCAAAAGGATATTTAATATCTCCAAATTTTATTAATTCTCCAAAAAACGGGCCTACTGTCTGTGAAGGGGTTTGAAGTAAAGGTTTTATTTTCTTATTCATGGCATTACAATATTAAAGTTATATGATATGAAATCAGGTACAGAATTATAATTACTATCAAATTGAGCTATTAATAACTTTCTATACTTATAAGGTACAGAATTAAAAATAGGATCATGCTTCAATAAAAGATCATTTGAAAAATACATTTGAGTACATAGTCTAGAATAAAAATTAGTACTTAAAAGTGAAAAATGAATATGTTTAGGTCTCCATGCATTTTTGTGATTTTTCCATGGATAAGCACCTGGCATTATTGTAAAAAATTTATAAAATCCTTTGCTGTTACTTATAGTATTTCCGTAACCTAAAAAACTTTTATCAATACTAGCATTATGAGTATCTTTTACATCTCTATATTTTCCTGAAGCGTTAGCTTGCCAAATTTCAATAAAAATATTTGGTAATGGTTTTCCTGATTTATCAAAAATTTTACCACTAATAATAATTTTTTGTCCTATAGGAAATTTATTTTTTTTATAATTTAATAAATTATTATTACAATTTTTATCAGTACTTTTATTTTTAAATATATCTTTAAATTTATAATTAAGCTGAAAAAATTTTTTTCTAGGAGCTCTATCTTGCGTAGAGATATATTGCTTAAATAAATGAGGTGGATTTGTATTATTATTTATCTGCTTTATCATACTTTAATATTACATTATAATTTTAAATATTAATAATTTTTTTTACTTATGAATTATTTTAAAAAAAAACTAAAAAATGAAAACTAAAATAGTAATTATAGGAGGAGGTCCAGCAGGTTTACTTTTGTCATTAATTTTAAATAATAATAATATTGATAATATTATTCTTGAGAAGAAAACTTCTGAACATGTCGCAAATAGAATAAGAGCGGGGATTCTAGAACCTGGTACTGTAAAATTACTTAAAAAAGTTGGAGTGGGTGAAAGACTTACAAAGGAAGGGCTAGTTCATAAAGGCTTTAGTATCTCTTGCAACGATAAGTTATATAAAATAAATTTAAAAAAATTAGCTAATAAAAATGTAACTGTTTATGGCCAAACAGAAGTTACAAGAGATTTAATGAATGCATTAAACCTTAAGAAAGGTAAAATACTTTATAAGGTATCAAAAATAAGAATTTTAAATACAGGTAAAAGCTCGTTAATTGAATTTGTATATAATAATAAAATTGAGAAGGTAAAGACTGATTTTATTATTGGTTGTGATGGTTATCATGGTATTACTAAAGATTATATTCCTAAAAGTATTAAAAAAATCTATAAAAATAATTATGATTTTGGTTGGTTAGGAATCTTAAGTAATACAAAACCAATTTCTAAAGAATTAGTTTATATAAATAATAAAGATGGCTTCGCTTTATGTTCAATGAGATCAAAGACTAGAAGTAGATATTATGTGCAGTGTGATATAAACGATAATATAGCTAATTGGTCTGATGATAGATTTTGGAATAATTTATATAAAAAACTACCTGCAGATTTGAAAAATAGATTACAAACAGGAGTATCTATAGAAAAAAGTATTGCAGTATTGAGAAATTTTATTATAGAACCAATGAGTTATAAGAATATTTTTTTAGCTGGTGATGCAGCGCATATAGTCCCACCAACTGGAGCTAAGGGCTTAAATTTAGCCATATCTGATATAAGTTTACTTAGTAAAGGATTAATTGAATATTATAAAAATAGTTCTGAAAGTTTTCTAAAAAATTATTCTATGAACTGTTTAGATAGGGTTTGGAAAACTCAAAGATTTTCGTCATGGATGACTTATATTTTACATAATTTTCCAAAAGAAACAGCTTTTACAAACAAATTGAAACAAACAGAATTAAATTATTTATTAAGTAATAAAGAGTCAAAAATTATTTTAGCTAATAACTATATAGGAAACTACTAAATTAAATTTTATCTATGTACCTTGACCAAGCTTGCCATGTCTCTTTGTTATAGTATTTATGTCCCCCTCTGGCTTTAATAGCTTTAATATTGCCTTGTGCCCTAGTTTTTTTATAGAATACTTCAGCTTTCTTAATTACTTTATTTACTCCCTTAAAAGGAAAAATATGATCATTATCGCCACTTAATCCTATGAATGTTCTAGGAGAGATAAGAGCTATCAAGTCACTTGTATCAAAATATTTAAGAAAGCCTGGAATTATTCCGTCACCACTACTAGCTCCTCTAGCACCTATAGTTTCCTTAATTTCTCCTACTGATCCACTAGCAACAGTGGCATTAACTCTTTCATCTAATGCTGCTACATATTGAGCTAGAGTTCCCCCAGAAGAATGTCCAAATAAAAAAATTTTTTTTTTATTTATTTTTAAATTTTTATTATTTCCCAACCAGTCAATTACTGAAGAGACCTCTGTGGCACCTACTCCCATTAAAGTTTTTCCTAATAATAATAAATGATTAGATGCATCAATTGTTCTATCCTTAGATTTTTTATGTAGATGCCTTTCTAACCTTTCTCCATAACCCAATTGTTCTATAGCTACTGCTAAATATCCCTTATTAGCTGCTTGTTTAGCAATATCTGCCCCTATACTAATTCTTTGATGATCAATTGGTAGTTTTACCTCTCCCCAACCAACATTAGATCCAGAACTAGATCCTGCTAAATAGATAAAAACACTATAGCTATCTTTGATTGGTTTTTTATATATTAATTTTATTGGTATATCAGAATATTTTTCTAATCGCATATATATTGATTGCATGTATATATTATTATCAATTTTTAATTCTGGTTTTTTATTTATAATAGAGGAAATTTTTCTTTTATTGTTATAACCAGATAGTAATATTAATTTTTTTCGTGCCAACTTTTGCCATTCTTTAGGTTTTAAATTAGTTTTCAAAAAAGATAATTCTCTACCGGAACTTTTATATTGATTAAAAATACTTAATGAAGGACTTAAAAATATATTATTAGGTAAAGGTAGATAAGGATCATAATTTTGATAAATTAGTTTTTTAAGCTTTTGTTTAAATGCTTCAAAATAAACTTTAAGTAATATAAGTTTCATAATCATGAACTATTTTTTTTTAACTTTATTAGCTATATTAAGAACTCTATACATTTCTCTTAATACTGGTTTTTCAATTAACTTACCCTCAAATAAAACCAATCCACTTTTAGAACTCTCAAATAATTTAATAATTTTTTTTGCTTTTTCAATTTCATTTTTTGAAGGTGTAAATATACTGTTTAAAACATTAATTTGTTTTGGGTGAATAGCACCTTTACCGCTAAATCCTAATTCTTTTGCCTTAATAGCCTCTACTTTCATAGCATCTAAATCTTCTAAATCTAAAAAAGGAACGTCTATAACATCTATTCCTTTAGAAGCGGCAGCATGAACCACTTTTGACCTAGCAAATAATAAACTATCCCACTTATTTTTGCATCTTAGTTCTGCTGACATATCTACAGCTCCAAAAAATAATGCCTCTACTCTGTTTGAACTTTCTGCTATAGCATGAACATTTTCTAATCCTTGGTTTGTTTCAATAATAACATGAAATTTAGTAGCTAATTTTTTTTCACTAAATAAATTGTCCAATAAAATAATTTCTTCTGCAGTTTTTACTTTAGGTATCATTATACCGTCTGGTTGACAGTCACTTTCTAATAATTCTTTAATATCCATTAATCCGAAAACTTCATTAATACTATTTATTCTAATTAACTTCTCTACGTTATTAAATTTTCTATTATTTTTTAGAATTTGTAATGCTAACTTTCTAGCTTTATTTTTATCTCTAGAAGATATTCCATCTTCTAATTCTAAACATACTATATCTGCTTTAGAGTTTATAGCTTTTATAAACATGTCTTTCTTTAAAGGCGGCGTAAATATAAAACTTCTTCTTGGCTGACCTAATCTTAGTTTTTTCATAGTTAATCTTTGCTTTTATTCCAATATTTTTCTAAATTTTTAATAAGTTCATTACTAAAATGACAATATGCCTGATCGTGACAATATAAAGACATATACCTTCTAAAATCATCTAAGCTTTCTTCTGCCAATATTAAAGCTCTTTTATTAAATCCTGCACCTACTACACCAGAGTTTTTAAAGTCTTTAACCGTATTAGTAATCGCATCATCAATCTTGTCATAATCTACTAGGTTATCACAAATTAATTTTCCATTTGTAGAATTAGACTTAATAGTAAGACCATGTTGAATTGCTTGACGTGCTACTCTGTTACCCACAAATCTCCATAGTCTAAGATTAGCAGCTCCTGGAATAATTCCTTCTTTCCTTGCTGGTAAAGTCATATAACTACTTTTATCAGCAATTATATGATCCATTACCAATAAATATTGACACCCTCCACCAATTGCAAAAGTATCTACCCCAGCAAACCAAATTTTATTTTTATTAGGAAATAATGCATTATTTAAAGGTGCAGACTCGTCAAAATGTCCCCTCAATACTTTATTAACAGCACCCATGTCTCTAGTAATATACCAAAGATATGGAATCTTTCCTTCATATAAGTGTGTTAAATTTATACCTGCACCAAATATTCTTTTATTAAGATATTTACGATGATTAACTTTTGAACCTCTTAAAACACAAATATTATTATTTTTACTCATTGTAGCTATATCTATAGCAGTTTCCAAAGGAATTAGGGTTCTGTTATCTTCAGCATTCAAGTAATATGGGTTATCAAGTGTAACCAAATTATAATTTTCAAATAACTCTACTTGAGCACCATTTAAAGAAATTTTTCCTACCGATTCAAATTCATCAATTTTTTGTAATGCTAAATTTGTAGGACGCAACATAGATTTACATAAATGAACACCTTCTTTTTTATTAGAAAGTATTGCCGATAGAAAAACTCCCTGTTCTCTTTCAATGCCTTCCTTTTCCTTAAGCATCAAATTATTTTCATTTTCTAAATCTTCTTTATTTGGTAATAAGCAAGGTATGTATTCATTAGCTATGTCACAAAGCTGCTCTACTCTAATAAATAACTCAAAATTTTTTGTTATTTTTTTATATATATCGGCAGAGTATTTATTTAAAAAAATTTTTTTTGTTAATAAACTATAATCATTAATATATTTAACTTCCTTGGGGCTAATAATTTTATTTTTTTTTAATCTTTTTTTTTCTATATTTACACTGGACCAAAATAAAGAAAATTTTTTAATATCTAATTCTATATTTTCAGTAAAACTGGGTATAAAACTTTTAATTTTTTCTGGTAAGAAGCTTATATCAATTTTTTTTATTTCTTTTTCAAAATAATCTTTGTACATTTGACTAGTAAACTATATTTATAAAAAAAATTCTAGATATTCTTTATACTTAATCGCCAATAAAATGTAAAAATATTTTTCTTTTTTTTTTATCAAATCTATGTTCAAAAAGATAGATGCCTTGCCAATCTCCTAAATTAATCTCACTATTTATTATACTTAAGGTCAAATTCGTATTTGTTAAAGATGATTTTATATGTGCAGGCATATCATCTATCCCTTCAAAACTGTGCTTATATTTATCTTTGAACGGAACAATACTGTTGTAGTATTTTATAAGGTCTAATAAAACATCTTTATCAGCATTTTCTTGAATTAACAGCGATGCGCTAGTATGTAAAATACTAATATTTAATAAACCATTCTTTATTTTTATAGGCTTAACCCATTCTAATATTTTATTACTCAAATCATACAAATTAATACCATTAGTATTAACTTCTAATTCTTCAAAAAACTGTTTCATAATTATTACTTATTATTCTATAGCTTCATAAACTAAGTTCCTTAATATCATTCTAAATTTTGTTCTGTTGTTTTAAAAGTATTTCCTCTAATTTATTATCTATTTTCCTTTCATAGGCAATATACATATCAGTAAAATTATCAATATAATTGCTACGGTTATCACTTAAATAAAGTTTTCCTCTTTCATTTAAAATCATTACTCCTGCACTAACTATTGGCTTTGTCCTAGAGTATATTCTAAATATAGAATCTGTAGACATTGCAATATTTTTTTCTTTATCTTGCATACCAAAAGCTTTTAAATATACTACTTTATTATATCTAGCTATAGCAATAGCTACTCCTGGCATCTCATTGTTTTCTATAGCTTTTTTAAAATATTTATCTATTTTAGACAATCTCTCTTCTAAAAAATTTGCATCCTGAAAAGAAATGTTTTCAAATTTATATTCATCTGCTATTAAAACTTGTAAGTTAATTAATATTAAAAGCTTTATAAGAATACTTAACATTACCAAATGATATCATAAATTATAAAAATTTATAAATAATACCAAATATATAGATTAAACAAAGCCCTGTATTTAAAACAAGTAATGAACTTTCTTTCCAAAGATATGCTGTAATTGCTAATAATCCATTACCAAACATGAAAAAAAAGTGATGAAAATATAATTCTGGAATTATACTTGCGGCAATTGCACCTAGTAATATAGAAATAGTAGAAAACCAAGCTAATAATTGATAAGGTTTTTTTTGAATTTTTATATTCTTATTATTTAACATAAGCTTTAAAATGAAATAAATTCAATATAATTTAAATAGCTAAGAAGTTTATTTAGTTACTAGTAATAGAGATTTTTACTAGAGTGAGGTATTGAAAAAAAAAAGTACTTGCGCATAATAAATACCAGCGCAAGTACTTAATTTAAAGTCTACTTATTCTGCAGATATTTTCATTATATTACCAGAATCTGTAGTTACATAAAGAGCATTATCATAGCCCATTCTTAAACCACGGAATCTATCAGATACTCCAACTGGCATGTGTATTACACTTCCAATTGAAAGACCGTCATCAGCAATATCATACATATCAATACGTAGTCCACCTGGTGTTCCACCAAAACCAATACCCATGATACCAGCAGCTAAACGACCTTCATAGATACCCCAGTTACTTCCTGTTAGGAAAGCAGCTGA
>MDTB01066031.1_pt1 | contig 17545 bp, 11 predicted proteins | sample 811161 | NCBI WGS metagenome assembly MDTB01 (sample SAMN05326650, study PRJNA326480) | marine metagenome | isolation source: seawater | place: Mediterranean Sea | collected 2009
GATTTATATAAGAACTATTAATGTATGAAAGTATAGAAGAAGTTCGAGCTGCTTTAGCAAAGGATATTCTTGTTACATCAGGAGAACTAAGAACTTTACTAAATAAAAATACTGATATTAAATTAGTGCTTATATTTGAAGCAGAGTACAATAAGTATTTTAATCAATTAGTTGATATTGCACGAACTAAGATAAAAGATGAAGGCGGAAGTCAAACTGTTGATATCAATGGAGTTGATGTAAAAGCAAAAGATTTAATTTCTGTTAAAGATCAAACTGCTACTTTTGAAGTAAACCGTAAGATAATGAAGCTCATTACAGGGTTAAATAGTAGTGCGGATTTAGGCCATGCTGACTTAAGTATTCAAACTGCCAGAATCTCTTTAATGTTAAGTGTTTTAAAACCGACAGATGAACGGTATAAACCTTTAGCAGCACTATTAGATTTATGCCAAAGAGTAGACAGAATAAAAGATAGAAAAATACGAGTAAGACAAATCTATCAAGAAATGAATGATGAAGTGGCAAGAGGAAGAAGAGTTGAAGTTGATTTAAAATCCGCAGTAGATATGTTAACAGGTGTAGATGCCACCATGACTCTTCAAGCAGAGCAAGTAAGATTTAATCGATCAGGCGGAGGAACCCTAGGAGTTTTAGGAAGATTAACAAATAGAATTTTTCAAAAAGAACAACAAGCTATTGAAAAATTTGCAAACAAAGTAAAGTTGGATATGATTGATATTGCAAGTTCTCCAACAATACGGCAGCGTATTCGAACAGATTTAGTAAGCTTGATTGATCCAAAGAAGAAAAGAGTAAAACCAAAAACTCAGAAAGGCGAATCTAGTAAGAAAACTGTAGGTATAAAAAAAGCACTACAGGCAACAAAAGCTAAACCTAGGCGTAAGCCTCCAAAAGATGTTATTTCAAAGCAACAGGAAAATCCTGCAACCCATCCTCTTGCTTTAATTGCTTTTATGAACAAAGCACTACCGCAAGTTGTAGAAAAAAACATGAAATATCCAGCATTAGAAAATAGAACAGGTAGGTTTGCACGTAGTGTAAAAATTGTAGACTCAATTCAAACACCTCAAGGATTTACTAGTTATGGGTATACTTATATGAAAGAGCCGTATCAAGTTTATGAAGCTTCAAGCGGCAGCCGTTTTGCTGATGCTGACAGAGATCCTAGAAAAGTTATTGATGTATCAATACGGGAACTTGCAACTCGATTTGCACTAGGGCGATTCTTTACCAGGAGAGTATAATGGCCCGAGCATACACTACAAGACGACAACAAATTGTTAAAGCTCTTGTAGAAAAGCTAAAAGGAATTAATAGAACAGGACCTTTTTTAACAAATGTAAATGGTAATGTTCAACCACGATTGTTATTTTGGGATGAAGTAGAGTCTTTTCCCGCAATTCATGTCAATGCAGGATCAGAGACAAGAGAATATCTTGGTGGCGGAGTAAAAACTAGATTTTTAACTATTACTTTACGATGCTACGTAAAAACCTCTGGAAGACCTGGAGAAGATAACGCCCCTGAAGTATTAGATAGACTTTTAGAAGATATAGAAACAGTGATTGAGGATAATTCAGCATTAGCATATGTTGATAGGTCAACTCCTCCTCAAACACACGGAACTCAACAAATCACAATCGTCAATATTAGTACTGATGAAGGTGTACTAGAGCCTCTAGGTGTAGGAGAAATGCAAATAGAAGTTCGTTATTAGAAAAATACTTACACGAGCAAAAGTTCACGTTAAGTCTTTTCAAGGTATTAGGAGAACAACATGGCAAAAGCGGATAATTTATACTTTAGTAGAGATACAAAAGTTTACGTCGAACTTTTAGCTGCTAACAGTAATGAAAGTGGTAATATAGTTTGGGAAATCCCCGTGCTAGATGGGTATTCATTTAGCCAAGCACAAAACGCATCAGAAGTAACACTCTCAGAAATGGAAAGTGCAACCGGTGAAAGTAGACGTGGACGAACAATGTTTAATGATTCCTATGCACCTGCTGAATGGTCATTTGCAACATATGTACGACCCTTTAGATCGGCAGGCGGAACATACGGTACTCCGTCTGGCGGTGTATATCCTGCGGATATAGGAAGTCCAAGCGCAGGTCAAGGTAATGTTCATGCAGTTGAAGAATGTCTTTGGGCTCTTCTTGCTGGCGGAAAGTATTTTGATACTTCTACAACTCTTAACTGGATAAATGAAAGTGGTGGAACAAAAGAAACAACAACTACAGATGCAACAGACTTAAATATTAGCTATCAAAACTCTCAAACAAGTACTTTGGGAGAAGTAAATATTTATTTTGTTCTTGGAGCAACAAAAGCATCTGCAACAAGTGGTATTACGATTGGCGGCAGTGCTGAAGCAGCAGGACAAACTGATATTACTTTAAGTTCGGTAACAGGTATAGCAGTTGGTGATGTACTGTCCGCAGTTATTACTGATGGCTCAACTTTTAATACTGTTGTATTAGCAACTCCAACAGATGCAGGGGATACAGGCAGTACTCCTGCAACCAACACAGTAACAATTGGAGATGCACTGCCAGAAGAGTTCGCAGCAAGTAAAGCACTTAACTTTACAAGAACTGCTACTTATAAACTTGAAAACTGTGTTGTTGACTCTGCATCAGTTGATTTTGATATTGATGGTATTGCAACAATTAACTGGAGTGGTCTTGGTAAGATTATTGCACAGGCAGTTCCTCCAACTCCTACAATTACAGAAGGAATTGGCAGTACAACAAACTTTATTCGAAACCGATTGACTGCTTTGGATATTTCTACAACTGCAAGTCTTGATGGAGAAACTGGAAGTGCAGTTACTTATGCACTAACATTAACTGGCGGTAATATTACATTCTCAAACAATATTGCATTCTTAACACCAGAAACTCTTGGAAGTGTTAACCAACCTTTCGCAGCAATTGCAGGAACTCGTACAATTGGTGGAAACTTTACATGCTATCTCAATACCGGAGATGAAGGAAGTGGAGACTTATTTAGTGATCTAGTAGGTGCTTCTACAGTTATTACAAATAATTTTGATCTTGTCTTTAATATTGGTGGAAAAACAGCATCCACAAACAGACTCGAAGTTACTTGTTCTAACGCTCACTTAGAGCTTCCAACGCATTCGATTGATGATGTAATTTCAGTAGATGTTAACTTCCATGCATTGCCCAGCACAATTAGTGGATTTGATGAAGCAGCACTAAAGTATATTGCTGACACGGGCAATGGCAACGCATAACATAGTAAAAATATTTCTTGACATTATTGTCTATACGAAGTATAATAAGTACTATAAAATCAAAAACAGGGGTAAAATTTTTGCCCCTGTTTCTTTACTAATAACAGGGATTACATAAATGACAGAAGAAATGATTTCACTGGCGTCTTTAATGACTCCGAGTAAGACAGTAACATTAGATTTTCCAGGATATGATGGCATGACAGTAGATTTATGCTACTTAGCCAGAGAGGAACTTCTAAAACTCCGTAAAAAATGTGTCACAACAAAGTTTAGTAAAAAAACTCGTCAACCCGAAGAAACTCTTGACGAAGAAAAATTTCTTGTACAATACTGTCAGGCAGTAATTAAAAACTGGTCAGGCTTAAAATTCTCTTACCTTGAAGAGCTTCTATTGGTGGATGTCTCTAGTCTAGACCGCGATGCCTGTTTACCGTTTACACAAGAAAATGCTGAATTACTTATGAGAAACTCAGGAGATTTTGATACTTGGGTTACAGAAACGGTGAGTGATTTAGAAAATTTTACTGGGAACAAGTAGCTGAAGTACATAAGCTACTTGAAAAATTCGTTAAAGGTTCATCAGTAGACTTAGACAAGTATTTACTTATTTGTGAGCAACTAGGTAAAGAACCAGACCCCGAAAAAATGCCATTAGAGCCTCAAGACTTTCCGTATGAGGTTCAAGTGGCATTTTTTATATATGATCTATTACCTGACAACTGGGAAGGAATGAATGGAGTTTTTCTTGGAAAAGACTTAACCACAATAGAATATATGTTTGATTTATATGAAGTTGAAGATCGAAAAACTATATTTTACTTTTTTCGAATATATGAAAATCTGCAAATGAATAAGATAAACACAGAAAGGGAAAATAAAAGACTTGCAGAAGAGCGTAGGCAAAAAGCCAAAAACGCAACATCGGGAGTGAAAAGACGGTAAATGGCTACAGATAAAGTCTATATACAGATAATTACTGATGATAAAGGCACTACTAAAAAAGTTGGTGTCAGTGCTAAAAAGCTTGGTTTAGAACTTGAGAATGTAGGTGTGTCTGCACGAGATTCCGAGCGTGCTCTAAAAGGTGCAGCTCGTACTTCTTCAAATAGTACTAAAAACTTTGCGAAAATGGCACAAGGAATCAGTGGAGGCTTAGTTCCTGCTTATGCAGCCTTTGCCGCAAACATATTTGCATTATCAGCAGCTTTTGAGTTCTTAAAAAGAGCAGCAAATTTAGAAAACTTAAGAAAGGGCCAGGAGGATTTTGCTGCAAGTACTGGAGTTGCACTTACTGCAATGACACAGAGATTAAAATCTGCTTCTGATGGAATGCTTGGATTTGAAGCAGCTGCAAAAGCCGCAGCAATGGGAGTTGCAAAAGGCTTTACATCTGGACAGATGGAAAAGTTAGCATCTGGAGCACGAAAAGTTTCCACAGCTTTAGGAGTTGATTTTGAGGATGCGTTTGATAGACTTGTTCGTGGTGTTTCAAAAGCAGAACCAGAATTACTTGACGAACTTGGAATTACTCTACGATTAGAAACTGCAAATAAAAAATATGCGGCATCAATTGGTAAATCTGCTGATGCACTAACGGCAGCAGAACGAAGTCAAGCAACCTATGTTGAAACATTAAGTCAGCTTAATAATCAATTTGGAGATGTAAAACCTGCCACAAATGCATTTGTTGTTTTAGGAAAAACTTTTCAAAAAGTTGCCCAGGATATTACCGCAAAACTACTGCCCGCTCTTCAAGGGCTTGCAACTTTTTTAACCAATAATGCAGATGCTGCTCTAACTGCTTTTGCAGCATTAGGTGCAATGATTTTAAGCAGCATGACTGGATTTGGGGCGGGTATAAAAACAATACTTGGAGGCGTAGCATCAGGAATTGGTAAGGTTGGCGGTATTATGTCTACAAAACTGGGGAGTGTCACAGACAGTGCGATTGCAAATCTAGACAAGATTACTGCTAAACTTGATCAAATTGAAAAAGAAATTGCCGATACAAGACAGAGTGCTGCTTCTGCTGCGGATAAAGTTTTAAAGATGCAACCTAAAAGTAAAATTCTTAAGAAGGTTGCTGAAGGTAAAGAGCTGAGTGGGTTAGATAAGAAAAACTTACAAAAAGCGATGGATGCTGCAGAAAGACAATATAAAGACCATGGTAAAGTTATTAAAGGTATTTTTGAAGGTGTTACAGAAGATGTTTATCTTGATTTCAAAAGAAAATTTGATAAAATTGATGATAAAGTTCTTACTAAATTTGATAAAGCTGTAAAACTTAGCGCAACTGGTGCAAAAGTTGCTTTTAAAGGAGTTGGATTTGCAGCAAGAACGATAGTCGGAGGAGTAAATCTTGCTACACAAGGAGTAAGCAAGTTTGGTGCTGCATTTTCAAAAGGATTTTTCTGGCTGGGAATTATAAGTGCACTCGCAAATACATTTAAAGACCTCATCAGTGCTCCAGATAGTGCAGCAAAAGCTGTCGTCAATATGGCAGTTACAATTGTTCAATTTCTTGAGTTTATTATTGATTCTGCAATACGTGGAATAAACTTTTTACTTAGTAAGATAGGTGGTAGTGGAAATACTATTGAATTTCGTGCGGGAACTGGATACGGAGATGATGGTACACAGGGAATAGCTTCACAGTATGTTGAAAGCTTTGGAACAGCAGCAATCGATGCTGTAACAGGAACAACAGAAGAACAACGAAAAAACATGGAAGCAGCAAATATAGCAGCAGCAAAATTAGCGGAAGTAGAAAGGCAGAGAAAAGAACAGTTTGTTGCAATTGGAAAAAGTGTACAAGATATTACAAAGAATGTTACAAGTGGAGGTTTTGTTGAAGGAATGGCACGTGCAAATGCTTTTTCATCTTTAGGTCTTAGTGGTGCAATTAAAGGTATACAAGAAGAAAAGGATGCTGGCTTACGAAAATCATTAACAGAGGATTTACGACAAAAATTACTTGATGGAGGTCTTGCAAAGTTAGGAAAAGGTTTTGAAGATGCTGTTATAACTGCTCTTATGTTTGGAAGACCTGAAGAACTAAAAAAACTTGAAAGTGCAGGAGCATCCTATGGAGGAGTAATTGGTGGATTAAAAGATCAAGTAACAAACTTTCAGAGTGCTGTAAGTGGAGGAGATTTGGTTGGTGCAAAATTCTTTATCGAGGATATGCTAAACAGTGCAGATGCAGCAGATAAATTTGCAAAAACTTTAAATGGAACTTCCGAAGCAGGAGAAATAATACAAGATATATTTGGAGATGAAGGTGGTCCAAAAGCGTTTTTGAAAACAATTCAAAAAAGTGAAGCAGAGTTTCAAGCAATAGAACAAGCTCGTCTTAACATAAATATTGCTGCAACAAAAGATGCACAACTAACAACATTACAAGCAGCAAAAGCACAAAGATTACGAGCAATCGAAGATGCTAGATTGAAGGTAAGGCAAACTGAAGCAGAGATTCAAGCTACAGTTGATGCTCGTGCAGTAAACATGGATAAGAAGGAAAAAGATGCAAATATCAAAAAAGAAAAATCCTTACGTCGACAGCTAGCTCTTCAGGAAGCGCAAATTGATGCAGCAGAAACAGCAGCAGATCGTGCAACACAAATGGCTTTAGATATAAACAATGCACTAGAACAATCCTTAACTACTGAAATTGGAGATATTTTAAAAGGAAAAAGAAAAAGTTTAAAAGATGCAATGGCAGCAATTGCAAAATCTGCAATTGATTCTTTAATTGATAATCTTGCAAAAAACTTAGTGGAAGATTTAGATATTTTTGGTACTGGACCGGCAGCAAAAATAAGTAGTGCAATGACGACAGCCGGAGTAACCGCTGGTGTAGAAATTGCAGCAGCGATGACTGCCGCTGGAGCAAAAATTGCGACTATGATAGGAGGTGGAACACTACTTGCGGGAGCAGGAAAAAGCGACCCTGATGCTGAGCAGGGAAAGCTGTCAAAGTTTTTTGAGATGATGGGAGAAAAATTAGGAAAGGGTTTTCAACTGATTACTGGTGGTTTTGGAGGTCCTAATGATCCTTCTCCAGGAGCTTCTCAAACCTCTACGTTTACGCTCGGAAGCACAGACCCAAATATTAAAGGGATATTTAGCGTGATAGGGAAACAAATGTTTACTTACAGGGATCCTGTTGCTTCAAATATAAAGCAAGGATTTGGAGATATAAAAGCTACACTGAAAAGTTCGGACGGAATGCTTACAAAACTTAAAGATATTGCACTTAAAATACTAAGTTTTCTTCCACGTCTATTAAAGGATCTTGGAAATTTATTCTTAAAAGGAATAGCCAAGATTTCACCAGGTGCGGCAACTGGAATTGGAGACTTTTTTGGCAATTTGATTAGTTTTATACCTGGATTTGGAAGTGGTGGCATACACTCAATGGGTCGTCGAATGGGTTATTCTACAGGAGGAATCGCAAAGGGTGCTCGAAGTGGGTATCCTGCAATGCTACATGGAACTGAAGCAATAGTACCGCTTCCAAACGGAAAAAGTATTCCCGTTCATATGCAAGGTGGTACAGGAAATATAAGTAATATAACAGTAAATGTTGCTTCCGATGGTTCAACAAATGTTTCAGGAACAGCAGCAGGAGATAGTCAACAGCAAATGGATATTGGACGAGCAATTGCACAAGCTGTAAAAGAAGAATTACATCGACAAAGACGGTCTGGAGGAATTCTTAGTCGATACGGTGCTGCAGGAGGAATATAATGGCTTTTGGATTTTTATTAGAAGATGGTTTAGAGTATACCAATCCTACCACAACAAGTTCAACTTCTGTTATTCCTGATAAAGGATTAAATCGGAATATAACTCCTAAAGTTTTATTATCCCAGTTTGGGGATGGATACCAGCAAAGAGTTGCAAATGGAATCAATAGTATTAGTGAAGACTATACGTTATCTTTTTCGAACCGTCCAAAAGTAGAAATCGATGCAATTGTATCTACTTTAAATACTCGAAAAGGAGTCACAGCTTTTGACTTTACATTAGATGATGAACAGGCATCTGGAAATACTCGCACAATAAAAGTAATCTGCACAAATTGGTCCGTAGTATATGCACACAACAATAATTACAGTTTAAATGCAACATTGAAACGAGTTTATGAACCATGACAACAAATCTTATCGCACAAGAGTCCCAAACACTTGCAATTGACAGTGGTATTATTGATCTTTTTCAATTAGTAATTGAAGAGGATAGCAGTGGTATTCCTACAACAAGTGTTTATTTTCATCCCGGCAAAAACTCTTCTCTGTCAAATATTACTTTTCGAGACTACTATCAATCGACAGTTAGTTCTGCAAGTCCTCCCCAACAATATCATCTTCAAACTTACAGCGCTCTTCCGATTCAGTTTAGTGGAATAGAACTACACAGTGATGGAGCACAAGACAGACCTACAATTACCATTGCAAATGTAACAAGTTTTTTCAATACTGAAGTCAATAGTGCAACAGGAGCTATTTTTAAAAATGAAGATTTTATTGGAAAAAAGTTTATTCATCGGCAGACTTTAGAGAAGCATCTTGGAACCGGTTCTGCAACAGCAGCTCCCGTCGAGCTTCCTAGAAGAGTATACCTAATTGATAGAGTAGCAGGTGAAACTCCTGTGATTGTTACATTTGAACTATCAAGCCCAATGGACTTAGAAGGAGTAATTCTGCCAAGACGTACAACTCAAGGAAAGTACTGTACTTGGCAGTATCGTGGATATTATGGCGATACATACCCTACACATACAAATTATGTTTCAACAGGAACAATTCCAATTCAAGGAAAGGGAGGTTGTACTTGGAGACCTGCATTTACAAATTATGACTATCCTAATGGTTTTAACTATTCTTCAACTGCCAACTCAAAAAGAGAGTTTCGACCATATTTTACAGTAGATGATAATCCTTTAGTGCTTTTAGACTATTTAACTTCAAACGGTAGTGTCTATAGTACAGGAGGTACTACGCACTTTGGAGAGGAATGGAATAATTCTACAACTTATACTCAAACAAGTTATGTAAAGAAAACAGTAGGAAGTTCTGTAAGATATTATTTATCAAAATCAGCATCGAATCAAAACAAGGATCCTGCAGCTTCCATACTTGGAGATCCTAACTGGGATAGAGTATATCCTTATACAATCTGGGAAGATGATACTGATAATAGTACATCATATCAAACCGGAACTTCTTATGTAGAACACTCTTATACTGTATGGCAATGTCAAATTGACCATACAAAAGATTCAAGTGATTCAGATAAAACTCCAAGTAATAGTTCTTTTTATTGGACACGTGGAGATGTTTGCGGAAAATTATTAACATCGTGTCGAAAAAGGTTTGGAGCTATGATAGCTTCGAATCAAACATACGTCATATCCTCGGGAAACACAGATGGAACAGTTGCTCCTCCAACTGGAACTCCTGTATACTATTCTACTACTCAAATTAATACTGGCGATCCATTTTTTGTTGACTCTGCTGGACAAGCGGGATCAAATTTACGACAAACGGATTCATATTCTTCTTCGTCAACAGGTTTAGCACTTCATACTTCAGGAGCTGCTCTTACCAAAACTCATTCTATAAATGGGTTTACAGTTGAACGCTACGATGCCTCAAAAGCTCGATTTACAAAAACGAATGCAAACTATGATTATTGGATTCATGCTTTTGGAGAGCTTCATGAAATTGGAGTAAAAGCAAGAGACACTGATACATATACGAAGTTATATTCACATGTAGGAAATACAAATAATGTTGGAGGTAGTTATAATATAGTGCCAATATTTGCAGATGGAGCAAGTACTCATGATAATGGAGCAACTTCTACTACGTCTAGCTCGGAATGGATAATTTTAGCCAATATGAGAAGTAGTTACGTTTTTGAACCAAAAATGTGGGGGTTTAAATTTACTACAGGATCAACAGGATTTAATGCAAGTCTTACACAAACAGACGATGCCTCGGTTCAGATATTTGGCACTTCACAACTCTATTCAACTAACTCAACTAACTATGGTTTTGATAAGAGAAAAATACGATTATATGCAGACAATCATGGCACAGTAAGTGGCAATAAAGTATCGTGCAATGGAGTGCTTGCACTTCCTGAGAAAAAAGGAAATAGAACCACTGGTCTTATACGTTTTTTTCTTTGGTGCCTGGTTCCTTCTGGCCCATCAGGTTCAGTAAATCAAGATTTAAGAATGAAAGTTGCTACTTTGACTCGTTTGTTCGTTGATGACGGAACAAACGGAAGTCCTGGAAATGGGTTTGCATGGGAATTTTTAAAAGTTGGAAATTGGCCAGTTCTTATATATGATAAGGCTACAGGAACTAGTGATAATACTTCCGCCGGTTTACATATTGAATTTTTAAAAATTACCGGTAGAAGTGCTAATCATATAAATAGTACTATTAATAATGGTATATATAATGCTAATCTTTTTAGTGCAGGCCTTATTAACACACAAGTATTTTCGCAGGCTTCCACTGGATATAATGTTTGCGTAGCATTTGATGGAACAGATCGTCTTTTAATCTATAATGGCAACGGAAAGATGCGTATATTACAATTTGAAAAGCTAACCTATTATAGTGATCCAGCAAACTCTGGAGGAAGCCCTTCAGTATTTCAACACCATACTAGTTCAAATCCACCCGCAATAACTGCATATGGAACTATTTTTGATATAAGTATTCCAACTGGAACAGTTCAAAAACTAGACTATAATGCAAAACAAGAAACTTTTTATGCAATTGTTGAAACTGCTGCAAATACAACATCTATTTATAGAATTCCAACTTTTGGAACTCATATATTTGGTATATTTTTAAGCACTTCTCAAAGTACAAGTAGCAGTGTTGTCTCTACTTTTAACAATAATATTGGAAATTTTGCAACAACTGGATCTCTTGTTGTATCAACTCGTACAAGTACAGGTGCAGTTAATCTAACAACAGTTGCTCACAGCGGGTTAGACGGAAATTCTTCATATGCAAATTGGAGAGGGTTTTCAACAAATGCAGCAATTGCAGCAGGACAAAATTTAGTAAACTATGTAGTTGGTCCAAATACTGCAACAGCAGGAGAAAACTTAACAACTTCAATTACATACTACATTAAACAAACAGGAGAAATAAATACAAATAGTGCAACAGGAAAATTAGTAGGTACAGCAGTTTCTGCTACTACAATTTCATTGGTCGACTACTCTGGATCAAGTACTACAGCTACAACAGGTGTTTCAAACTCTGTAGCAAATACAGGCCTTGGAGGAGCAAGTGCAATTTCTTCTATAATTAATCAGTATCCCGCAATTCCTTTTAGCGGATTTCCTGCCATGAATAAGTTTAAATGATTGAATTTCTATTAGATATTGAAGAACATTTTAAACTGTGGTACCCAAAAGAAGGTTGCGGAGTTTTAGCAGTTCAAAATGGAAAAGAAAAATGGTTTCCATGTACAAATGTTGCAGATAATGATGATTCATTTACTATTGATACTGATGAGTATATGTATATTGTTCAACGTGCAAAAATTACAGGAGTTATACATAGCCATGTAAATCAGCCTGCTAAACCATCTAAACGAGATATAAATGTATGTAATTTATTAAATATTCCTTTTTATATATTTAGCTACCCTGAAATGGATTTTATAAAGGTTATACCGGAGAAAATGAAATGACAAGAACACCCTTACGAACAGTTTGGTTAACAGGTGATTTAGCAGATCGCTTCGGGGAAAAGCATTTGATTCGAGCCACATCATACGAAGATATTATTAAAACAATAAATGCAAATCATCCAAGTTTCAGAAAGCACTTAATTGATTTAACAGATAATAATATTGGACTAGAAGTAGCAGTTCAAGAAAAACAGCTAGACGATCCAAATGATTTACTAATTCCATTAAAACAAGGAGATGTAACAATTGGAGCAGTTCCTTGTGGAGATGGATTTTTTAAGAAAATATTCGCAGCTTTTGCAATTTTAGCGGCAGTTGTATTTTTAGGTCCAATGGGTGCTTCCGGCTTTTCTTCTATTGGGGCATTTCAATCTGGATTAGCTGCGGCAACTGGAGCAGGAGGTGCTGCAGGTCTTTTATCAAGTATTGCATACTATGGTGCAGTTAATTTAGCAGCAGTAGCACTCAGTGAAGTTCTAGCTGGTGGGGATGCAGTTGGAGACAGTATCGATCAGGAAGATTACTTATTTAAGGGCGCGGAAGCTATAAACTGGAAAGAAGGAGATCCTATTCCAGTTTTATATGGAGAACTCAGAATACCTGGGTTTAAAACTGGAATAAATGTGTCAAATCAAAGAATACTAAATGCTCCGAATATTCCTGATATTTACGGAAATATTAGTTATGAAGCAGTAGAGGCAGCATAAGATGGCATTAGAATTGCATGAGTACTTACTAGAAGCAAGTGAAGTTCAATTTGTCTCAGTGACAGATGTACTTTCAGAAGGACCAATCTATGGGTTGGTGGATGGTGGTGCGTCTGTTTTTCTCAATAATGACAGAAGTGTTCCTCTAGTAAATTCTGCACAGCTTTTTACACAGACAGCCGCAGTAGTTACTTTAACACAAGGATCGACGAGTGCGACTGTAAGTAATACTACTGGTCTACGAAGTATTTTAACTCCTACTGCAGGTACAAAGTATTTAATTGTTCGAAACGGTCAATTACAAGATGCCGCAGTACAAGTAGTGCCTAGTTTCTTAGGACAGCATAATGTTATTTTCAATTCTGGAGTATACAATGCAAGTTTTCTTGCAAATGATACAAGTTCAGATCCTGCACTAAAAATAGTACAATCTAGACTTAAAGACAGCCTAACAAAACAAACTTATACAGGCTGTTTTATACGCCAAGGCTCAACAAATTCAGCTGTTTGGGTGGCGGGAGATACTACAAATAGAACAGCAATACTACTTGACAGATTTCCTGAGAACAAGACACGTTTTACGTGTAGTGTCGATGCGGTTGTTGGAATTAGTGCAATTACAGGTCCTCATGCCTTTACACTTAGCTCTGCATGGACAGGAGCATCGGGTGCTTATAAATTTGATATTACGGCTCCTTTTCTTACAACTTCAAATGATACTGAAGGAGAAGCAAACGTAAACTATGAAGGTAGTAGAGCACAATTTAGAGTTGGAAATTGTGTACAAGCTCCAATGAAAGGATTAGGAGGAACAGGTGCAATTACAATCACTCATAATCCTTCAGGATTGCCTCCATTAGAGCAAGCTATCGGATATGGAGCAGCAGGATCTGGCTCTGAAAATCGACAGGGAGATCCAGTTGGTTCAGCCGCAGACACTGTACTTACTGGTACTTCTGGCACAGCAGGCTTTAGTTTAACTTCAGCTCAAGTACAAGAAGTTGACGAAGTTAAACTTATTTTTACATATCCACAATTTTTTATAATAAGAAAGAGTAATGGCGCCAATCATCAAACTTTAGCTGCTTATACTTGTGAGCTAAAATTTAAAGACTCAGGTTCTAGTAGTTTTAATAGAACTGGCATTTTTGTAGGTAGAAAACATTCCGCAGCTCCTGACTTTACCACTCCCCATTTTTTGCATGCTTCGAGTAGCGACTTGCCTGGAGATGTAAATGCAACAACCAGAGAAGAAATAATTGATTTAAATCCATATAGACCTTTTGATGATTTTCAAGTAGTTATTAGAAGAATAACAATACATGCAAGTGATAAAGAAGGGTACGGGGGAAGAGCAGACCAAAGAAATAATGTTTATGATTCTCTTGATAATGGATCAGGACATCAAATAGTAGCAACCTCTACTATTACTACTGTTACTTCTATAATTAAAGAAAAACTATTAAGTCCTTACACTGCCTATGCCAAAACTAGTTTTAGTTCAAAACAGTTTTCTAAACTTCCTGAGAGAAGTTATCACTGTAGAGGTTTATTAATTAAAGTTCCGTCAAATTATGTAACGAGAGAGGAATCAGGAACTGGTGTTGCTAACTATTTTAGAGATACTAATGGAGTTATACAAAGCCAATATCAAGCATGGGATGGCTCGCTGCGAGAAGATAAAGTGTACTGTAATAATCCTGCTTGGGTTTTTTACGATCTTATTACAAATGATAGATACGGCCTTGGAGATTTTTTAACTTCTATATCAACAGAAATTGATTTACATGCATTGTATCGTATAGGTAGGTACTGTGATGAAACAGTCACTACAAAATACAACACTACAGAGCCTCGATACACTGCAAATATATATCTTGTTGGACCAATGGATGCGTATAAAGTTATAAAAGATTTTGCCACGGTATTTCGATCCCTAATAGTTTGGTTAAATGGACAAATTACACCAATTTTAGATGCTCCACGAGATTCTATATATACTTTTTCAAAAGCAAATGTTCTCGAAGCAGGCTTTAGTTATGAAAGTACAGGAGCAAGAGTTCGAAGTAATCAAATTGCAGTTACATGGAACAATCCTGAACAAAACTTTGAAAAACAAACTCTAATTGTTGAAGATAAAACAAATATTTCAGAAACAAATAGAATTATAAAGAAAGCAGTTCATGCTTTTGGTTGCACGTCTGAGACAATGGCCTTACGATATGCAAGATGGCACCTTTATACTGATATTAATCAGAAAGAAATTGTAAATTTTAGTACTGGATTTCAAGGATCATTTTTACGACCCGGAGATGTTGTAAAAATTCAAGATTCTGACCGACATGCAATACGTCTTAGTGGAAGAATAAGCAAAAGCAGCGCTTCAACAGTAACAGATGTAGTTCTTGATAGTCCTGTAACACTGCAAGCAGGAAAACAATATAAATTAAGTGTTATAATTGATACTCCAGGAGCGTTTTTAATGGATGACGCTGTGACTATTAATTCTGTTAATTACATAAAGGGAGATCATGTAAAAGAAGGCTTTTATGAGGGAAGTCTTGTACAAATTACAACAGAAACAATTGCAAGTAATATAACAACTGCATCAAATGGAACTACACCTGTAAATTTATCTTGGAGTCCTTACAGTCATGTTGAAACTATATCAGTTACAACAAGTGCCTCAACAACATCAACTCTTCAAGTTGCAAATGGAGTTTCAGCAAATGGTTTTTCAGCAGTTCCTCAACAAGAATCCGTATGGGTTTTAACAGAAACAGTTAGTTTGGCAACTATTGTTGATGGGTCTGGAAAAGACTATCAAATTGTTAGCATTAATTGTGAAGAAAATAAAACACACTCTATATCAGCAGCAGAATACTTACCAGCAAAATTTAATTTTGTTGAGTCTGGTTTTAATCTTCATACTCCTGATTCTGTTCTTCCAGCAACTTTAGCAACAGATATAGTTCCGCCAGTTATAGATTTTAGTTATGAACTATTGCCAGACCCTATGACAAACTCAGAACTGCTTCAATTGAGTTGGATTCCTCCTAACTATGACAAAATAAGCCATTATGAAATTACACACAATATTTTAGATATTGAAACACCAATTATTGCAAAAGCTGATAGCACAACATTTAAGTTTTCAAAACATATAGAAACAACTCTTAGTGCAACAATACGAGTTGTCAATGAAATTGATAATAGATCTGTTGGAATTGCTTTAAATACTTCAATCGCTCCAGTTACAGCAGATACTGTTTCAAGATTTGTAAGAGGACTTAGTTATGGTGGAACATCAAACGTTCCCTTTACGATTTCTAGTGCAGGACTAGCAGGCTTCAGCTCAACTAGTTGGACTGTTGTTCCTCCAGGAGCAAAGTCTTTGCCAATTGTTAGTGTATCTAGTACTGCTTCAGCATATCAACAAGACTGTAGTGGTGTACCAGTAATTACATATGATGCCGCAACTGCAGCAGCAGGATTTGAGGATAGATGGCATTATCTTTTGGTGGATGCAAGTGATATTACTGATAGAATAAAACTTGTAAAATATGAAATTTCACCATCAGGCAGCTACTGGTTTGATGCAGGAAATGGTGCAACTACTGCTGCGAACGGATTTGGAGCAAACTTAACAGGGACTATTTCTGTTGGAGCAACATCAACTGTAGTCGAAGGTAGTAGCACAGTTTTTAATACAGAGGTTGCTGTAAATGATGTTATACAATGTGCAGACAGTGGAGGAAACCTTAAATTACTTACTGTAGTTTCTATTACAAGCAATACAAAATTACGTGTTAAAAGTAGTCCAGGATCTACTGTTTCTGGAAGCACCTACCGTATACCGAACTTTCGTCCAGATCCAGAAAAAGATACAATTATAGCACATATCTATAATGTTGCATAAGGAGCTTTATTAAATGGGAACAGAATTTCAACCATATCTATCTGTTGATGCTACAGGAGACTTTGCAACTCGTAGTGTTGTTTTGAGCGCCTCACCTAATGTTTTAAAATATGATGGAACAACAACAATTACAACAAGTGTTAGTAATATAATATTAAGTGCAGCTGCTCAAGGTTTTGTTTTACCCCGATTTAAATTTACAGGATCTGGTTTTTCTAATCCTGATATTTCTGATAATGCAGAAACTGCATTTAATACTCAGTCTTCTCGTACATTAACAGGAATTCCTGCTTTTTCAACAACTAATTTAGTTTTTACTGTAGAGGTACAGGAGGAGGAAGATGCAACAAAAAGTGCTACAGCATCTACTACAATATTTTTTGTTAAAGATGGAACAGACGGTGCACCAGGATCAGCAGCTGGAAATAATGTTTTTGTTGTTACTCTTCCAACTTCTACCGCTTATGGTATTAATGGAGCAGGATTTAGCTCTGTAGTTCAACTTCCATATCTATACTTACATCGAGGGTTAACTTATGAATTTCAAGTTACTGCAGCAGGGCATCCTTTTACAATAAGAGATATTCTCAACTCTGGTTCTTACAATAATGGTGTAACCAACAATGGAGTAACAAATAGTACTCTTACATTCGAAGTGCCAATGACTGCTCCAGATATTTTGTATTATCAATCTTCTAATAATGCAAACATGCATGGAAAAATATATATTTTAGACGCAGGCCCAACAGGTCCTGTAGGAACACAGGGTCCACAAGGACCTCAAGGCCCGGGAGGACCACAAGGAGCTGTTGGAACAGTAGGTCCACAAGGACCAGCCGGACCTGCAGGTAATAAAGGCCCACAAGGGCCGGCTGGGACAACACCAGGCCCACAAGGGCC
>MDTB01051195.1_pt1 | contig 17544 bp, 11 predicted proteins | sample 811161 | NCBI WGS metagenome assembly MDTB01 (sample SAMN05326650, study PRJNA326480) | marine metagenome | isolation source: seawater | place: Mediterranean Sea | collected 2009
CTACCATAGTCATCCATCTCACAAGCAAATACAATAGATCCAGTAGAAATTCCTACAGTATCATTAGTTCCCAGTCCATGTGCAGGAATTGTAAGAACCAAATTACCAGTAGCAGCACTATATGTGGCGTTTGTTGGAGTAAACTGAGTTCCAAAACCAGTAGCAACACCATCTTCTACTGCATATCTAAATGCATGAGGATAAGAACCACCAGTGATTACTGCACTCGTTGCAGCACCTACAAATCTATGTGTATATTGATCTCCTTTTTTACCAGCTGTTACATTTACAGTAATGGTTCCATCATTGTAAGTTAATCCATTAGTTGTTGCAGATTTAAATGTATGGATACCTGTGTTTGTAGAAGATGTTGTTGGTAATGTTGTAATACCTAAAACATTGATTACAAAAGTATTAGTAGTTACACTAGTAATACCTAACCATTGTCCATGAATAGGATCATATGATCTTGGATATGGGTGATCAGTAGTGTGTTGATCTTTATCACATGTGAATATTAAAGAATTATCAGCAAGTTTAATCTTATCTCCATTAGAGAATCCATGACCTGCAATTGTGATTGTGGTAATACCAGTTGTTGGGGTATAATCAGCATCAGTTACTGTATATGCTTTACCATCACTTACAATTCCGACTGAAGTATTAAATATTGAATCTCTATTTCTTGGGTAAATGTGATTAACAGTTGCACCCAACCCACAAGTCATAGCAAGACCCGTCAATACAACTTGACTACTCTTACCAGTGATTGATAATCCATGAGCAGCAGAAGTTGTTACAGTCATAATACCAGTGGTATTGGTATAAACTGCACTTTGAATACCTACAGCAGGAGCATAATTACAAGTAAATCCAATACCAGATAATACAACTTCTTCACCTCTTGATAATCCATGAGCAGTTGCTGTAGTAACAGTGGTTAAACCAGTGATAGAACTATATCCAACATTTCTTATATCTCTTGGTTTATAGAATACTTGTGGATTAGTAATGTTGATACTAGTAACAAAACCAGCAACAACAGTAGCAAGACCAATACTTGTAATACCAGCTGTTCCAAGACTTTCTGTTTGCAATCCTACAGTAACAGTTTGAATACCAGATCTATAACCAGATCCACTATTACCAATAGCAACTGTTCTGACAGTTCCTGCTAGAGATACTACAGCAGTTCCTCCTGCAGATACAAGTGGTTGGTAATTAAATCCATGACTTGATGCAACAGAAACAATTACTCCACCAACAGGAATATTTGCATTATTAGGGTCATAAGAAACAGAACTTGCAGTACCAGTAAATCTAACACTTGATACACCAGCACTTTCTTCAACTATCTCATAGTTTGCATTCGCTCCTGGTTGCTGGAATACTCCATTAATCATAAAGATACCATTAATGGTATTCATTCCAGAAACATTGGAATTATTTGCAGTTAATGAGAAAGTTTTATCTTTTCCAGTAAACTGTTGAGATATATCATCATAAAGATAGTTTTCTGTATATGTTTCAGTTGTTCCATTTATTGCACCAGAACGAGTGAAGACTCTTCCATTAAAACTTGATGAAGTAGTAATACCCGTCCAATCCCGATATTCAGGAGCTGCCGTAGAAGTAGAAATTGGATTCTTACCATATGGTGCCTCAATAAAGTTAATTGTATTTTCAACAATATTATAATTACCTCTAATCTTAGTTACTGTTGCTCCTGCAGTATGTTCTGCTAAAGTAGTTCCCAACCAATTACGTTGAACTTTGAATACATTTGTACTTCCAACACCAACAGAAAGAACCTTCATTATCTCATCATCAATCTGCACATAATCTGCACCAAAGATTGAAGTTATTCCGCTAAATCTGGCAACATCCTCAGTTACCATAAGATCTTTTGCTAATGTTGTAGTTACTGCAGTTCCTGCAATTGGCGATTGAATTGCATTATCAATTGATACAAGAACTTTTGTATTTTGATTCTTAGCAATGAAGTAATGCTGAGTAGTGATACCAACAGAGAGGAATTCAAAAGGAACAGGAATTCTCTTTAGTGCATCTTCTGCAGATTTTGCGAGATTTATTTTATCTTCACTTAATTTAATAGCAAAAACAGTTGGAGGTAAGACACTAGTATTACCAATACCAGATACGTTTGTTGTACCTATACCAATTGAGTTAGTTCCAACACCAGTTAATGGTTTGTATGTAAGTTCTTGTCCAGTTACAAAGAAATGATTTGGAATACTAATTGAAGACTCAGTACCATTAATTGCAACAATTGAACTACTTTCTCCATCAAATTCTCTCTTAAATATTGGATCTTCTTTATGCGTTAGATCAAATGCCTTCTTAACTGCATTCTCAGTTCCTTCATAGAAACCTTCCATACTAGTAATAGAAGCCTGCTCAAGATCTAATGTTGCTTCTCCACCAAGTGCTCTAGTGCTAGGAATTAATGAAGTATTCTCCTCAATTCTCATCGCATTCATAAAGGTTTTAACTTCTATGTCAATACCAGAATTTGGAGTAAATGTTATTTCAGTAAGACTTTGACCTACACCTGTTCTTCTAGCACCAATAGTACCTAGTCCACTAACAGGGCCACCATCAGAAACAACATTACCATACTCAGTAAAGTAAATTTCTTCAGGAAGACTTCCATCCCAATCATCAACCACCAATACTTCTTTAAATTCATAATATTGATTTGTTAAATCAGATACCTGAACTATACAATAAGCAGCATCATAATGATCAGTAAATGTTGCTACACCAACCTGTTCAGGAACACCAGTTGCTTCAATTTGTGTTTGTTCAACTAAAATTGAACCAAATGACATATCATAAGTTCCAACTCCAACAGCTGACTCTGATGAAATACCAATCGTAAGTGTACTAACTCTTGCGGTTGTAATTCCAGCAGCAGGATAGTAATCTAATTTTAATACGTTATTTGAATCTACATATGGTCTATAAGTTCCTAAATCACCTGTAGAAGAATATGCATCTATTGAATGAATTGTTAATTGACCATAAGCGTCATATGATGCTTCACTACCATTATGGATTATATTAAGTTCATCAAATTCAGCATCACCTTCACTAGTTTCAACACTTACTAATACTTTTGCAGATCTGCAATTATTTCTATCTGTTGCACCAATTCCCGCTATGGATACGATAGTTCCAGAACTACCTCCTGCAATTAAAACATTAGATGACGCAACACTAACTAATGATTCAGTATAAGATCCAGTTGATACCCCTATGGTAGTTGAACCAACAGATGCAAGGGTATTTGTTCCAATACCAATCCCATCAATATTAAATGCCCAAGTAACTACGTTATAATTGTTATATGCATATTTTGTTGGATAGAATCGTAAAATACCATCAGAACCATCAAGAATATAATCAAAAGAACCAAGATCTACAGTAGTTTCAACTCTACCATATTGGTTAATCATTGAGAAACCACGACCAGTATCATTATAAACAGTTACCATCATTAACTGTCTCTCACCAGTATAAAGTCTATCTCTTACATAAGTAACAAACTTTTGAAGTCTACCATCAGCTGCTCTATGTCTAGAAACATCCGAAAATCTGGTGGATCTTGGATTACTATTAAACTCATTACTAAAATCATCAATAGTAAGAACTCTGTTAGATACTGATTGTGAATAATCAGTTAAGATTTGAGTATTAAATGATATTTCATTTGAAAATGCTTGATCAGATCCTAATAGATAATTTTCTGAAACTAAATCAAAATTATATTCACAATTTAAGTTTTCAACTCCAATTAGTTGAAGTTGATTAGTAACTTTTGAAGTAGATCCTACACTAATTGGTTGAGCAAGAGTAGATTCAATTTGAAGTTCACTAAATTTCTTAAATCCTGAAGTATGGTTTATTGAACTAACAACTTCTTTCCATGTATCAAAAGGAACTTTAGATTTAATAGAATATGAGAAATTTTGATAATAATCATTATCATGAATTCTTTGATGCTCATTATTCAAAACTCCTGTTAAATATTCCCATCCATTTTCAACAACTGAGAAATAATCTAATTTATAAGAAGATGCAAATGATTCTCTTTCACTTATAAGTCCTTTATCTCCAGTATTAGGAGAAACAAGAATCTTACCAACTTCAAAATCATCAGAACTCTCTACCGTTAATAATTTAACATCAGATAACCAATTACCAACAGTTCCTTCAGCAAATCCATCTGTTACATTATCTGATGGTCTAAACCTATTAGATTTTAATTTTACATCAAATTGTGGGAATAAACCTTCTGGAACTAACGTACCATCAGAAGTAGTACTATCAAATCTTCCTGGAGTTTCACCTACACCAAGATGTCCACCTAAGTTGTAAGTTACTGTTCCAATACCACCGAGATTTGTTGTAATTCCAGTTAATTTAAATCTACTATAACCATACTTGTTAGAGTTAAATCCTTTAGCAGTTGATCCAATACCAACACTAATATTTTCTACTAGAACATTATCTCCCAGCCTGAATGGGAAAGTATCTATGGTACTATAAGCATCCTTTAGTGTTACTGATACATCATTAGTATCACCATTATAAACAATATTTGAAACTCTAATACCATTTGGATTACCTACTGGTATGATTATTGGTGTTGTATCTGATAAATCATTTGTGTTCTGAAGAATATCAACTTCTCTCTTTGTAGGATAAAATCTAATATCAATTTCTTCTATTTGTTTTTTGGTTCTACCATCAAGAACAATTAGACTTGGAGCACTATTATATCCTCTACCAAACGAGGTAACTCCAATTGATTTAAATCCAGTTAGGGGTTCAATCTTCAAAGTTTGTGGGAATCTAACTTCTGGTCTTAATGTTAAGTCAGCAGGATAATCAAATCCAATATTTTGAATTTTTGTCTTTACTGCTTTACCAATTGTCTTAGTAGAAGCTTCTAATACAGAACCAGAACCAAGATCAGATTTAACAGTTGAAATTCCTGGTAACTGTGTATATCCTCTTCCACCATCACTTAGATTGATCTTAGCAATAGATCCATAAGCGAATGGAGAAATTGTTTCGTATGAAATTTTAGACGTATCTGCACTCGCAGTATAAGTAGATTCTTCTGGAATTCTACCCAAATCATAAGAGAATGTTGTACTACCAGTAGAGATAATCTTAAATTTACCATTATATCTACTACTTTCAAGTATAATTTGATTATTTAAATCAACTTCATCATCAAGAACAATTTCTTTGTTTACTACAGGATTATCTTTTAGATTTAATGGAACTAATCTATAATAAAGTAAATGTGGAGTAGATTCGTTAAGAGTAAATGTTACCTTAGCATCAGCAGTTACACCAACAATACCAGTTTGTTTAACTTCAAATTCCTCATTTTTTCCATTAGTTTCATATTGCTCTGCATAATTAGAATCACGATATAATTCAAACTTAAATGCAGAATAATTTGTAGAGTTTTGAGTATATCCTAAAGAAGAATCTGATAAATCAAATATTATTGCGGAATTCTTATAGAATGATAGAGGAGGATTAATTGGATAAATTTCACCACCAGAACCACCACTAGAAAGACCTACAAAGGTAGGAATCCCTTTAGTGGTCTGATACTTAGTAGTTGCTAACTTAATGATATTTCTATCAATAACATAAACATAATATTGATTCTCGTCTACTAATCCACCTACAGATCCAGAAGATTTGTATACAACTCTTTGTCCTGTTATTAACTTATGATCAGAAATATTAATACTATCAGGAATACCACTAACAGATGTTGAAGTAGTAACTCCTGTATGACCAAATTCTAATGGATTAGTTAATAATTTTCTATTGTGCTTATTATATGTAACTTTAACAGTTGTAGTAATTCCTGGATTTACATTAACATATACAGTATCATAATTATACAAACCATGAGTACCAGAAGTGGAAACAGTTACTTTGTTTTTAGTTACATTGCCTGTAAGAACATCTGGATTATTGTGTAGTTTGAAACTATGGTAAGTACCAGTTCCAAGACCAACAAAGAACATCAATCCAGTATTTTTATTAGTTTCTGCTATTCCAATATAATTTCCTAAACTAGTGATTCCAACAGAAGCTAATCCAACCCTAACTGTTGAAAGACCAATCAAATCTGCAGATAATGCAGTTACAAATAATGGACTATGATTAGAAAGAGGGTCATCAGATACACCAATAGTTCCAGCCATGTTGGTGTTAGTGGCAATTCCAATAGGAGATCCACCACCATTTGTATGATATGTAACTTGATCACCAGTTCTTAATTGATGGTTTGGAATGAAGATTGATTGGGTTGGTATGAATAGTTCTGTTATACCTGCACCTGGATTAGAGAAACTAATAGTAGTTCCTATACCAACACCACGGTTTGTTCCCATTCCAATAGATTCTATTGGATTGAAATAGAATTCTCTATTAAGTATCTGAGAAGAACGACCTTTAAATCCCGCATCAACAGTGAACTTTCTTTCAAGATTTTCTATTCTAGTTGTTGCAGTATGACCTGCACCAATAGAACCAACCCCAACAGGTTTAGCAACAGTAGCATTATATGCTCTTAAAACTCTTAATCTTGAATTTAAAAAGTCAACACTCAATACCTTAACTTGTTCCTGAGTGGTTCCTGCACCTATTTGTAAAATATCATTTTCTTTTACAATGGGTGATCTTATATTTCCAGTTACTGGAATATATGTAACAATACCTGAATTATGTTTTTGTGCAGTTCCAATTCCTTCACTTAAAGTTAATATACTTGTAGAAATTCCAATAGTAAATGAACCATTTAATAATGTATTTGTGGTAGTTAATCCAGAAATAATTGCTGTAGTTCCATTATCAAAATTATGTGGTCCAGTATGAATACCAAGGAATCTTCCATTTCCTGAAGGATATAATTCAACATCTGCTAATTCAGTAATTTCAGTATAGATTGATGATACACCAGCACCAGCAACTCTAGAAACTTTAGCCCTTGCTGGATATGAATTAGCAATTTCATCTTCAAATATAATATTATCATTTACTTGATAATTTGAACCACCTGTAAGTATGCCAACAGCATCCACAGATCCTTTTTGAACAGATTTAATTATTGAATCTTGCTCAACAAAACTATTTGATTGTAAAACATAATCATAACCACTATTTTTCTGATTAAGAGAATATGGATATGTATTTCTAACCCAATTTGTTTGATTTAAATCTAAAGTACTTTGATCAGACTTAGTTTTGTAATTATCTAAAATTGGATTTGATTTAAAAGAATTTCCTATTAAATATGGGAATGCAGGTCTTTTAAAATTCTTAAATACACCGTCAGAAGATGGAATAGCATCAAGAGTCGCAAAATATGCATATACCCCCTTTGGAAATTCAGGAGTTACACAAAATCTTCCATTATGAACATCAAGTATAGCTTCATCATTAGAGTTATTCCAAGTAAAATCTTCAACAAAGTATTCTGGAGGGAAAACACTAGTTGGAGGTCTATTTTGTTTTAGTTCAATATTATATCCCGATCTAAGTTGAGTGATTTGTCCACCAGACTGTTCAGAATAACCATAAGGTCCGTAAATTGGATTACCATCATAAGCCCAACCGATAATTGGTGAGTGGTACTGAGTATCTGTTTCTGCTCCATTCAAATATACTAAATCAGACTTACCATATACTGTATTACCAGCACTATCAGTTGCATAAACAACTTGCCTTAAACTTCTTGGTGCATATACATAAGAACACTCCAATTCTTTATTTTGATCAAGAGAAATGTCAATAAAAACATCATCCTCAGTTATATTTTTCTCATTTTTTTTAAAATCATTTACTCTCCAAGTTTGAAGAATTGGTTGGAACTTAGCTCCTAATCCAGATGCAGTTACTCTTAATGTTGTTGTAGAAACTCCATATCCAATACCCTTAGAATTAACTTTAATTGATGAAAGTCTACCATTCTCCAATATTGGAGTTAATTCTGCTCCTGTTCCAATACCAGTAACTGATATTGTAGGTGGGGAATTGAAATCAGTTCCTGCAGTTCCAACAAATACGTCTACAATTTCACCATTATGAATAACCGCAGATGCTTCACCATTTCTTCCTGTATTAACATTAACATCACATGGTCTTTCAAAATTTAAAATCTCTGAAGAACCATAACCAACACCATTATCGGTTAAATGAACTGAAGTTATTTCTCCCCTAACTATTGGTTGAACAATAGCATGAAAATCTTTACCACCTAAAGAAGATACTCCAACATTACCAATAACTTGAACATTAACTGGAGGATAATTAAAACTATGAGTACCAAGACCTATTGAAGTTAAATTTTCATATATTCTTTGATCAAAATTAAATGTCTTTACAGTAGTTCCAACACCAACTGAAGATAACTTGAATTTATTAGAATCAACTACGGTAACATAGTAATCTACACTAGTTGAAAGTCCTGCAACAGGTACAGACGAAGATCCAAGATCAGGGGAGTATCTAATAATTTCTCCAGTCTTATAATCATGATTTTCAATATAAACAGAATCTGATGCAGTATTAATACCAGCAGGAGCACATGTTCTTTGCTTATTTTCATATCCAGAGCCTGGATTAGTAATTACAATAGAATTTAAAACAAGTTTTCCGCTAACAGATTCAACCGAGTGGGTTCCCGAACCATAATCTGTAAAAAATACCGTATTTAATCCAACTATTGCATCACCCTTTGTTTTGTGTAATTTAATAGTATGAGAATTTAAAATAGAAGCAAAATAAGCATTTCCAGTATTAAGTCCAACTAAAGCTTTTCTACCAAAGGTATTATATACAACTTTTTCACCATCTCTAAATTTATGATAGGTAGTAAATCCAATACTTGATTCAGTTCCAATACCAGCAAGATCTGGTATTATTGAAGTAATTCCTGTGGTGTTAAATGAGACTTCGTGAGGAATAGTTAATAATTTAGGTTCAGCTACAGCACCTATACCATTTCCACCAGTAATTTTAATAATTGGTTGTTCAATATAGTCAAAACCAGTGTCTACTAATCTAATCTCTTTAAATTCACCAGTAACAGCACAATATCCCGTTGCACCTGCTCCTACACCATCATTAACTACTAATTCAGGAGGATTTATAACATCATAGTCACTACCACCAGAAACAACCTCTATAGAATTGATTTGACCATAATATACAACATCTCTAGACTTATAATTCTTAACTTCTACTCCATTAATCAACATTCCATTATATCCATTTGGAGTTTCATGATGAAGACCATCATTTACTGGATTTGATATTTTTCTTAGAAGATTTTGATTTTTTAATTGTTTATTATGCAATTCAAACTTTTCTATAGTTTGAATTCCTAAAATTTTAGTATCTGTTGGTGATAATACTTTTTCAAAAATATTATTATAAAGATTTGATCTACTTTTTGCTAATTTAATAGTATTAGCATCTACTCTTTGTATAAAGTATACTCCTTCACCACCATTAGGTATTCCATCTGTTGGTACATTATCACTAGACCTATAAGTACCAAATAAAGCAGTTATTATCTTAGTCTCTTCAACTAAAACTCCTCCCCTATTTAATAACGTAACTGTTTTTTCTGGAGTGTAATAAATTGCATCACCAGTAAAGAAATTATGATCAATACCACTTGTTATTTGTATTTCTTCTTGATTTTTTGTAACTTCACCAGAAAAAGTAACTTTTTGGGTTTTAGGATTTAATTTTAAATTTGTTCCAAATAAAGATACTGATGGAAGTGAATTTGATGCAACTAAAACTTCATCACCGTCAATATAGGTGTTTTGAATGTTAGCCGTATAGTTATTTAAATTACTATGTAAATCTGAGTCAACTTTAGATATTTGTCTAGTTACTTTCTTTATAATTGAAAGATCAGTAAGACCTTGACCACGAATTAGAAAACTGGTGTTATTAAAAACATCGGTTACAAGGAATCTATCATCTAATTGAACATTATTAACATCAGTTACTCTTACATAATCTCCAGTTCTTAAAATAGCAGAATCTTTTGTAGTTATTCTATAAGTCTTGTTTACAGTATCAACAAGAACTATTGACAATATATCATATGATTGTGCAGTATTAAAAAACCAATTGTTTTGCTTAAAGTTATCACCAATTTTACCTAAAGATCTAATCTTAGCTTTTGCACCAACAGTTTGTCTTGCTGTATACTCTGGAATATCTAACTCATTTAAAACAGATCTAATTCTAACTCTAGTTCCACCAGTACTACCAATACCACTAGAGTAAGCATAGGTATTTTGTTGTAGATAGGCACCATCAGTAATATTTTTTTCTATACCTCTTGTAGGTCTAGGATCAAACAGTAAAGGATTCTTTACGAAGGCAACCTTCATAAATTGGGTAAGATTTTTCTCTCTATAACTACAAACACCAACACTTCCATCACTATAGGCAACTTCAAATGTTCCTGAAGTAGGAAATCCAACAGTTGAATCTACATCTATAATTGTTTGACCAACACCAACACTACCACCTGATTGTCCTGTAGCATCTCCAATAACTTTAGTTCGTGCATGAGGTGTAAAGTTACCATACATTGCCTCACTAGAACCTTCAAAATTCTGTGTATATGAACTATCAATACTTACTTTATAAAAAGTATTAGTTAAAATACCAACACTAACTCTCTCAATATTTGATACTGGTGCATATGCTTCACTAATATTTTCATAAGAATCTTGAAATAGTGTTTTATTAATTAAATCCTCTGGATCCCCTAATATTGGTTCTACAACAAGATCTCTAGTCCTTCTCCAATTAGCATTAGATGGTGAAATTAGGAATTCTTTTGGTCTTATTACATTAACTTCTTCATCATATAATGCTTTAAACAATATACTAAAAGATTCATCAGTTCCTCTAACACCATAAAGATCTTTTGTATGTTTAAGGAAATGTGCTTGTAAATTATTATCAAAATCAACTCCTTCCAATCTTGGAGCCAATTGGTTACGTATTTTATTTAAAAACTGCTCTAAAAATAAAATACTTAAATTTTGTACCTTAGCACCTTTTGTATGAGGTAATGCTTTAGTAGAAGCAAAAACTAAATTTTCTTGATCATCTGGATTCTCATAAGATGATATTCCACTAAATCCCCTTTTACAATTACTAAACTTTACAAGACTTTTACTTTCATATGTAATAATTTCATCATCAATTTTCAACAATCCCCAAGTATCAGGGAATCCAATAGTACCAGTTCCATCACCACCAAGTAATAATGTAATTTCTGTATCATTCTCATCAATATCTTCATTTAATATAGATTCTTTAACATACTTACCATTTTCAGATATTTTTAAATACTCATCAATATTTTGAATCAGATCAAGAGTACCACCTTGAACTTCTTGTCCAAAATAGTATTGCGTTAAAAATTCACCAATTAAAGGAAATTCCTCCCTGACATAGGAAGGTAATTGGCTCTTTACAATTTTACTAAATGGTACCTTTTTTATATCTAGCATATCTAATTTCTTACAAGACTTCCATTTCTGTAACTAGGAGTAACAACGTAGTTTGATCCTGATGGGTCAAGTCCAGAACTAATTTCATCAACAACCATCTCAACGCTACTTCTATCTAGTTGCAAATAAAGATCTTGCAAACCAATAACATCATTTGATTCAGGAGAGATAGATATTTCCATAATCTGTTGTCCAGATTTTAGTTTTCCTGAAGTGATATTAATAGGATTTAATGTAATGCGACCTTTTTTATAATCAATTTTTCCAACATTCCTTTTTCTTATAATGGGTGTTATTCCATCTACAGAAGATAAAGAGAATAAGTTAATAGTTCCAGTTTTTTTATCACTATAAGGTATATCATATAAGTAAACTGTTTCATCAATATCAGTCACCTTAAAACCACAAGTTCTAATATTATATCCTTTCATAGAGGAAATATGTAATTCATTACCAAAATCGATTGCATATTCCGCAAAAGTATTCAGTGCTAATCTAAGATCTCTTCTCATCTGAACAGTAGTGATATTTGAAGTAACAGATTGGTGACTTTGATCAATAACTTTCAATAGTTTACTATATTTGAACCTTGCACCATATCTATTTAGCTCACTTGATTCAGCGTACTTTGTGATGTTGTTTTGAACAATTGTAGACACTGCAGCTGCATTAGGTGCTGCACCAGTGTTATAATAAACTTTACTATCAACTTCTAAGAATAAGTATTTAAGATCTAAGATTTCAGGTACAATTCCAGCAACAGCATACTTTTTAAGGTCTCTTTTAATATTCTGTTTAATTGCATTTGAAACATAATCACCAGTTCTTGGTTTAATACTAATGAAAACCTTTCCAAACTGAGGTGGAACTAATTCTTCTCCACCAAATACAGAGATAGATTCTGTTTCTGGATATATCTTACTAGGAATTAAAATTTCATAGTCATTAGCAGTTAATGCCCTGTTCTGAGTGGCATACATCTGCGGTGCATACTTTCTAACGGAATCAACACTTTCAATGGGTTCACCGCCCGATGAGGTGCTATCAGCAGTGATTAAGGAAATACCATTAGTAATGTTATTAACAACACTATTTTGAATATATGTTAATCTACCACTAAAACTAAAATCACTTATACCATCAGCAGAATCTGCATTAGTTGTAATATAGGTTGCATTAATTTTATTACCGCCACCTAATCTTTTTCCAAAAATACCATCACCAAAAATTAATTCATATCTTTCATCGGCAATTTCTTGTACAAAATAAATATTTGACTTTGAATTTATTGTAGATCCTGTTGTTGGATGAAATAGATCATCTTGTTTTGAATAATTTATTTGCGTTGAAGAAGAATTACCAACTTTAACCCTTAATGTGTCAAGATCTACACCAGCATTCTCTAAAATAAATTTTTGCTCTAAATTTGTTCTATCAACTTCATAATTTTGCTCTACAACAGTACCTTCATATACTTCTACACCAAAAAACTCAGCAAAACCATCTTTAACAGTTACTGTTAGGTCTTCAGTGATACAAAAAACATAAGATTGATCACCAAACTGGTTTCCTGAAGATACTACAGGGCCTTTCTTTAAAGTAACAGATGCTGGAGTATTACCAATACCACTAGTTAGATCAACAAAGAAGTTAATTTTGGTTCTGGATGATTTTCTAGATCTAGGTGTATAACCAATGTTTCTTGCAAGTGCAACAACATTTTCTCTCAATGTCGCACTATCAATAAAGCACTCATTAGATACCATGTTGGCATTGTATGAGTTAATATACGTATTATATGCTAATACATCAATAATCGTAGATAAGTTAGATCCTTCAAAATCATAATCCGTAAAATCGGAGTTAGATCTTAGATAATCTATAATTGTTATCTTAATTTGATCAAAATCAAGATTAGTAAAGTTTAAAAGAGCCATTTATCGTGTCGGTAACAAGACGAATTCTAATTGTTGTGGTGGAACGTCAATTCCTGTAATTTTATAATTAATTGTTACGTCAAATTGGTTATTATCATAATTTGGATTAATCTCAACTTCAGTTAATCTAACTCTGGGTTCAAAGTTCTTAATTGAGAGTTCGATTTCTTCTTTAATCTGTATTGCTGATATTTCATCAATGTTTTCAAATAATACTTTTGAAATATTTGAACCAAAGTCAGGATTAAAGAATTTTTCTCCAGGAGAGGTAAATACTATATTTCTGATAGAACGAGCAATAGCAGATTCATTTTTTAATGTTATTAAGTCATCATTTAAAGGATTGGCCTTAAATGACATGCTTAAATCTTTAAAACTTCTACTAACTCTTTCTACAGGCACTAGAATACGGCAATTATGTTTTATTTATTAAGGATTCGTGACTAGAATTCTGTTAGAACAGTATAGTCACTCTCATAATCAAGTCCATCATCTTCAGTTTTCTCATAAATCTCTGTTTCCACGACAATATCTGACTTTTTTGGAGTCAGTTTATCGTTTGAGATCTCACGAAGCATCTTTTTTTCCATTTTTTTTCTTTTTTACAAGAATTATATATTATTTAGTCAACATCCTTCCGAATCATGTAAAACACCCTCTTCATCATCGTATGATGCTATCTCTGGAGGGAGTATAACGCTTGATACTAGTTCAAATTTTGGTTTTTTCTTCCGATATACCTCTACAGCTGACCCGCATGAAGAACAAGTGAGGTATGTGACCATATCATAGACAATATCTTCCTCTGGAAGGTCTTCTGATAGGTCATTATCACTTCCCCAAATCAATTCAGAGTTGCAGTGCCAGCATTTCATGATGTCCAACAGGTAACGGTTAATTCAATGGAGCCATCGTCCATTTCCCACTCTTCCTGAACCTCATAACCATCCTCTTTTACTGTAGAATGGATAAGCATTCGGGCATATTGTTGATTTACCTTATCTATAAACCTTTTTACTGGAATATTTTCACTCCAAGTCTCTAAATCCGTTACTAATTCATAAGAATTGGTGTTGGAGTTAAGTCTAAACCCAATGTCTTTGGCAATTGCAAGGTCTGCATTGACAATTTGATGATTTTTACCATGAGGACCACTAACTTTTAGGTTTTTATTCTCCTCAACCGTGTATTGAAGGAGTTCAAGTGCCTTAACTAGTGGTTCTTTGTGTCTAATTTCCGTTTTGATTGTCGTGAAGTGTGACATTTTCCTCGGTTTTGGTTGTGTTGGGGTTATAATATTGAGGTTTAAACAATTTTTGCGTTACCTTACCTAATTTATCATCAACTGAACTTGTAAGGTGTTCACATTCTTGTCCAACGGCACCAATAACCTCTTCAGTTACAGTGCCATCTTGTCTTATAGTGAATTTTATGGTGTTTTGTTTCATTTTCCACTAGAAATTTTTAGGGTGAGTAACGACATCTCCATGAATTTCGCCAATATCATCAATGTGAGCATGGTCTACATGATCTATATGTTCAATATGACCATGATCAATACTAATATGAGCACCATTCTCTAGAATATTTGCAATTCTTTCTAGAGAATCTGCTATTCTATCGGCAGGAGATGAAGAAGAGGTCATTTTCCTTGACCTCTATATTTCTTTTTGGCACCATTGCGAGAAGTTGCGGCTAGTTTTGTGCGAGCCGAGCGGCCTTGACGAGTCTTTTTACGGACACTCTCTACAACTTCAACTGAACCCCATGATCCAGATTTGGTTTTAACAGGCATTTAAATGTTCTCCTTAAATAACACGAGTTTTTTCATGACCGACACGAATACGAGGATCGCACCAGATCTCTTCACCATTGTCCTTTGCATCAAGACAGAATGAGACATCCTCACCGCACATGTCTTGTACATCACCAGACTCAAAGATCTGCATCTTAGGTGCAAACCAAGGATACTCAAGTGATTCAAAGACTCCATTCTTAATCAATACCCAACCGAAACCAGTATAGTCACAAGTGAAAGGTTTCTTACGCTTGCTCATAGATTCGACAGTCTCGTGATTCATAACTCCCCCATTCTTACGGAAGTCATCTTCTTCTAACCAGTGTGCGATAGATGTAGTCTGACCGTCTTCAGTCGCATACCAACCAGCAGTAATACCTCTTTCATCACCTTCTGCAGGAACAGCAAGGTCACATAATTGCCAGAACTTATTAGTATCGAATACGATGTCTGAGTCAATCCACAACTGATAGTCATACTTGAGTTTTCCATCCCAAGGTACTTGCTTAGGGCCACGAAGAACATTGGCACCTAATACTTTACAACGTGCAAAGTTCACCATAGATGAGTAATCTTGACTGATCTGAATACTCATTCCATTCTGAACCATGTCAAAGCACAGTTGTACGAAATTCTTTAGAAAGATATAAGAGCAACCTCTGCCTGGTAAACAGAATACTATTGCCTTTCCTTTCATTCTTAGTTTAATTGCATCAATATCCCAATCGGGTTCTTTTTTCTTTGGTGCAACTGTCTTAACAGTAAATCCTTTTGCCATAATTGCTTGGTTAACCTCAATTCAATTTTATCAGTTTATTTAGCAATTGTCAATAGGAATCTTCCTCCCATGCTTGTTCGGTAACAACTTTCCCTGGCCCACCTACACCACACTTCGGTCCTAGTTTAATAAAAGATAAATCATCCTCTGTATAGTCACTCGTTATTAGATCTACCATTACATTTAACATCTGCCACTTCTCTTCAAAGTCATCTTCATTTAAATTCCAATATACACAATTGTCCTTTAAGTAAATATGATATGTTGTATTATCGTATTGTGTCATAAATCCCCATTATTTGAGTTATTTATTTGGTAGTCGTATATTACGAGCCAACCCAAGTTTCTTTAATAATACTATATGTTGCCATGTTAAGTCAAATTCTCCATTCAATCCTACTCTTGCTGAACTCGGAAACTTATGATGATCATTGTGCCATCCTTCACCAAATGCAATTAAACCAAGTAAAGTATTATTCGTAGACCAATCCTTAGTCTCATATGAACGATATCCCCACATATGACCAGCAGAATTGATCAACCATGTCATATGATATACAGTAATAAGTCTGAGAGGTATACCCCATAATACCATTGACCATCCACCTATACTATACAATATAACTCCAAGAGGGATCTGTAACAATATAAAGTACTTGTCTAACCATCTAAAATACCAATCCTTTCTTAAGTCAGGTGTCAATCTATATACATTCTTCTCTGCTGGTACTTCTACTAACATCCATCCTATATGACTCCACCAAAAACCTTTCCTACTATTATGGGGATCTAAGTCAGTATCAGTATACATGTGATGTTGACGATGTATTCCAGGCCATGTAATAGGACCGTACTCAGCACTTAATGATCCACATGTTGCAAGTATACGTCTAACCCATGTAGGTGTCTCAAATGATCTGTGGGAGAAAAGGCGATGATAACCTAACGTCAACCCAAGACAACCAGTAAGGTAACAAAGAAATAAGTACACAAAAAAATTACCCCAATTCCAAAACTGAGGTAATAATGCATATACTCCTAACACATGAATAAGGAGAAAGAAACTAGGTGTGACTTGGGCTCCTTGATTGATTGTAGGCCAAGATAATTTCATAAAACTTGCGGGGGGATTTTTTTCTGGCCGTTATTTTTTATTTAGCTCTCGTTTTGTCACCTCTGTAGGTTAGGGTAGTTTAGCTTTTTAGCAACGCCCGCCCCCAACAAACAACAACGCCCGCAAATAACTGCCAATACGCATCATTTAACGACTGCCAATTAGCCATTCGTTGTTATTACTAACTGTGTGCTTACTAAGTGTTACTCTAGTATTATAACATAAAGGGACGAAGATGTAAAGAACCTCGCCCCAATATGCTTGTTAGTTTGTGTTACTTATAGTGCTGTATCTTGTACCTCTAC
>MDTB01206387.1_pt1 | contig 17544 bp, 29 predicted proteins | sample 811161 | NCBI WGS metagenome assembly MDTB01 (sample SAMN05326650, study PRJNA326480) | marine metagenome | isolation source: seawater | place: Mediterranean Sea | collected 2009
TACCTCGTAAGACTTCAATAGCAAAATCACTAATAGCATTCTCAAGTGGTTTTAAAACAGATGCAATATATTTTCTAGAATTTGTTTTCGAACCAAGCTTTGATACGACTTGTTGCAATTCTTTTGGCAAACCTTTTTTCAAATTAACAACAGTAATCCCACGTTCTTTCGCCTCATCAGGCTCAAGCATCAGCATTACCAATTTTTTTGTAATGTCTTCTGGTAGTCCAACTTGGTCAGCGTATTTGTCAACCACTACTTTGACGTAATCGCCAACTGTCGCGTCCATACCCACCGGAGAAGCAAATGATTCAATTGCTTGAGTAACATCTTGAAGAGCCGAGCCGTCGGCTAATTTTTTAAGTGCCACTAACTTTGGTCCATTTACTGACCACTGTTCTTCACCAACAGTTTCAGATGCACCATCTATCAGATTAGCAAGTTTAGCAAACTTTTGTTTTGTTGCTTGTCGCATTTCTGGTGTTTCATCTTCTTCACCAAAATCTTGAAGTCCGTGTAAAACGATATTTGGAGCAGAATACAAAATAATATTAGGATTTTGAGGATACATGATTTCCATGTTCACGTACCTTCTACCGTCTGCAAAAATTGCATCAAGGTCTTCGGGCGAAAGCTTTCTTAAAGCCGCTGAGATCGCCTTAAAACCACCTGTAAATGCATTTTCTGCTGGGTGTCCTCTCCATTTACTGATATATTCATCGGTAGTCATACCACCTTTCTTAATATCACCGTTGTTGCGTGCTGTTTTTATTTCACCAGAAGAATCGACACTCAAAAATAAATTTTGACCATCGACTTTTTCGGTAGCGTTTTTAATATCTGCACTGGCAACTTTTGTAAGAACACTTACAATTTCATTAAATGTTAGATCTGTATCTTCAGAAAGATGGGCCATGTGCCCAGCGACACCACCCATTATTCATCTCCTTTACTTTCTTCTAACAATTGCAACTTTTCCTGAAGGTCCATATTTTCATTCATAATTCTGCGTGCATACTTTCGCACTTCGCGAATGTGTTGCTTTGCAAGTTGGAGTCTTCTTTTTTCCGAGACTGTGCGAGGTTTAAGATTGGAAATTATCTCTTGGAGACCTTGAATATAGGTAAAGATTGACCTCTCATCCAGTTCTTCGTTTAATAAAAAATCTCTCCATTGTGAATCTAATGACATATTTGTTCCTTCCGTTATTGTTGTAAATAACAGGTTCTTTATAAACTTATTTCTAAGCTTTTTAAGCTCAACTTTTATATTCCCCTGTCATTTTATCATTATCCTTTACGTTTTTGTAACGCTTCCTTCAGTGCTCTTTTGACAAGTGCTTCAAGCTCTTCTTTAGTTACACCCTTCTTCTTGCCAACATGCTTACGAAGTTGTGGCGGAACTTTGCTTAAATCTTTATCACCATCATCGTGATCTTCTTTTTTGTCTTTGTCATCGTCATCACCGACGCCTTTAGCTTTTCCTTGATCATTCTTGCCCTTGCCGTCTTGAGCATAATCCGGAACACCATCGTTATTCTCATCAGGCATCTTGTCTTCTTCAAGCTCTTCTTCTTCACGAAGTCTATCGGGGTCTTGGCGACGAACGCGTGGGTCGCCCCTACGTTGGGCAGCACCGCCCTCATCAAGGTCCTTCTCGTCCTCTTCCTTCATCTTTTCATCTCTGTCTTTCTTGACCTTCTTAACGTCAGGATGATCTCTGTTGTGCATTTTGCCTTCTTCTAACTCAGAAGCTTCAAGAACTTCAAGCTGTGAAGCAGGAACGTTTCTTTGAATTGTACCATCTTCAAACTTCAAGTCGTACTCGGTGACTTCTTGGAGTGTCTCATCATAGTTGTGATCAACTGTGTACGCCTCGCGTCCTTCAAACTTGACGTGATGCGCGCAGTAGTGGTTAGGCGGTGCCATACGACCCTCTGCATTCTCGTCCAAGTCATATTCTTTTTGGTTCTCATTAAGTTTAGTGAGATCCATTTTAAAGCCCCAAGACTCAGCAAGTAGGCTCTTAAGTTCGTTATTTTTCCAATCTTTCGTTGACATCTTTTTATCTCCTTTTTGTAGATGTTCTAAATAAATAGTGTTTTTTAGTCCGTCTTCCCAATCTCGGAAGCACATATTTCCAACTTCATATGCTTCACGCTCCATTTCACGCATATGAGAATCATTTTGAGCGTAGCCATCACCCATCTGATGCGGCTTATCAAACTCGCCACGACAGTTCTGTGCATGGTGCACTAATTCGTGAGAAATCGAACGCATGATATCTTTTGGGTGTCGACCAGTTATATAGATGGTAATACTTTTTTGCGCTGGATCATAATAGGCAGTTTTTCCAAGTGGGTTTTCTGCATTTTTATTGTCACCACGTAAAAAAAGTTTTGGTGGTGCATTAAATCCCATGCGTTTTTGTGCAAAGGGAAGAAACTTTTTTATTAATGGCGATATAATCTCAATCATCTAAAAAAACCTCGCGCGCTTCGTCAGAGTACCAAATATACTCTATATAGTTTTCAAATGGGTCTTTTACATAAACACCAATCGTACCATCACGATGTTTTACAACTTCACCTTTTTCAGCAGGTAAATCTTTAATATCATTTACTAAAAAACCAATATGATTGTGTGGATAGTATTTTTCATCTATAAGCGCAATGTAAGTATTATCACACTTAATTCTGATATATTTATTATCACGATAAACAACTTCTGCATTTACCTCACTTACATACCATTCTTCTGCTTTTTCTAAATCAGAAACTTTTATTGCTATATGATCAATCTTCAATTTCAACATCCTTATTTCTTGATACTAGTCTTAAACTCATAGTAAAATGCTCCATTTCAACATTACTATTAACTGGAAGCACTTTAGATATCGACACTAACCTATTGTGTCGTAATTCATTTTTAATTTCTGTTATTACCCCATAATTTTGTGTCCACGATTCTTTATGGTCACACCATGAAGACCACTCAACAATATCACCAACAGAAAACTCTTTTGAATGGAGTTGGCCAAAAACATTTTTCTTATCCTTCATATGAAACTATCCAGGAACAGATTCCTTCGCTAAGGTTTTTAATCATTATATCTTGTGCTTCTTCAAGTTTTTTAAAAGGACCATCAGATACAAGTTTATCGTAACCGCCGGCACTATTTTTTTTATAATAAACTAAATAAATTTTTTTGTGATATTTGATATTGCTATAATATTTTCTATTTTTTTCTTGCAACATGCAATAAATAGCGACTTATTTACTTAATAACACACTACAGAGCATAAGACTTAATATAGTAATACAGGCAAATTCAAAACCGGCAGTCCAGTACAAAACCCAGCAACCGAGTACAGTACATGTAGTTTTCCAAAAATTTGCAAATTCAAATAACACTAATCAAAGCCTATTTCTTCAATTTCTTCAGGTTCTATTAGTAGTATATCACCAGCATAAGTATAAATTAAAGCTTTACCAGTATTATTGTAGTTTTTAACAACGACATAAACTGGTGTGCCTCTTTCTGCTTTACTAAATGATCTCATATCTGGCGCTAAACAATAAATTACACCTTTGCCTTTTATGATATATTCAGGTACTAATGGGTAATCTTTATCTGGTTTTCCACTAATTTGTGATACTATTCTTTTTAATTTATCAGTAATGTAATCAGACAGCGCCATACTTTAACTATGGTCTCACATATTCAAAAAATATTAGCCGATCACAATATAAAAGATATATTTGAGCAAGCACCACAAAGAATGTTTATTTTTTAAAAAATATCCAAAGCCCAAGCCATTGCAATACCCATAATTGATTGAACAACCATAAACATTGTAACAGATTTAGTTTTAAAAGTTTTTAAATCTTCAATCTCTTCAAGGGCAGTTTTTAATTGTGGAGGAGATGCAACATCATCCATTTTTTCTTTCCACGCTTTTAAATCTTGTACACGGTCTTCTTTTGCTTTTAACTCTGTAAGCTGTCCTTTCATATCTTGAAGTTCGGTGCGCAAAGCTTCAATACCGTTAGACATCGTTTCTAATTGTTGTAAAACTAGTTTTGAGTAGGTTTCCCACCCATTGTTATTAGACATCGTGTTTCCTCCACGATATAATTAGTTGTTTCAATCTACTTTCTCAGGATTTCCTTCTGACACCTTGTAAATGTCAAACTTTTCAATACGACCTGTTTCAGATGTTTCGTTTTTTACTGCTTGCATGTCAACAATATTATTATTAGAATCATCATAAAATTCTATTTCTTTAATATTATCATACTTTGAAAGAATAACATCTCTTACATATTCGCCTTTATTGCCGCCTTCATTACCAATCATAATAATATTTTCTGTTTCAATCGGATCATCAAAGGTTTGAAGAACTCTGTGAATATCATCAATTGAAACAGGAGCCCTTGCTGTTAAAACCATTACCTGAGTGTTTGGGTCTCTTAATCTGTCTCGCATAATTGAAGTAATACTTGGATTTTCAACTGCATTGTTTACTTGTTCAAGAGGAGAGAAATCAAATTCATAACCACCATCGTTTTTAAGCTTATCGTATTCTTCTTGTGAGCTAATTTGAAACTCGTCGCCAGTTTGTTTATTTATAACAATTATATATCCTTCTGAAAATGCAATTGTTTCATCGAAGTCAAAAATCGATAGACGAGTCGCTGTTTCAATATTTTCTAATAAAACATAATTGCGCCAATTTTCAAGTAGGAGTTTCATTTTGTTAGCTTCCATCGACCATCGTTTTCATCACTTGGTTCTTCAACACTTACTTCGGGGTCTTGCATTAGCCTTCGCCAAATGCTCTCACCAGCAGTGGTTTGTTTACTGTCGCTGTATAGTGTTCCAAATTGTTCCAATACCCATTTGTATAGCTCACTCGTGTAAAATCCACCACCCTTTGTTTTACGAACATTTCCTACCGAATAACTATCACGAAATATCTCTACACTAACATAAGCTTTTGCTCTATCTTGTTCATCGACGGCAAAGAAAAGTATATCACCTTCGGGTAATTCAAAAGCAACCATCTTATGCCCTTTCCACTCGCCTAACTCTTTTCGCTGGCCTTTGCTTGGTGCATGGTCTTGATAAAAATAGTCTAAACTTTGTTGGATCTCGTCTTGGGATGTAGCGATATCTGGAAATCTTTCAACTTCGTCTATGTACTTTCGCCAATTTTCAAGTAGGAGTTTCATTTATTCTTACTCTTGGCTTTTGTTTTTTTCTTTTGCTGTTCTATAAACTTACGAAATATAGCTGCTTCCTTTGATTTGCCAGCAGCTTTAGCTCTTTGCTCCATAGCAATTGCAGCTTGTGTTTTGTGTGCATGTGAACGACTACTATTACGTATTTTTGTTACGCTTGCTCTTGCAGTTGATTCATCTTTGTACCCAAGACCATGAATTGTACCCTTTGGGTCTTCATCAGTATATAAATCAGAATGCTTTTTACTTTTAGCAGGCTGACCTTTCTTGCGTGGAACACGAGGATTAGCTTCTTCGTTCTTTTTACTCTTACGTTTTTTCTTTTTCTTTACACAGTTTGGGTACATTTTACCAAACATTTTTTTCATGCCTTTTTTTTCGTAGCCTTTCCAGCACTTTTCCATAAGAATTAAAGTTTTTTGAATTTCTTCTTCAATTATTTTTGATAATTGTTCTTCGGTAATATTTTCAAGCAAGTCTATCATTCTGTTTTCTCTATTGTAATATCTTGATTTTGTTTAATTTTTGTATCATCTTTTGTTCCAACAAAAGCAGCAACACTTATACAAGCAAAACCGATTATAATTAGATCAATTATCATAATAAAGCACTAACCCAAGCATCAATTGCTGCTGCGCTCCAACCATTTAAACCATGTTTTAAAACCATTTTTTTGTCAATAACAACTAATGTTGGCCAACTAGTAATAGGATAACCTGTTTTTGCAGAATAGTCAATCATATTTCTATCAGACCCCAAAACGGGCACCTGAATGTTCGCCATGTCTACCCAGTTTTGTAAATCTTCTTGGGTAGGTGGTAAGCCATATTGGTTTTCAATAAGAACAGTTAACCAAATAAAATTGTCTTCACCATATTTTGCAACTAAATTATCACCTTCTGCTGCTATGTTAATACAAACACCGCACCACATAGTGGAAAAATCAACAACAATAACCTTGCCATAATAATCATAAAGTTCTACTTCTTCGCCTTTGTGATTGGTTAAAACAAAATTACAAGGGTGGTCTCCGATATTTTGAGAACATTCATCCCACGTAACCCAGTCGCGATTTTCAGCTTCTCCTGTATCTGCTGACATTGTGTCAGAACTAAGCTTTGCCGGCGAACAGGATAAAGCCGACATTAGAAAAATTGTTAAATATTTTAACATTTTATTGCCTCCTAAAGTATTTAGTCGGCTTGTTCTCGTTGCAAACCTTTTTTCTTGTATCCACCACGAGCCCACTCGTGATTCATTAGGTGACCAGTAGTATTATTGTCTTTAAAACCTAGAGCATGTCCTAATTCGTGTTCTAAAACTCGGGGTTTGTTTTCCCATCCAATTTTAATTTCAATTTTTGCTTTAAAAATCTCACCAGTATCGGTTCTCCACCATGTTTTTGTAGTACCTAAATGACTACTAAAATCAAAATTTTGACTTGGAATGTCAATCATAATTGTGCCATAGTCTGGCTCACCAGTAACACATGCCATATTGTCTCTTGAGACTCTAGTAACAGTTCCAAAATCATGATTTAGTGCTTTCCAAAACTCAGTAGCTTTATCAATTCTTAAATTAGAAACTCTAGAATCACTGCACACAACAATATCAGGTTTTATTTGCCATGTGGGTTTTGTAGCAAATATGTTTGTTACAAGTAATAATGCTACACCAACACAATAGCCCACAAGGTGCCCTCCTTGATCGTTCTATTAGTATCTAGTGTTAATTGAAAAGAAAATGCTTCCAGGTCTTAACTAACTTTTCGTTTATACCTTGGGTAGCAGCGCTGTCTTGCTCTGGGAATTGTCCAGCTTGCTGTCTTATTTGCGCAAGAGTTCTAGCAAACACTCTTCTAAGTTCGTCTTCATCGTCCATATCACCCTCTACAAGCTCTTGAAAAAGTGTTGCCATCTCATCGGGCTCATCACGATTTATAAAGAATTTAACGGTAGTTCTGGCTTCTCCACCAACATCAATTACAGACATGTTCATTTGCAGAAAATATTCTGTATCAACATTTCTTTGTGGTAGTGCCAATAAGTTTCTACGAATTTGGATTCTAAACTCGCGAGAATCAAGAAGTTTCATTAAGATTGGTAAAGTTATATTTAATTGTTCTGGATCGTAATCAAAAGAATAACTTGCGGTGGACTCATAACTGTCTTCATAATCTCCGTCAGTTTCTAAATCCCACTCGTATGAAGTTACATCTCTATTCTCAATGTTTATGGCAAGGTTCATGTATTCTCCACCTTGCATATATCCTTCACGCCTAAAATAGTTTGAGAGTATTTCTCGAAAACCATCACGCTTATCATCCATTTGAGTATCAACTTTTTCACACAATTCTTGATATTCTTCTGGGAGCGCAAGAAAAGAGTTGCCACCCAAAGTAGGATGCTCAATGTTGATATTACATTCCCATTTTATAATACCATTCTCGCTAGCAAGATAAGGATCATCGTAGAATATATCACCAAATATATCGTTAAGTTCTTGTGCAGAGTGAAAAACTGTTCTGTCCCAGGTGTTGGGAAGTTTTACCCAATCATCTGCTTCCCATTCAAGCTTTATCATTGCTGATGCACGAATAAACACGCCATCATCACCGTCATCATCAATTCTATATTCAACTGAGCATGCAGCCATGCGTCGATTAAAGGCTCGTTGTATTAGTTCACACTCGTCTTCATATTGTTGGCGGACATCACCAAGCAAATCAGCATCTAAATTATCTTCGGTGTCTGTGTTTTGCTTCATGGAACCTTCGACTTCTACATCTGGTCCTAAAAGTTGACGCATTAGTGCTAAGCGACCTGCTTTATTAGCAGTATCCTCGTAAGAGCCACCAAAAATCATAAACTTACTAAGATCAACCATACCATCTTGTTTTGGCATGTTTGCAATTACTTCTTCTTGACTACTTCTTGCCCAATCAGTAACTCTATCTACAATACCTGGAATACCTGCGCCATAAATACGAGTTTCAGGCATACCAACATCTTGTCCATCATCATACCGTTTTGGAGCATCTGTGTCGTAATATCTTACATGACGAATTCGAGTACGAGAAATGGGATTTATATCACCGGTATCCATTGGTCTTTGGTCATCATAAAAGATTTCACCTTCTTGAATTTCTTGTTCTGCACTGTTTATATTGCCTGTGTTTGTTTCGGAGAGCAGTTCTTCTGTTTCTACCACATATGCAACCGCTCCGTGGCCACGAGCCTCCGCTACAGCACATTTATAGTAAGATTGATAGGCGCTTGTGCGACTTGCAGGCGAATGACACGATGTAATGTTGTCGAAATCGCTCATCCTTAACACATCGATGGGATGACGAGTGATAATGATAGAATATTTGTCATTATCAAGATTATTTATCTCATCTTTGATGTATCCGGCGTTTTGTTGCCAATATTTGCTCATTTTTGACAAATATTGAGCAGTTTCCTCCCATTTTGGAGGAAAAATACCAGGAGCGGGAATATAAAGATACATTTGGTCCATTAATCTTTCCCAAGACTTTTGTTGTTCGTCTGACAACACTCTTTGAACCACTTGCCCAGTTACATTACCGGGAGAACTAGCTCCATTCCACCAAGCTTTCCCTTCGCCTTCTTTTTTGATAATTTGGTATAATTCATCTAATTTTGAGGCTGTTTGAGCTATTTTCGGGAACAATTTGCCGATTTTCATCTGAATTTTCTTAGTTTTCTTCTTTTCGGCTTGCGCTGCCTGCCCAATAATAAAATCAAGCACTCCGCCTGTTTGTTCTCGCTCTGCATAGACCATACCTTTGTCCCATTCAACCTTATAGTCTTGATCACGGAAGAATTTTGCGAATTTTCCAAGGTCTGACTCGGTATCCAACGTTGGAAAGGGTATAACAACACGCATTTTACCACTAAAAAGGTCATTTAGGGGCAAATTAGCTGGATCAAGGTCGTCTAAGACATCCTCAAGCACGCGCATCTCGTCTTCGGTGACTTCACGGAGTACTTTTTCGTTAACAGGCACACAATTTGGCACCATTCGGTCGCCTTTTTTCTTTAAACCAGCCTGTTTATATCCGTCCCAACATTTTTCCTGTAAAATGTCAAGTAAAGCAGACGTTCTAGCTAAAATTTGTTCATCAGAACGCATAAATCACTTGCCTTTACGAGAATATTTACCTGAACACTTCCATTTTTGACGTGAGAGACATAAAGGTGTACCTCTATCCTTGCCGGAACAGTCTTTTCCGTGAGATTTCATATCTCCATATGATCTAGCGCAGTAAGAATCGCCTTTTGAGGTACCTGGAGAAATTTTGTAGCCCTTTGCGCCGTAAGATTTACATTTTCCACCGACTCTTTTAGCATATTTCTTGCCTTTTCTCGGCTTACATGCCTTTTTTTTCTTTTTTTCTAATAAAGTTTCTTTATCTGCTTGTTCTTCATCGATTAATCCATAATACAATGACTCTTCAAGGTAATTTTCAATTTCTTCATTAATATAAACAGCTATTTTTTTACCGTCCATGCCAAAAGTTTCGCAAGGATCTTTGCCGCAACCACAATTTGCCTCTTGAATGGGCTCATCTTCCTCTCTTAACTCCTCATCTGGAGATTTATCAACAATTTTTTGCAGTGTATCGGCTTGATTTTTGTGTGCTTTTACCGCACCTCTTAGTTGCTTGATAACATCTTTAATTTTTTCTTCGTCAGCCTTCGAATGTGACTCCTCTAAGCCCATTTCATCAGCGTCTTGCGCCGCATCCATGAGACCAGATATCATATCCGCTAATTCCCTAATCTCATCTGGAGTTGGATTTTCTAAATCTAAGTCAGCTACTAATTGCATTAATCTTCTTCTAACAGATTCTGGCTTCTTAGCCACACCCATGTTAGCTAAAGCCTTAGAAGTAGCTAAGGTGGCAGGACTGTAACCTCTCCCGTCGGTTCGAATTTCTTCTAATTCCTCTAAAACTAATTTTTTAAGTTCTTTTCTGGTGATTTTTATGGTCATCCTTTCTTTCCTCTTTTAGATTTTTTACCCCATTTGCCTCTTTTGCCACATGCCGATGGGGTTGGACGACACGAAGGGTATTTTGAACGCTTTTCTCCACCTGATCTTCCACATGCAGAGCACTTTTTACGTCCTGTTTTTTTGTCCTTGCGGCATGTGTTGCAATCAACCCAGCCACCTTTCTTACCTTTGGCTCCTTTTCTTCCAAACCAATCACGTAACGAGGTTTCGGACGATGGCTTAGACGTCAGTTTTCTTTTTTTTTTACGTTTTTTCTCTTCTAAAACCTCAAAAAGTGTATAGTAAACAAGATCTTCGATAGAGTTTATCGGCTCTGCTTGTCTTTCTTGTAGTACTTTTGTCAACTCATCTTCAATTACCGCTTGAAGCTGTTCTTTTTTAGAATTACCCCAGTTAGCGGCTCCGACTTTTCGACATTTTACAAGCGCGCCAGAGGCATATGCAGATGGCCACACATCATATCGTGCTTTTACCTTATGATAGCATGCATCCTTTTTACCAGATTTCTTTTTACGTTTAGCCTTCTTTGCCGCACGTTTTTTGCCTTTCTGCTGTTTCTTTTTACGTTTTTCGTCGAGCATAGCTTCAAGTTCTTCTTGAACTAACTCATTGATTTCGCCATATAAATCATTCATTGCTATCAAATCCTGCTATTTTTAGAGCTTTCTCCAGTAAATAGATCGGTATTTCACTATTGGCAATCTCTTTTACTTCATCTATTGTACACCATTTCCACTTATCATGCTCAACAAGACCAGTTTTAGGATTTGGCTTATTAATTTTGACAGTACCACTCCATTTTTGAGTTAAGAAATAAAACTTTTTTGGCTTTGGTTCTCCAAGGTAAATTAGGCTATCGGTGGCGCAAAGTAAATTGACCTCTTCATCTAATTCTCTAACAGCACCAGACTCGATAGAGCGGTCAGTTTCATCGATATGTCCGCCAGGAATTGTCCACTGTCCAACACGTTGATCAATATTTGACCGTCTAATAATTAAAAATCGCTGCTTGTCATCAAGACAAACAACGATTCCTGCGGCTTTTACATCGCCTTCTTTTAAAAACGAAGCCCATTTACCACCTAACGACATGCTCTAGGTTTTTCTCCCAAACCATCACAAAGCGGTTTAAGTGCAAGATTAATATCCAAGTTTTGTATTGGAGCTACCCAAATGATATTTTCTTGAACTGAGTTTCTTTGTATGTCAACGCCCCACAATATACCGATCATTCTACCTTGCGAATCATAAATTAAAGAACCGCTACAACCAAACCATCCATATGTATTTAAAATCATTTGCACACCGGCATGTGGATCTGTTTCATATCCAGCGACATAACCTCTAAACGTCATTAAATTGTGCCATGACGGAAAACCAGAATATGTTATTTGTGTACCAACCTCGGAAATTGCTTCAGATGGGTTCCACTTGATACCTTTTGAATGTTCAAACTTTACTGGAAGCCAAATTAACGCTATGTCATGAAGAGGGTCAGAATAAATTAAAACTCCGCGCTTGTGTTCATGCAGAGTTTGAATAACGTATTGTTGTCCTAATATCCCATCAGCAACATGTTGTGCTGTCAAAACAAGTTGTAAATCTTTATATCTAATTAAACCTCCTGAGCCATGACCACCGCCGGCTAAAACTTTCACAGAAGACTCTCTTACTTTTTTCTCTACTGATGTCATAGAAGAGCTAACTTCTATTGGCTCAGTTTTATATGTTACTGCCTCTTCAGCAGTAGTGGTCGCAGCACCCATTAAAAAGAAGCTAGCAACAATTGAAAATAACAATTTCATTTTATTTTCCCTCCAAACGTAAGTAGTGGCTCTCATTTGTGATGATTGGAAGGGTGTAAAAAAATAGTTGATAATAATAAAGAATTTACAATAAACAAAGGAATCAGTTGATAGTTTGAAGTAATAAGACTGTATATGATGAGACCAATATTAATCCCAATCGCGGATGTGCAGAGTCTAGTCCATATTTTAATCACTACGCGGTCTCGATATAACTTCAATTGATTCAGGCAACTGCTTAGTTACAATTTTACTATGAAAGTTAAACACCCTTACAAATGGAAACATTTCAATTTGATCGATTTGTTTTTCAGATACTACGATGCCATATTTAAATTCTGCTGTGCCGTGGTAATTGTATGTTCTTATTTTTACTAAAGCGCCGGGTTTGATATCCCAAATTATTGTAGAGTTGATATCTGTTCCTGCATCCATGCCTGGGCTCCAGAGTAATTATCAAACAATTCAGATAAACCCTCAATAAATTTACTTGTGCCAGTTTCAATGGCAGCCCATTGCCAACGCCAGTTACTCTCGGAACAATAAACAAGAGACGTGGAGATGCCGTATTTATGTTGTATATTTTTTCTTTTCACAATGCGCGCCAAAACGCGATTTTTTTCCTTAGAAAATTTTTCTTCCTCACTGACAGTGTTGGTATCTTGAGGTAAATCAGAACGTACTATCTTAAATTCAGATTTTAGCAACTTGCTACTAAAACGCTTTTTTATAATGTGTTCGAAATATGTTTGAACATCTTCCTCAGTTGACTCAAATGTAGTGATAGGTGCTTTTGCTCGATTTCCATTTCTAAAAACCTTGTACACGTTCCAGTTATAATTCAATGCTCTCTCCTTGTATTGAATGCCATTCGTAGGTACCAACGGCGATTGATAATTTTAATGACTCTTCTTCTATGGAGCCAACGTTGGGGATATCTTCTTTGATTTTATTAATCCACCGCACTTCCCAAATGTATAATTCCTCAAGCAAGAAATCAAATTTACGAACGCGACGTGTTAGAATGCCTATGTCTTGATTAATGCAATCAACAACTATATCACCTACGTTTAGTATAACACGTTCAAGAGTTTTTTTCAAGTCGCTCATACATTAATTATTTTTATGTAAGCTTAATAAACCCTCTAAGATCATATTACACAGCCCTTCTTCGGTATAAACTACCGTCCGGGACACATTTTTTGGATAACTTTTACCAGCCCACAATATTTTCCACGCTTTTATGTCCGGGATTTCATAAACAGGCTCAATAATGTCATCAAACAAATTAAATCTCTCTAAAAGCAGCCCGCTTTCATTGTTTGTTGTATCAATAACAACATCTCCAGGCTTCAATAGAAGCTTAGGTTCTTTATCATCCACATATTACATAGGTGGAACGCGGCTCAGATAGCCTTTAACCAAAGTTTATTATCGTTTTTGATACAAAGGTCAATCAAATTATTTTTGTCGTCAGAATCGATGTGGCACGCCGGCAGCGGAGCAGATAAGAAAGTGTCGAAAGCTCTCTTTTTCGGCAAAATTTCTTTTTCTCCTAAATTTTTTGTTTCTTCGAGTGTGTTATTTTGAGCTAAAACCTCACTCGATACGCTAGCTAACAAGCTTCCAGCGCCAAAAGTTGTTAAAAGTAGTAATATTGTCTTCATTTTATGCACCTACATGCAGTCGCATGTCCACGTAAATAGTATTATTTTTTAGTATCGCACACTAAATTAATAACTTTATATTGGCCAAAATTTTCCCACGACAACCATGTGACAGAATGCGTTTTAGGGAACTTAACACGCATCATTTTTGTCTTAGGGTCAATCGTTGTAACATAACCGAGAGATCTATCCCCGCGAAACTCTTCTTTAATCCATGACCCTTTGGAGGCATTTTGGCTTTGTGTTAAGCTCATAATTAAATCTTAATACGGTCAATGATATACGGATGGTGGAACGAAAGGTCTTTATAAAGCTTCTTGATGATTTGCTTGGAGATTTCCGCCATCTCTTTTTGCGTGGTCTTATCGCCAAGAGCGGATTTCACTTCTTCTTTAACAGCCTTTTCGACTGCCTTTGTCACAGCAGCTTCCAAGTCAGCCTTAAGGTGCTTTTTAATCATACGCTCTATGTCGTTCTTGTCCGTACTGCTAAGCTCCTCGGCTATAAGTCGTCTAAGTTCGTTTGCTGTGATATCCATAATGGCGTTCCTCGCTAGTAAATAGTCCCACTAGCACGATTGGGACTCCTTTGCTCTCAATCTTTTTTCGTATATGCTAATTCTAAATGTTTACCGGATACGTTAACTTTTGTGCCGTTGTATAACCATAGCACTCTATAAAGCTTATATGGTTTTGTCCCCGGTCCTATGTCAATTACAATTCCTATTTTATGCGCTAGCGGTGGATGTTCAACCTCGTAACCGGTAAAAAACACCAAATCACCCACTACGAACGAGCCAACTTGACTATTATAACTCATATCTCCATAAGATGCAAGCGCTTGACCTTATTTTTTTCGGTTTCGTAGTTTTCTACCTTAACAAGGTGGTCTCCGTTCCACATTCCCTTGTAATAATTGTTGACTGGTGAGCTGGTCCAATGAACTGTGTATTCATTGTCTTCATAAGCTGTCACAACAATGCCTACGTATTTCTCAAAATCAAAATCCAATGCGCTGTTGCGAAAGTCCGGCGCTATAGTCACCAAATCACCCACTACAAATGTACGCCTATACACTTCACCCATATAGTAGATAGGCAAAAGCTGCAAAATTTTTAGGGGCGGTTTTTTGACTTTCGCTTTACTGGCTCTGTAAGCATTCGATTGCATTCTGGGCAACGCGCTGGTAGTTCTCTTACCATGCCCGTACCGCAATGCCAACACGTGTACTTGTATTTGCTCATTCTTACCCTCCACATATAATATAACATAGCGGTGGCCACACGTCAACCTTATAATCTCAAAATTTCTCAGCGGTATTGAAAATGGGCTTAGCTGGCACCCACGCATACCGACACGCGCCGAGACATACATTCGGGTAGGGGGGAGGGGGGTACCCCCACCGCATTGTTGACAGCAAACTGACAAAGCGTCAAAAGATTGTCAGCATTATATGTCAATCATCTGTCACATTTACTGGCACTCTTATAATACCCATAGCTTAATACAAGTATCTGACTGTATACCATCAGGATAATAGGCGTCCAACCTACCATTTCAATACTTTTATCTATTATTTTATGTGTTCTCGGACACTTTTCCTTCAGTGTCTCGCTTAAATGTGACAGTCTTTGTCGCATAATCCTCTCCCTATAAGGCAAACATGAACTAAGTAGCTGGTATTGTTAGCCTTTTATTTAATGTATTCTCGCGACAATGCGACAATATGCGACAGCATATGCGGCGTTAAAAGCCGGATACCATCAGGTCGGCGTGAGCAGCGACAGCCCACAGCCAGATGAATGCGCCACCAACGATTACGGCACCGATGGCATCTGCTACTTGGTCTTTGATAGTGTACATTGTACCTCCTATATCATAACACATTGCGTGTTACATGTCAACAATAAAAACGAAATGTCAAAAGAATGTCAAAATAAATGTGCTTGACAGTGTGTGTGTAAGTATGTATAAAGTCTAAAGAAAAACACCACCGCAAACAAATACAATAAAAGTTACATTAAAGTTTATCTAACGCATATCCACTCCACAATATCCCACCTTCTACCACTATTATCCACAATGCACAACATTACATGCACAAAGTTTCAAGCAATACCATAGTAGAGAACGTAATAACATTAAACTTCATTACTGTATAACACCAAGGATGATCATTAAACACTTTAGACATTTACTAACTCCTATTACGAACAAGATAATCAATAACAATAACTGATACGGTTGTACCTGATAAGAAACCTATAATGAACATTTGCATAAGAATAATCTTTTGTTGTAGTCTCGACCCTATTTCTTCTTAGGGCGAGCTTTCATGATGAAACGCTCCTCAACCATCAGAGTGGATGCCTTGCCTACAGGCAGGAGCTTGTAAACCTTAGTGCCACGAGCAGCCGATGTGACGGGTGCAGCATCAGTCTCGATGACCATAAGTGTTACATTGCGTTTAAGGTAAGACCCGTCAAGATACCGAGCACCGGAAGGAGCGTTTGCGCGAAAAGTGACGAGTGAGCCGGCTGGATACTTGGCTGGCGAGTTATGTGAAGCAAGAACTTTCTGGGCATACTTGTTTTTAACCATTTTGTTGTATTGAGAGAATGTAGGAATAAAAGACTCGTCCTCAGTGATCATCTTTGCTGTATCACGGAAATAACCGGTTGTCAGGTAGTAGTTGGCCACGACGATAGCATCAGCACGGAGTGTAGGATCATTTTTGTAGCTCTCAACCCACTTCTGACGCTCTGCCATGGCAGCATCATCGTGCTCCGCCTCAATCTTCTTGAGAATCTGAAGCTGGCGCTCGGAGAGGCGACGGTCACCCTTGACTTGACTTGTTAGGCTTTCAACAAAGCCCGCCGCCCAGCTTGAAGCCTCACAGCGCGAACTAATGGCGTTCAGGCGTGCAAGCATCGCGCTGTTCTTGGCAGCACTGGCGGCAAGGTTCTCAGGAGAATACCGCTCCTCAAGCGTAGTAACCCACTTGACACGACCGGCAGACAAGCGACCTTTGCGCTCATAGTACGACAGAAGTGACTGAGCAAAGTCCAAGTCACGCCCAGAGATCGCAGGGTTGTTGATCAGAACTTCAAGGCGAGTGCGGTAGGTTGGACGAGCCATGTGTAATACTCCTTGCTGATTACTCTATAAATATAGCATAGGGGAGTGAAAAGGTCAATACAAATGTTGTCAAGAGAATGTCAGGAGTCGTTTTCTTGTTCTTTACTCTCCGCATCCAACTCAGCGAGGTCTTTAGCGACATCCGCCATCGTGAGCTTACGGGTCTTACGCAGCTTGTTCTGGGCTCGTTGCAGCTTGCCCCAGCGCCTTGAATTAGCTGGGTGCTTACAGATGTGTAGGTTCTCGATTCCAAGGGCTGTGTAGCGTCTGTAGCTCTCCTTGGTCGCTCTTAGGGTGTCGGGCTTAGTCAACACGCGCTCGCTGCCTGAGAGCCTTCCAGCCTCGTTAATCTCTACGTCTGTTTTGCTGATGTAATATTTCATGGTCTCGGCTCCTTAGCAGTCGATTGCGATAACTCGTTCATTGGTTTGGAAGTAGGGGCGTGCAGCATGCGCCTTAGTGGTCATCCACATGCGTTGGCACTTGGATGCGATAGGCTTAGGGGCGCACAAGTCAGTCAAGACAATGTGACCATCATAGCCGCCGTCATTGACGAACTTGGTCGGTGCGTTGAAGCATGTTCCACCGGTCAACACGCGCTCGGTAGCCTTGGTTTGACCTTTCTTCCAAGTATACACCTTGTCAGTGGCAA
>MDTB01156581.1_pt1 | contig 17543 bp, 12 predicted proteins | sample 811161 | NCBI WGS metagenome assembly MDTB01 (sample SAMN05326650, study PRJNA326480) | marine metagenome | isolation source: seawater | place: Mediterranean Sea | collected 2009
TATATTGGATTTATTCCTGGATTAATCGCTACAGTTTTAGGCACCATGCTGGCAGGGATTGCTATTTATAAACGTGAAATGGCTCAGTTATTTAAGGAACTAGAATCATGATGAAAATAGTATGGCTTACTTTTCTTTTTTCTGTTCTTGTTGCTCAAAATAAAGAGATGTCTGCTCTGGAAATCATAGGCGAAATTGATAAAAACATGAATGCGAAAAGTCGTGTATTGACAAGCAAGATGATTGTCCATGGAAGACGATCAAGCAGAATAATAGAATCAAAGAACTGGGTAATGGGTATTGATCAGGCATTCACTGAATATCTTTCTCCTCCAAGAGAAGCAGGAACAAAGATGTTGAAATTAGGTGATAAATTATGGACATATTCACCACAAACTGACAGAGTAATCCAGATTTCAGGACACATGCTAAGACAATCTGTAATGGGATCTGATATGTCTTACAATGATATGATGGAAGATCGCCCAATTGAAGAGCTATACTCTGCCAATATTCAGCAATCAATTGAAATTAATGGAAGAGATCACTGGATAATAGTAATGGATGCAAAGGTTAATGGTCTGGCATATCCGAACAGAAAAGCATGGATTGATAAGGAATATATGCTACCAATTAAAGAGGAACTATATGCAAAAAGCGGAAAACTGTTAAAAACATCCACAATGAGTAATATAACAAAGGTTCAAGGCCGATGGTTCCCATTCAGGTTTAAATATAAGGATGAACTAAAAAGGAGCAGCAAGGGGACAGAGTGGATTATAGAGCAAATAGAATTTAATACTATGATTCCAGAATCTCGTTTTTCAAAAGCATTACTTAGAAAATAACATTACAGTTTCTATATGTGGAGTATGGGGAAACATATCTACCATAGTTGAGCTTTTAATCTTGTACCCATGATCATTCAAAATTCTAGCATCTCTTGCCTGTGTTGTAGGATTGCAGGAAACATAAACAATTTTTTTTGCTTTTAACTTTGGTAAATAATTAGCCATATCTTGATGCATTCCTGCTCTTGGTGGATCTATAACTATTGCGTCTGGTTTTGGTATCCGATTTGGGAGCTGTCCAGTTTTAAAAAAGGTGTCTAGATTAGCTTTAAGAAATTGGGTATTCGTTATTTGATTGCGATCTGCATTCTTCTCAGCATCATCAAGCGCAGAGCGTATTACCTCAAAACCAAAAACTTGCTTTGCACTGCTTGACAAGTACAATCCAATAGTCCCAGTACCACAATAGAGGTCATAGATAATTTCATCTCCTCTTAATTTAAGAGCCTCCTCTACTTCTTTGTATAGAACTTCACCCTGGGTTGTATTTGTTTGAAAGAACGAGTTTGCTGAAATCTCAAAAGTAAGGTCTCCTATTTTCTCTTGTATAAATGGTTTACCATAAAGCAGTGTTTCATATTCACCAAAGGCTACGTCCGCCTTTCGAGTATTTACATTATTAACAAGTGACGTAATCCCTGGGAATTTTTCTAAAAGTATATCGGTCAGAGTTGAGAGTTTATCTATGTCATGATATGAGGTAACAACATTAACCATCAAATCTCCTGTGTTTACTCCAAATCGAAGCATCAAAAAACGCAGGAACCCTATGTGAGATCTGGGATCATAGGGTCTTAATTCGGGATTGGCCAGGCAAACCTCCCTTGCAACGGCTAGAATTTTGTTGCCTATTTCAGGCTGAATATGGCAATTATGTATATCTAATATTTTGTCAAAACGACCAGGTATATGAAGGCCAAGTGCAAAAGATTTATCTACACCCTCGGGCTCAGATTCAAGAACCCAGCGGTTAGGTGAAAAAGTAAACTCCATCTTGTTTCTGTAATGATATATGAGATTTGCTTTTTGAACCTTGTCCAATTTAAAATTCAAAAACCCACCCAGCCGTACAAATGCATCTTCAACCTGAGATGATTTTTCTTTTATTTGTTCATCATATGATAGACTTTGTATTTTGCTACATATCCAATAGTGTTTACAGCATACATCTACGGCATTAGGGGATTCAACCAAGGTCTCCAAAACCTGCGCCTCAGCATAACCTTTCCTTTTTTTATAGATTCTAGCCGATACTCTTTGGCCGGGGATTGCATGTTTCACAAAAATAACAAAGTTTTCAATGCGAGCAAGACCCATTCCTCCGTATGCTAGAGATTCTATTTCAAGCTCAATTTCAGTTCCACGTTTTATGGTTACTGGCTCACTCATGAGAAAATCTGCACCCCATTGCTCGTACCGATGCGATTAGCCCCTGCCTCGACCATAGCCTCAATATCTAAAAAAGTTCTTATTCCTCCGCTTGCCTTTATACTCATTTCTTTCCCAACTGTTTCACGGATTAATCTAATGTCATCGGTAGTTGCTCCACCAGTTGAAAACCCTGTTGACGTTTTTACAAAATCTGCACCTTGATCTTTTGCAATAGTAGATGCCAAAATCTTTTCTCCTTTTGTCAGTAGGCAGGTTTCAATAATTACTTTTACACAATGACCATCAGCGGCATCCACAACTCGACCTATTTCTTTGCTAAGAATATTGGTTTCCCCTTGCTTCAAGGCACCAATATTGACTACCATATCCAGCTCTTCAGCGCCTTGATGAATAAGATACCGAGCCTCTGCATATTTCATCTCTGCTGAATCTGCACCCAATGGAAATCCTATAACTGTACCAACTTTTGGAGTTTCGTCTTTCAAAACCGAACAAGCTATTTCAATATGCACCGGGTTTACGCAAATGGATGCAAAGCCCAGGTTAACTGCCTCTTCAGATAAAGTGATTATGTCAGATTTTTTTGTGTCTTGTTTAAGATTCGTATGATCAATCAATCGAGCAAAGTTAATCATATAGTCTTTTTTATTTGTTCAACAAGTTTTAACGCTTGATTGCGGTTCGGAGCCTCTGCATATATTCGTATGATGGGCTCGGTGTTTGATTTCCTAAGATGTACCCACCTGTCATCCCAAGAAAATTTGATACCATCAATCTCATTTAACGTAGCATCATCAAATAAAACCCTCACCCTTTGGATTGCGCTATCAATATCAATTGATTGAATATCAATTTTATCTTTGACAATTTTAAATTGCGGTAAAGATAAATGAATCTTACTTAATGAAGATTCTGAAAATGACATCCGATTCAATACCATAGTAGAACCTACCATAGAGTCTCTTCCTAAGTGACATTCTCGAAGAATAACACCGCCATTGCCTTCTCCTCCAAGTTCAGACTTCATCTCAATCATCTTATTTACAACGTTAATCTCTCCAACAGCAGATCGAACAACTGTGCAATCATTCAATTCTGCAAGTTTATCAATCGCCAATGATGTAGATAGATTGACAACAAATTTTTCTTTTCTATTTGTATCTTTTAGATATCCGTCCGCAGCTATAACAAGCGTGTATTCCTCACCAAGAGGCTCACCCAACTCATTTACAACTGCAAGACGGTCTGCATCTGGATCAATCGCAAAACCTGCATCTGCTCCATGCTTTACCACCATTTCACCAAGCACTTTGAGATTCTCAGGCAATGGTTCTGTGCCTCTAGAAAACTCTCCATTTGGTTCACAAAACAATTCAATTACATCACAGCCAAGCGAATCTAAAAGAACAGGCAAAGCATTTGAGCCAGCTCCATTTACGGCATCAATTACTACCTTGAATTTTCTCTTTCGTATTCTGTTTAAATCAATACAGCTAATACTCACACATGAAATAATATGTTTTTGGATGGCATTTTGCTCTGGCCAGACTAGCCCAGAGTCTGGTGCATCATTAATATGGATATTTTGATCAACAAGACTAAAAAGATTTTCACAGTCTTCTGGATGAAAAAATGTACTATCTGATCTTAAAAATTTTAATCCATTCCACTCAATCGGGTTATGGCTTGCTGTAACAACAAAACCACCAATCGCCTCGGTATTATGAACCATAAACTGGACAGTGGGAGTTGGAACTATACCACAGTCAATCACCGTCCTGCCTAATCGCACCAGTTCATCCATTATAGCATTCTGAATCATCTCTCCAGAGGGTCGACTATCTCTTCCGCACATGATGACTCCATCAGCCAGAAAAGAGTGCAGAGCTTTAGCATATTTTTTTGATACAGTGGGATTTAAATGCGAACCAGTAAGCCCCCTTACGCCTGATATACTACGAATCAACATTTTTTTACGTTCTCTATTTTGTTTATCAATTAAATTCTCAAGAAGGATAAAATGTTCCAAAAAGAAAAGCCCCGGATTCCCAGGGCTTGTCTTATTCCTTAAAAGGAAACTATTTTCGGCGTCTTCGGCGTCGCTGTTGATTTGCTCTTGGATTATTGCGCAATGCTTCAATTCTAGCAAGTCGCTTAACCCGCCTAACAGTCTTTTTCTTTGCCTCGCGTTTCGCATCGCTTGGCTTTTCATAGAAAGATCGGTTTCTAATTTCCCTTAGAACACCAGCCCTCTCCCACATCTTCTTAAATCGACGAAGGGCTCTTTCAAAAGACTCTTTTTCTTTTACCTGAACTTCAACCACTTAAATCACCTCCAAAGTGTAGTTTGTGGTCATTTTAAAATTACTTTACTTCTTAAAAGCCGGCGATTTTACTCTTTTGACGAATGAGTTCCAAGTACTAAACCATTGACGCAAATTCATCAATGGATAGTGTTTCTGGACGTCTACGAAAGTCAATATCTTCCTGTATGTGTTTTGGAATATCCCATCCCTTAAGAGTATTTCGTAGCATCTTTCTTCTTTGAGAAAATGCCGCGCTAACTATTTTATTAAATTTCAAATATTTATCATCATTTATCGATGGTGATGCTTTTTTTGTAAAACGTACAATTGCAGAATCAACTTTTGGCTTTGGGATAAATACATCAGGCTTAATAGTGAAACACTGATCAATGTCAAGATAAGCTCCAACAACAACAGTAAGCCTTCCATATGCTTTAGTATTAACACTTGCGGTGAGTCTGTCAGCTACTTCTTTTTGCATCATAATAAAAGCATCTTGCCAATAGTCTAACTGTTCTATTAACCAAAAAACTATTGGAGATGTTATATTGTAAGGGATGTTTCCAATAACTCTGACTGGACTTTCAATGGGCATTCCCTTAATATCTTCAAGAAGTATATCACCTTGTAGAATATCAATACCCCTTAAGATTTCCTTTCTTTTTAACTTATCCACAAGCAATGGGTCAATCTCGATGGCAACCATACTATGTACAAGGGGATATATCTTTTCCGTGAGAGCTCCCTCGCCAGGCCCAATTTCTAAAAACCGATCTTCTGATTCTGGAGTAATTGTCCTTGCTATTTTATCAAGTAGGTTTGAATCAGTCAAAAAGTTTTGGCCCCATTTTTTTCTAAAGGGATGACTATGTTTTTTTATGGTCATAGATCACTCAATTGGAAGATTTCTGTTGCATTATTTGAAGTAATCTCCGTTATTTTTTCAATTGAAACAGAATGAATTTCGGCTAATTTTTTAGCAACTAGGCTTATCCTGCTTGGCTCATTAGTTTTACCTCTATGAGGATCAGGACTAAGATAAGGACAATCTGTTTCTACCAACAATCTGCCTAGAGGTATTTCCTTTGCAACATTTGGTAAGTGGCTATTTTTGAAAGTAAGGTTCCCAGAGAAAGATATATAATATCCTTGATCTAGAAATTTTTGTGCTGTCTCTAGATTACTTGAGAAACAATGAGCTACGCCATTCACATCTGGGAATTCTCTAAGCACTGATACGAGGTCATTATCAGCATCTCGATTATGGAAAATAACAGGTTTATTAATATCCAATGCTATTTGCATTTGAGATCTGAAAACCTTTTTTTGAATATCTGGATTAGAATGATTTCGATAATAATCAAGTCCCATTTCTCCTACTGCTACCATTTCTTCATATTTCATCAGTTGGTGTATCTTGTCAACAAAATCATTTGGAGCATCTTTTGCGTCATGTGGATGTATTCCTGCGGATGCATAAACATTTTCATAAGCCTTACTTATTTCTAAACATTCATGAGAGTCACTAATGTTTGTAGCAACGCATATAAATCGACCAACGCCTTGTTCATTTGCTCTTTCTAATACTCCAGAAAGATCATTCTTTAGTTGATCATAAAATAGATGGCAATGGGTATCCGTAAGCATTTAATTGTTTTTTATTTTATCCTTGGGAAAAGTGGCTCATGACTTTTTATCCTAGTCCCCGCTTTAAGCGTCCCCCAGGAAAAGTCCTTCTCTTTTACATTCAGCGCATAGAGTAATGTTTTGGTTCGATTAGGCATTATTGGAGATAATAATACAGCTCCTAATCTTAGTGCCTCTCCCGCCGTGTATAAAACCCTCCCAGCTCCATCCTTGTCTTCTTTTATCATCTTCCAAGGTGCATTCTCCTCCATGTATTTATTAACCCCACGAATAAACTGCATTATTTCTTCAATAGCATCATTCAATCTCATGTCATCTACATACCGATGAACTGTTTTAGATAGAGCTTCCCCTTTTTTCTTGATACCTATGTCAAGATCGCCTAAATCGCCAGGTTCTGGTATCAAACCATCATAATTTTTCTTTATCAGTGTTGTTACTCTGCTTAAAAGGTTACCAAAGTCATTTGCAAGGTCACTATTATATCGCTGGATAAAAGATTCTATGGTAAAACTAGAGTCATGTCCCAAAACCATCTCCCTCATCAAATAATATCTTACAGGATCAACCCCATAATCTTTAATAAGATCCATCGGATTAATAACGTTACCGAGCGATTTACTCATTTTTGATTCCCCAGTAAGCCACCAACCATGTGCAAAGATGGATAATGGCAATGAGACCCCAGCAGAAAAGAGCATTGTAGGCCAATAGACTGCGTGTGTTGTTAGTATGTCTTTACCTATTAAATGATAGGATGCAGGCCACCATTTTTTGAAGTCCCCACTCGATTGATTAAAACCAGCAGCGGTAAGGTAGTTAATAAGCGCATCAAACCAAACATAGGTTACATATTCCTCGTCAAAAGGGAGCTCAATACCCCAAGCCAATCTTGATTTAGGCCTTGAAATGCATAAATCATTTAGCGGCTTCCGAAGAAAGCCTAAAATTTCATTTTTCCTGTGTTCTGGTTGGATGAATTTTGGATTTGATTGAATGTGATCTATCAATTGATCTTGATATTTACTCATCTTAAAGAAGTAATTTTTTTCCTTTAATTGTTTTATATCTCTGAACTCTCCGGATTCTGCTTCTTTTTCTGTAATAAATCTCTCCTCAGAAACAGAATAAAGTCCCTCATATTCAGCTTCATAAATATCCCCATTATCCATAACTCTTTGTAAAATATACTGTACGATTCGTTTATGCCTCTCTTCAGTGGTACGAATGAAATCATCATTCGAAATATGTAGTTTTTCCCAAAGCTTAACGAACCTTGGGGCCATCTCATCACAGTGTTTTTGAGTATCAATATCCTTTTGTTCTGCTGCTTCTTGAACTTTTTGCCCGTGTTCATCTAAGCCAGTAAGAAAAAATGTATCGCAACCTAAATCTCGATTAAAACGAGCTAATACGTCTGCAAGAATTGTTGTGTAGGCATGCCCGATGTGCGGTTTATCATTAACATAATAGATGGGTGTAGTTATGTAAAAACCTTTTTTCATTGTTTTAAATTATTTTGCGTTTCTAGTAACAGGTTTGTCAAAACAAGGGGCATGTAAAGATTCATAGAGATTGCTCTTACTGTATCTTCCAAATCCGAGACTATTGATAAAAGCTCTGCGAATGGATGAGCATTTATGAACTTCTTCATGCCATGTATTAAACTCGTATCATGAAGAGGATCATTAAGATTATTTTTTAGTCTGTTTACACTCTGATACCAGATCCTGAGTAACATAAAATGATATTCAAAGTCATCCCTTTTTTGCTTCGATAATCTTGAATAATCTTGTATGAACTTACGCCATTTTTCAGGATTATCATTTGTTGTGGTTTCTACTAAATTTTTGATTAAGTCTTCTAGCTCAACTTTAGACTGAGAAATAAAAAATTGTGCGTTATGTAGATTCCCTCTACTTAAACCAACTAAAAAAGGGATATCTCTCTCTTGGACCAATTTTGATTGAAACCACGATGTAATATTAGGATTCTCTAAACGGGGAAATCCTATACGCTGACAACGAGAAATAATAGTGGGCAATAGTAATTCAATATGGTCCGTAACTAATACTATAGTTGTTTTTGAAGGTGGCTCCTCTAATAGTTTTAGGAATGCATTTGCGGCTTCTCCTTGACCTACTGATAAAAGGTGTGCGTCAAATACAAGCACAACCTTTCTTCCTCTAGAGTCTCCCTTTAAGTACAAACTCTTTCTTAATTCTCTTATAGATTGAATCAATATCCTATTTGCCATTGGAATTCTAATCTTATGAAATAGATTCATAGATTTCTCTTGAATTTGTTGCGTGATAAAATCTAATGACTTCTTATCAATGCCTTGGTATGTATCTTCAGCATTTTTTTTTGGAGTAGGCATTGGGAAAATTAGTTTGATATTTTCATGCTGAAGCTTTCCGGCCCTCATACATGATGGACAGTCACCACAAATATCTCCTTTTGAAATCTCACAGTTCAACATTTGTGAAAATTTTATTGCAGTGGCTTCTTTACCGCAACCAGGCGGGCCGTAAAAAAGATATGCACTCCCTACTTTATTTGAAGTTGAAATTTTTCTAATTCTTTCCCAGATATCTTTTTGGAAATCTAAGATATTATAAGTCTCTATTTTTTGATCAACCATTTCTCAGGATCTAACTTTTGCCCCTTCCCCCAAATTTCAAAGTGTAGCTTAGAACCATTTATAGAACCTGAATCACCCATATATGCAATGACATCTCCATTTCTTACTTGGCCATCTACAACCGTTTGAATATTAGTAACATGACTGTAAACAGTATAAAAGCCACCACCATGGTCAACAATTATGGTTGTACCATATCCGCGAATATAGGTTATGGTTGTCACAACTCCCCCTAGAACCGTTCTAATTGCAGACCCTGGTTGTCCTTTTATATCAATCCCGGGATTCTCTGTTGTAGTTTTTAATTTTGAATTCCATTGTCGACCAAACTTAGCAATAATTCTACCCTCTGCTGGCCAAGGCAACTGCCCTTTAAGTGCTTTAAAACTCTTTGTTTTAAGTGCCTCTTGCTGTTTCCTTATTCGAAGCTCTCTTTCAAAACGAGCTTTATCCTCTAATACTTTTTTAATTATACTTTCAAGTTGAATAATCCCGGCTTCTTTCTCCTCAACATAATTTGAAAGAGCTTTCTTGTCATTACGGATTCGGTTTAGTTCTTTTTCTCTATCAATCCGCATGTCCCTATAGGAACTTATTTGCTGTTGCTTATCTCTTACTAGTTTCAAATTATTTCTTAACACAGCCTCTAATTCTAACTTTTGCTGACTAATCTGGATTAATAGTCTTTCAATCTGATTGGTTAATTTTTTTTCAATATCAGATATGATTTTTAAGTATTGAGTACGGTAAATAGCCTGACGCCAGGTTGTTGAAGAAAAAACTCTTTCTAAGTCTGTAAGCCTACCCTTTCTGTATGAATTAACAACTCTTTTTTTATATCTAGTTCGTAGCGATTCTAATTCATTTTCATTTTTTAATATATCGCTTTTCAGTTGAAGAATTCGTTTCCTAGTTTTTTCTTCCTCACTTTTTAGTGATCGAATCAGTTTTGCAGTAAGTGAAATTTCTTCGTCAAGTGAAGATATTCGTGTTGATGCTGATCTTTCTCTTGATTCAGCTGTCTTAATTTTTAACCGTAACTGATTAATTTCTGTTTTAAGGGCGTTAATTGCATCATTCTGATATTTTAATTCCTCGTCATAGTCCCTCTTGTCCGACTGAGCTATGATAACTTGACAAGAGAAAGTTAGAAAAATGATTTGAATAATGAATTTCATAGCTTCAAAAATACTGGCTATTTGTTTTTTTAAATAGAAGAGAATTTCTATTAAAAATTATAATTCCTCTATTTTAAACAACTGGAAATTTTGAAAGGAAAGTTGGAGAGATTTCTGTTTTATAAAGTAAATCCATAATTGTTCCCCAGGATTAGATCCATCATCCGCTAGTATCTGTTCATGAGGCTTCCCTAACAAAGCCTCCACCTGGGGTAAGGTTTGACCAATTTTTAGCTTATTTGATCTCGCACGTGTCTGCTCTAACCTTGCAAGTTCCATCCTATTCTCTATAAGTACCCTTGACTTGTAATCATCATATGACTTGAGCCTATTTTTCAAATCAATTAATAACTCTTCATTCCTTATCCCAATACCACCGGCAAGTTCCCTTGCAAACTCTAGGGAATGAATTGCTAGTTGAATTTCTTCAAATTCATCAGCCTCTTTTGCAAGCTTTGCCATTTGGATACCTGCTTTATGTTGTAATGCCTTTACTTCGTACATTAGATCGGCATTCATGCTTAGTGCTTCAGCATATTTCCCCATTGCCTTCCCAATGAATCCAAAATCTTGATATTTTTTCCCTTCACCTAAAACTACCCAGGACTTAAATCGTCTGATCTCCCTTTTGCCTAGGTCTGAGAATTCAGCTACGTGTTTTACAAGATTATATGCTCGAATATAATTTTGTTCTTTTAGAAGTTTCTCGGCTTCAATCATCCATAAAAGTGCTATTTGATCAATCCTACCGGTAAGCATATTAAATGCCACAGAGTCATTTTTCACCCTAGATAATGCATATACATAAGTATCCAAGGCATTCTGTGTTTTCCCAGCTTTTTCAAAAACTAAACCCTTTTCCATTAACTGGTATGGGATCTTATACTCACAATCCTCAATATACCTTTGTGCGCGATGCCTATTAGCATGTGATGGATATGTAGCCATAAACTTATTAAAAGTAGGTAAGGCCTCAATGTAGTCTTTCCTATAGTAATGTGCTTTTGCCTGATCTCCACTAGTCTTGTTGCCTCCATAGAATGCAGACAAAGTAAGATAAACACCGTAGTTTGATAAATCAAATCGACTTATTGGAGTAATATCATTTGGGTCGTTTATGGTATGTATCTTTGTATAGGAATATCGAAAGTCCACACCAACTGCAAAGCGGTTGTTTTTACCAGGGTCTATAATAAATCTTATTCCAATAGCTCCAGCAGCAGAAGTCCCTGAACCAGTTAGACTCTGGTTCCATGTCTCGTTATCAGAAGAATAAAATAGAGCAGAGGCTAGACCATATGAATACCTAAAATTTAGATACCAATTATCGAATGGCTGATATTGTAAGTGTGTTGTTGCAAGATATTCGCTTACTTTTGGAGAAAAGTATGCTGAGTCACCCCATGTACTCTTAGCTATTCCCCATTCATCATTAGGAACAAGAGCAGGTGAATAAAGAGTGCTTGATCTATACGATATTCCATTCATTACATTCATCCAACTAGTTCCAACTATGTAGTGTGGAATATTAATTAGCCCAAGGTCAATTTCGATAGAAGAGCCCCAAATATTTTTCACACCTTGGCTTAAAGGGGATACATCATCCTCATATCTTATCTTTTTTGGATCATCCTTAAACGAATCACTACTGAGACTCGATGAGCTTCCAGTAGACTTGCCATTTACACCGACACCATACCTTATCTCAATTGGTATTATGTTAACAGGGGATGCAAACTCCCTAGCAAAGAACCACTTGTTAACCCAATACCCATCCTCATATTCAGATTGTGTGTCAAATTTTAGTAGCCCAAATAAAAAAGTTTTTGGTTCTTTTTCTTCTTCCTGAGCATTTAAACAGGTGCATAATATGATTATCAAAACACAGTGTGTATTTTTTAATATAGACATAGGCGAGTAAAATTCTGTTATCCCCATGTTTTTTACAAGAAGAGACTAAAAAAAACTGACTAAATTTCAGTGTCTCCTTTTTGGAACAATTTGCTGTATTATGTAATTATAATTAGATGAAACTTACAACTCTTATCTTAATTGTTATTTTTTGCACTGTAGATGCGCAATCATTCTCAGTCGCAAGAGTTCATTATGGGGGGGGTGGCGATTGGTATAGTGACCCAAGTAGCATACCAAACCTCCTAACATACCTAGAAAAAAATACGCCTGTATCTACGGTAGATGAAGATATACATATAAAGCTAACTGATAAGGATATCTATCAGTATCCATATCTGTACCTCACGGGTCATGGGAACATAAGATTAACTGAAAATGAGGTAATATCACTTCGAAGCATCTTGATGAATAATGGGTTTCTGCATGCAGACGACAATTATGGCTTGGATGCTTCATTTAGGCGTGAATTAAAACGAGTATTCCCAAATAAAGAGCTGGTCCCCTTACCCAATGACCATCCTATTTTTCATAATTATTTTAGCTTCCCAAATGGCTTACCCAAGGTTCATGAACATGATGGGAAAACCCCTCAAGCATTAGCATTATTTGAAGAGGATAGAATGATAGTTTTATACACCTACGAATCGGACCTTGGTGATGGATGGGAAGATGCTAGTGTTCATGAAGACCCCTGGCCAATTCGTGAGGCAGCATTAAAAATGGGAGTCAATATAATCTATTACTCATTGACACAGTGATGCGAATAGAGAAATATTTAAAAAAAGTTAGAATTTTCTTATTGAAGAGGAAGTTCTATAAATTATTTCTATGGAGCATCATAGTAATTAGCATGTCTCTTTTTGCCATGATTCAATTAGAATCTATATTTTACTTTAATCCCCAGATTAAATCTTTATTCCTTGTTATTCTGTTTGCGGGTCTCATTTTAGAAACTACATTTGGATTAATTTATTTTTGGAAGGCAAAACAAAATAGAATATCCTATTACAAAATTGATGTCATTGCTTCATCACTTGGAAAGCGAATTTTTCAAAAAAAAGGTGATCTTATTTTAAATGCCCTCCAACTAGAAACAGGTACAGTAGATAATGAATCAACAGCTTTAGCAAACTCCTACATTAAGGAAATAAATCAAAAGTTAAAGTCTGTGAACCTAAATGATTATTTCAAGGAAAATAAATTTAACCATATAAAATCAATTTTGCTTACCGTCTGGATAGGAATGATATCCGTGTTTTTTTTAAACTATGAATCATCTTCAAATGCATTTTTACGAATGGTTAACCCAGATAAAGTGTTTTACGCTCCCAAACCTTTTTCGCTTTTATCAATGTCTGGAGACATTCATATTGTTGGAGGGGAAATAACAGACATATACATACAATCTTATCCTGATGTTCCCGACACTTTGACTCTCAAATTGACACCTAGTCAAGTATCTACTCAGAGGCGAGATTCATTAGTCCTAAATTTCTATGCCACTCCGGTAGAGGATGGTGTTTTCCACTTCAAAATGCCTGAACTATATCAGGACTATTCGTACAAAGCAATCGTACAAGCAAAGCATTTTTGGGAAGCATGGGATAGTGTTACAACCAGTCCTGAAATGATATATGTTACGGATAGACCATCATTTGAAAGTTTTTTGCTTACGACAATCCCACCAGCTTATAGTAAGTTAGAAAAAAATATTCAAGAAGGAAATATTGCTATGGTTGAAGGGTTAAAAGGATCAACTGTCCAGATAGATATCACTTCAAACAGAATGCTCAAAAATTCTTATATGATAATCAATGATGAAGTATCAGAAATGTCATCAAGATATAATAAGGCCTCAGGCTATTTTAAATTGATGGAAGAAGGCGAGTTCACTGTTAACATAGTTGATAAAAGAGGGATAACAAATAAAGATCCGATCCAATACAAAATAAATATTCTCCCAGATGACGCTCCAAATATATCCATAATAAAACCCCCTCCAATTACTGAACTTGGCAATGACCAAACTATTCCAATCAAACTAGAAATTAGCGATGATTATGGTTTTACAAACCTCCAACTCGCCTATGAAATTCGGAGGCCTGCCTATTTGCAAGCGGATCCCTATGTAGCAATGTTTAATATGGAGGGAGTACACCGTGATTCTTTGATTCAAAAGATTAATATGTACTGGAACTTGACTGAAATGATGCTAATGCCAGACGATGAAGTACATTTCCATTTTGAATTGACTGATAATGATAATATTTCTGGTCCAAAAAAAACAATATCAAACACTTTAATAGCAAAAGTCCCATCACTAGCAGATTTATACGATGAAATGGAAAATTCTGAAAATAACCTTGCTGAGGAAATAATAGCTGAATTAAATGATATAGAGAGCTTAAAAGATCAATTAGAAAATACTAAGCTCAAAATGCTCAAATCAGACGAAATGAATTGGGATGAAAAGCAATCTTTAAAAAAATCTATAGACCAATCAAAAAAAGAAATAGAAAAGCTTGAGAAAATTTCAGAAGCAATAGAATCAATCACAGAACAAGCAGAAAAGCACAAGTTACTTTCTCCTAAAATGTTAGAAAAATTTAAAGAACTCTCTGAACTAGTAAATGAAATTATGCCTAAGGACATGATGAATAATATCGATGACCTTGAAATGGCACTAGAAAATATGGATATGGATTCTATTCAAGATGCATTAAGCCAGCTTTCGGAGGATATGGGAAAAATTGAAAAAGACCTAGACAGATATTTGGAAATTTTTAAAAGGTTTCAAGCAGAACAAAAGCTGGATGAAATACAAAATAGATTGCAAAATCTAATTGAGCAGCAAAGTGCACTCGATAATGAAATAGATAGAGCTGATGAAAATCCTAGCTCTATGGATAGGCTAGCACAGGAAGAACAGCGAAACTTAGACGAGTTTGAGAATATTCAATCTTTAGTAGAAGATGCATCTGAGATGATCGAGCAGATTAATAAAAATACTGCAAACGAATTATCAGAACTTTCTGAGTCTGAACTATCTGAAAATATTATGCAAAACCTGTCTGACATAGTTCAGAGTCTATCAAATAGGAATAATCAAGATGCAGAAGCTCAGAGTAAAGAATCCTTGTCAAATATGAACATGATGATGCAACAAATGATGAATATAAAACAGGGTTTCAATCAAGAATCAATTAATGAAATGATGGATAAGTTTCAAGACCTTCTCCAAAACGTACTTTACCTTTCATCGCAGGAGGAACAATTAAAAAATGACACAAAGCAGGCGTCGAGGAATTCACCCCGAGTTCGTGAACTAGCTCAAAAACAACAGCTTCTGCAGGATCAATTAAAATCTGTAATGGATAAAATGTTAAAACTCTCTAACGAAACATTTGCAATAACACCCGATATCGGTAGAGGAGTTGGAAAAGCAAATGCTAATATGGAAGAAGCAAAACAAGAGCTCACAGAGCGTAATCTGAACCAAGCTGGGAAGAGTCATGACCTTGCAATGGAAGGGTTGAATGAAGCTGCACAGGGTCTATTTAATAGTATGCAAAATATGATGGAATCTGGATCTGCGAGTGGATTTCAACAGTTTTTAGATATGATGCAACAAATGTCTGGTCAACAACAAGGCTTAAACCAAAAAGGGCTACAACTCGGCCTTGGGCAAATGGCTGCTGCTGCGCAACAGCAAACGATGCGACAAATGCTAAGTGAACAAAAAGGAATTAGAAAGTCCTTAGAACAATTAATGAAAGAATTACAGCAGTCGGGCCAAAATAGCCTTGGAGACCTTGGCGGTATTGCAAATGAAATGGACGAGGTAATTAAAGACCTACAAAAAAAGAAATACAACCGGAAAACTCAAGAGAGACAGCAAAGAATTTTATCTAGAATGCTTGATAGTCAAACTTCGTTGACCCAGCGAGGGAAAAAGGATGAAAGAACTTCCAACACTGCAATTGAAGGATTAGTATATGAAGGCCCTGGTGGGCTTCCTTTTGATTTAGGCCAAAGGGAAAGTATCGCGATTCAAGCACTAAATAGAGCAATGAAGGCTGGATATTCTAAGGATAACCAATTGATGATAAAGCAATATTTTAATTCTCTAAGTAAACTCCCGACAAACCAAGTAGAACAATTTAATGAAAATAAATAGTCTCCTCTTAATTTCCCTTCTCCTGTTTCCTAAAGTGTCAGCTCAGAGCATTAACTCTATAAATGCTTCTTTAAACACAGCCAAATTCTTAGAAAAAAGAGGAGATATTGATGGTGCAATATCCATATACCAAGGAATTTTAGAAAAGTCCCCGAAGCACGCTATCTCTATTCACAAGATTAAATCTATTTATCTCAGCTACGAAAGATATTCTGAAGGCATTCAATTCATCAATAAATTGCTCAAAGATGATCCTTTTAATATAAGGTTACATTCAGAACTAGGGGAAATTCATTATTTAAATAATGATAAACAGAAAGCAGAACAGGTTTGGTCCTCATCAATCAATAAATTTAAAAGTAATCGATCTTTTTTTCGTATTATGGTTTCGATGTATGGTAAATACGGATTAGATAACAACATAGAAGAAGTGTTAAAAAAAGGAAAGAAAAAGTTTGGAAAGTCATTTTTATCCTATGAAAGTGGGGTGTATTTCCAAGCAAGGGGCGCATATGATAAAGCTATGGATCAGTTTATTCTTTATCTTATGCATGAGCCCAAACAAAATGGAATCATTGAAAGAAGAATATTATTAATGAGCGATGAGGAAGAGGCTTTATCTACCGTTGAAAAAAAGCTTATTGAGGCGTCAGAGAACACCCCTACCAAAATACTAAATGTCCTGAGTGAGTATTATTTTAAGCGACAAGAGTATGAACAATCTTTTAGAAAAAAGAAGGAATGGTCCTTTTTGGTAAAAAACAATACCAATGAATGGTTTGAATTCGCAAATGAGCTAAGAAAGGAGTCTCAATTCGATTACGCTATTAAATCGTATAACCATATTATCAAAGAGAGTCTCTCACCGAACGTATCTGGGAAAGCACTTCTTGGCCTAGCCAAGACCTTTGAAGACCAAATAATTCCTGCTGAGGAAGATTATTTAATTCCCTACTTTTATGATAATAATTTATTCTTTAAAGATCCTTACGGTGTGTACTCAAGAATATCAACTGATAATCTTTCCTCAAGCATAGCCTTGTATGATTCGATGCTAGTTACTCTAGATAGATCACCTTTAATAGCTGAAGCATTTTTTAAACTAGGTGAGATTCAATATAGGATGCTTCAAGATTTTGATAAAGCCTATGTTCTATTTTCAAAAGCAATGAAAAATAAGCCAAATAAAATGATAAAGCTTAATACCATTCTACGTATTGCAGATGTTTTGATAGCCAGAGGAGAGTTAGATGAGGCAAAATCATTTCTTGCTCGTCAATTAAAAAACAATCAAACACCTAACATAGAACTAAAAAGAATTCTAGTTCATTTTTTAGATGATGATCCAGACACGACATTGAATATGGTTAATACAGCTCTATTAAAAATGGGTCCTGTTAATCCATTTTTTAATGATATTATGGAATTAAAAAA